>ENA-UEQM01000003-UEQM01000003.1-human-gut-metagenome-genome-assembly--contig:-NODE-3-length-160957-cov-7.403164_pt1 | contig 160957 bp, 126 predicted proteins | sample MGYA00242948_ERZ507948 | MGnify/ENA primary metagenome ERZ507948 (study PRJEB26167, sample SAMN06115440) | human gut metagenome | host: Homo sapiens | place: China:Hubei | collected 2015-07-28... | reverse complement strand
TGTTAGGAAGTGTCTTTCGACCGCGCCTCGGAAGTTGCCAAGGCCGACGCGCACGATTCGGCAAGGTCCCGTTGCCAAGTCTGCAACGGACGCGTTTTTCAAACGAACCCCGCAGGAGTCCCCCGCATTCATGCGGGGGTAGATCACGGGAGAAGCGGTACGGTCCGAAGGTCGGCGGCGCTTTTCCGAACCTTCTGCACCAAGAGGTTCTCGAACCACGAAAGCGATTCGTCACCTTGCCCGTGCTCGGCTCGAAAGACATACGGCAGGAAGGGCCGTGCCCGGGCGGGCGCACCGAGAATCGTGACGGGGAGATGTTTCGCCAGGCGCTCCGCCACGCGGCACGGCATGAGCGCGACCCCGCGCGTTTCCTCAAGCGCGATCGGGATCGTCGAGAAGAAGGGCGTCCAAAGTTTCGTTGCGTTGCAACTGCCCCCGGTCGACTCCGGAAGATGATTGATGCAATAGGCATGCGGTGTTTCATCGGGCGAGCGCATCGGGACCGTCGTGCGAATGGAGGCCGCCGCGGACGCTTCGTCGCTCGTGACGACACCCCCCTCTCGGAGACGGCGGGCCAGCGCATGTTCATCGTGTGCAACGAAAACGAACATGTCTTCGACAAGCGGGCGCTTCAAAATACCGGGAAACTCGTTTTCCGTCGCATAGATCGCAAGGTCGAGTCGCCCCGCCCTCAGATCCGACGCGAAGTCCCGCCCCAGCGGATGAAAGTTGAGCGCAACGCCGGGTGCCGCGGCGGCCAGATCCGAGAGCACGGGCAACACGTACGCAACCAGGGCGTTGTCCAGCCCCCCGATGTTGTAAGTACGCTCCAACCGTTGCGGCAGGAAACAGTCGCCTTCCGAAAGTGCGGCGTACGCCCCGAGAATCCGTTCGATCTTGGGCGCCAACGCCTGCATGCCCTTCGTCGGGTGCATGCAATGGTCGCACCGAACGAAGAGCTCGTCGTCGAAAAGCTTTCGGAGCGTCCCCAACATGCGGCTTGCCTTCGAAAGCGAGCAACCGAGGCGCTCCGCCGCCACGCCGAGCGAGCGGGTTCGGTGGAGTTCGGCAAGCAGTCGAAGCGCTTCCGGATCGGGAAGTTGATCGGGATGAAGCATCGCGGAGAGGTTCCTCGGGAAGGGTGATCGATGGTCGGCGCTTGACGGGAAGCGAAAAACGGGGAACGTCTGAGAACGCCCGTCCTCGATCGAGGTTTCTCGGTTCCGCTCAAGCAACCGTCCGTCAGGATACCGCCTGAAACAGTTGTAGGGGCATTTTCCCCCGTACCTCTCCCGCCCCTGACACGGTTGCCTCCATGCCGTTTGCCCAGCCTCAGGGTTTCTGCTTCCACTCGGAAACCCTAGGTTTGTTGTTTTATTCCATCATATTGTCGACAATTAGTCGTATATTGTTTTCCGCATCAACAATAAAGCTTGCATTATTTACGATAAGCACGCTTTTTTTCTGTCGACCAACACCTACTTCACTGGAAAACCAACATGACCCAGCAAGAATCCAAGAGCCGCAGCGGACGCTTCGACCTCCCCGCCAACGAGCTCGTTGAAAACTTCAACGCCACGATCACGTTCGAGCAGCGCGTCTGCCCGTTCGACATTCGCGACTCGCAGGTGCACGCCGACATGCTCGCGCGCCAGGGCATCATCCCGCGCGAAGACGCCGACGCGATCATCCGCGGTCTCGAGCAGGTCGGTGAAGAAATCCGCGCCGGTCGATTCGTCTTCTCCGTCAAGGACGAAGACATCCACATGGCCATCGAAAAGCGCATGACCGAGATCGTCGGTCCGGCGGGCGGACGTCTGCACACGGGGCGCAGCCGCAACGACCAGACGACGACCTCGACGAAGATGTACCTGCGCCACACCATTCGCGACGTGCAGAAGGCGATCCGCGAACTCCAGAGCATCATCGTTCGCAAGGCCAAGAGTTACGACGACGTCATCATGCCGGGCTACACGCACATGCAGACCGGGCAACCGATCCTCTTCGCCCACTGGATGATGGCTTTCTTCTGGATGCTCGAGCGCGACTTCACGCGTTTCTCCGACCTTTACGCCCGCATGGGTCGCTGCCCGCTCGGCTCGGCTGCCCTCGCGGGGACGGACTTCCCGATCGACCGCGCCTACACCGCTGCCGAACTCGGGTTCGACGGCCCGACGGAAAACTCCATCGACGCCGTTTCCGACCGCGACCACATGGTGGAATTCAATGCCGCGGCCGCCATGTGTTACATGCACCTTTCGCGCCTCTCCGAAGAACTCGTCACCTTCTCGACACAGGACTTCAAGTTCGTCGAACTTTCCGACGACTTCTGCACGGGCAGCTCCATCATGCCGCAGAAGAAGAACCCGGACATTGCCGAGAAGATCCGCGGCAAAACGGGTCGCATGTACGGCAACCTCATGGCGATGCTCACGATCATGAAGGGCATTCCGCTTGCCTACAACACGGACCTCTCCGAAGACAAGGAACAGGTGTTCGACTCCATCGACACGCTCGAAACCTCGCTCGCCATCATGGCGCCGATGATTGACAAGATGCGCGTCAACGGCGAGAAGATGCGCGCCAATGCTGAGCTCGGCTACGCCAACGCCACCGACCTCGCCGACTACCTCGCCAAGAAGGGCATCCCCTTCCGCGAAGCGCATCATGTGGTGGGCGCCATGGTCAACTACGGCATCAAGCACGGCAAGAAGCTCGACGACTTCACGATGGAGGAATACAAGTCCTTCTCCGACAAGATCGAAGAGGACATCCGCGAGGAAATCAGTCTCGAAACGTGCGTGCGCGCCCGCCGCTCCTACGGCGGCACGGCCCCCGAAGCCGTCGCGCGCCAGATCGCCAACGCCGAGAAGGTACTTGACGACGAAGCCCGCACCCTCGGCCTTCTCTAAGCCGCGCGTCGGCTCCCGACGCCATCATGCCCCTTGCGGGGCTTTCCCGGATGCGCCTGCCCGTTTTTTCTTTCTGAGGTTTTCCCATGGATCTCGTTTTTTGGATTCAACTCGCCATCGTCGCCGTCTGCATCGGCATCGGCGGCCGATTCGGCGGTCTCGGACTCGGCGCTGCCGGCGGTCTCGGCGTTTGCCTTCTCGTACTCGGTTTCGGTCTCAAGCCGAGTTCTCCGCCGGTGTCCACCATCCTCATCATCGTGGCGGTCATCGCCTGCACGTCGGTGTTACAGGGCGCGGGCGGTCTCGACTTAATGGTTCGTTGTGCCGAACGCTTGCTGCGGCGCTGGCCGAAAGCCATTACGTTCGTCGCGCCGTTCGTGTGTTCGATTTTCGTGATCTTCGTCGGCACTGCCTACGTCGCTTTCGCCGTCTACCCAGTAGTTGCGGAAGTTGCCACTCAGGCCAAGGTCCGTCCGGAACGTCCGATTGCCGCCTCCGTCATCAGCGCGGGCATCGCCGTCGTCGCTTCGCCCATGTCGGCCGCCACCGCGGCCATGGTCGCCGCGCTCTCGCCCTACAACGTGAGCCTCATTGACATTCTGATGATCAGCGTGCCCGCCTTCCTCGCGGCCACGCTCTGCACCTGCCTGGCCGTCTACTGGCGCGGTCCCGAGCTTGAGAACGACCCTGAATTCAAGCGCCGCGTCTCGACCGGCGAGTTCATCGAGTTTGCCGAAAAGTCGTCGGACGAAGACAAGAAGACGCCCCAATCAACGCAGGCCGCCAAGATCGTGCGCCGCTCCGTCGCCATCTTTGCACTCGGAGTTCTCACGGTACTCTTCTTCGGTGCGGACAAGGCGCTTCTGCCGCATTGGACGGTGGACGGCAAAGAAACGATGCTCGCGATTCCGAGCCTCATCCAGATGCTGATGCTCGCGTGCGCGCTCTTCATCATCATTCTCTGCAAGGTGCCGCCGCACAAGTTCTCCGACGGTTCCGTCTTCCGTGCAGGCCTCGTCGGGGTGGTGGGTGTTTTCGGTATTTCCTGGCTCACCGGGACCTTCTTCGACGCCTATCAGGACACGTTCATCGAACTTTTCAAGTCCATGGCCGAGTCGACGCCGCTTCTCTTCGGCGTGGTGCTCTTCTTCTTCTCCGCAGTCATCCTCAGTCCGTCGGCGACCGTCGTGGCCCTCATGCCTATCGGTGCGGCGATCGGGATCCCGCCGCTGCTCCTCGTGGCACTCTACCCGGCTACGTGCGGTGACTTCCTGATTCCGGGGGGTGCTCAAATCGGATGTTGCGCCTTCGACCGAACGGGGACGACCCATCTCGGTTCCTGGGTGCTCAACCACTCCTACCTTCTTCCGGGCTTCGTACACATCCTGAGCGGAACGGCAGCAGGCTACCTGATCTACAGTCTCATCGGCTGAGTTCGACGCTCTCTCCCAAAGCCTTGAAAAGACCGGGGAACGCCCTAAAAAAAGGGCTTCCCCGGCACTTTCGTATCGGTGCGGCTCTTCCGAGGCCGTCCGATGGATTAACATCCATAGACTTCCGTACGAAACTTTCTGCGATTTTCACAACATGAACGACGACACCCTCTTTCAGGACATCTTCCAGCTTTTGCGGCGACAAAGCCGTGAAGAGGGGAAAGTCGACACGGAACTTCAGCTCGCGGAGCGCTTCAAGGTTTCGCGTTTCCGGGTGCGTCGCGTACTCGATCGCCTCACGGACATGGGCGTCATCGCTCGCGCCCAAAAGCGCGGAGTCACGTTCATGCCCTACAGTCCGAATCTGCTTGCCTCGCAGATTTACGACCACCTCTCGATTGCGTCCTTCGACGCCTATGAAATCAGTGAGGCCCGAATAAGCACCGAGCTCGAAATCCTGCCGCTCGCCATGAAGCGGATGACTCCCGTCATCTTCGGCGCCCTTGAAGACAAGCTCAACCAGATGACCCGTTGCACGGAGTTTCACGGAGCTGTTTTGAAGCTCTACTTCGAATGCCACCGCACGATTCTCAACGCTGCGGGAAACCGCATTCTCTACGGCTACGCCTACGCGCTCACGCTCCATCACGACCGGGTACTCCAATCGCACCTGCACCACGACCATGAAACGGTAATGCAGCTCCTCAACGGCATGCGAGAGCTCGTCGCCTGCGCTCGAGCGGGCAAGCTTGAGGCCGCACGGGAGACTCTGCGCGAGCTACTTGAAACGGAATCGAGCTACGTCGTCGCGCTCGGGCGCGAAGAAAATTCCAATTGACTGAATGACGCAGGTGTCTGAAGCTCCCAACCCGCGAGATTGATAAAGAAAAGGAGGTCTGGAAGGATATCTCCTTCCGACCTCCTTGCGAGCATCAACACGTAATCGGCACAGAGCCTCTTTTTTCAAAGAGGCTCTCCGGCTTGGAAGCCGTACCCGTTTCGGACGGCTTACTTCTTTCCGAAAACCGCCTGATTGGTCCCGTAGGGACCGATGTTGAGGTCGCGCCGGCGCACTTCGTCCACTTTGTCGAAGGCTTCTTCGGCAGGCGTCAGGTACTTGACGTCACGACGCCAGTGGTACTGAAAGCCGCTGAAGTGCGCGTTCTTCGGGTACCAATAGAGAACGCCCAAGCCCTTTTCGTAGATCGGCGTGTTATGGATCGTGTTGCCCGGGATGTAGAAGTACTGACCCTTCTTGAGCGGGACGAACCGGCCGTCCGCGAGCGTCATCCCTTCGCCCTTCACGGCGTAGTAGCACTCGGGTTGCGAATGGTAGTGAGGCTCATGGTCGGACATGCCGCCGTCCGTAATGCCGATCACGACGGGAGCGTCGGCGAGGTCCTTCCAAAGGTAGCCCACGGGCGAATCTTCGTACCGGCAACTCTTCACCTCGAGGATATTCCCCTTGTCGTCGAGGCTCTTGCAGAACTGCTGGTCCTTCGGAATCGAATCGTTCGCCCGGATCGTGCGAAAGTCGATGCGACCCGCTTCCCAATCGCGGATGTAGGCTTCGACTTCCGGATTACGGCAGGCTTCGGGCATCGTATCCTGCGGCAGATACGGGGTGCTCCAACGCGGAACGTAGAGCGGTTCTTGGTACGCAAACTGCTCGTGCCCGTATTCCTGCGCCGAAACGGCGCAGGAAACGGCGGCGACGAACAGCGCAACGAGGCTGCGCTTCGTCATGAAAAGACTCCTCCTCAGGCCTTCGCGGCACTCTGGCCCGCGATGCGACCGTGCACGATGCACTCCGTAATCGAGCAGGTGCCCAGACGCACGGCGCCGTGGGTGCCACCCGTAGCTTCACCCGCAGCGAAGAGCCCCGGGATCGGCTTGTCGGTCAGGACGTCGAGCGCGGCGCAGTTCTGATCGATGCGGATGCCGCCCATACAGTGGTGGACCTTCGGCGCGAGACGGGAGACGTACCAGGGACCGTTTTCAAGCGGACGGGCGCCGACCTGAAGAAGTCGACCCATGGCGTCGGTCTGAGCCTTCTTGCGGACGTCTTCGTTGTACGCCTTCACTTCGGCTTCGAGCACGTCCATCGGAATCTTGAACTTCTCGGCGATGGCGGCGAGGCTGTCGAACTTGAAGACACAACCCTTTTCAAGCGCCTTTTCAAGGTGACCGGGGCGCGATTCCTTGATCGACACCTCAACGGCGTTCGAGTCGGCGATTGCGATGCACTGCTGATCTTTGTTGTTCAGGTTGATAATGGCGTCGGCACGGACCTTGCGGTTCGCGAGTTCGTTGACGAAGCGCTTGCCGGTCGTCGTGTTGACCCAGAGGCCGTACATGGCACAGCAGTCCTGTGCAAAGCCCACGGCCAGACCGAAACCGGCTTCGTCGGGAGAAGCCCAGGGACCGCACTGAATCCAGTCGGCCTGAATGACGTTGCAGCCGATCGAGCTCGCCACGCGCCAGAGTTCGCCCGTGGCACCCGGCTGATTGGTGGTCTGGAAGCGTTCCGTCAGCTTCGGATCGTGCGCCACGCGGAAGGCCACGTCGGCGCCAAACCCGCCGTGAGCGAGCACTACCGCCTTGGCGGCCCGGATGTAACGGACCGTACCGCTCGACGCATCCGGGAATTTGTAGCCCGTGCGAACCTTGAGACCGAGCACGCGACCGCCTTCTTCGCGGATGACGTCTTCGACATAAGTGCGGGTCATGACCTTCGCGCCCTGCTGCTTGGCCTTTTCGATACCCTTCATGATGATGGTCGAGCCCGTACCCGAGAGCGTGATGCAACCGCGGGCGACCGAGTGACCGCCTTCGGCGACGACCGTCTGTTCGTTCCATTCGACGCCGAGCGTCTTGCGGGTCCACTCCCACGCTTCAAGGCTCTTTTCGGCGACGAGCTTCACCTGCGCGGGGTCGCCCAGGCCGAGACCTTCGCGAAGCATGTCTTCGGCGAGCAGTTCCGGGCTGTCCTTGATGCCCTTCTTTTGCTGCATGGGCGTGCCGGTGACGGCCATGGCGCCCGCATTGATGTTGGAGTTGCCGCCCACAATCGCCATCTTTTCGATGATCACGCAGGAAGCACCCGCAGCCGTCGCTTCAACGGCGGCGGACATGCCCGCAAGACCCGAGCCGACGACAACGACGTCGTACGTCTCGTCCCACTTGGCGGGGACCTTGGTGCTGGCCTGCGCGCTCGTCGCGGCAAAGCCCAAACCGGCCGCGGCGGCGGAAATCGAAAGGAAGGATCGGCGGGAAAGCTGAGCCATGTTGGTTCTCCTTTGAAAGAAGCGTTGCGGTGGTCCGGCCCGCTCCGGGAAAAGAAACACCCGGACTGCGGACCCCGCGGATTGTTCTCGGACCTCACCGAGGCGACGTCGCCGCACCGGTAAGGCCTTGGAAGCGATTGTAGGGAGCACTCTTATTTTCAAAAACGCTATGATTGTCAAAATTCACTTGCATAAATGTCATAGCATCCCATACCCACATGCGAATCAAATTCGAAACCTGGGCGCTTTTCACCGCCGTCGTGCGGGAGGGAAGCTTTCTTGCTGCAGGCCGAGTTCTCGGCATTGATCCCGCCTCGCTGATGCGCCGTATCAACCGGCTAGAAGAAGACCTCGAACTTCAGCTTTTCAGTCGCGGCGAAGCGGGCCTCACGCTCACGGTGAGCGGAAGACGGCTTTTCCGCGAGGTGGCGCCGCTTGTCGAACGCATGGAAGCGGCCCTCGCCAGCAAAGGCGCAACAAGCGGAGAAGGCACGGAAAACACCCCGGGGCGCTTCGGCCTCGTCTGCTCGGGCGACTTTGCACTCGACCTCGTTCGAGATGCCGCCGCACGGATCGGTGCACGACATCCCGCGATGCGCTGGGACTTTCGAGTCACTTGGGCGGGCGACGCATCGTCGGCCTGGGACGACGCCTTTCCTGCGGTTTCGATACGAGCCCGCACGCAACCTGCTCGGGAAAGCCGAACGGCGATCGCTCTCGGTCACGTCCGCCGCCTGTGTGCGGTCTCTCCCGACTTTTTGGAGACGCACGCACCGCTTCTCTCGCCCGCCGACCTCGAAGAGCTCCCCGCGGCGCTCACGCAGGACGCCGCCGGCCTTCTGGCGGCGAGCGACCGGATTCGGGAGGTGTTCGAGCGAAACGGAGAACACTTCCCCGTTGAACTCCGCCGCCCGATCCTCTTTCGTCAGGCGCAAAGCGCGGTGCGGGCCGCCGCGGACGGAAAAGCCGTCGCCGTCGGCATTCCCGAAACGCTTCTGCGTCCGTTTTTCCTAGAAGGCCGTCTCGTCCCCCTGCTTCGGGACTGGCGCATGCGTCCGATGATGCTCGAAGCAGACGTGAGCGCACGTTGGCGATCGAACCCCGTCGTTCTGGAATTTCTGGAGGCCGCCCGCACGTCCTCAAGTGAAGGAGAAGCCCAATGAGCCGTCAGCTTTTCGAATGTCTTGAGGCACTCGGCGCCGTAGCCGAAACGGGCAGCCTCACGCGCGCTGCGGAGACGCTCGGGATTTCGGTTTCCCAAGCCTCTCGCCGCATCAAGAATCTTTCGGACGAATGGGGTATGGTACTTCTCGCCCGAACGGGCACCGCGACGACCCTCACCCCGGAAGCGGCGCGTCTTCTCGAAGAGGTCGCCCCGGTCATGCGCGCCTTCGACAACCTGGAACGACGTTTCCGACGCACGCGCGCCGACGAAATCTCCGTCGAGGCTCCTTCCGCCGTCGCGTCCGTCGTCCTCGCGCCCTTGGGGGCTGCCTTTTCAGAATTGGGCCTGCGACTGCAACTTCGTGCGACGGATCACCCAAACCGTATCCCCGAAGGGGAACTCGATTTTTCGATCGTTCTTCAGCCCGAGCCGCCTCTTGAGCGCGTCATTGCAACCCGTTTGGGCACGATGCCTCTTGTGTGCGCCGCTTCACCCGACTATTTGGAGCGTAACGGCGACATCACGCATCCCGACGACCTCAGCACGCACGCGGTACTCACGGCCCTGCTCGAGCGCCGCCCGACCTTCGAGCCCGCGGCGAAAGACCCGACGGACAACGACCGCCCCGCCGACCTTTCTGGCGATGCCGCACGCGTCCCCGAGACGCTGCTCACGTCCGACTTCAGCACGCACGACGCCCTTCTCAATGCGGCACTCTCGGGAGCGGGCGTTGCCGTGGGACTTCCCCGTTGCCTGGCACACGCCGCGCTCCGTCGGGGCGATCTCGTAGAAGTACTCCGCGACTGGCGCATGCCCGCCCCCGTGGCCTGGCTGCTGCGCGCGCCCCAACGTTACCCGTCGCCCCGCATCCAAACGGTTGTTACGCTGTGCCGCAGACAATGGTCCGAGACCCTGGGACTCGCGGTCGAGAAGCAAACCCGGCATTGACTTCTATGCAAATAATTTCAGTGTTTTCCGCAAAAAACACAATTTTCAGGAGTCAATCTACGCGTTAACCCCAGACCGAACTTTCCCTTAACGACTGTCCCGACCGTACACTCTGTATGGAAAATGTGTGCCCTTCAACATTCGACCGCTTGTCGTCGACCACTTTCCGCCGGACAAGCGCGTGACGATTCCATGACTGCAACCCCTTCCGAAGCCTCAACCTCCCCAAGCACATCGCGACGCGACGCCGACACCGCACCGCGTGCGCCACTCGATCCGAGCCCCGAAGTCGCGGACGTCGTCGTGATCGGCTCGGGCTTTTCGGGCCTCGCCGCCGCTCTGGAGGCGGCGGAGCGTTCGGGCGGGAAGGCCCGAGTGCTCGTACTCGAAAAAATGGGGGCCCCGGGCGGCAATTCCGTAATCGACGAGGGGATGCTTTCGGTCGCGAATTCTCCGCAACAAAGCGCGCGGCACATCGCCGACTCGCCCGATCTGCTCGCCAACGACATGTTGGAAAACGGCGAACACCTGAACGACCCGAGCAAGGTCAACTACGTGGCACTCCACTCCGAAGCGCTCTACGACTGGACGACGAAGCGCCTCGGCGTCGAGTGGCTTCCCATCGTCACCTGGGCGGGCGGACACAGCGTACCGAGAACACTCACGGTGCGAACGGGCTCGGGACGCGAAATCTACGAAAAACTCATTCGTGCCGTGCGCGAGAGCGGCGTCGAAATCCGCCTCAACGCTTACGTGGAAGCCTTTTTGACGGACGCCTCGGGCGAGGTAGTCGGGCTTAGCGTGCGCGAAGGCTACGCATTTCCCGACGCCGAGAGCGGCACGGTACGTGAAATTCGCTTCCGTCGGGGGCTCTGCCTCTGCTACGGGGGGTTCGGTGCGGACGTTGCTTACCGCATGCGTTTCAACCGACAGCTCACGTCCGACTACGACACCACGAACCAACCCGGCGCGACGGGCGAACTCTGGCGCGAAGCCGAGCGCATCGGTTGCGCGATGATCGAAGCGAGCCGCATCCAGTGCACGCCCTGGTCGAACCCGAAAGAAAAAGGCATGGGGAGCGGATGGCTCTTCAGCGACTATGTGGGCGCCGACTACGGACTGTGGGTGGACGGAAACGGAAACCGGTTCGTGAACGAACTCTCGAACCGAAAAACGGCGAGCGACGCCGTGCTGGAGTTGCACCGTCTCGGCCTCAAAGCCATCGCGGTCGGCTCGCGCATTTCGAAGGAAAAGCTCGACCAACTGCGCCCGGGCTACATGGACCGCATGCTTGACCGGGGCCTCGTCAACGCGTACGACACGCTTGAAGCGCTTGAGGCGGACTGGGGGATTCCGGCCGGGGCCTTGCAAAAGACCGTTCGCAACTTCAACGCCATGATCCGCCGTCGGCGCGACACCGAGTTCTTCCGGCCGCTCACCGTAGCCAAGCCCCTCGAAGAAGGCCCCTGGTACGCCGCCGAAATGCGGCCCAAGGTGCACCATTGCATGGGCGGACTCCTCACCGACACTCTCGGGCGCGTGCGAAACGCGGCGACCGGGCGCGCGATGCGGGGACTCTACGCCGCGGGCGAGTGCGCGGGCGGCGTGCACGGCGCCTGCCGCATGGGCTCGTGCGCCATCCTAGACTGCCTCGTCATGGGTCGCACGATCGGTCGACTGGCCTCCGAGACGCGACCCGAGCCGCAGGACTGAAGCTAGTCGCCGAAAAAAGCCTGCGGTCGCCCTGCGCCGGACGAAAGTCATGTCGGGTTTACGAAAGCGGTCCACTTTGTCAGGGCAATCGAACGCGGCAGTCGGTAATATCGAACTTCGACCAAAACGATCCGACCGGCCGAATCGACCCTCTCGTCCGGCCCGACCACCGTCCTTCAACCGCCATGCTTCGTCCTTCTCTTGATACGGATGCGCTCTTTCTCTTTCGGGAACTGATGCGCACGGGCTCGCTCACCCGAGCCGCAGCCGCCTGCTCGATGTCGATCGGAAGCGCAAGTCGCCTGCTCGGCAAAATGCGCGAAACGTTCGGCGACGATCTTTTCGACCGAACCAACCACGGGCTCATTCCGACACCCAAGGCGAAAGCACTCGCGCCGCGCGTCGCCAAAATCGTCGGAAATTACAGCGAACTCTTCAATCCGGAGGTGTTTGCGCCGACGGACCTCACCCGAGTCCTTCGCATCGGATGCGTCGACAACGCGATCTTCACCTACCTTTCGCAAAGTCTCCCGCCGCTCTTTGAGAAGGCCCCGCGAATCGGCGTCGAATTTCGTCCCATTTTGCGGAACTTTATCGAGCAACTCTCTACGGGCGAACTCGACTTCGCCGTCTACCCGACCGTCCCGCCAAGCGACGTGCTCCACTCGGCGCCGCTCGCCGAGGACGTCTTCGTGCTCGCGTGCTCGAAAAAGCACCCGCTTGCGCGCCTGACCGAACAGCGACCGCTCACGGCCGAGGATTTCAAGCCCTACCGTCAGGTTCGCATCGCCACGGCGCCCGCCAAGTACGACGCCGACCCGTGGTCGGACACCCGCAGCGACGTGCCGATGCTTGCCGATAACGTCGCAGTCTGGACGCCTTATTTCATTTCCGTCTTGCAAATCATGAGCGACACGGAACTTTGGGGAGCGGTGCCCTTCCAGACGTTCATGCGACTGCGCCGCTGGTGCCCCGACCTCGTGATACTCGGCCGACCGGCTTCGGCGAAAGTCTTCTCCCCGAAGCTTCTCTGGCACGAGCGCCTCCACGAGGATCCCGCTTCCGTGTGGGTGCGCTCCGTGCTCCTATCCGCCGCCAAAGATCTGGCCGATCTCAAAGGGTTGCCCGTCCTCGAGGACCTCTGAGACGAGTTCGAAACTTCAAGCTCCGTTACATGCGGGAATCGTCTTTTTTCGATTTTTCGGAAAAGCCGTTTCCTGTAAACATTCCGCCGACCGTCGAAACTTCCGATGCGCGTCGCACCTCAATCAGGCGACACTACTTCTCGTTACGACGCCCCTGCCGGGGCGTGACCACTTGTCGCCCCGCAGACTCGGGGACGATGCGTTGCGGCCTATCGGCCGCGCGCAACCAAAGGAGAAATGTAAATGCAGAAAAAGTGGATCGCCCTCGCGATCGCCGCGACGATTCCGTGTGCCGCTTTTGCCATCGGCGGCGCCTCGGGTGCCAAGATCGACTATGAAGTCCAAGGGCACATCGGCGAAATCATGTCGAACCCCTACGGCATTGCTCCGCTGACAGCCGTGATCCGCGACGGCGGTTACACCCTCTCGGACGTCACCGTCCACATCGTTCCGAAGCAGGGCGGCCAGCCGATCGACTACAAGGTCTCCCGCACGCAACTCCTCACCCACGGCGGTATTCCCGTCTTCGGTCTTTATGCCGACTACCTCAACACGGTTCGCGTCGAATACACCCGCACCGACACGACGGGCAAGTCCGAAAAATTTAAGGATGAATACAAGCTCTATGCTCCCCCCGTCTACTTCGAACCCTCGGGCAGCATGATGGAACGCGCGATGCCCTTCGGCGTCGAGGTGAAGAAGGTCGACAAGGAATTCTCCGACCGCCTCTACTTCGTCAACAACCTCGCCGAAAAATCCGGCATCGGCACGCGCGCCGTTTGGAACAACCCCACGGGCGGCGCCCTCGAATGGAACTTCTGGCCGCAGAACACCGTCATCGACACGAAAGGCGAAGTTCGCTGGTACATGTTCGCCAACCCCATCTACGACCTCAACTCGCTCTACAGCGCGGGCGTCATGATGGGCTTCAAGCAGAACAACGACGGTCTCCTTACCTGGGGCTTCGGTCAGCGCTACGTCAAGTACGACATCCTCGGTCGCGAAGTCTTCAACCGCCGCCTGCCGCTGCGCTACGGCGACTTCTCGCACTCGATGGACGACGCCCAGAACGGTCACTACTTCCTGCGCGTCGCGAGCTCGAACTGGAAGCGCGCCGACGGCAAGAACGTTCGCACCGTGCGTGACGTCATCGTCGAAGTGGACGCCAACGGCAACGTGGTCGACGAATTCCGCCTCGCCGAAATTCTCGATCCGTACCGCGACAACGTCATGAAGGTGCTCGACCAGGGCGCCGTATGCCTCAACATCGACGCTTCGCAGGCCGGCAAGACCCTCTCCTCCGAAGACCTCGCCAAGCTCGACGCTTCCGACAAATTCGGCGACATCGTCGGTACGGGACCGGGCCGCAACTGGGCGCACGTCAATTCCGTCGACTACGACCCCGAAGACGACTCCATCATCATCTCCTCGCGCCATCAGTCCGCCATCGTCAAGATCGGTCGCGACAAGAAGGTGAAGTGGATCCTTTCTTCGCCCGAAGGTTGGAAGAAGGGCTGGGCCGAAAAGGTCCTGAAGCCCGTGGATGCGAAGGGCAATCCCATCAAGTGCGAAGGTTCCAAGTGCGAAGGCGACTTCGACTGGACCTGGACGCAGCACACCGCCTTCAAGATCGACGAAAAGAGCAAGGGTGACATCATCTACGTCTCGGCCTTCGACAACGGCGACTCCCGCGGCATGGAACAGCCCGCTCTGCCCGAAATGAAGTACTCGCGCTCGGTCATCTACAAGATCGACCAGAAAAAGATGACCGTCGAACAGATTTGGGAATACGGCAAGGAACGCGGCCACGAATGGTATAGCCCCGTCACGTCGCTTACCGAATACCAGGCCGACAAGGACTCCGTCTTCGTCTATTCGGCGACCGCCGGTGCCAACTTCGACCTCTCGACGGGGGCGTTCACCTCGGCTCCGAGCCCCTTCATCAACGAATTCAAGTGGGGTGCCAAGGAACCGTCCGTTGAAATCCAGCTGAAGAACTGCACGGGCTACCAGGCCTGGCCGTTCTCGGTTCAGAAGGCTCTCTCGCAGGAAGCGAAGTAATTCGTCGACTGTCCGGCCGATCCGGTCCGCCGAGGATCGGATCGGCCGAAGAATGATCCGAAGAGGACGCTCGAACGAGCGTCCTTTTTTCGTTTGTTCTCCCGACGCCCGAGGAGCAGTGCACTTTCTCGGTTCGTTCAAGGCTTCGAAGCTCTTCGTGCGACGCACCTCGCATTCCCCCGGAGTGTGCGCGGAAAGGAATCGGGGCGCCTCCGAAACCCGTGCGGGAATCGGAAAACGCCCCGTTCGAAGCCTCAGGGGAGACTCGGGAAGCTTGGCATTACGCCGAAACGGCCTCGCTCTTCGCTTCGTCTTCGTCGCCGTAGAGATCCTTGTTGACCATGGCGGCCACAGTACTGTCGGACCAGACGTTCAACATCGTTTCGATCATGTCGATCACGGCATAGACGGGAAGGATCACGCCCATCAGCAGGATGGGAACGTTCATGCTCGCCATGAGGCTCGCCGTCAGGAAGAAGCACCCCATCGGGACGCCCGCGTTGCCGACGGCGGCGATCGTGGCGATCAACACCCAGACGCCGAGCGTGCCGAGGGTGATTTCGGCACCCGCATTCTGCATGAGGAAGACGCTCGTAATCAGAATGAAGGCCGCGCAGGCGTTCATGTTGATGGTCGTACAGATGGGAAGCACGAAGCGGGCGACCGCTGGACGCACGCCCACGCGCTCTTCGGAGCAGGCCATCGTGACGGGAAGCGTTCCGGCGGAAGACTTCGAGAAGAAGGCGACGAGGAGCGCGGGCATCATGCCGCGGGCAACGCGCAGGGGGTTGAGGCCGCGGATGAGAAGGACGAGCGGAAGCACAACAAGCATCTGCAGGAAGTTCGCCGTCAGCACGGTCGCGAAGTACGTGCCGAGACCGCCGATGCTCACACCGCTCGCAAGTTCCACGCAGAGTGCCGAGATGAAGCCGAAGATCCCGACGGGAAGCACCTTGATCAACCACTTCACGAGGATGAAGAGCACATCCTGGCAAGCCGTGAAGAACGCCGTCAGCACTTCCTGGGAGCGACTCTCACGCGGCAGCTTCGCAATTGCAAGACCGATCGCGGCCGCGATGAGAAGCACCGAGAGAACGTTCGCCGAGAGGAAGGGCGCGAGGAAGTTGTCCGGGATCACCGACTGCACGTATGCGAAATAGCTCTTTTCTGCCACGGCCGCGGGCGCGGTCGCACCGTCGGGAAGAGCCACGTTCGCAGGACTGAAAAGAAGGTAGAGACCCGCGGCAAGCAGCGCGGCGAGAATCGTCGTCAGGAGCGTATAGAAGATCGTGTGACGGAAGATCCGACCCGATTCGCTCGACTTCGAGATCGAAGCAAGGGTCGAAATGATCGAAACCGCGATGATCGGGATGCTGATGAACTTGAAAAGTTTGATGAAAACCGAGGAGACGAAGTCGCCGACGGAGTGCGTGAACGCCGTGCCGTAAAAGCCGTTCACCACGCCGAGCACGATGGCTGCGAGGTAGAGGCCGGCCATGATCAGCTGCTCGCGCTTGGCTTCGGGCGCGAGTGCGGGTCGAGTGTCGATGGACATGATGAATTCCCTTCTTTGGTGGGGATGTCGACCGCCCCCCCGGGGGCGGAGTACGGTCGGGATTCCGAAAAGTCGGAATGACTTTTGCAGTATATATCCAACCAAATTCCTCAACTATTCGTTTTCCCCGTCAACACGCACGTCGCACAGAAGAAAATGCGATGCGGAACACAAAAACAGGGGTTGAAACCAATTGGAGGCGGGGTTCGCCCGCGCGATTCGAAAGCGCGCTTGAAATGACGTCGCCCGCAACGGAGGCGACGGAGGCGACCGATGCGGGCGACATGGAAGGCGTTTCGAATTTCAGCGCTCAGACGCTCTTCGCGGATCTAGCGGATCCGGCCAGTGCGTCGAACCCCGTGAGGCGTTCGGGATGGCTGTAGATGTTCGCGCGTCCCCGCCGACAGAAGGCCGCAAGGGTCATCCCCGCGTCGCGCGCCACATCAACTGCAAGCGCCGTCGGGGCGGAAACCGCAAAGAGGATTTCGACGCCGCACACCGCCGCCTTTTCCACCATTTCGTAGGAAGCGCGCGAGCTGATGACGAGCGCCCCGTCCGTCCAGCCCGAAAGGGCACGAAGGCCGAGAAGTTTGTCGAGAGCCACGTGGCGGCCCACGTCTTCGGCGCCGCCCGCAAAACGCCCGTCGGGCGTCACCCAGACGGCGGCGTGCGTGGCCCCCGTCAATTCCCCGAGCCGTTCGGCTTCGAAGAGATACGTGAGCGCCGCATCGTAGTGCACCATGTCGAAGGTTTGCGTGACGGGCAGACGCGGCGCGCGACGCACCGCGTCCTTGAGGCTTTCGACACCGCACAAACCGCACCCCGTGCGGCCCGCCATCGAACGGCGACGTTCTTTGAGCTTCCAGAACGCTTCGGAGGAAACGCGCATTTCGACGTTTTTCCCGTTACCGCAGGCGTCCGTCACCTCGATTTCGTAGATTTCCGAGGGCGAAGCGACGATCCCTTCCGCGAGCGAAAAGCCCACGGCGAACTCCCGAAGCATCGACGGCGTCGTCATCATGACGGCGTGCGAGATGCCGTTATAGACAAGCGCGACGGGAGCTTCTTCGACAACGTAGTCCGTGGCGGACTCCACGGCATCGCGCACGCGGAGAATCTCCACCGCACGCGCCCCTTCGGGGCGGTCGGCTTCAAGGCAGTCGGTGCGGTCGGAGGATGTCATAGAAATACCTCAGGAAACCCCCGTCTTCAGACGGGGGAGGAATGGGGTGCGGGGCGAAGCCACGCATACCCATATCCGTCGTTGTGTGAGAGCAGTTGGCAATGACACCAACCGATACCTTGCGCCCTTGGGCGTCCGAATATCGAAGCTGACCGACGCACGGACAGCCACACGGCCCCCGCAGGTTCCGGCCTTCTTCCCCGCAGGGACGACGGCCTTTACCATGCCGGCATTGCAACGGCAGACCGTTTCGTGAATACCCAAATCTTGTCTGCTTCTGCCGTTTCCGGAGCCCGGAGTTGAGGAAGCACCCCGGGGCGGGTCTTGTAACCTAACTGCAACACAGTTCTCCTTTCGGATCACTGAGGCCGGTCAATCAGGCTTCTTCAAGCCTCTGCCTTCAGGCAGGGGGGATTGACGCGAACTCTCCGAAGACGAAAATCAGGCGTCCTTCTCGCCGGCGGAGCGGCTTTCTTCGTACGCCGTCTCAAGCCCCGTCATCACGATCGATTCGACGTCGGCCGAGAAGGTTTCTTCGTCGCCCGGCGCAAAGAGGGTGGGCGTCGCTTCGCCGCAACCGCGGCAGACGTGCAGACGGTGCGCCGTGTCGCCTTCGTCGTGGACGTACTCAAGGTCCGAGACCGCTTCGTCGCCGCAAACGGCACAACGGATGCGTTCGAACTTCCACGAAGCACCGCAACACTCGCAGAAGAGCTTCTTGACGTTGCCGGAGCGCGCCGTCGGAACAACCGCCGAAAACGTGGCGGGCGCACCGCACACGGGGCAACTCGTACGACGTTCGTGCGAGGTGACGGGGTCGTCGAGGCGCTCGAGCGCGCTCGAGGCTTCCGTCGCAAAGCGGTCGAGATGGGCGCGCAGCGCGTAGCCGAGCACGGGGAGGATCACCATGTCGACGAGCAGACCGTGAGCTTCGCCGAGATCGAAGGCCGATTCACACACGCGCTCAAGCCACGCGACGGGGTCCGTCGAGGCGATCTTGAGCATGTCGTCCGTGAGGTAATTCGACCAGTCGAGACCGTTGATAAGAGCGAGCACGTCGGCTTCGGGCTTGAGCCCTTCGACGAGCGCCGCGAGGATTTCTTTCACGCCCGCTTCCATCGAAGCACGGTCGAGTGTGAGCGCGCCCGTCGAGAGGAGCGGCGCGGTCGAGGCGAGAAGATACTTCGCGAGCTCCTTGCTCTCGGGCAGCTCGGCCGACACAACGGCCTTTTTCTTCACGTCGGCGGCCGCAAGGAGCATGGGGCCGTAGAGGGCGAGGCGTCGGGCGACGTCGGCGTCGCGGTGATCCGCATACTGCGCGAGCGCGCGTTCAATCGTCTTGCGGTTGAGCATGGGTGGTATTCCTTCTTCTGCGAATGAGTGTCGGTCGGGAAAAACGGCGTGAAACCGGGCGCCCGACGGGTATCCGCTCATTCTGCCGCATATTCCCGCCTTTCGGGGCGGGTCGTCTCCGCGTTCCCCGACCCGACGCCTCCCCCGAAAGGGAAGCACCTCCCGGGGACCCGGAAAGGTATGGGAAACGCTTGAGACCGCTTGGCTTTCGCGGGAATGAGAACGAAGAAAAGCGCTCTGCGCGCAAAACGCCGTCCTCATTCCGACGAAGGGCCCGGAAACTTCCGGGCCCGGCGCCTTTTGAGGGGACGGCGAAGAGCCGTCCCCGATCGGTTTTACGTTACTTCTTGGAACCGTCTTTTTCCACCGTAACGTTCTTGCCGAGGGCGAGTTCTTCGTTCGCCCAGTAGCCCCAATGGTAGGCCGCATCCGATTCGCTCACCTTGCCGTCGCCGAACATGATGCGGATCGTGCCGCGGTAGGGCTGGAAGATACCCGCGCCGAGGTAGATGTGCGCAATGCCGATGAAGACCGTGAGGAAGAAGCAGACCGAGTGCACGAGGTGCCAGAAGAGGAGCGTGCCCGCTTCGAACTTCACCGTGAGACCGAACATGCCGGTGTTGAGCCAGAGCACCAGACCCGAGATCGCCATGAAGATCCCGAGGATGAGGAGCGCGCCGTCGGCGAGACGCTGCGCGGACTTCACGTGGTGCTGCGGGGGCATGTGCACCTTACCCGGAGCAAAGAGATAAAACGGGAACTTCATGGCCCATTCGAAGTCGTCCTTGTCCCACTTGCCGAAGACGTCTTCCTTGAAGAGGTGGACGAACCCCTTGGGAGACTTCAGAACGGCAAAGAGCGGCACCAGGATGAACGGGATGGCGATCCAGCGGTGAAGCTCGCGCATCGCTCGGGTGAAATCACCCCCCATGATGCTGCCGCCGAGTTCCGGCCAGAACACGAACAGGCCCGTAAGTGCCAGGAGGATGCACGAAATGGCGGCAACCCCGTGGGTGACGCGCGTCAGGAGCGAATGACGCTGAATGTAACGACGAGTCATAAATACCTCCTTACTGGGCGTTCGTGCCCGTCGACTTCGACGCGGCTTCCTTCTTGAGGAGCTCCGCGACTTCGCGGTCGGCCTTGGCACGCTGTTCGGGCGTCCAGCTCTTCTTGGCCTCTTCGATCGAGACTTCCTGACGACGGTAGCCCATCGCGGCGAGGAACGACACGGCAAGACCGGCGACGACCGCAGCCGTACCGACGGCGGTGACGGGCTTCATCGCCTGCATGACGCCGATCATGGAGTTGGGCTTCGGATCGGTCGGGAGCCCGTAGGCTTCGTGACCGAACTTGAGGACGTGCAGGACGTGCAGACCGCCCATTTCCTTTTCACCGTAGAGCTCGGCTTTGTCGAAGCCCTTCGCCTTCAGGAATTCGACGCGCTTGCGACCGATTTCGAGCATCTCTTCGCGCGGACCGAATTTGAGGGCTTCGGGCTGGCAGGTCTTGACGCAAGCCGGGATCTGGCCTTCTTCGAGTCGGTCGAGGCAGAGCGTGCACTTGTCGATCTTGCCGTCCGTGTCGCGGAAACGCGGCACGTCGAACGGACAGGCGCTCTGGCAGTACGTGCAACCGTTGCACTTTTCCGTATCGAACGAGACGACGCCGTTGTCATTCTTCTTCAGAGCACCCGACGAGCAGATCGCCACGCAGCCCGCGTCCGTGCAGTGGAAGCACGAACGACGGCCGATCGCCCAGTGAATGGGTTGAAGCTTGTTGTCGGAAGGCTTCTCGTCAAAGGTCATGACGAGGCGGGTGTCGCCGCCGAGGTCGCCCGGCCCCTGGAGAGAACCGGTGAACTCGTTATCGTTCAAGCCCATCTTCGAGGGCAGCATGTTCCACTGCTTGCACGCCACCTGGCAGCCCTTGCAACCCGTGCAGTGCGAGGAGTCGAAGAGGATCGCTACTTCTTTGTTCTTTTCAGGCATGTTGTTCTCCTAGCCCTTACGCGGCCTTTTCAAGGTTGACGAGGAAGGCCTTGTATTCCGGGATGTAGGAATTGGGGTCGCCGACGTTGGGCGAAAGGTCGTTCACGTTGTCGCCGGTAGCGAACTTCGTCGCCCACGAGAAGTGGTGCGGCATGCCGACGACGTGCGTGACCCGGCCGTTGATCGTCATGGGCTTCATGCGGATCGTGACCATCGCCTTCACCTTGACGGAGCCGCGGTTGTTCCAGACGCGGACCGTGTCGCCCGACTTGATGCCCTTTTCCTTCGCGAGCTCTTCGGAGATCTCGATGAAGTTGCAGGGGATCAGTTCGTTGAGCCACGGGATGTTACGGGTCTGGGTGCCCGTCTGCCAGTGTTCGGTGACCGAGTACGTCGTGACGACATACGGGAAGTCCTTCGCCGAACCGCGCTTGACGGACGAGTCGTCCGTGAAGCGGGCCATCGGGTTCTGACCGGCGCCGTTGAACTTGTTCTCCGCGGGGGATTCCCAGGGTTCAAAGTGTTCGGGCAAGGGACCGTCGGCCATCGAGTACGCGAAGAGACGAGCGTTCTGTTCCCAGGTCATGAAGAAGGCGTTGTTGTCCGGAGCCTTCGCCGTGACGAAGTCGCCCACGTCGTTCTGAATCCACTTGCCGTCCTTCCATTCGACGAGGACGCGGTTGGGATTCCAGGGCTTGCCCTGCGGGTCGGCGGACGCGCGGTTGTACAGAATGCGGCGGTTCGCAGGCCAGGCAAACGACCAGTTCGGGTAGAGGCCGAGCCCCGTGGGGTCTTCCTTCGAACGACGGGTCATCGGCTGCTTCATCGGATCCATCTTGTCGGCTTCGTTGTTGTAGTAGCCGGAGAAAATCCAGATGCCGCAAGCGGTCGAGCCGTCGGCCTTCAGGTCGGCGTAGCCCTTGAGGAGCTTGCCGTCGGCCACGGTGTAGCCGTTCAGAGCCCAGCAAAGCGCGCGGATGTCGTACTTGCCGTCGATCTTGTAGGAGAACTGCGTCTTCAAAACCTGATCCGGGCAGGCACCGCCTTCGGCCTTGTAGAGGGCCTGGATGCGCTCGAAGAGCATCGAAAGCATTTCGAAGTCGGACTTGCATTCTCCCGGAGGTTCGATCGCCTTTTCACGCCACTGGATCCAGCGGCCGGAATTGTTGATCGAGCCCGTCTTTTCGTAAATGAGGGCAGCCGGCAGGAACCACACTTCCGTCTGGATTTCTTCGGGCTTCATGTCCGGAGCATTCCAGAAGAGCGCGGTTTCCGTCAGGAACCAGTCGGCGACGACGAGCCAGTCGAGCTTGGCCATCGAGCGACGCACGTGCGTGCCGTTCGCGGCCGAGTGCGCGGGGTTCATGCCCCAGCAGAAGTAACCCTTGTACTTCCCGTCACGCATGCCGTTGAAGGTCATCATCGTGGAGTAGGCACCGTAGTCGAGCTTCGGGCTGATCTTCGGAAGCAGGTCGTAGCAGTAGTCGTTTTCAACCGTCGCGTTTTCACCGAACCATTCGCGAAGGGCGGAGACCCAGAACTTGGGCTTGTTCGCGTAGTAGCCAGCGGCGTACGTTTCCGTCGCGAGGTAGTCGGCCAACGTCTTGTGGATGCGACCCTGCGGCCACTTGAGGTAGCCCGGAGCATCCGGCACGCTCGCGCCGACGTCGGTCGAACCCTGAACGTTCGGTTCACCGCGAAGCGCATTGATGCCGCCGCCCGCGACGCCGACGTTGCCGAGAAGGAGCTGCACCATGCACATGGCACGGCAGTTCTGCGAACCGTAGGTATGCTGCGTCTGGCCGAGAGCGTAGAGGATCGAGCCCGCCTTGTCGGGCTTGCCCGTCGAGGCATAGACCTCCCAGACCTTCTGCATCACTTCCGGATCCATACCCGTCACCTGAGAAACCATCTCGGGCGTGTAGCGGGCATAGTGGCGCTTGAGGACGTTGAGAACGCACATCGGGTTCGAGAGCGTTTCGTCGCGCTTCAGAACCTTGAGATGCGGCGTTTCGAACTTCGGCGTGCCCGGAGCGTTCACCCAGGCGTAGTCGCCCGTTTCGGACGTATCCCACACTTCCTTGTGGTCGACGTCGTAGCCCCACGTTTCATCCGAGTAGGTCTTCGTTTCGGGATCCCAACCGGAGAAGAGACCCGTCGATTCGTCGAACTTGTAGTCGGAGCGCAGGATGCAGGCGGCGTTCGTGTAATTGAGAACGTACTCGTGCTGCCAGAGATCCTTCGAGAGGATGTAGTTGATGAGACCGCCGTAGAAGGCGATGTCGGTACCCGGACGGATGCGCGCGTAGATGTCCGCATTGGCGGCGGAACGCGTGTAGCGCGGGTCGACCACGATCCACGTGGCGCCGCGGTCCTGAGCACGCTCGACCCAACGCGAGGAAAGCGGATGGTTTTCCACGTTGTTCGAGCCGATCGACATGATGACGTCGGAGTTCTGGAAGTCGCACCAGTGCGAAGTCATCGAGCCGCGGCCGAACGAGGGGGCGAGACCCGAGACGGTCGAGGAGTGGCACACGCGCGTCTGGTTGTCGATGGCGACGACGCCGAGCGAGCGGGCGAACTTCTGAACGAGCCAGCCTTCTTCGTTGTTGAGCTGGGCGGCGCCGAACGAGGCGATGCCGTCGCAACGGTTCACCGTAACGTCGCCTTCCTTTTCAACGAAGGTTTCGTCGCGGGTCTTCTTCACGCGCTTGGCGATGGCGTCGATGGCTTCTTCCCAGGAAACCTTTTCCCAGGTCTTCGAGCCCGGACGGCGCACCATCGGATGGAGCACGCGGTCGGGGTGGAGCTGCGATTTGCGATCCTTCGTCACGACGTTGCGAAGACCCCACATGGCCGCGCCCTTCGGGCAGAGACCGCCGAGGTTGACCGGATGATCCGGATCGCCTTCGAGGTTGATGAGTTCGCCGTTGCGGGTCGAGCAGATCGTGCCGCAACCGCCGGAGCAGTAGCAACAGATGTTCGTCGTTTCGGTGACGTTCTGAAGCTTGTAAGGCGCCTTGGGAGAGGCGGGCGAGGCGGCTCGGGCCGCAGCGGCGATGCCGGCGGCGGCAGGCGTCGTGCCGAGAAGAAGGCCACGCTTCAGGAAACTTCTGCGTGATACGTCCATGGGACCTCCTAAATCGTGTCGGGGTGCACGCGGCGCTCCGTTCTTATCAAGCATGCGGCGCCAGCTGTGCGTGGGTCATAACGTGTGCAGGGGGAAAAGCCTTTCGAGCATCCGATAACGGGGAACGAAACACGCCTTTCACCTTTCACGCACGCAGTGTCGATGTTTTGCGCCGCGGCCGAAAGCCGTCGTTGGTAGGAGAAGCCGTCCGCCGTTGGGAGAATTTCTTCGCGTGCCAAACGCGTCGTTCGGGTTAGCCTTATACCTAAACATAGGTACATCCTGCGACCGTTAATGAAGAGAGTTCCCGAAGAGGTTGAGGCCTTCGTTATCCCCTTTAGGGATAACGCTTCGGTTTTCCCTACTCCCCGATCGTCCTTGAGGAAAGGGGCTTTTACCTTTCTATCGGGAAAATAGAAAATAACTAATTGTTTATATGTTCCGACCGTTTTTCTCTGCCTCGTGAGAGACCGCGCGTTTGCAGGGGTTTCGAGGAGCCTCGCCGTGCGTTTCAAAGCTCTCCCTTTCCGTTCGGAGAATCGTTCTCGTTTTCAAGGGCTCCCAGTCTGTTTACAAAGTAAGGAAGACCAATCCGTGGCTGATTTTCGCGATGGTTTTTGCTATCCTTGGACATATCAGGGTTTTCCTTTAGTCATCGGGAGCATGGTGTTTGTCCGCCCTCCCCGGCCTCGGGAATACCCTTCGCCCCCTCTTTCTTTTGCGTTGACCACGATGCGAACCACGATTTCCGCCGCGTTTCAGACCGTCGCCCTCACCTCCGCCCGTACGGTCGGGACGCTTCTCGGTACGTTGGGCGTATTGAGCGCGGCGAGTGTTTTGGTCGGGCTCGGTGCAACAAGTGCTCTCGCACAGCCAACGGTCGATCCGACGGATCCCGCCTACCGTTGCGACGTGCTCGTGGTGGGGGCGGGGGGCGCCGGCATGAGCGCCGCGATCGTCGCGCGCGAAAAAGGGGCGAGCGTTCTCGTTCTGGAGAAGATGCCCCGCGCGGGCGGCAACACGTTGCTGGCCACGGGTCACATCACGGCGACGGGTTCGAAATACCAGACCGAGCACAATATTCACGCCTCCTCCGAAACGTTCGAACAGGACGTGCTCAAAGCAGGGCACGGCAAAGCCGACCCGAAGCTCGTGCGGCACATGGTCGCGCACTCGGGCGAAGCGCTCGACTGGCTGATGGGACTCGGCGCGGATCTCGACAACGTGCGCGAAGTACCGGGCACGAAGGAATACCGCCTCTTTCGACCGACGGGTTGCGAAACGGTGGGCTCCGAAATCGCGGGGATCCTTTTGCGTCGCACGGAAACGCTCAACATCCCCGTTCTCACCTTCACCCGGGCCGAAGACCTCGTCCTTGAGGGCCGGCGCGTCTCCGGCGTTCTCGCCGAAACCGCCAACGGCCACCGCTTCGTCGTGAAAGCGAATGCCGTGGTGCTCGCCACGGGCGGCTACGCGGGAAGTCAACAGCTCCTTTCGCGTTTTTCACCCGCCGCCGCCCGCGAGCTCTCCTCCAATTCGCCGGGGTCGACGGGTGACGGTCTGAAGCTTGCCGACCGCGTGGACGCCGCATTCACGTGCCTTGAGGACGTTCTCTACCACCCGACCGCCGTGCCGCTTTCGGGCGCGATCCTTCCCGAGTCGCTGCGCGCGGACGGGGCGATCCTCCTCAATTCCGAAGGGCGGCGTTTCGTGAACGAACTTGCGCCGAGCGCCGACGTTTCGGAAGCCATTCGCGAAAACGGCAACTACGCCTGGCTCGTCGTCGACCGTCAAACGGTTCAACACGTCCCCGTCATCCAACAACTTATCTCCGAAGGGCTCGTCTACCCGGCACACTCCGAAGTGCAGCTGGCGGCCGTCATGTACGCCGACCCGTACGCCGTGGCGCAGACGCTCGTTCGATATCGCGAATTCGTCCGCAAGGGCGCAGACGAAGACTTCCGGCGTCCGACGATGCTCTCCGACCTTTCGGATTTTCCCCTTTATGCGGTTCGCGTTCGCCCGGCCCTGCACGGCACGACCGGAGGCGTTGTCATCGATACGAAGACTCGCGTGCTCGATCGGCACGGAGAGCCGATTCCGGGGCTCTTTGCGGCGGGCGAAGTGACGGGGGGCGTACACGGCGCCTCGCGCCTCGAAGATACGGCCTTGACCGACGCGATCGTCTTCGGACGCACCGCGGGCGAAGCCGCCGCGGCCTATGCGAATGAGGCCGCGAAGATCCATGCGCGGAACACCCGTGCGAACGATCGCGAAAAGCCCGCCCTCGCCGGAGACGTCGCCCGAACCGACGACGCCGAACGCGACCGAATGCGCTTTGCCGAGCTCGACTCCGCGAATGCCGCGGCCAACTGAGCGCGCCGGAGGTTGAGGGAGCGCAAAAGGCTCCGACCGACACCGACCCAACGTCAAAAGGGTTGCCCCCTCGGGAGGCAGCCCTTTTTCGATTTGTTCGTTTCCCCCGGTCGGGGGCGCTCAGCTCTTCGACACTTCGTTCACCATCGAAAGCGCGTTGAGCGTCTTCGGGAAACCGATGTAAGGCACGAGCACGACGAGCGTGTCGAGGAGCATCGCGCGGGTGTTGCCCACCAAAAGGTTGCCGCCCGCGTGGGCCTTCACCTGCGGTTCGCACCCGCCCATCGCGGCGATGGTCGCGAAAGTGAGGAGTTCGCGCACGGGGGTGTCGAGCACGCCGCGCGCATAGCCGTCGCCGAAGCAGAATTCCGTGAGGAGATTCACCATGAGGTGGCGCTCGTCGACCTTGGCGTTTTTGTGCATGGTGTCGATCGCGTCGCCGAAGATCCCCTTTTGGATGCGAAGACCGTCTTCAAAGCGCGTTTCGTCCGAAGGGCCGCGCCCCGCCTTCGGGAAGGCGAGGCCGCGCGCTTCAAGTACGCGAGCAAGCACCCGTTCGGCGCGAAGCGTGCTCGGGATGCCCGAATAGGGCATCGCCTGCATCATCGCTTCGTGAAGTCGGTCGGCTTCGACTCCTTCGGCCAGAGCCGTTTCCAGAACGTGCTCGAGGGCGATTTCGTCGCCGATTGCGGTCAGGGCGGAGACGGCCACAAGACGCGCCGTGCCGAGGTCGATCGCCGTCAGCGCCTTGGCGAGGTCGCGCTTGGTCATGCGTTCGAGCGTGGAGAAAGCGTCCGTGGAAAGTTCGGGTTGAGTAGTGGCAGCGGGCATGATGTTGGTATTCGTAGAATCAGAGAGTTGTGCGGCGGTCGCTCCCTCGAGTCCGGGGAGCGCCGCGACGAGTGCGGTCAGAAAAAGCGTACGTCGTTGCATGAGAACCTCCGAGAAGACGGTACGCGGTCGGGGGCCGCATCATTCGGCGACTTCGAAGCGAAGGACGGTATCGCCCGAACGCTTCACGGCTTCGAGCGCTTCCGGGGAAAGCTTTCCGAGGGGAACGAGGCCTTCCGAGTGGCGGAAGGGCTTCACGAACACGGCGAGATTCCCCCAGGGTGCGTAGTAGGCGATGTCGCCCGCGACGGGCGTGCAGGAGTCGGGCGCGCCCGAAATGTCGAGCTTCCCCTTGAGGTAGGCAATGCGTTCCGTCGAGCCGTAGTCTTCGAAGGTGACTTCAAGCGGCATGCGTTCCGTCAGACGGCGCGCGGCGGTGTTGGAAAGAAGTTCCACGGCATGACGTCCTTCGGGCGTCACGAGATAAACGGTTTGTGACACGGCAAGCTCCGGAAAGAAAGAAAAAGCGGAAATAGAGAGAAAAGAAAGCACGGCCAACGAACGGCGTGCGGCAGTAGGCGTAGCGACGGGCAAAGCTTTCACGGCAATCTCCTTCAAGCAATATCGGGTGTTTCAATCCGAACGTCGCGCTCGGGGGCGTCGTAGGACGCGAAGAGATCGAGCTGCAGAACGCCGCTTTCGATCTTCCTCTCGACCGGCAGGGCCGCAAGCCTCGCTCGGTTTTCCCGACCGTAGGCCGCATCGACCACGGCTTGGTCGACCGCAAAGGGATCCTTCGAGGCGAAAATCCCGAAGGTACCCGTGCGCGTCTCAATCCCGGCAACCTCGACGGGCTTGAGGTCCGTCACGATGTTGACGTGAATCATCCGCTCGCCCAACGCTTCGGCAATCCCGCGGCTCGAGTCGACGAGGCGACGAAAAAAACCTTCGCTTTTCGCGTAGTCGGGGCCGTGCACGAGACTTTTCGCACGCGGACTCGCAAAGCCGATCCCCGTATTCTTGACGGCGCCCGTATAGCCTGCAAAGTTCGGCACTTTGAAGTTCGTGAGGTCGATGAGGAAGTCGTAGGCTTCCAGGGACGCCCGCGTCGTTTCAATTTCGGAGAGTTCGATCCCGTTGCGCACGGGCACCGTGACGTAGTCCTCGTCGCGCTCCTCACGATCGAGGACATCGATCGGCCCCGTAACACCCTGGCTGCGGATTTCTTCAATGTGGGTGCGCGTGTGTCGGCGGCTGCCGCCGAAGTCGCTCGCCCAATTGGTTTCGACGAAAGCGGCTCCGGGGTACGCGTCGCGCAGCGCGGCAAAGAGGGGATAGTTGACTCGCGCTTCGCCCCCGTGGATCTTGATCCCGACGCGTGGGTTCGCAGGAAGTCCCGCAGGTTGTAGGGCGCGGCATAGCTCGATAAGCGCCGGCGCCGAAGCTTCCGGCGCATGGAGGACGACGGGCTTTTCGCCGGCCGCGAATGCGGGAACGCCCGCGGGCAGAATGAGTGCCGTACCGACGGCAGCCGTGAAACGGCGTCGCGTCCATCGAAAACTCATAAAGCCTCCTCAAGAAGTTGGCGGGCCCACGCTTGTGCCTCGTCCGTACGAGTGCGCGCCCGAGAACCCGAGGCGATGAAGGGTTCCCCGACGAACCGGGCGTCGGGAACGAGTCGTTCGGCTTCGGCACGGGCGGCATCCGGACCGGAACTGCCCGACGTATGGAGCGTGGCGACGAGTTTGCCTTTGAGGTGCCCGGCACGCGCTTCGTCGGCTAGGTACGTGCTCACGGGCGTCGAAAGTCCTCCCCACCACACGGGCGAAGCGACGACGACGAGGTCGTACCCGCTCGCATCGGGCAGGGGCCCCTTGAGTTCGCGCCGGGCACCCGTGCGTTTTTCTTCGCGCGCGAGGGCCGTCATGTCGGCATACTCCGCTGCATAGGGCTCGAGCGGCTCGATCGTGCGAAAGTCTGCGCCGAGCGCTTCGGCTACGGCACGCGCGAGAGCTTCCGTCGTGCCCGTGCGCGAATGGCAAACGACGAGCGTGCGTCGGGGCCCGGCGGCCCGGACGGGGCGGAAAGCGCAGAAGAGAGGCAGTGCGAACGCCGTTGCGAGGAGACGCCGTCGCACGAGCGAAGCGTTCGAGAGATTCAACTGAGAAAAAGCAGGTGACATGGGGACGCCTCCCGGGAAACGCGGATAACGAGGACGAAGAAGGGAGAGAAGAATCGAGGAAAAAGCGAACCGAAAAAGGACCTGAAAAGCTTAGGCTCACGGTCAATGTACGCCTCGCAAAGCGCGAAGCGCCAATGATTTATCATCATGGGGAACCATGCAAAATCCGTATGGCTTCTCTCCGACCGCATTTCCTCGAACGACATCCTCCCATGAACCTCATCGCCCTGCGCTGCTTCGTCGAAGCCGCACGCACGCTCAACCTTACCGCCGCGGCCGAGCGCGTTTTTCTCACCCAACCGACGCTCTCGCGGCGCATCGCCGAATTGGAGAACGAATTCGGCACGCAACTCTTCGTGCGAACGGGACGCGGGCTGGAGCTCACCGAAAAGGGCATGCAACTTCTGCATCAAGCACAGGCCATTCTGAATCTCGTCGAAGAAACGAAGCGCACCATGAAAGCGGGCGACGATCTGACGGGCGACCTCACGATCGATGCCGCGGAAGTGCCCGCCTTCGACGAGGTGGCTCGGGCACTTGCACGACTGCGCAGCGCCCACCCGAACGTGCGCGTGCACGTTGAAAGCACGAACGGCGAGCGGGCGCTCGGCGATCTGCGTTCGGGGGCCGCACAGTTCGCGCTCGTGAACGCCCCCGTCGATTTGAACGGACTCGACTACGCGGAACTCCGTGCCCGGGCCCGCTGGGGCCTGTGGATGAGCGACACGCTCGAGCGCACCTTCCCGACGGGAGTGGCGCCCGATGCCTTTCGGCGCCTCCCCTTGTACGTGCCGCGCCATCCCCTCATCGCCAACCGCCTGGCGGGTTGGCTGGGTTTCCCCTTCGACGAACTTCGGATCTGCGGAACCTACAACCTCATCAACAACGCACGGCGCCTCGCACGCACGGGTGCGGTCGTGCTCGGGCTCGACGTGCCGGGGTTGCTCGACGCCTCGGACGATGTTCGGTTCGTCGCGCTTGAGCCCGAACTTCTCACCGACGCCCTCCTCGTTTGGCCCAACGGCCGTCGGCAAAACGCCGTCGAAGCGGCGTTTCTCGAAGCGCTGCGCGACGAATTCTCCGCAGCCGATGCTTGAGCGCACGTGAGACGTCGGACGCGCCGATTCGACCGAATTCGAAAACTTCGACACAAGCCCCAACAGACAACGGGCGCCCTTCCCGTTTCCGGGAAAGGCGCCCGACTTCAAAAGGCGTTGGAAAATAGGAGAGAGAGGCGCGCCGTCAGTACGAGGCGATCTGACCGTCGGTACGCTTTTCCGTGCCGCCCACGAGCACGCCCGACTTGTCGCGCAGAATCATCTGGCCGCGGCCCATGTGGTAGGGGTCGGGCTGCACGATGATGTTGTGACCGCGCCGCTGCAACAGGCGAATGATGTGGTTGGGCGTTTCCTGCTCGACTTCGACGTTCTTGCCGCCGATCCACTGCCAGCGCGGGGCGTCGAGCGCCTGCTGCGGATTGAGGTGCCAGTCGATCATGTTCTGCACGACCTGCACGTGGGCCTGCGGCTGCATGAAGCCGCCCATGATGCCGAAGGGACCGACCGCTTCGCCCTTTTGCGTGATGAAGCCCGGAATGATCGTGTGATAGGGGCGCTTCCCGCCCAAGAGCGCGTTCGGGTGGTTTTCGTCGAACTTGAAGTTTTCCGCACGGTCGTTGAGCGAAATCGACGTACCCGGGACGACGATCCCCGAACCGAAGCCGCGGAAGTTCGACTGAATCATCGAGACCATATTGCCTTCGGCGTCCGCGCAACAGAAGTAGACGGTCGAGTGGTAGCGGGGATCGCCCGCCGTCGGAAGGATCGCTTCTTCGCCGATCAGAGCACGACGCTCCGCGGCGTAGCGCTCCGACAAGAGCTCGTCGACCGTCACGCGCATGTAGGAGGGCTCGGCCACGTGGGCGGCCGTGTCCGTCATCGCGAGCTTCATCGCTTCGATCTGCTTGTGCATCGTATCGGCGGAGTCGCGTTCGCCCAATTCGAATCCCTTCAGGATCTGAAGCGCCATGAGGACCGTGATCCCGTGACCGTTGGGGGGAAGCTCCCAAATGTCATAGCCGTGGTAGTCGACCGAAATCGGGTCGACCCACTCGGGCGCGTAGGCCGCAAGGTCCTCGCCCGTCAGAAAGCCGTTGTGCTTTTTGAAGAAGTCGTGCGTGCGTTCGGCGAGTTCGCCCTTGTAGAAGGCCTCCCCGTGCGTTTTCGCGATGAGTCGCAGGGACTTCGCCATGTCGGGGTTCGCGAACATTTCACCCGGGCGCAACCACGTGTTCTTGGGCGCGAAGGTTTCGAACCAGGGGGCGAATTCCGGACGATCTTTGTACTTCGAATAGATGCCGAAAGCTTCTTCCCAGAGGCGGGAGATGTTGGGAGAGACGGGGAAGCCGTTTTCCGCGTAGAAAATCGCGGGCTTCATGACCTCGTCGAGATCCATCGAACCGAAGCGTTCGTGCATCGCCATCCAGCCGCCGACGGCGCCCGGAACGTTCACGGGCTCGACCCCGTAGGAGGGGATCTTCTCGAAGCCGCGCGCCTTCAAGGCCGCCACCGAGTTGGCAAGGGGTGCCGGGCCCGAACCGTTGATCCCGTAGAGTTTCCCCTTGTACCAGATGATCGCAAAGCAGTCGGAGCCGAGGCCGTTGCCCGTCGGCTCGACGACGGGAAGAGTCGTTGCGACCGTAACGGCCGCGTCAATGGCGTTGCCGCCCTTCAAGAGCGTTTGAAGGCCCGCGGCCGTGGCCGTCGGGTTGCCGGCACAGACCATGCCGTTTTTCGCATAGACGACGTGGCGCTTCGAGGGATACGGATAGTCCTGAGCATCGAATTCGTACATGGCGGATTTCCTTTGGAGTCGTAGAAGATCCGAAGCACGCCCGGGGCGTTTCAATCCGGGCGCGCAGGGTCAAGGAACAAAGAGACGAGAGGCGGTACGCTCCGTCAGAGGAGCTTTTCAAAGAACCCGGCCGCCACCACCGAGAGCGACGTTACGGTGGCAAAGCCCGACACGAGGTACTTGGGCATCAGGCGATCGGTGATGATCTGGCGTTCCGTTTCGTTTTCGGCCACGGCCTGAGCCACTTCGTTGACGATCAGGTACGTGGCGGGGAAGCCGAGGAGCTGCCCCGCGGAGACACCCATCGCGAGGTTGCGGGACCCCAGGATCTTCCAGAAGGGAAGGATGTAGAAGAAGAGATAAAGCACCGCAAACGTGATCACGAACAAGATGACCGTCTTCACGCCGAGCGCGCCGAGGTCGCCGAGCTCGATCTGGGCAAGCGAGGGAATGATGGTCGCGAAGACCGCGACGTTGAAAATCCCCGCCGAGTTGGCGTGCTTGAGGATGTTCTTCGGAAGCATCCCCGTGCAGGAGACGGCCGTACCGAGCAGAAGCGCCCAAATCGTGGCCGAAAGCCCCGTCCACTTCCCGAGCACGAACGACACCCAGGCAAAGAAGGCGGTGATCGCAAGCGACGTGAAATTCCCGTAGTACTTCTTATGCGTCTCGAAGAACGTGGGCTTCGCTTCGCCTTCGGGCGCCGCACCCGGCACGACGGGCTTCACGCCCGTGCGACGGTACTCTTCCACGATCGCACGCGCTTCGCGCAGACCGAAGGTCGAGGCAAAAGGCGTCCCGAAGAACTTCTGCACGGCGTAGACGATCGTGCCGAGAGCGGCCGCCATCGTGAGACCCTGTTCCATGGCGGCACTCGTCATGATCTGAGTCGCAACGATCCCGCCGTTGATGATCGGGATGCTCACGATCGTTTCGCTCGTACCGACCAGCGGAATCATGACGCAGGCGGAGAGCATGACGAAGATCATGGAAAGAACGGCCGTCACGAGCGTGCGCCACTCGTTGACGAGCTCCTTGAGATTGATGGTCGTCCCCATCGAGAAAACGATGAAGAGCACGGACCACTTGCCGATTTCCGCAAGGCCCGCGGCCTTCACGATGTCGGCCGGAATGAGACCGCTCATGAAGCCCACCAAAAAGAGGAGAAGACTCACGAAGACCGCGGAGAGTTTCGCTTTCGTGAGCGTGCCGAGGAAGTCCCCGATCCCGAAAAAGAGGAGGCAGAGGAAGAGATAGAAAAACATGTTGTCGAACATGCCTGTACGCGCGGCGTCCTGCCCGGCCGTACAACGTCGTACCGGTCTTTCCGCCCGCGCCCGTCGATAGAGGGTTGGCGAAGCGTCCCCGTGCGAACCTCGTCGGGTTCCGCCTTCGGTGAACCGCGGCGGGGGACTCCATCGTTCGAGCGTAGCGGGAGCGCTCGCGCGCTTCCTGAGAGAAACCGCCTAACGGACCGAGAAAAGGGATGCGCTTTGCGCAACGCTTCATCTGCCGCAATCCCTCTAAGCGGAACGACTCACACCGTTTTCCTACGTCAAACTCCCCATACCTCCCGAAAATTCGACCTTTATTCAAGAAATTCGCAAATTTTGTCGCTAAAAAAGACGAAGAAAAAGTCCGCACCGTTCCCGATGCGGACTTTTTTTTGAGGAAGATCTCTCAGGGAGACCGGCGGTACCCGAAGCGCCTCTTCAGGCGCTTCGGACCGCTTGCCCTTTCGCGGCGCCTCAGTCCTTCTTCGTCGTGTGGACCTGGACGAGCGGCCCCTCTTCCGTCACGACGACCGTCGCCTTCGGGCGGCCGGGATAGCGGACCGCTTCGTAGACGACCGGGCGGCAGAGCTCGGGACGGGTGTGCACCTGCTCGAGCGGGCCTTCCGCGGCTTCGTCGGCACGCTTTTCCACCGCACGACCGGGCTGGCGAACGACGTCGTAGCCCTTGAAAGTGACGTGCTCGGGATTCGTGTGGACCTGAACGAGACCGGCGCGCTCGAGATTCGCTTCGAGCCCCTCGGCCACGTCGGCGACCTTCGCGGGCTTGGCGGCCTTCGGCGCTTCGACGGTTTCAACGACTTTCTCGACTTCGACGGTTTCAACCGTTTCAGCCGTTTCCGTCGATTCGACCGACTCAACCGCTTCGACCGCAACGACGGTCTCGACGCCCTCAACCGCGGCGGGCGCTTCCGCCGTTTCCGTCACAACGGGAGCGGGTTCGGCCGCCTCGACCTTCTTCGTTTCGATCTGAACGAGCGTCTCCTCTTCGCGGCGCGGCGCCTGACGACGACGCTTCGGACGAGGCTGGGTCTCTTCCTCGAGCGCGTGTTCGACGGCCTGCGTCACGGCGGACTTCTTCGTCTCGATCTGCACGAGTTCGGTGACTTCGGTGACGAAACTGTTCGTCGCGGGCTGCACGGGCACTTCCGGAACGTGCGGCGCGGGGACCACGGTTTCGGGGTGGAGGAGCCCTTCGACGGGGAGGTCGCCGACACTCTTCGCCTCGGCCTTGGCTTCATCCGCCTTCACGCCTTCCTCGGTACCATCTTCGGCCGCCGCACGGGTGCGGCGACGGGGACGACGACGGCGGCGCGAACGTCCTTCGCCTTCGTCGGCTTCGGAAGCCTTTTCGCCCGAGTCGGCCTTTTCAGCCTTTTCAGCCTTTTCGGCCTTCTCGGCTTCGGAGGCGGCATCGGCTTCAAGCGCTTCGACCGGTGCTTCGGTCACAAAGTCGGCGGCCTTCTCGACCTTTTCGGTCTTCTCGCCTTCTTCGCAATCGGCCGCAATCGTTTCGTTCTTCACCTCGTCGGCGCCCTGAAGGGCTTCGCCTTCGGCGCTCGGACGGCGACGACGGCGGCTGCGACGGGGCTTCTGAACTTCGTCGCCCTCGGCGGCGGGAGCAAGAGGCGCGGTGGGCTGAGCGGGAGCGACGGCGACTTCAACCGCTTCGGTCGTTTCAACGACGAGCGCGTCGTTCACGGCTTCTTCGGGCGTACGACGACGGGAGCGACGGGGCCGATCGTCGCGTTCCGTACGTTCGGCACGATCGGCAACCTTCTCGGTCTTTTCCGCCTTCTCCGTCTTGTCGCCCTTCAGCTTTTCGGCGCGCTCAAGTCGGTCGGTACGTTCCGTGCGTTCGCGACGACCCGTATTCGAGCGGCGTTCGTTCGTGCGGCGGCCGCGGCGGCCGCGACGGTCGTCGCGTTCGCTCTTTTCCGACTTTTCGTCCTTCGCGTCCGTTTCGCTCTTGGCGGCGGGGGCGGGAGCGGCCTCGCGCTTATCCTCGCCCGAACCGAAGAGGAACGCGGCGATGCGCGCGAAAAGTCCCTTCTTCGGCGTAACGGGCGTCAGCTGCGCGGCGCGGCCGGCATCCTTCGACTCCTTCGCCTCGCTCGATCCTTCGGGTTTCTTTTCAACGTGCACGGGCGCGGGATCGCGCGGCAGCACGTTCTTGATCACGGGCACCTGCTTCGGACGGGCGGGCTTGTCTTCCTGGCTCTTCTGAGCGTAGGGGTCGTCCGCCACGGTTTCGATTTCCTCGGCGCGGTCGAAGCTCGGCTTCGCGTCGTCGAGACGTTCGTCGTCCTGACGCAGACGCTCGATGTGGTAGTGCGGCGTCTCGAGGTAGGTGTTCGGAATGAGAACGATCGGCACGCGGTGACGCGCTTCGAGCTTCGTGATGTCGTTGCGCTTTTCGTTGAGAAGGAACGTGGCGACGTCGACGGGAACCTGGGCGTGGACGGCCCCGGTTCCTTCCTTCATCGCTTCTTCCTGCAGGATGCGCAACACCTGAAGCGCGCAGCTTTCGGTGTCTCGAATGACGCCGACGCCGTTGCAACGCGGGCAGGTAACGTGGTTGCCTTCGGAGAGCGACGGGCGCAGGCGTTGACGCGAGAGTTCCATCAGGCCGAAGCGGCTGATCTTCGCGAGCTGCACGCGGGCGCGGTCGTAGCGGATCGCGTCCTTCAGGCGCTGCTCGACGGCACGCTGGTTCTTCGAATCGGCCATGTCGATGAAGTCGATCACGATGAGGCCGCCCAGGTCGCGCAGACGCATCTGGCGGGCGACTTCGTCGGCGGCTTCGCAGTTCGTGCGGAAGGCCGTTTCTTCGATGTCGGCGCCGCGAGTCGCGCGGGCCGAGTTGACGTCGATCGCAACGAGCGCTTCGGTGTGGTCGATCACGATGGCGCCGCCCGAGGGCAGAGGCACCGTACGGCTGTAGGCCGTCTCGATCTGCTGCTCGATCTGGAAGCGCGTGAAGAGCGGAATGTCTTCGCGGTAACGCTTGACGCGGTTCACCATGTCGGGCATGACGTGCGCCATAAACTGGCGCGCCTGCTCGTAGATTTCGTCCGTGTCGACGAGAATTTCGCCGATTTCGGGCTGGAAGTAGTCGCGGATCGCCCGAACGACGAGGTTCGATTCTTCAACGATCAGGAAGGGCGGCGGATTGAGGCGTTTCAGGGGCTTGCCGTTCGCAACGGGTTCCGTGGTCGCAACCGTCTTGCGACGGCCGTTTTCTTCCGTGACGAGCTCGTACTGCGGAGCGGCCGCGTCGGCGATCGCTTCCCAGAGCTTGAGGAGGTAGTTGAGGTCCCACTGGAGCTCTTCGGTCGTGCGGCCGATCCCGGCCGTACGGGCGATGGTGGACATGCCGTGCGGCAGGTCGAGCTTTTCCATCGCTTCGCGAAGTTCCTGACGTTCTTCGCCTTCGATGCGTCGAGAAACGCCGCCCGCGCGCGGGTTGTTCGGCATCAGGACGAGGTAGCGGCCCGCGAGGCTGATGAAGGTCGTCAGAGCCGCACCTTTGTTGCCGCGCTCTTCCTTTTCAACCTGAACGATGAGTTCCTGCCCTTCGGTGATCGCTTCGCGGATCGTCGCCGTGCGAACGTCGACGCCTTCCTTGAAGTAGCTGCGGGAGATTTCCTTGAAGGGAAGGAACCCGTGACGCTCTTCGCCGTAGTTGACGAAGCACGCTTCGAGGCTCGGCTCGATGCGGGTGACGACGCCCTTGTAGATATTGGATTTGCGGGCTTCGCGGCCGGCCGTTTCGATGTCGATGTCGATGAGCTTCTGCCCGTCGACGATGCCGACGCGCGTCTCTTCGGCGTGCGTGGCATTGAAAAGCATGCGCTTCATTGTGAAAGCACTCCTTCGCCGCCACTGACGCGGGCGGAAGACGTGCCACGGAAGCCGTAAAGGGAGGAGCGGCGCGCAGGTCGGTGGACCGACCGAAGCTTCGGCCTCGCTCGGGCGCATGCCCGAGGGGCGCACGCTCCCCGTCTTTCGTTTGCCTCGGGTCCTCGGGCGACGGCGGGCGGGACGACGAACACGCCTCCGAGCAGAGACGCGCTGCGGAGAAGCACGGTCCCGCACCCGTCCTCTCGAACCACGGCGCGGTTGCGGTTGTGTGCGGTCTGTGTCGGCACGCCCGACAAGCGGGACGGCACGATGGGGAGAGTCACGGCCGACGGGAGCCGAGCGCAAGGGAGTCTGAACGCGCGTCGCCTCGCAAAACGAGGGCGCGGTCCACTTCCACCTTTTGCTGTCGGTGCGGCTTCGGGCGCGTCGAATGCGCGCGTCGAAACACGACGGGCAAACGACACTCGGCCGGCACGCGGCATCCTCCGTCAGGGCTCAATCCCTCACAGAATCCGATTTTTCCGAATGCGTTCGACGAAAATGTCGTCCGTTAAGCGACGATCCGTTCGCAAAACGCATTCTCTCGCCGATCAAGTCACGACACGACGCCACGGAGCGGAGAGAAACCGACGGGGAAAAGAAGACGCCCTGAGCATGCGGATCGGCATGCGAATCCGCTCCGTTCGTCCGTACGGCCGCGGGAAGGAACAACCCGCGCGCCCGACCCTCTCGCCCGGGCCGCGCGTCTCCGTGCGCCGAATCTCGGTTCGGCGGCTCGACCCGGGATAACCACGGGGAGCTCGTGCGCGTTCGACCTTCGGACGACCGCTTTTCGAAGCGGTGCCGGCGCGGTCGGGTCGAATCCTGTTCGACACGCCGCAACGTGACGCGCGAAACGGGTCGCACCCGTCGGCACGTCGACAAGGCGTTTTCCCACACCGCCGGCCCTGCCGTTCGAGTACGTCGAACGTGAGCCTTCGGAGAGGCAAACGAAATTCTTTATGAATCGTGGCATCGCCCGAACGCGACCTGCCGGCCGCGCGGACGATCGCGTCCTCGTGCGAAGCCTCGCGCGGCGCACCCGATGAGAGCGTCGGCGGGTCCTTCGCGGGGACGCACCAAAAAAACTGCCGAACGAGCCGCACGATCCCGAAAGACCGGCCGTTCGTCCGTCAGAACAAAACCTTATGAAAACGTGAGAAAATCGGCCTTCAGGCAAACACCTTCGGCGTTTTCCGAGCGGTCCGGATTCCCCGTTTTCCCCCGACCGTCGGGGCTCGCCCGATCTAGCAGAGGATAGAAAAGTATAAACGATGACGGCCGATTCCATCGACAAAATTTCCGCCGTGCCCTCGGGGTCGCTGCGCGCCCTTCCCTCCGACCGGGTCACGTTCGTGCTGATCGGCGAAGATACGGACGGACAGCGTCTCGACAACTTTCTCTTCCGCTTGGCGAAGGGCGTTCCGAAGAGCCACGTCTACCGCGTGATCCGCGGCGGCGAAGTGCGCGTTAACAAAAAGCGCGTCGAAGCACAGACGAAACTTCGCACGGACGACCTCGTGCGCGTGCCGCCCATGCGCGTGAGCGACCGCCCGGTCACCGAAGCACCCGCGGCACCGCTTGCGGCGGAAGCGCTTCCCGTCCTATTCGAAGACCGCCATCTCCTCGTTGTTCTCAAGCCCGCGGGCCTTGCCTCCCACGGGGGCTCGGGCATTCGTCACGGGTTGATCGAGCGGTTGCGCGCAACGCGCCCCGACGAAGTGTCGCTCGAACTCTGCCACCGTCTCGACAAAGAGACGAGCGGCGCACTCATCGTCGCCAAGACCCGCAAGGCGCTCGTTCGCATGCACGACCTCATGAAGGAAGGGGGCGTCGAGAAGCACTACCGCACGCTCGTAAAGGGCGACTGGGTGAACGACCGGCAGCACGTCAAATTCCCGCTCGAACGTTATCTCCTTCCTTCGGGCGAGCGGCGCGTGCGCGTTTCGTCCGACGGTCTATCCGCCCATTCGATCTTCACGCTTTTGAAGCGCTACGGCGCCGTCAGCTACCTCGACGTGGAACTCAAAACCGGGCGCACCCACCAGATTCGCGTGCACGCGCTCGCCTCCGGCCACCCGCTTGTCGGCGACGACAAGTACGGGGACTTCGAATTCAACAAAGCGGTCGCCCGCGGGAGCCTGGGCGTACCCTTCCGCCGCATGTTCCTGCACGCCGCCAAACTCGCCTTCACGCACCCCGTTACGGGCGAGCACCTCGTCATCGAAGCGCCGCTTCCGCCCGAGTGCGAAGCGCTTCTCAACGCTCTGGAGGCTTCCCGATGAAAACACGCCCCTACGACCTCGTCGTTTTCGACTGGGACGGAACGATTTTCGACACGACCGCTCTCATTGCGGAAGGAATCCGTTTCGCGGCCCGCGAGCTCGGACTTGCCGTCCCCGCGTTCGAAGCCGCGAGCACCGTGATCGGCCTCGGCTGGCAGGACGCACTGCGCCGGGCCGTGCCCGACCTTGCGTACGAGGACTACCCGAAGTTCGGCGAAATCTTCCGCCGCTGGTACATCCCGAACGAAGCGCGCGTGACGCTTTTCCCCGGTACGCGCCGCCTTATCGAGGGACTGCACGCCGAAGGGCTTCAATTGGCGGTTGCAACGGGCAAAAGCCGCCCGGGGCTCGATCGCGTCCTCGAACAAACGGGGCTTGCACCCTACTTTGTCACGACGCGCACGCCCGACGAATGCCGTCCGAAACCCAACCCCGACATGCTCGAAGAAATCGGCATCGAAACGGGAGTTGAAGCCGCCCGCACGGTCATGATCGGCGACACGACGCACGACCTCTTCATGGCGCGTGACTACGGTTGCGACGGCATCGCCATGCTGCAGGGCGCCCAGTCCGCCTCGGAACTCGACGTCGCGCCCGCCGTCGCGCGTTGCCGCAACACGGTCGAGCTTGCCGCCGCACTCGGCTTCCCCGAGCTCGTGACGCCGGAGATGCTCGTAGCGGAACGCGCCGCCTGCGAAGAACGTTAAGACAGACTTCGGGGAAGCGGGTACGATGTGGGCACCCGCTCTCTCGAACACAACAACACGATCAAGTACCATAAACATCGGCCCGGGGATTTTCTCCCTGGGCCGAAACGTTTCCGAATTCGATCAAGGAGCGATCAGAACCGTTCGTCCTTGAAGCCGAGTCGTCGGCGTTCGCTGAAGACGATCGCCCAGAGCCCCAAGACACACAGGCCCGAGCCCGCCGTCACGAGGCTGTAACCCGATACCCACCCGAGAATGAGGGGTACGAGCAAGGCGGACGAGGACGCGAAGGCCATCGTCTGGCAGAACTGCTGGATCGATGCCGCCGTACCACGCGCCTGAGGGAAGTAGTCGAGGTTCATCACGTTCATGACGGGACGCACGAGCGACATGCAGAAGCTGTAGATGATCGGCGTCGACAAAATCCACGGATAGGGCAACGCCGCGTCGCGCTCGATCCAGGCCGTTGTGAGACCCGTGACCGCCATCACGACCGCTGCGCCGAGCACGAGCTTTTTCGGGCTCGTGCGCGCCGCAAGACGCGGGCTCAGCCAGGCGCCTGTCATCGTCGCCGCAATGATCGGAAACATGTACCAGACAAACTGATCGGGCTGCATCCCGATGATGTTGAGGACGAAGTCGGCCGAGCCCGCCGTATAGACGATAGCGCCGAGAAAGCAAAAACCGTGACCCACAACGCCCGCCATGAAGGCTTTGTGCCGAAGCGCCCGCCCGTACGGCCCGAGGACGGCCCCCGGCGCGAAGGCGCGGCGCTTTTCGGGCGGAAGCGACTCCTTGAGACCGAGCGCGGCCGAAAGGCAAATGCCGAGATTGAAGACGACCAGAAAAAGGAAAATCATGCGCCAACCCGCATGGACTGCAATCCACCCGCCCACGACGGGCGAGAGCGCGGGAGAAAGCGCAAAGAGGACCGCCATGAGCGAGAGGAGTTTCGCCGCGTCCGTACCCTCCCAGCGGTCGCGCACGACGGCCTGCGTGACGACGGGACCGACCGAGGCGCACACGCCCTGAACGCCGCGCCAGAACCAGAGGGTTTCCAGAGACCCCGCGAACATCGCCCCCACGGACGCCACGGCAAAGAGAAGCGTTCCGCCGATGATGACGCGTCGGCGCCCGAAGGCGTCCGAAATCGCCCCCACGAAAAGGCACGACACCGCAAAGGCGACGAGGTAGATCGTGAGCGACTGCTGTACGGCAAGCATCGACCCTCCGAGTTCCCCGGCAATCATCCGAAAGCTCGGCAGATAGGCCCCCGCCGCAAAGGGACCGAGGCTCGAGAGAAAGGCGAGAAAGAACGCGTCCTTGAGTCGGGGCGGGGCGCTCTTCGCACGTCCGAAGGCCTCGATCGGCCGCTCCTCGGCCGACCGTGTGTTTTCCGCCGCCTCCGCCGTCCTTGCCGCGCTGATTGCTCTGCTCATTTCCCGCACGCTTCCTTTGTCGTCCTGACGGCGCACGCAACCGATGCCTGCGAATTTCTGCGGATTCCTGCGGTTTCGTACAGACGGGTTTAGAAAACCGTCTGTTTTTGTCCGTACGCCTAAAATGTCAAGTTTAGCAAACGACCTTCGAACGACGCGAAATCGCTTCTCATTTTCAAAGGTTCAAAGCATTTAAAGAATCCCTCAACCCTTCCGTCCGAAAACCTCATGACCGACACCTCCCCGCTTCCTTACCGCGGACGGTTCGCCCCGTCTCCCACGGGTCTTTTGCACCGCGGCAGTCTCGTGGCCGCCCTTGCAAGCTGGCTCGACGCACGGGCGCATCGCGGCACGTGGCTCGTTCGCATCGAAGACATCGATCCGCCGCGCGACATTCCGGGAGCGGACCGGGCGATTCTCGACGCGCTCGAGCGTTTCGGCCTGGTATCGGACGAACCCGTACTGTGGCAGCACGACCGTTACGACGCATACGAAGAAGCGCTCGCGCGGCTCGTAGCCTCCGGATTCGTCTACGGGTGCGCGTGCTCGCGCAAAGACGTGAAAGAGGCGGACGAGCGCCTCGGAATCCCCTATCCCGTCTATCCGGGCACCTGCCGCTCTGGGACGAACGGGCGGGCGGTTCGGGCGTTGCGCTTTCGGGTGCCCGATCGCATGGTGGCGTTCGAGGACCGCTGGTACGGGCAATACACGCAAAACGTCGAAAAAGCGGTGGGCGACTTCGTCGTGAAGCGCGCCGACGGGCTTTGGGCCTATCAACTCGCCGTGGTGACGGACGACATCGCGTCGGGCGTGACGGACGTCGTACGCGGGGCGGATCTTCTTGACAACACGCCGCGTCAAATCGTGCTGACGGAAGCACTCGGCGCTCGGGCGCCCCGCTACATGCACCTGCCGCTCGTTTTGAACGATCGGGGAGAAAAACTCTCGAAGCAGCAAGGCGCCACCCCCGTCGACGCGACGAACCCCTTGAGCGAACTCGAGCGCGCGGCGCGCCATCTGGGGCTCCCGCACATCGGGGCCGACTCGACGGAGGCGTTTCTCACGGCGGCCGTTCCCCTTTGGGCGGAGCGGATTGCGAGTCTCCCCGTCAAGGGGAACGAAGCCGAAGCTATCGAACCGGTCGAAAAGGGCTCGGCCTGAAGACGCGAGATTCAAAAAAGAAAGACTTCAAAAGAAATCGGGCGGCCCCGGAATTTTCCGAGCCGCCCGAAGTCTTACTCAGCGCACGATGCGCGGAGGCTTTGCGAGTTTGGCCATCGAGGAACCGTCGTCGTACGCGGAAAACGCGGCGCCCGCCCCTTCGACGTTTTCGTAGGGGGTATCGTCCTCTTCGTCCTCGTCCACGAGCTTGTCGACAACGCCGAGGAACCCCGGCACGACCACGTCGTCCGTGCCGACGGCGTCGCCTTCGGGCTCTTCGACCTTCACGACCTTGATCGCAAACTGAAGGCCGATCCCTGCGAGCGGGTGGTTCGCTTCGAGAATCGCCACCGAATCGGCCACGTCGGTCACGCGCCAGGTGCGACCGTCGGGGCCTTCGCCCGGCACTTCGTCGAAAAGGAGCCCCGGCACGATCGCCTCGGGGTCGCCCAAGCGTTCGAGCGGCACCATGCGGATCGCCTCCGAGTCGTACTCCCCGAATGCCTCTTCAGGTTCGAGGTGGATCGTGAATCCTTCGCCTTCGAAACGCCCTTCGAGGGCCTTTTCGATCTTGGGGAAAATGTCGCCGTGCCCGTGGAGGTAGACGATCCCCTCGGGGCCGGTTTCCTCAAGGACCTTTCCCGTCATATCGGCCATCGTGACCTGAAGCGTCACGAGGCGATCGTTCTGAACCGCAAGGCTCATGGTGATCTCCAAAAAAATCAGTCTCGGGTATTGTATAGGCGCTCGAAGCAGCCGTCGGCAAGGTTCCCTGCGCCCGAGAAACCGGCGCGTTCGGGCCAAACGCGCCCCGCGCTACGTCCGGGCAACGAAAGGCCGAGTACGACGAGCGCGATCGTTCCGCCGGGAACGGCGTTCATCAGCGCCCACGAGCCCGAGAGTCCGAGGTCGTGCAACCGCCGCGCGCAAATCGGAAAAAGCGCCGCATTCCAAAAGCCCGCAAGAACCGCAACGACCTGGGCGATCCGCACGAGCATCGCGTCGCTGATCCAGGCGGCGTCCGCAATCGGGTCGAGAAGCGACCAGACCGAGAGTCCCGCCGCGGCCCAGAGCGCGAGCTCGGCCGCAAAAACCGCACGGCCCGTACGTACCTGCGGATAGTAGACGGCGAGGGCCAGTCGGCCGAGGGCTTCCAGAGGCTTCACGGCGTCAAAGTTCCATGATCCGAAGCTTCCAGCGCTTGAAGTGCTCGGACGTGATGCGCCCTTTGTCGAGTAGCTTGCGGAGTTTGTCGACGCTTCGCACCTTCACCTGAAGACGCACGGAGAGATTTTCGTCGTCGACCGCAACGCGGGCCGCCTCCCAGACACGTTCGCACCGCGCCTCGGCCTCGTCGACGACTTCGACGGGTTCCGCAATCGAGGGCGCTTTCGGCTTCGAATTCGGGTGCGTCTTCAAGTTCGGCTTCGCGGGCGAACGAGCGCCCGAACGGGTGTTCGAACGCGCGTTCGAGCCTGCATTCGAGCAGACGGGAGCGGCAGTGCGGGAAGTGTCATTCATGGCGGTCGGGCCTGAAGTGAGAAGAGGAACCGCATCGGCGGCCGGAGAGGTTTCGACGCCCGAGGGGTCGTCAGTCGCGTCGGGAATGTCGACGACGTCGGACGGGGGCACCGCGGAGACGTTCGGTTCATCGTCCTCCCCGGCATCCCTTCCGGCCGATGTGCGGGGGGCGGGGCCGAAACGATTCGCACCGCGTTTCCCGGGCACAAACGCGAGAATCGCAAGACAGACGACGTTCGCTAGCGGCACGAGAAGAACGAGCGCCGCAAAGCCCCCGTAGGAAATATCATGGAGCCGCCGCACGACGCTTGAGACCAGAAGTCCCGCGGCCGCGAGCCCGAAGAGAACCGAAAGGGCGGTGAGCGCCGAGGCGAGGGCCGCAGAAGGCAATTGCGTTCCCGCCGCAAACATCGTGCCCGCAACGGCGGCCGACGCCAGCGCAAGAAAAACGCCCGCGACGTAGGCGGGACGCGCGACGCGTCCCCGCAGGGAAAAGGTCAAAACATCGGCAGTGGCGACGGACACGGATCGGCTCCTGAGAACGGACGGTTTCGGACAAAAAGAAAGGAGGAAGACCGCACGGTCGACCTCCCTTCGTTCGGACGCTTCCCGACGATCAGCGGAGCTGTTCGGCCAGAAGCGTGAGGATGTTGGGCGCAACACCCGTGGTGTCGGCGTTGCCGTCACCCGCCTGGACGGTAATGCGCGTCATCGCGCCCTCGTCCGCGAGGTGGATGCGGTAGTTCGGAGCGTCGACCGCCTTGTCGGAGCCGAAGAGGTTCGTGAAGAAGCCCTGTTCGCTCTTCTTCGTCGCTTCGTACTTCGGATCGAGGTAGCGCACCATGAAGTAGCCCGCCACGCGGTCGCGGTCGACGAGCTCAAAGCCCATGCGGTCGATCACGAGGCCGACCGTACGCCAGGCGCGGTCGTAGGGTTCCTTGAGTTCGACCGCTTCGACGACGCCCTCGGCCGACTTCACGATATTGCTCTTCGGTTCGGCGGGCACCTGGATGAGGTCCTTGCGAACGTCTTCGGCCTTGAGCGGCTCCGCCGCATCGGGATTGAATTCGGCGTCGATGCGAAGCGCGAGGCGCTGGAGCATTTCGGCTTCCATCGTCGTGTCGGTCGGACCGGGCTGCCAGAGCGTCGTTTCGTTCTGAGCACCGCTCACCACTTCAACCATCGAGCGGTGCGTGATGAAAATGTCGGTCGAGCCGTCGGGCGTGCGCTCGAGGCGGCAACGGTACTGGTCGCGTTCGCCCGTCGAGTACGCGAAATCAAGCACCTTGCCGAGCGTGCCGCGGATGATGTCCTGCGGGAGTTTCGCCTTGTTTTCGGCCCAAACGGTTTCCATATAGCCCGTCTTCGGGTCCTGCTTCAGGATCGTGAGACCCACGGACGGCCAGAAGTCCTGAACGACGGCCCAGAGCTGATCGGCGGGCGCGTTCACGCGCAACCACCGTTCGCCCCCTTCGCGCATCACCTTGGCGGTAACGGTCGTGGCGACGATCGAGGAAGGCGCCACGGTCTTGCCGGCGTTGGCGGCCGCTTCGCGGGCGGCCTCGGCGTTCATGCTCACGACGGAGGGACGCGAGGGAACCTGGAAGCGGTCGTCCTGCGGAATCGGCGCCATGTCGGGCGGCACCTCGAGGTTCTGTCGGGTGTTCGAGGATTCGTACTGAACCTTGTCCTGGTTGAAGTACTGGTCGATACCGAAGTAGGAGCAGCCCGAAAGCGCGATGAGCGCGGGCGAAATCGCCGCGAGACGAAGCACGTGCTTGGTCATTCTGTATGGATTCCTTCGTAGTTCGTCCGGCTGGCTTTGCCGGGCGTTGATCGCGGAATTTTATCAAACCTCTCCGGCCTTTTGCGCCGCGTACGCGGGGCATTCTCGGAGGGGAGAAACATTCGCAAACGCTTTTGCGAACGAAATCGGCCGTCGGGAAAGAGCTTTGGGCAACGCTTCCCCGGCCGTTTTGGAGCGAGCTCGCCTACCGGTCAACGGGCGCGAAGCGGGTAGCCGTAGGGCTCGACACGACCGGGTTTCGCAAACGCGATGCGTGCGACAAGCCGGTTGTCGGACGTCATTCCCTCTTCGTACGCGATGATGCGGGCACCTTCGGGCACGAGCCGAAGGAGTTCGCCGTTCTCGAAGCCGTGCGCGGGATTCTTCGGCCGCCCCCAGATGTATTCGTTCGAGCGCAGGAACGTTTCCATGAGGAAGAGCCCGCCCGGCGCGAGGCTCTCCCAGTAGTGGGGAAAGTGTTCGCGGTGGAGGTAATTCGTGACGACGATGCCGTCGAACGATTCTTTGTCGTAGGGCCAGGCTTCCGCCTCCAGATCGCGGCATTCGAGCGTCAACCCCGGGGTGCCGACGAGCGCCTCAAGGTGCGAGACGTCGACGTCGACCGCCGTCACGCGAAAGCCTTCGAGCAAAAAGAGCGACGTATGGCGCCCTTCGCCCGCCGCGACGTCGAGAATGCGAGCGCCGCGAGGCAGAATCGGGAAAAAACGCATCACCCAGGCGCAGGGAAGCGCGCTGCAGTTGCAAGTGCACGCCGAAGTGTCGTCCATAAAACCTCCTTAGAGCACGGCATTGACGATCGCCTGCCCAGCCCAGAGGAAGGGGGCGATGAAGTAGGAAAGCGCGCCGCTCATCATCAAAACGACGAGAATCACGAAGCCGTAGGGTTCGGCGCGATCGAGCCAGTAACCGCTGCGCCCCGGAAGCAGGCCCCGCAGGATGCGGCCCCCGTCCAAAGGCGGGATCGGAATCAGGTTGAAGGCCATCAGCATGAGGTTCGTCGAAATCCCCGCCGTGCAGACACTCACAACGAACTTTTCGTAGATGCCGAAACCGACGAGCCCTTTGAGCAAAAAAAGCCAGAAGACCATCTGCAGGGCGTTGGCCGCGGGACCCGCAGCGGCCGTGAGCATCATGTCGCGAAGCGGCCGTCGGAAGTTGCGGGTGTTGATCGGGACGGGCTTCGCCCAACCGAAAAGAAGTCCGCCACCGCCCGTCAGGGCCGAAAGCAGAAGCAACGCCCCCGGTACGGCGATCGTGCCGACGGGATCGATGTGGGGAACGGGATTCGCCGTCACGCGCCCGAGATAGAGGGCCGTACGGTCCCCGAGACGGGCCGCAGCCCAGCCGTGAGCCGCTTCGTGAAGCGTGATCGCAAAAATGAGCGGGATCGCATAGACGCAAACGGTTTGCACGGCGCTCGCAACAGAACTCATAGAAATACCTCAGGAAACCCCCGTCTTCAGACGGGGGAGGAATGAGGTGCGGGGCGAAGCCACGCATACCCATATCCGTCGTTGTGTGAGAGCAGTCGGCAATGACGCCAACCGATCCCCCGAATGACGCCTTCGGGCGTCTGAATGTTGAAGGAGCCGCTTTTACGGACGGCCACGCGTCCCCGATAGATTCCGGCCTTCTTCCCCGAAGGGACAACGGCCTTCACCATGTCGCCCGTGGCAAACCCGTGGTTGCAGCCCGGCATTGCAACGGCAGACCGTTTCGTACTTACCCCAAGCTTGTCTGCTTCTGCCGTTTCCGGAGCCCGGAGCTGAGGAAGCACTCCGAGGCGGGTTTTGTAACCTAACTGCAACGTAGTTCTCCTTTCGGATCACTGAGGCCGGTCAATCAGGCTTCTTCAAGCCTCTGCCTTCAGGCAGGGGTGATTGACGACAAAATTGCCGCGGACTGCCGCCCCCGGCCGAGCTCCGCGACGGACGGCCCGGAGCGCGCCGCCGATGTGAGGTCGGAGGGACGCGCGGCACGCGCACGATCGGCGGCGGACGCGCGTTTTCGGGCTTCTCGTCGGCCCGACGGCTCGTTAATCCTACACGAAAGGCGGAGGCCTTCCGAGCGGTCGGAAACGACTCGAAATACTCGAAATAAACGAAACACCCCCGAACGTTCGACGCGTTCGAGGTGCGTGAGGTACCGGGAACGGTCAGAATCCGAAGCGCGTCCACACCGGAACGACGCCCTCGGGCAACTGCGGCTGCTCGCCCGGCTTCGGGCGGCTCGATCGGTCGCTGTGCCAGTCCGAGCCCGTACTCGCCAAAAAGCCCATCGATTGCGCGAGCGCCGCAAAGCGCACGTCGTCCGAGCGGGATTGCGATCCCGAACAGACTTCGATCGCTTCGCCCCCTACGGCCTTGAAGTGCTTGAGGAGCTCCTCAACCATCCAGTCGCTCGAGAAGTGATAGCGCCCCGGGTGCGCGAGCACGGCGAGTCCCCCTTTTTCCCGAATGAAGCGCACCGACTCTTCGACGGTCGGCCAGTCGACGTCGACCGAGCAGGGGGCGCCCGGTCGCAGGTACTTGTCGAAGGCGTCCTGGTAATTCTTCACCCAGCCTTCGTTGAGAAGCCAAAGCGCGAAGTGCGTGCGCGAGAGGATCGACTTGTTCCCCGCAAGAGCGAGCGCGCCCTCGTAGGCGCCGCGAATGCCGAGCTTTTCAAAGCACGCATTCATTTCCCGACCGCGTCGGTCGCGCCTCAGAGCGACGGAATCGAAAAAGGCCGTCACGTCTTCGCGCGTTTCGTCAAGCCCCAGGCCCACCACGTGAATGCCTCGGCCGCCCCAGCGGGACGAAATTTCCACGCCCGAGATGAATTCGATGCCGAGCTCCCGGGCGACGGTCCGTGCCTCCCCCACGCCCTCCATCGTGTCGTGGTCCGTAAGGCTCATGAGCGTCACGCCGTTGCGGTGCGCGAGTTCGACAAGCGCTCGGGGCGGCAGGGCGCCGTCCGATCGGTTGGAGTGCATGTGAAGATCAACAAGCATGACAGTCGTCCGGTAAAGAGGAAGAACCTTCCGAAACCGCCGAAAGCCGCACCGGAAGCGAGACGTCTTCGTATTTTAGACATTCTCGATAGCGACTCGCGTGCATGGCGTCGCACCGACCGAACGCCGTCTCGAACGACACGGGACCCGCGAACGGTCGGCGACGGAAATTTCATTTTTTCGACTCTTGCTTTTTTCCAACGTCCGCGCTATACTTTATCTCCTAGTCGGGGCGTAGCGCAGCCTGGTAGCGCACTTGCATGGGGTGCAAGGGGTCGCGAGTTCGAATCCCGCCGCCCCGACCAGAACAAATTCAGAAGGTTGCCGATTTCGGTCGGCAACCTTTTTTCGTTGTTTTTCCGCTCCCCGAGTACGACGCCCGTTACCGAGCGTCGTACCATCTTCCTTATTCGAGCCGCTTTCGGGCCGTCCGTGTCGCCAAGCCGCATCGGGCCGCCCTCTTTCGGAGATCGCCATGGATGCCCTTCAGAAACTCCTCTTTGTCCGTGCGAACGCACGCGGCGAAACGGTGACCCTTCGCGACGAACTCTCGCGTGCGCTCGCTCACCGCCCGCTTCCTCTGGCCGTTCGACGCCTTGCGGGCGAAGTGACGGTTGCCGCGCTCCTGACCGCCGCCGCTCTCGAAACGGACGGCTCGGTTCTTTTGCAAATCGCGGGCGACGGCCCCGTGAAGCTTGTCGTCGTCGAAGTGCGACGCGACCTCTCCTTCCGCGTGTGCGTCGAAATGAAACCCGATGCGGGCGAAGTCGACCCCAACGCCGGCATGACCGAACTCGTCAACGCCTCGGGGAACGGTCGCTGCGCCCTCATTCTCGATCCGGAATCGCGTCCTGCGGACCGCCAGCCCTACCAGGGCATCGTTCCCCTTGAAGGAAAGACCTTCGCCGAAGCGCTCGAAGCGTATTTCCGCACGTCCGAACAGGTCGAAACGCGTATTCTGCTTGCCGCGGACGACGCGTCCGCGGGCGGCGTCATGCTGCAGAAGATGCCCGTCACGGGCGGGACGCTTCCCGAAAATTACGATCCCGAAGCCTGGGACCGTCTCTCGATGTTCGCCTCGACCGTGAAGAGCGAAGAGCTCCTCACGCTCGACCCGACCACCATCAACACGCGCCTCTTCTGGGAAGAAGAACCGCGTGTCACGCGCGAAGCGACGCCCGTTTTCCGTTGCGCCTGCTCGGACGAACGCGTCGAAAACACGATTCGCGGTCTCGGCGAAGCCGACGCCCTTCAGCTCGTAAAGGAAAAGGGCGCGATCGAAGTGACCTGCAACTTTTGCGGCGAAGTGCGCCGCTACGACGAAGTGGACGTGCGCGCGCTTTTTGCCAACGCGAATCTAAACGCGAAGGCGTGATCCGCACGGCTTTGCCGTGAGCTCGAACGGCGCTCGCGCGTTGTCGAGTCTCGATCCCGAAAGGGGGACGCCAAGCGTCCCCCTTTTTTCGTCACCCTTCAGACCCTCGTCCCGCCCCTGGAATAAAGCGTCAACATGCTGTTTTTCCAAGAAAAGACAACTTCCGTTACAACGACTGAGGGAACACTAACTTTCTCCTCGAACCAACCTAATTTTCGGCTTCTAAACTGAAAGCAAGTCGAAAGGGATGCTCTTCTCCCTTACGACCAGACTCGACGATGCCCGACGACGGTTCCTCGCCGTCGGACGCATCGAAACAGCCCGAACTACGGAAAAGAGGTAAAGACTATGTTGAAGAAGACCGCATTTGCCGCTCTCATCGCCGCGGGCACGATGTCCGTCGCCGCCGTTGCCTTCGCCGCCGCCGAAACCCCGACCCCGGCCCCCGTCGCCGCCCCCGCCGGCACGGCGACGATGCCCTCCGTGTCGATGGGCGACGCCCTCGCTTCGGCCGAGAAAGCCTACAACGCGAAGAGCGTTCGCGCGAACCTCCGCCAGACCGCCGAGTACGGCCTCGTCTGGGACGTGTGTCTCGTTCGCGACGACGGCACCCGAGTGCGCGCCTACGTTGACGCCCGAACCGGGAACGCCGTGGCCGCAAACGAAATCGGCATCCGCCGCAACGCGCCTCGCGCGATGCCGAACCCGCAGTGCCCGATGGGCGGCCCCGGCATGGGCATGGGACCTGGCATGGGGCCCGGTATGGGGATGGGTCCCAATCCCGACTGCCCTCTGATGGATAACGGTCCGCGTCACCACCGCGGCTACGGGTTCCACCGCAATTGGTAACCTTCCCGTCGAATCCCGGACGACGCCCGGCTCGAGCTAACGAGCCTCTGCGCCACCGGAGCGACCGACGATGCATCAATGCTTCCGTTTGAAAGGGCGGCGTGTCGCGCACACGCCGCCCTTTGCGTTCGGTTTCCCCTCCGGCGTTGCTCCCTTCCGCGCCGCGAAAAGAGGCGAGAACCTTCGTCCCGGAACTCTCTTCGGGTTTTCAGAGTTCCCCGATCAACTCCCGCAAGACTTTCCGTAATCAACTGATTCGTCTGGGAAATACGGACCGTTACTCTGACTTAGGAATTCCTAAGTTTCCCCTAGGAAAAACCTAATTTTCAACCTCTATACTTCCCCCATATCCAATAGGCGAGCATGCCTCGCCGAGGCGCCGAACGCTTCCTACCGGTGCCCGACAACAAAAAGGAATCGAAACATGTTGAAGAAGAACACCCTCGCCGCGCTCCTTGCCGCCGGCACGATGTCCGTTGCCGCCGTGGCCTTTGCCGCCACCGAAGCTCAGAAACCCGCCGCGCCCGCCCCCGCCGAAGCAGTCGCCGCCCCCGAAGCGGCTCAGTCCGTCAATCCCTCGGTAGCGATGAGCGCCGCCGTGGCTACGGCCGAAAAGACCTACGAAGCGAAGAGCTTCCGCGCCAACCTCCGTCAGACCGCGCAGTACGGTCTCGTCTGGGACGTTCGCCTCATGCGTGACGACGGCACCCGCGTTCGCGCCTACGTCGACGCGCAGACGGGCAAGGCCGTGGCGGCCAACATCATCGGCATCCGCAAGAACGTCGAACCGATGCCGAACCCCCAGTGCCCGATGGGCGGCCCCGGCATGGGCATGGGGCCCAACCCCGACTGCCCGATGATGGGGGACGGCCCGCGTCATCACCGCGGCCACGGTTTCCATCACTGGTGGTAAACCGAAGCGGCCCTTCGCGGGTGCCGCTACCGGGGCAGTAAACCCCGCATAACAAAACTCCGCGCACGACCCTACGTCGAACGCGGAGTTTTTTTGCGCCCGTATTCCCGAAGCTCCCCGGAAAATTATCCGTAACACTCCCGCAGAGTTTCCTAAGTCCGAACTCGACGGCAAATAATTTTCGGCGTCTGCACTGCTTTTTCCGAGAACCGAGTCCGATCGGGAGATCCTCGGGCTTTTACCGCCCGAATCCGCAACACGGAAGGAATCGCACCATGCAGGAAAAGATCGCCATTGCCGCGCTCTGTACGGTCGGCGACCTCTCCGTCTCTTCCCGTGGACGCTTGAAGCCGTCTCCTACTCGAGCGTCCCTCGGGGGCCTCTCCGAGAAAACGAGAACGCACGAAAGCCGCTTCGCGCCTCCGAACATTCGGAGGAATCGAAGTTGCTTTTGCCAATGCCGTCGTGTCGATCCGTGTGGCGGGACGGCTATACTTTTTTCCGGTACACCACCTCTTTTTCTCAGCGGTCGTCGATTCGTCGGCGCCGCCACATTTCGAGACGTCATGCACATTCTTCTCATCGAGGACGATCCCTTCATTGCCCGCGCCGTCACCGCCGCTCTGGAAAGCGAAGCACATACCGTGACCTACGCCCCGACGGGCAAAGACGCGTTTGCCGCACTCGCCGTTCGGCTGCCCGACGCCGTTCTCCTCGACCTCGGCCTTCCGGGAATCGACGGCATCGACGTTCTGAAAAGCATCCGCGCCATGCCCGCACCCGCTTCGAACCTGCCCGTCATCATCGTGACTGCGCGCGAAGCGCTCGAAAGCCGTCTCGAAGGACTCGACGCCGGTGCGGACGACTATATCCTCAAGCCCTTCCACATGTCGGAGCTTCTCGCCCGACTTCGCGCCGTCGTGCGCCGCAAAGGGCCGTTGGCGGGCGACGTGCTGCGCGCGGGTCACATCGCGCTCAACACCGTCACCCATACGTGTACGGTCGGAAGCGACGCCGTCACGCTCTCAAAGCGCGAATATGCGCTCCTCGCGGCGCTTCTCGTTCGGCCGGGCGCCATTTTGTCCCGCCGCGCGCTCGAGGAAAAGCTCTACGCTCCGGGGGACGAACCCGAAAGCAACGCGATCGAGTACCTCATTCACGCGTTGCGTAAGAAAATCGGCTCCGAATCGATCGAAAACATCCGCGGGCTCGGCTGGCGCATCAAAGCCGAACAGTGACGCCCGTACCGAGGGCGTCGGGTTCGATTCGAACGATCGGTCCCCCGCATGGAGGACCTCATGCTCGCCTGCTTTGACACGACCGAGTACTTCCTTTCGAAAATGGAAAAAGATGCCGGCAACGCAATGTCATCACCAACCTCAAACCGCAGAAGTTGGTCTGCTACGCACAGGACTTTTCGATCACGCTCTACGGCCTCCCGCTCTTTGCCGAGCTGATCGAGGCGTGGCAGCACGGCCCCCTCTGCCCCGCGTCGTCGACTCCCGAAAGTTCGACGACGAGACTTCCGCTCTGATGGACGAAGCCTACGGACAATTCGCCTCCTGGAGGTTTCGCAACATGGTGCGCGAAGAATTCCCGTGCCGGTCCACGCCGATCGAAGAGGCGCTTTCTCATGTGACCCTTGCGGGATTCCTCCGGACGCGTCTTCTCGGCCGGTCGGACACCGTAACGTCGGAACACTTCTAAAACTCCCGAACACGCACACTACGGAGCCCGCATGTTTTTCTCGACTCTGAGGCGATCGCTTCTCGGCCGAACCCTCGCCGCCGTCGTCACGGTATCGGCCCTTCTGATGATTCTCACCGCGGCCGCCCTCTTTTGGTGGGCGCGCGAGGACGCGCTCGCCATGCAGGACGCGCACCTCGAAGACATGACGGCCGCGTTGGCGCGTGCCGACGTCGCCGCACTCGTCCCGCGGGCCCTTACGATGGATCCGAAGCAGTTTGCCGAACGGATCGAATCGGACCAGCCGCTTCCGATGCGCCACCACCGCATGATGATGCGCGGCATGATGAACCGCATGGGAATGGCTCCGGACCGCAACGCGGGCGAGCGCCGTACGGCGATTCCCGCGGGCGAGTCCGTCCTCGTTCGCCTCATTACCCGTCAGGGTCAGGCGGTGTCAACCACGCTGGAAAAGGCACTCCCTGCGGGGCTTTCCACGCTCGAGATCGACGGGGAGCCCCACCGCGTGTGTCTCGTCTTTTTGCCGAACGGTCGCTACACGGCACTGGCCGAGCCGATGGCGATGCGCGAAGCGACGGTGCTGGAGCAGGCGAAGACCGCGGTGATGCCGTTACTCGTTTTGTTACCGCTCCTCCTTTTTGCGATCAGCGCCGTCCTTTGGCGGGCGTTGCGACCGTTGAAGCGCGCCGCGGCCGACGTGAAAGGCCGCTCCGCCACCGATCTCGCCCCCCTTTCCTACGCGGGCGTTCCTTTGGAAATCGCTCCCTTCGTCGAGGCCGTGAACGATCTGCTCGCGCGCGTACAGGCCGCGCGCACGCGCGAAATCCGCTTCACGGCGGATGCCGCGCACGAACTTCGCTCGCCCCTCACGTCGCTCACGATCGAGGCCGAACATCTCAAGCGCCTCAATCTCTCCGAAGAAGCTCGCCCGATCGTTGAAAACCTGGAATCGGGTCTGGCACGGTCCGTCCATCAGGTCTCGCAACTGCTCCTCTTCGCTCGCGCTCAGGCGGGCGAGAGCGCCGCCGTGCTCGCACGCGACGCCAAACCCTGGTACCTCTCGGAACTCGTCGGCGACGTGGTGGAGCCCATTCTTCCCGCCATCGCCGAGAAGTCGATTCGCTTCGAAGTCGAGGGACTCGACACCGACACCCCCGAAGCGCCCGTCAAGGGCGTCTCGCGCGCGGCGATTCAGGCGATGGTACGCAACCTCGTCGAAAACGCCGTCCACTACACGCCAGCCCGAGGGGCCGTGACGGTGCGCGTCGAGCGTTCGGCCCGGGACCTCTCGATCGTCGTTTCGGATACGGGGCCGGGCATTCCCGAGAGCGAACGCGAACGCGTGTTCGATCCCTTCTACCGCATCGCGGGTTCGGGCCTTCCGGGGACGGGCCTGGGACTTGCGATCGTGCGCACGTATGCCGAGACGGTGGGTGCACGGATCGAACTTGCCGACGCCCGCCCGGGCGAGGTGCCCCCGGGACTCAAGGCCAGCGTCCGTCTGGCACTCCCCGCCGCATCCGACGCGGACGAAACCGACAAAGCCACGGAAGACGCCTAAAGCTGTATTTCACCCCGCAGCGACGAAAAAACGGCATGCCCTCCGAAAGGCATGCCGTTTTGGGTTTTCGAGCACGGCGGTTTGCGAACCCGAACTCACTCGCGGCGGTCCCGCGCCTTCGGAGCCGAGAGATGTTTCGGCGCGTGGTAGAGGTCCGACTTCTTCGCCTCGAACGTGGGATCGGACCCGGGCTTGATGTCGGGCTTCTGATAGTCGGGCATGCTCGCGGCGCCCCGTTCCCGGGCCGCCTCTTCGCCTTCGAGCCGGAAAAGCACCTCGCGATCCTTCACCATGGTCAAATCCCAGCGGGCGCGCTCTTCGATGGCGTCGCGCTGGTTTTCAAGCGAGTAGAGTTCGGCCGCAAATGCTTCGTTTTGCAGGCGCAACCGATCGTTCGCGGCTCGCTGGGCCACGAGCGTCTGCTCGAGCTCCTTCAGTCGGAACCAGCTCGCGCGACCGGCCCAAAGCTGGTACTGCGTGACACCGATTCCGAGAAGGAGCAGGACGATGAAGATACGGATCATGAGGCGTGTCTTCTCCGCTCAACGCGCGTCGACTCAGCGACGGATCGAGTAGAACGCGTCGCGGCCGGGATAGACGGCCACTTCGGCGAGGTGCTCTTCGATGCGAAGGAGCTGGTTGTACTTGGCCATACGGTCGGAGCGGCTCATCGAACCCGTCTTGATCTGACCGGCGTTGAGACCGACGGCGATGTCGGCGATGGTGCTGTCTTCCGTTTCGCCCGAACGGTGCGAGACGACAGCCGTATAGCCGGCGCGCTTGGCCATTTCAATCGCTTCGAACGTTTCCGTGAGGGTGCCGATCTGGTTGACCTTGATGAGGATCGAGTTCGCCACGCCCTTTTCGATGCCTTCCTTGAGGATCGCGGGGTTCGTGACGAAGAGGTCGTCGCCGACGAGCTGAACGCGCTTGCCGAGAGCGGCCGTGAGCTTGGCCCAGCCTTCCCAGTCGCCTTCGGCCATGCCGTCTTCGATCGAAATGATCGGGTACTTGTCGCACCAGCCGGCAAGAACGTCGATCCATTCTTCGGCGGTGAGTTCGGCCCCGGAGGACTTCTTCATGACGTACTTGCCGTCGACGAAGAATTCCGAAGACGCACAGTCGAGCGCGAGTGCGATGTCCTTACCCGGTTCGTAGCCTGCGGCACGGATGGCTTCGAGGATGAGCTCGATCGCTTCTTCGTGCGATTCGCACTTGGGAGCGAAGCCGCCTTCGTCGCCCACGGCGGTCGACATGCCGCGGCCGTTGATGATCTTCTTCAGGGCATGGAAGGTTTCCGCGCCGTAGCGGAGCGCTTCGCGCAGCGAGGGAGCGCCCACCGGGATGATCATGAATTCCTGAAGGTCGAGGTTATTGTTCGCGTGAGCGCCGCCGTTGATGACGTTCATCATCGGGACGGGCATCTGAAGAGCCCCCATGCCGCCGAAGTAGCGGTAGAGCGGCTGGCCGGATTCTTCGGCCGCGGCGCGGGCGACGGCCATCGAGACGGCGAGGATCGCGTTGGCGCCGAGACGGCTCTTGTTGTCCGTACCGTCCAGCTTGACCATGAGGCGATCGATGTAGGCCTGGTCGGTGGCTTCAAGACCGATCAGCGCGTCGGCGATTTCACCCGAGACGTGACTCACGGCGGTGAGCACGCCCTTGCCGCAGTAGCGTTTCGGATCGTTGTCGCGCAGCTCGATCGCTTCGCGCACGCCCGTCGAGGCGCCCGACGGAACGGCCGCACGGCCGACGACGCCGCTTTCGAGCCAGACTTCGGCTTCAACGGTGGGATTGCCGCGGCTGTCGAGCACTTCACGGCCGATGACATCAATAATGGAACTCATGATGAATCCTTTTCTGGGTTAAGCGTGGGGTGGGCGACCCGTCTCCCGGAAGTCCCGAGAGAAGCATCGCTCGAAACGATGTTTTAGAGAGCGAAAGTGTCTTCGAGGAAGGGACGACCCTTCACGATACGATCGATTTCGACGAGGCTCGTGAGGAGATCCTTCATCCGTTCGAGCGGAACGGCATTCGGGCCGTCGCTCAGCGCGCAGGCGGGATTCGGGTGCGTTTCCATGAACAGACCCGCAACGCCGACCGCCACGGCCGCACGCGCCAGGACGGGCACGAACTGGCGTTGACCGCCCGAGCAGGTGCCGTTGCCGCCGGGGAGCTGCACGGAGTGCGTGGCGTCAAAGACGACGGGAGCGCCGGTTTCGCGCATGATCGCGAGCGAGCGCATGTCGGAGACGAGGTTCCCGTAGCCGAAGGAGGCGCCGCGTTCGCACACGAGGAAGCGATCGGTCGAGAGACCCGCTTCTTCGGCGGCGGCACGCGCCTTTTCAACGACGTTCTTCATGTCGCCGGGGGCGAGGAACTGACCCTTCTTGATGTTGACGGGCTTGCCGGACATCGCGCAGGCGCGGATGAAATCCGTCTGGCGACAGAGGAACGCGGGCGTCTGCAGAATGTCGGCCACGGCCGCAACCGCAGGGACTTCCGCCTCGGTGTGCACGTCCGTGATGACGGGCACGCCCACCTGACGACGCACTTCGTCGAGAATGCGCAACCCCTCTTCCATGCCGGGACCCCGGAAGCTCTTCCCGGAGGTGCGGTTAGCCTTGTCGTAGCTCGCCTTGAAGACGTAGGGGATGCCGAGTTCGCCCGTCACCTCCTTGAGGTGCCCGGCGATGTCGATCGCCATCTGCTCGCCTTCAAGCACGCAGGGGCCCGCCAAAAGAAAGAAAGGGCGATCAAGCCCGGCTTCGAAACCACACAGCTGCATCGGCAAAGTCTCCTTGAAAAAAAACCGACCCTTCGCCCCCGTTCGCGCTAGGCGGGCGGTTGGGTGATCGGGTCGGCGCAACATTCGTGTGTTCGGGACGAAGCCGCGGCTCCGTCCCGGTTCGACCTTACGGTCAGTTCGCCTGCTTCGCTTCGGAACGGGCGATGGCCGCTTCGATATACGCCTTGAAGAGCGGATGACCGAAGCGCGGATTCGACGTGAATTCCGGATGGAACTGCACGGCGAAGAAGAAGGGATGATCGGGCAGTTCCATCATTTCGGGGAGATGCTCGCTCGGAGTCTTGGCCGAAATCACCATGCCCTTTTCTTCGAACTGCGCGACGTAGGCATTGTTCACTTCGTAGCGGTGACGATGGCGTTCGGCCACGACATCGCCGTAGATGCGGTGCGCGAGGGTGCCCGGACGAACCGGCACTTCCTGGCGCCCCAGACGCATCGTGCCGCCGAGGTCCGACCCTTCGTTGCGCTTCTGGATTTCGCCCGTACGGTCCTTCCATTCGGTGATGAGCGCGACGACGGGGTGCGGCGTGTCGGGATCGAGTTCGGTCGAGTTGGCGCCGCCGAGCCCGCAGACGTGGCGGGCGAATTCGATCACGGCCATCTGCATGCCGAGGCAAATGCCGAGGAACGGGATCTTGTTTTCGCGAGCGTACTCGATGGCCTTGATCATGCCTTCGGTGCCGCGCTTGCCGAAGCCGCCCGGAACGAGAATGGCGTCGAGTCCTTCGAGTACGGCCGTACCTTCTTCTTCGATCTTCGTCGAATCGATGAACTTGGTGCGAACCTTCGTTTCCGTGTGGATGCCGGCGTGCACGAGCGCTTCGTTGAGCGACTTGTAGCTGTCGGCGTAGTCGACATACTTGCCGACCATACCGACCGTCACTTCGCGCTTCGGGTGCTTGATGTTGTTGACGATGTTTTCCCAAGCCGAAAGGTCGGCGGGCGCGGTTTCAAGACCGAGCTTCTCGCAGACGATGTCGTCGAGCCCCTGGGCATGGAGCATCAGGGGCACTTCGTAGATCGTCGAAGCGTCGGCCACGCTGATCACGCAGTTCATCGGAACGTTCGAGAAGAGCGAAATCTTCGCGCGTTCGTTTTCGGGGATCATGCGTTCGGCACGGCAAAGGAGCACGTCCGGATAGACGCCCTCTTCACGCAGCTTCTGCACGGAGTGCTGCGTCGGCTTGGTCTTCAATTCGCCCGCCGAGGCCACCCACGGACAGAGCGTGAGGTGGATGAAGCACGTGTTGTTGCGGCCCACGCGGAAGGACATCTGACGCACGGCTTCGACGAAGGGGAGCGATTCGATGTCGCCAACCGTACCGCCGATTTCAACGACGCACACGTCGGGCTTGCCGTCCCAGGCGGAAGAAGCGCCGCGGCCGATGAATTCCTGAATTTCGTTCGTGATGTGCGGGATCACCTGCACGGTCTTGCCGAGGTATTCGCCGCGACGTTCCTTGCGAAGAACGCTTTCGTAGATCTGGCCCGACGTGAAGTTGTTGGGCTTGTGCATCTTCGAAGAGATGAAGCGCTCGTAGTGTCCGAGGTCGAGGTCGGTTTCGGCGCCGTCTTCCGTCACGAACACTTCACCGTGCTGGAAAGGCGACATCGTGCCCGGGTCCACGTTGATGTAGGGATCGAGCTTGATCATCGTCACCTTGAGCCCGCGGGATTCGAGGATCGCAGCGAGGGACGCCGCGGCAATGCCCTTACCGAGGGAGGAAACCACGCCGCCCGTCACAAATACATACTTGGTCATGAAACTGTCCGTCCAGCCGAGAAGTGGAGAAAAATTAAAAACGGTGATTATAACCCGATGTTCGCCGCAAACCGCGCACAAAAACCCGAGAGGCCGGGCGGAACGCATCCGACCGGCCGGAGCCCGCGGCACGAGGGCCACATCCGAACAAGAACCCCGCAAAAGGGGCCCGAATCTGCGTGTTCATTGTAGTAGAAAACACCGCGGGGCCGATAGTTTCGCCCCCTCCGAAAGCGTCAAACGCAAGCGCCGCGCCGCCTCTGAAACAAAGCGCCCGGACACGAAGACCGGGCGCTTGAAAGAAGTGTAAACAGAAGGCCGTTCGAAAACCCCTTCGAACTTCGGCCAACGACGTCAGTCGCCGCGTCGGACGGCTTCGGCAGCCGCCTCTTTCCGACGAAGATCGCGCTCGGCGCGTTCGATCCGTTCGTCTAGTGCGGCGACGAGTTCGCTCGAGCAGCTCGTGCAAGAGCGCATGCTCCGGTCGCAACCGCAATCCGCGTCGTCCTCTTCGCACGCGCAATCGCAACCCTTTTCGCCGAGCACCCATTCGGGTTGCACCGTCACGTGATCGATCCCAAAGCGGTCGTGCAGCCCCGTACGGATCGCATCGAGAATCTTCGGCCAGCAGGCGGGCGACTCGATCTGCACGTGACACTGGATCGCCCCGTGCCCCGGGCTCATCGTCCAGACATGCAGGTCGTGCACGTGTCGCACCGAGGGGATCTCTTCGAGGAAACGTCCCACGTCGTCGAGTTCCACCCCTTCGGGCACCCCGTCGAGAAGCACGCGCGACGCGTCGCGCAGAATTTCATACGTGGCGTGCAACAGCATGACACCCACCAACATCGAGAGAATCGGGTCGATGACCGCGGGGCCGCCCATCCAAATCACGGCACCCGCCGCGATGGCGGCCACCGAGCCGAGAAGGTCGCCCATCACGTGCAGAAGCGCCGCGCGGGTATTGACGTTTTTTTTGTCGCGCGAAAGCGACCAAGCCACACCGAGATTGATCACGAGACCGATCGCCGCAATCGCCATCACCGAAAAGCCCGAAACGGGCTCGGGGTTCGAGATGCGCCCGAACGCCTCCCAAAAGAGCCAGAAGACGACGCCGAGCATGACGATTCCGTTCACGAACGCGGCGAGCACTTCGACGCGCCCGTGGCCGAACGAGTGGTCGCGGTCGGCGCCCCGCTGCGCGATCAGATTGGCGATCAGCGCGAAAAGAAGACTCGCCGAGTCGGTCACCATGTGACCCGCGTCCCCGATCAGTGCGAGCGAATTGCTCCAGAGGCCGCCGAGAAGTTCGACGAAGGAAAAAGTGAGGGTAAGGCCCACCGCAAGACCGAGGACGGATTTTTTCGTCTTTTCGGCGGCATGCCCCCAGGCACTGTCACCCCGACCGTGTCCGGTGTAGTCGTGCGAAGCCTTCTGAGGCATTTCGCCCGCCGTCGCTTCGCTGTCCGTGTGTCGTTCATTCATGATGTGTTCTCGGATGATTGGGTCTGTTCGTCCGTTGAAATCGTGCGCCGGACGGGACTTTCCGAGCATGTTACTCCTTTGCTCGGCGGCTTCCGCCGCACCGTTCGCGAGTTCGGGACGCAAAGACACCGCCGGACGGAAATCGCTTTCCGTCCGGCGGCGCTCTTACTCGCAAGTTTTACGCGCGGAACTCCGAGGAGCGTCCGCTTGCTTTCGGCTTAGCGACCGAGCATCGGGGTGACATCGTCGGGACCGGCCGCAAGGAGACCGGCCTTCGAGTAGATGCCGAGCTTCTGACGCGTATCGACGATGTCGAGGTTGCGCATCGTGAGCTGACCGATACGGTCGACGGCCGTGAACATCGAGTCGCCCTTTTCCATCGTGAGACGCGAGGGTTCGTACGTGAGGTTCGGGCTCACGGTGTTGAGAATCGAGTAGTCGTTGCCGCGACGCAACTCCAGCGTGACTTCGCCCGTGACTGCACGCGCCACCCAGTGCATGGCGCTTTCGCGCAGCATGATCGCCTGGCTGTCGAACCAGCGGCCCTGGTAGAGGAGGCGACCGAGCTTGATACCGTTGATGCGGTACTGTTCGATCGTGTCTTCGTTGTGGATGCCAGTGACAAGGCGTTCGTAGGCGATGAAGAGAAGCGCCATGCCCGGGGCTTCGTAGATGCCGCGGCTCTTGGCTTCGATGATGCGGTTTTCAATCTGGTCGGACATGCCGAGACCGTGACGGCCGCCCACGCGGTTGGCTTCTTCCATAAGAGCGACGCGGTCGGAGAAGCGCTGGCCGTTGATCGCCACCGGCATGCCTTCTTCAAAGGCCACGGTCACGACTTCGGGCTTGACGTCGCAATCTTCCTTCCAGAAGGGCACGCCCATGATCGGTTCGACGATCTTGATGCTCGAAGAAAGCTCTTCGAGATCCTTCGCTTCGTGCGTGGCACCAAGCATGTTCGAGTCGGTCGAGTAGGCCTTTTCGGCGCTCATGCGGTAGTTGAAGCCCTCGGCCTGAAGGAAGGCGGACATTTCCGCACGGCCGCCGAGTTCGGAGATGAACTGCGTGTCGAGCCAGGGCTTGTAGATCTTGAGGTTCGGATTCGCAAGGAGGCCGTAACGGTAGAAGCGTTCGATGTCGTTGCCCTTGTAGGTCGAACCGTCGCCCCAGATGTGGACGCCGTCTTCGCGCATGGCCGCCACGAGCATCGTGCCCGTCACGGCGCGGCCGATCGGCGTCGTGTTGAAGTAGAGCTGCCCGCCCGTCGAAATATGGAAGGCCCCCGACTGGATGGCGGCGATGCCTTCGTTGACGAGCTGCGGACGGCAGTCGATCAGGCGGGCGTTTTCGGCGCCGTACTCCATGGCGCGGCGCGGAATGGCTTCATAGTCCTTTTCGTCGGGCTGACCGAGGTTGGCGGTGTAGGCGTAGGGGAGAGCTCCCTTGTTCTTCATCCAACGAAGAGCAGCGCTCGTATCAAGGCCGCCGGAAAACGCGATGCCGACCTTCTGACCGACCGGAACGCTTTGCAGAATCGTTTGAGACATGTATCCACTCCAAGGAATCAAGGGGCGCCTACGTCCCCCTGCGTATAGGGGCAAGAGCCCGGAACGGCTCTCGTGTTTTTGGATTCTACTGAGGAAGCGGATGCATCTTGCGCGAACGGAGAATCAAAAACGGGAACTCTTGATTCACCTTCGCAAGGTATCGAATAAGGAGAAATTTGGTCGACAATACCCCGACTCTCGGGCGACTTCAATTCACGGGGAAACCCTGGAAACTAAGGCATTTCGCCTATTTTACCGAAGCCGAAAGCGGACGCTCCGAAGCCCCTTTGGGGCAACTTTTGCGCGCGTCGTCGAAGGACCTTTTTCGAGCGGCTCGTCCCCGTGTTGCGTGAGGGGCGATCGGCGGGGGAGCGGATTTTACACATGCTAAGCACTTTTGCCTATTGGGAAGAACCTATTTTTCGCGTTCCTCCTCCGCAGATCAAATGTGCTCCCGCTTTTTGCAAGATCCTATGCCTCGAATCTCTACACTTCGACCTGTCACGCGGCGTCCGCCCTTTCTCGACCAAGGGACGCCGCTCACCCGTTCGAGCGGGCGGACGGATTTCGACCACACCCCGCGGCTTGCGCCGCACCGGACGCCCCCGACGAATCCAAAGGAGCTTTCCCATGAAACTGAAGACCACCCTTCTCAGCCTTGCCCTCGTTGCCGCTTCGGGTGCCGCCATGGCCCTGCCGAACATCGCCGTGCTCGCCACGGGCGGTACGATCGCAGGTGCGGGCGCAAGCTCGACGGGTTCGGCCTATTCCGCCGGCAAGGTGTCCGTCAACCACCTCGTCGACGCCGTACCCGAACTCGCCAAGATCGCCAACGTCACTCCCGTCCAGGTGACGAACATCGGCTCTCAGGACATGTCCGACGAAGTCTGGCTCAAGCTTGCCAAGACGATCAACAGCGACTGCGGCAAGTACGACGGCTTCGTGATCACGCACGGCACGGACACGATGGAAGAAACCGCCTACTTCCTGCAACTCACCTCGAAGTGCAGCAAGCCGGTGGTGATGGTGGGCGCGATGCTCCCCTCGACGGGTCTTTCCGCCGACGGTCCGCGCAACCTCTACAACGCCGTTCTGACGGCCGCCGAACCCGAAACGGCCAAGATGGGCGTCGTCGTTGCCATGGACAACATCGTCGTGGGTGCCCGCGACGTCATCAAGACCAACACGGTTCAGCCCGAAACGTTCCAGGGTGCGAACTTCGGCAAGCTCGGTACGATCTTCAACAACAAGGTCGAATACGAAGTGACCCCCGTTCGCAAGCACACGACGGAGACCCCGTTTGACGTCTCGAAACTCGACGCTCTGCCCAAGGTCGGCATCGTCTACAACCACGCCGGCGTCGAAGGCGTTCAGGCCGAAGCGCTCGTGAAGGCGGGCTACAAGGGCATCGTGAATGCGGGTGTGGGCAACGGCAACATCCACAAGTCCGTCTGGCCGATCCTTGAAAAGGCCGCCAAGGACGGCATCGTCGTGGTTCGCTCCTCGCGCGTTCCGACGGGCGCCACCACGAAGGAAGCCGAAGTCGACGACCAGAAGATGGGCTGGGTGGCCTCGGGCTCGCTCAATCCTCAGAAGGCCCGCGTGCTCCTGCAGCTCGCTCTGACGAAGACGACCGACTGGAAGGAAGTCCAGAAGTACTTCGATCTCTACTGATCGGCGCACGCCGTGCGGACCGTCCGCGACGGTCCGCCGAAACGATCGACACGTTCGAAAGGTCCCGAAGCCCCGAGGCTCCGGGGCCTTTTTGTTTTGTTGGGAATCCGCTGCGTCCCGCGGCGACCTCGGAACATTCGACGCCGAACGCAAAGCGACGGTTCTCGGTATTCTTCACCCGATTTTTCCCAACCTCCGTCACCTCTTCGACACCCATGATTCTCTTCATCTACGGCCCTACGCAGGCGGGCAAAACGCTCCTCGCCCGACGACTCGCCCGCAAGACGGGGGCGCTCGCCCTCTCGCTCGACCTTCTGAAGATGGGCCTCATTCGTTCAGGGATGCTTCCCTGCACGCCGCTTGAGGATGAAAGGATCGAACAACTTATGTGGCCGCCGTGCGCGAGCTCGTGCAAACGGCGCTCGAAAACGACGAAGACCTCATCGTCGAAGGCGACTATCTGCCGTCCGAGTGGCGCGACGACCTTCACCCGGGCGATGCCGTCGACGCCGTCGCTCTCGTATTTTCAGAGCGTTACGTCAAGCACGAATTCGAGGCGATCCTCGCTCATGCCGAAGCGGCCCGTCACAGGCTTGTGGCGGGGGAAGAGCACGTGACGCGCGACGAACTTCGGGTCGCGCACGCCGCCGCGCGCGAGCGGTTTCCCTGCCGCCCGGGTCTCGGACAGCTCTGATTCCGAAAATGCGAAAGGCCGCGGGTTCGTTCGCGGCCTTTCGTTTGGAGTAAATGCGTACGCTCAGCGCTTCGAGAAGCGGTGCACGAGCACACCCTGGCGGATCGTCAGAGTCGAGTCGGTCGACTCGATCACGTCGAAGTCGAGCGCAAAGGGAACAACCACACCGCCTGCGGCGTCTTCGCCGAAGACCGTTAGGGTCGAGCCCTGAAGCTTCCATCGCGTCGCTTCCAAGGAACCCATGTTGAAGGACTCGGCCGAACCGTCCGCCCGGAAATCGAACCCGCGCACCGCGCGGCTCGAGCCCGGAACCGCCTCGCGCCAGACGCCCGCCACCTTGGCGGGCGTGGTCGCGACCGCAGGCGCTTTGAGGTCCGCTTCGCTCACGGGAGCAGTACTCCCGTAGGTGACGGTTTCGGTCGAGGGACCCGCAACTTCATACGTGACGGAGGGACCCGCCGCAGACTCATCGGAGGCGTCGGACCCGCCGAAGAGGCTTCCGAAAAAGCCCGACGAACGTTCGTTTTCTTCGGGTTCCGCGGGTTCGCCCGCCATCGGCTGCGGCTTTTTGCCGTCCTTCCAATCGCGCCAGGAAATCGACTTGCGCGCGCCCGTCGCGGTCATGTCGACACGAGCGGGAAGACCCGCACGTTCGTCGGCCAGTGCAGCGGCTTCGCGGCGACGTTCGTCTTCGGGACGAACGACTTCGGGCGCCGCGACGGCCTCGGATTCGGTTGCGGCGGGCTTTTCGGCCGACTCGGATGCTTCGGTCAACTCGGTCGATTCCGTCGGTGCGGGCGCCCGTTCAGCAACGGACTCGATCGCACGAGGCGCTTCGACGGGTATTTTGGCCGGTTCGATCGCTTCCACCGGTGCGGCGGCCGTCGTCGCAGCAGGCGCCATCACTTCCGCGGGCGCGGGCACGTTCGGAGCGGGCAGGCGCTCGGCGGGCCGCTCAAGGCTTTCAAAGCGAGGTTCGTTGTCGTCCCAGGCGTCGGCAATGGTGCCGCACCCCGAGAGCAGGCCGGCAAAAAGAAGACTGATCGTGAACGCAAGAGCGGTTTGACGGGGCATGAGCGGATCCTCGACGGTCCTTCGGAATTCGGAAGTTGAGAATTTTAACGGAAGGAACCGTCCGAACCCGAATGCTTTCGGTCGAAAAAAAGAAAACCCCCGACGGATGCGGGGGTTGTTCGGGAAAAAGCGCCCGGCCCCTCGGGGACCGGGCACGTGCTTCGTTATGGCGATCAGCTGATCACGTAGAGCACGACGAGCGCGAGCAACATGACCGGAGCCGTACGCTTCACGACTTCGATCGGAGAGACGCCCGCGATGCCCGCCGCGACGATCATCCCGCCCGCGAGCGGCGAGGAAGCACGACCGAAGGCGCCCGCAATCGAGGCGAGGTAGCCGAGGTCGGGAATCGTCATGCCGAACTGAGCAGCGTGAGGCGTCACGGCTTCATTGAAGGCAAAAGTCGCCGCATCGCCCGAACCGGTCATCACGCCGAGCACGTAGGGACCGATGGCGGCCCCGAGCTTGGCGACTTCGCTCGAGTGACGCAGGTAGTCGACGAAAACGTCGATCACACCGCAGGAGCGCAGACCCGCGGCGAAGACGCCCGCCGCGATGATGATGCCAATGATGTTGCCGTAGCCGCGGCCCATGCCGTCGAAGAACTTCTTCGTGATGTCGGCGGGGTTGCTGCGGGTGACGGCAATCGCGTAGACGGCACCGATCAGCATGGCCGTGGCAACGGAAAGCTTGAGTTCGGGAGCCCAGATCGAGAAGCCCAACAGGATCACCACCGGAAGGAGCGGAGCGAACGCGAAGAGAAGGTTCGCCTTTTCGGGGAGTTCGGGCCCCTTCGAAACGTCAATGCCCGCAATCGACGCGCCTTCGAAGCCGCCTTTCTTGTAGTCCTTGTAGGCAAAGCAGAGCACCGTCATGAAGGCCGTGATCACGAAGAGAAGACCGATCGTGCGGGGAGCCGTCGCATAGATGTAGTCCATGATCGGCATGTCGGCGAGCTTCGAGATGAAGACGTTGTGCGAGGTGCCCGGCGACAGGAACCCCGGAACAGTCGAACCCGCAACGGCCGCTGCGGCGATCGCCGGGTGGAAGCCCGCGCGCACCATGAGGATGATCATCGTCGGACCGACCGCGGCGCACAAACCCGCGAAGGACGAAATCGCCACCGAGATGAAGCCCGTCACGAGCATGCAGCAGGGCAGCAGCAACACGCCGAGCGTGCGAAGCGGCTTCGTCAGAAGGGAAACAAGGTGCAGGTCGCACTTCGTGAGCGACATCACACCCGCAAAGCCCATCGACGAGCAGATCGCAATGATGAGCGAGGCGTTCGTCATCGACTTGTCGAACTGCTTGAAGGCGGCCATCGGATCGAACGCGAGAAGCGTCATCACGAAGCCCGCCGTAAGAAGCACGAGTCGGGTCTCGTAGCGTTTGATAAGCGCGGCGATCGTCAGAACGACGATCACGAGCGCAGCCCAGAAAGTCCAGGTCATGAAGCTCTCCTTGATGAAACGGGGGTCGGGATGCACGGCCCCTTCAAGGCGGCTCGTGCGATGTTGGCGGCATTCTATCCGCCGTCCGATGCACCCCCGATGGTGAAAACCCGCGGTCGCCTAAAACACTAGTGTTAACCCGAATACGGGCTCGACAAACCGAGGAAAAACAAGCTCCGTCGATACAAAAAAAGCCTCCCTGCGCGGGGAGGCTTCTTTCAAGCGGATTCTTGGCGGGGCCGCCGGGACTCGAACCCAGATCCGTCCCTTAGGAGGGGACAGTTCTATCCTGTTGAACTACGGCTCCGCGCAATGAGCGTGGATTCTAGCACGACTGCTCTTCGACAATCGCCCTCAGTTGAGACGATGGAGCTTCGGCCCCGCGATAGCAAGGAGAAGCTCCTTTTCGCCGCGCGTTGAGAAGCGGATGCGAATACGTGCCTGCGAACCCGTACCCGTGACGGAGAGGACCGTCCCTTCTCCGAAGACGTCGTGACGGAGCAGTTCGCCCTGGTGCCAGCCCGCTTCTGCGGCGCTGCGCTCGGCGGCGCGCTTCAGGACGGGTTCGTCCTTGAAACCGACGCGCGCGCCCGAGAGGGTCTTGCGCGAAGTGCCGTAAGCGGCGCGTGCTTCGCCCGCATTGGAGCCGCGCCCGTAGGAGGAATTCCGTCCGTGGGTGTTCGAGCCGTAAGAGGTACGGCGCGAACCGCCGAAGGACGGGCGCTCCCAGCGATCCTCGTCGCGATCGCGATAACGCCCCCACCCAGAATCCTCTTCAAGCTTCCTCAGGTCGAGGAGCTCTTCGGGGATTTCGTCCACGAAGCTCGAAAGCTTGTTCGAGTAGTGATCGCCGTGCATGAAACGGCTCTGCGCGTGCGTGATGACGAGCGACTCCTTCGCGCGGGTGATCGCCACGTACATGAGGCGACGTTCTTCGTCGAGCCCGCCGCGGTCATTCTTTTCACCGTTGAGGGCGGAGAAGTGCGGGAAGATCCCCTCTTCGGCGCCGATGATGTAGACGTACGGAAATTCGAGCCCCTTGGCCGCGTGAACGGTCATGATCTGCACGGCGTCGACGTCGTTCCCTTCGTTCTTGTCTCCCGCTTCGAGCGTCGCCTGCGTCAGAAAACCCTGAAGCGGCGTGGGAGATTCGTCGTTGTAGACGGACATCGCCGGTTGGTCCTCGGGGATCTCTTCGTTTTTGAGGTACCCGAGCGCGGCCGCCATCGTTTCTTCCATGTTGGCGATGCGGTCTTCGCCGTCCTTTTCGGTCTCGTAGTGCGAGCGCAGGCCCGAACCGTTCAGAACGAGCTTGATCGTGTCGACGAGCGAAAGCCCCGCCTGCGCGGTCTTGTCGCGCATCGCCTGCACGAGCGACGCGAATGCCATCAGCTTCGGAGGCTTCGGAATCGTTTCGTCGCAGATCGCACCCCAGAGCGAAAAGCCCTTGGCACGCGCGGCGATCGTGAGGGTTTCGATCGTCTTCGGACCGATCCCGCGGGCGGGGAAATTGACGACGCGCAAAAAGCTCGTGTCGTCGCTCGGGTTGTCGAGAAGTCGCAGGTACGCGAGCACGTGCTTCACTTCGGCGCGCTCGAAGAAGCGTTGCCCGCCGTAGACGCGGAACGGAATCCCTAACCCCGCAAAAGACGTTTCGACGGCGCGCGACTGCGCGTTCGTGCGGTAGAGGATCGCAAAGTCGCGCCAGCAGCGGGAGCGACCGCGCTCGGCCTTCACTTGGTCGCCCACCCATTCGGCTTCGGCCCGGTCGTCTTCGAGTTCTTTGACGACGATGCGACGGCCGCGCACGCCCGAGGTCCATAGGTTCTTCCCGAGACGGCCGGAATTGTGGGAAATGAGCGCGTTGGCCGCGTCGAGAATCACCCCCGTCGAGCGGTAGTTCTGCTCGAGGCGGATCGGTTCGTTCACGGCGTAGTCCCGCAAAAAGTCCGCCATGTTGCCGACGTTCGCGCCGCGGAAGGCGTAAATCGACTGGTCGTCGTCGCCCACGGCGAAGACGGCGTTTTTCGAGAGCCCGTGCGGCCCGCGACCGCATCCCGAGAGGAGCTGTAGCCACCGGTACTGAAGGATGTTCGTATCCTGGAATTCGTCGACGAGGATGTGACGAAACCGCCCCTGGTAGTGGGCGCGGATCACTTCGTTGCGCTCCAAGAGTTCGTAGCAACGCAAGAGGAGCTCGGCAAAGTCCACCACGCCCTCGCGCTGGCAGGTCTGTTCGTAGACGGCGTAGATGTTGCGGGTTTCACGATCGGCATCGTCGTTCGTGAGGTGGCCCGAACGGAGTCCGTGCTCTTTGGACCAGTTAATGACGTTCACGACGTACTTCGGATCGATCTTTTCGGGGTCGAGGTTGAGCTCCTTGAGAACGCGCTTCACGAGCGAGAGCTGGTCGCTCGAATCGAGAATCTGAAAGGTTTTCGGCAGGTTCGCTTCTTCCGCGTGACGGCGAAGGATGCGGTTGCACAGGCCGTGGAACGTCCCCACCCACATGTAGCGCAGGTCGTAGGGGAGCATCGCCTCCAGACGCGTGAGCATTTCCTTGGCGGCCTTGTTCGTGAAGGTTACGGCGAGAATCTCGCTCGTCGACGTCATCTTCTCGCGAAGAAGGTAGGCGATGCGGGTCGTCAGAACGCGCGTCTTCCCGGAGCCCGCCCCGGCGAGAATGAGGATGCTTTTCTCGGGAGCCGTAACGGCTTCGAGCTGCCGCGGGTTGAGGCCAGCCAAAAGAGTATCGGACACGGACATGAAGGGAATTCCTGCTTGAAAAAGAGAAAGCGCCCGAAACCCGGGCGCCCGAACGGCAATCGGGAACTGTAGCAGATGGCCGGACACGGGGTGGTGACTCGGAAAGGGCCGCAGACTGCAGGACGCGGGGAAAAATTCGCGCTCTCGAAGGCGCTTGCACGCTTTTCCCTTCCCTTTTTCGTCCCTCTAGCCGATTCCGCCTACGCACCTTGCCTGCGGGCGGGCGGCAGGCGCAAGAGGCACCGCTCCGCTCGGGCTCCGACCGACCGAACCGCTATACTTTCAGGTGCATTTTTTCATCCAACCCACTTTTTACGGGATTTCTGCGTTATGCGCGACACCTACTCCGCCCAAGCGGTGGAAGCCGAAGTCCAGGCCCGTTGGAAGGCCAAGGACGTCTATCGGGCCGTCGAGGACGCACTCGACTCGAACGGCAAACCGAAGCCCAAATTCTACGTCTGCTCCATGCTCCCCTATCCGAGCGGCAAGCTCCACATGGGTCATGTGCGCAACTACACCCTGAACGACGTCATGTACCGCTTCTACCGCATGAAGGGCTACAACGTCATGACCCCGATGGGCTGGGACGCCTTCGGTCTTCCGGCCGAAAACGCCGCCATCGCGAAGAAGGTCGCCCCCTCGCAGTGGACGTACAACAACATCGACGACATGAAAAAGCAGATGGAGCCGCTCGGTCTTGCTTTCGACTGGTCGCGCGAAGTCGCCACGTGCCGCCCGGAATACTACCGCTGGAACCAGTGGATGTTCCTCAAGATGCTTGAAAAGGGCATCGCCTACCGCAAGACCCAGATCGTCAACTGGGACCCCGTCGACAAGACCGTACTCGCCAACGAGCAGGTAATCGACGGGCGCGGCTGGCGCTCGGGCGCCGTCGTCGAAAAGCGCGAAATCCCGGGCTACTACCTCGGCATCACGCAGTACGCCGATGAGCTCCTCAAGGACATCGAAAAGCTCGAAGGCTGGCCCGAACAGGTCCGCCGCATGCAGGAACACTGGATCGGCCGCTCCGAAGGCGTCACGGTGTGCTTCCCCTACGAGCTGAACGGCAACGCGAAGCTTCTCTCCGTCTACACGACCCGTGCCGACACGCTCATGGGCGTGAGCTTCGTGGCGATCGCGGCCGAACATCCGCTCGCTTCCTACCTCGCCAAGGACCGTCCCGACCTTCAGGCCTTCATCGAAGAGTGCGCCAAGGGCGGCGTCTCCGAAGCCGACATGGCGACGATGGAAAAGAAGGGCGTGGCGACGGGCTTTACGGTTTCGCACCCGATCACGGGCGAAGCCGTCCCGGTGTGGATCGCCAACTACGTTCTCATGGGTTACGGCGAAGGCGCCGTGATGGGCGTGCCCTCCCACGACGAACGCGACTTCGCCTTTGCGAAGAAGTACGGTCTTCCGATCAAACAGGTCGTCGCCATGAAGGGCGCCGACTACTCGACCGAAGCCTGGCAGGACTGGTACGGCGACAAGACGCTCGAAACCTACGCCGTCAATTCCGGCAAGTACGACGGTCTTTCAATTCACGACGCGATCGACGCTATCGCGACCGACCTCGAAGCCAAGGGGCTCGGTCGGCGTGAAGTGAAATTCCGTCTGCGCGACTGGGGCATCTCCCGTCAGCGCTACTGGGGTACGCCGATCCCGATGATCAACTGCCCGTGCTGCGGCCCGGTGCCCGTGCCCTACGAAGACCTCCCCGTCGTGCTTCCGGAAGACCTCGTTCCGGACGGCTCCGGCAACCCGCTCGTCAAGTGCGAAGCTTTCACCAAGGTAAAGTGCCCGAAGTGCGGGGGCGACGCCGAACGCGAAACCGACACGATGGACACGTTCGTCGACTCCTCCTGGTACTTCCAGCGCTACTGCTCGCCCGACTGCACGAGCGCCATGGTCGACAAGCGCGCCGACTACTGGATGCCGATGGATCAGTACATCGGCGGGATCGAACACGCCGTCCTGCACCTCCTCTACGCCCGCTTCTGGACGAAGGTGATGCGCGACCTCGGGCTCGTCAAGTATGACGAACCCTTCAAGAACCTCTTCACGCAGGGCATGCTCATGGCCGAGTGCTACTACCGCGAAGAGGCCGACGGTCGCAAGCGCTGGTTCTACCCCGACGAAGTCGAAGTGCGCTTCGACGAAAAGGGCCGCCCCGTGGGCGCGATCTGCAAGGAAGACGGCGAACCCGTCGTTCTCGGCGGCATTGAAAAGATGTCGAAGTCGAAGAACAACGTCGTTGAACCGCGCGAAATCATCAAGAAGTACGGCGCCGACACGGCTCGCAGCTTCGTGATGTTCGCCGGTCCCCCCGATCAGTCCGCCGCCTGGTCCAATTCCGGTGCCGAAGGGACGTACCGGTTCCTGCGCCGCATCTGGAACTGGGCCTACCAGAACGCCGAACGCATTCGCACGGCCTCCGACGAAACGCTCGACGACGCCGCTTACGGGCACGACGCGAAGCATCTGCGCCGCGAAATCCACGCGACCCTGAAGCAGGCCGAGTACGACTACGGTCGCATGCAGTACAACACCGTGGTGTCGGCCTGCATGAAGATGTTCAACACCGTCGAAAGCTTCAAGGCGTACGAAACGGACGACGGCGCCCGGGCGCTTCGCGAGTCCGTCTCGATTCTCCTTCGCACGCTCTACCCGATCGCCCCGCACATCACGACGGCGCTCTGGGACGAGCTCGGCTTTGCCGAGGCTTCGGGCGACCTGATCGACGCCCCGTGGCCGGTCGTCTCCGAAGCAGCCCTGAAGGCGGACGAATTGACGCTCGTCGTGCAGGTGAACGGGAAGCTTCGCGGTCAGATCACGGTCCCGGCGGAAGCCGCTCAGGACGAGATCGAACGCGCGGCGCTCGCCTGCCCCGAAGCGCTCAAGTTCTTCGAAGGCCTCACCGTTCGCAAGGTGATCGTCGTGAAGAAGAAGCTCGTCAACATCGTCGCGAACTGACGATGACTCCCAAAGCCTCCGTCCTCTTCGGATTCCTCGAAGGGACGGAAGGCTCGTCGAGCACGAAAGGACCCGGCCCCCGCGGCCGGGTCCTTTCGTTTCGCGCCCCATCCTCTCGCCCGCAGCCGACGGGCTCCCCCGCCTTTCGTTAGAATCGATTGCAATCTCCTTCGGCGACCTTCGAACCCCTTTCGAGTTCGCGCCCGATTTGTTTTTACCGAAGAAAAGGCGGCGCGCCCGTCCCCCGAAAAGCGGAGGCGGCGTTGCGCCGGACATGGATGACTCAACCGCTTCAGCGCCGTACGATGCTTGCCCTTGCGGGCGCCCTCCTCCTTTCGTCGGGATGCGGCTTCCGCCTGCGCGGCAACTTCACCGCGCCCTTCTCGACCCTTTACCTCCAGATGCGCGAGAACACGCGCTTTGCCGCTCAGCTCACCCGCACGATCGAAGCGGGTTCGAACGTTCGGATCGTCGCCCGTCCCGAAGAGGCCGAGGCCGTGTTCGAGCTGCTTGACATGCGGCGCGAGCGCGACGTGCTCTCCATCAACGCGCTCGGTCGCGCGCGCGAGTACGAGCTCACGCTCTCAATGCAGTTCCGCGTCACCTCGCCCGACGGGTTCGACTTCGTCGAAGCGACGACCTTGACGACGACGCGCGACCTTTCCTACTCGGAAAGCGAATTTCTCTCGCGCGAAAAAGAAGAAGAGATCCTCTACGGCGACATGGAATCCGACATCCTCGCTCAGGTCGTCCGTTGCCTCGAAGCGGCAAAGTCGCCCGAATCCTGAGGAAGTGCATGCCCAACGCCCATCAACTCGCCGACTACCTGGCCGGACGCAAAACGCTCGAACCCTTCTGGCTCGTGACGGGGGCGGACGAACTGCTGAAGCTCGAAAGCATCGACGCGATCCGCCGCCGCGCGCGCGAGCTCGGTTACGAGGACCGCGAGGTGCTCGACCTCTCCGCTCGCTCCGACTGGTCGCAACTGCCCGACGCCGCGGCCGCCATGGGGATGTTCGCCTCGCAGAAAATCATCGAGGTGCGGCTTGCGAGCTCCCGCCCGGGAACGACGGGTACGGACGTACTCACGAAGTACGTCGCGCACCCCTACGACGGGGTCGTCACGATTTTCTCCGTCCCCGAAGTCGACTGGCAGGTGCAAAAGAGCGCCTGGTGGACGACGGTGAGCCGCGCTTCGACCGTCGTCGACTGCTCGCCCGTCGAGCGGCCGGCACTTCCGGGATGGCTTGCCAAACGCATGGCGCGCCACAAGCAAAGCGCGTCGAAAGACGCACTCGAAGCGTTCGCGGACCTCGTGGAAGGGAACCTTTTGGCCGCAAGCCAGGAAGTCGAAAAGCTCGCGCTCCTTTACCCCGAAGGAGAATTGACGTTGGAGGAAATCGAAGCGGGCGTGAGCAACTGCTCGCGCTTTGACGCCGCGTCCCTCAACAAGAGCGTCTCCCTCGGCGAGCCCGACCGCGCCGCCCGCATCGTCGACGGCCTCGAAGCCCAGGCCGAGGCACTTCCCATGGTGCTCGTCTTCTTTACCGGGCACGTGCGCAACATCGCGAAGCTGCGCGCCGCTTACGACGCGGGGCAAAGTCGCGCTCAGGGAGTCTTTGCGACACCCGAGCTGCAGCGTGCCGCCCGACGGCTTACGATGAAAAAACTCGAAGCGGCTCTCCTCATCCTCGCCGAAATCGACCGACTCGCCAAGGGCCTTCCGGTGCCCGACCGCGACAGCGATCCGTGGGTGGAGTTGAAGAGCGTTGCGCTTTTCCTCGCCCGCTGAAGAAAAAAAACTTTTGTTTCTTTCGCCGTCGCCTCCCGCTCCCGGCTCGGAGGCGCCCCTTTTTTCGGAGGTCCGACATGACCGACTCCCTTGACCCCAAGGCCCGCATCGAAGCGATGGGGCAACGCGCCCGCCAGGCCGCTCGCGCCGCGGCGAAAGCTCCGTCCGCGCTCAAGGACGACGCGCTCGAACGTATGGCCGCGAAGCTCCTCGAAAACGTCGAACGCATCGCCGAGGCCAACCGCGAAGACCTTGAAGCCGGTCGCGCCGAAGGCCTCACGAGCGCCTTTCTCGACCGGCTCGCACTTACCGAACCCGTCCTCGCCCGTATGGCCGAGGGCGTGCGTCAGATCGCCAAGCTCGAAGACCCGGTCGGAGCCGTGCGCGACGTCAAGCCCCGTCCCTCGGGGATCCTCGTCGGGAAAATGCGCGTACCGCTCGGCGTTGTGGCGATGATCTACGAATCGCGCCCCAACGTCACGATCGACGCGGCGGCGCTCGCCGTGAAGTCCGGGAACGCCCTCATTTTGCGCGGCGGCCACGAAGCGATCCGCTCGAACCGGGTGCTCGCCGACCTCGTGCGCGAAGCATTGGTCGAAGCGGGGCTGCCCGCCGACGTCGTGCAGTTCATCGACAGTCCCGACCGTGCGCTCGTGGGCGAACTCATCCGCGCGCGCAATTACGTCGACGTGCTCGTTCCGCGCGGCGGCAAAGGGCTCGTGACCCGTCTCACGGACGAAGCAACCGTACCGATGATCAAACACCTCGACGGAATCTGCCACACGTACGTCGACCGCGACGCCGATCTGAAGATGGCCGTGCGCGTAGTCGACAACGCCAAGACCCAACGCTACTCCCCCTGCAACGCGACCGAAACGCTCCTCGTGCACGAAGCGGTCGCCTTCGATTTTCTTCCCGAAATCGCCCGCATTTTCCACGACAAGAACGTCGAAATGCGTTGCGACGCGCTCTCGCGCCGCATCGTCGAAGGGGTCGGCATGTCGGCGATCGACGTGACCGAGGCCGACTGGGATACCGAATACAACGCCCCCGTGATCGCGATCAAAACGGTCGCCTCCCTCGACGAAGCAATCGACTTCATCGAGGCGCACGGCTCGCACCACACGGATGCCATCATCACCGAAAATCGCACGAGCGCCGAACGGTTCCTGCGCGAAGTCGACTCGGCCTCCGTCATGGTGAACGCGTCGACCCGCTTTGCCGACGGGTTCGAGTACGGTCTCGGGGCCGAAATCGGCATCTCCACGGACAAGATCCACGTGCGCGGCCCCGTGGGCCTCGAGGGCCTCACGAACGAAAAGTGGATCGTCCTCGGGCACGGAGAAGGCCGCCGCTGACCGTTTGCAGCCCGTAGTGCAAACCGCCGCTTGGCCTGCGGCGTGATCCGCTAAGGCGGGGAGCCGGTCGATCGAATCCGGCCGGAACAAAACACCCCGACGGACTCGTCCGTCGGGGTGTTTTGTCTCTTGCTTCAACATGCTTCCGGCAAGTCCCGCGCCCACCGATCCTCAAAAGCTCACGAAGGGCGACGGAACTTCGGATTCATTCGACGCCTCAGCGCTTCGCGACGAAAATCTGCTCGTGGATCTTCGATTCGGGGACCGAACGCATCGCGTGGAGCGCCGTACGGACTTCGGCCATGCTCTTGGCGGATCCGCACAGATAGAATTCGGCCTCGTGTTCGCGGCACACGCCGCGCAGGAGTGAAATGTCGAGTCGCCCGTGCACGTCGAAGTCGCGCCCGACGTGTTCGTCGGGCTTCGGGTCGCCGTAAAAGACCGCAAGACCCGAGTTGGGCAGCCCCTTCATGAGGCGCAGCAGGTCGGCGCGCAGCGGGAAGTGATCGCCGTTTTTCGTCGCATAGACGACGTGCACGCGACGAAGCGGAGATTTCGTGGCGACTTCGTTCAAAAGCGAAACGATCGACGTGATGCCGATCCCTTCGGCAATCATCACGAGCGGCGCATCGGAGTCGTCAAGCGTGAAGGCCCCCGCGGGTTCCGACACTTCGATCACGTCGCCCACGCGAATGCTCTCGCAGAGATGCTGCGCAAGCAGCCCCGTGTCACCCGAGAACTGCTTCACGAAGAGACGGTAAAAACCTTCGTCGGGCGTGCCGCAGAGCGTAAAGGCTCGCGGCGCAAAGGTCCCCGTGCGAACGCCAACGCTCTGTCCCGCCTTGAAGTCGGGCAAGGGCGCCCCGTCCTCCGGAACGAGGTGGAAGCATTCGACGTCCTCGCACTCCTTCGTGCGGTTCAGAACCTTGAAATTCTTCCAACCCCTCCAAACGACGGCCTTCTTCGCGACATCCGAAGCCGATTCCACATGTGCTTCTCCACGGCCGAAATGCAGTCCGAACATAATGCTCCTCCTCTCTTTATCTCGATTTGGGTACCTCTTTCGTAGCGGGTGGTCCTTCCCGGTACCCGTCCTTTGATCTAATTCTATCGGCGAACAATTGCGAAAAGCCGTATTCGGCCCCCTTGACCGATACTTCGGTTTGACGGGACAGGTGTCTTACCGTCGGGCCTTACACTTTTACCTATTTACTTAGAGGTAGGAAGAAACCCTTTACCTTGTCCGATCGTGCTTTCGTCGACATCCGCTTCGGGCACGCGCGCGCCCCGACGGCCGCCTCGGTGGCGGGCGCGCATCGGCTCCTCTACAATGAACCGTTTTCCGTTTTCATTCATTTGACACCTGCCGGATCGGCTCCGTTCGGATTCGCCCGCCCGGCACAGACTCCCGCAGAAAACATGGCCAACTTCTATTACGCCGTCTGCCCCTTCGGGCTTGAAACTCTTTTGGCCGACGAACTTCAGCGCGTCGGCGCCGAACGCCTCGAACCCGGCAAGGGCGGCGTAGGCTTTACGGGTGGGCACGAAACCGCCATGGCCGCGTGCCTTCATTCGCGCCTGGCGAGCCGCGTGCTCATGCGCGTGGCCGAAGCCGAGTACTGGGACAGCCGCGACATCTACGACCTGGCGCGCCGTACGCCCTGGGAAAAGTGGTTCGGTCCGGACCATACGATCCGTGTGGGTGCGAGCGCGAACCGCTGTCCTCTGGAGAGCATCGACTTTGCGGTGCTGCGCATCAAGGACGCGGTCTGCGACCGCTTCCGCGACCTCGCGGGCCGTCGCCCCGACGTGGCGCGCCACCAACCCGACGTGCGCATCGAGGCCTATCTTACGTACGATCGCGTGAGCTTCTACCTCGACCTCGCGGGCGAATCCCTCTTCAAGCGCGGGTGGCGTCTCACGCACGGCGAAGCACCGCTCAAGGAAAACCTGGCGGCGGGCCTCTTGATGCTCTCGGGGTGGACGCCGGAAAAAACGCTCGTCGATCCCTTCTGCGGCTCGGGCACGATTGCGATCGAAGCCGCCCACATGGCGATGAATGCCGCTCCGGGGCTCAACCGCCGTTTTGCCTTCGAAAAGCTCGAGGGGTTCGGCGGCGAAGCCTGGCAGGAACTGCTCGAAGACGCCCGCGCCCGTCTCAACCGCCACGCCGCGATGACGATCCGCGCGAGCGACATCTCGTCGCTCGTCGTCGGCAAAGCGCGCGAAAACGCCGCCCGCGCGGGACTCTCGCCGCTCCTTGAAGACGGGCGCCTGTCGTTCGAACCCTGCGACGCGCGCGCCGTCACGCCGCCCGAAGGCGTTCCCGGCGTTCTGATCGCCAACCCCCCGTACGGCGAACAGTCGAACCCCAAATCCGCGTCGATCAACGCGATGATGAGGGACGTCGCTTCGAACCTCAAGGCGAACTTTGCGGGCTGGAGCGCCTGGCTCCTCACCTCCGACCGCACGCTCCCGGGACAGATGCGCCTCAAGGAGTCGCGCAAGATCGTGCTCTTCAACGGGCCGCTCGAATGCCGCTTCTTCCGCTTCGACATGGTAGCGGGGAGCAACCGCCGCTCGCGCGCGAAGGACGCCCCCGAGTCGAACTGACGCGAACCGATACTTCGACGTTCGGTCGCCCAGGAGGCGCCCGAGTTCCCGACCGAAAGGCCCGCGCCAAACAAAGCGCCCCGAGATTTCTCCCGGGGCGCTTTTCTTTTCTCGATTTCGGATGCGGTCGCCTCGTCGGGCGAGCGCACTCAAACGTTATGCATCACGCGTTCGTCAGGCGTTTGTCTTGAGACTCCGCCCGAGCGCATCCACCTTGAGGATCGCTTCCTTGAAACGTTCCTTCGTCATTTCATAAGGGACGCAGTGCCATTCGCGCAACGACGTCGCGCGCTCGACGAGGGCGTCGACCTGGCTCTCCTCGGTGATGTCGAGCTCGTCGAGCGTCGTCGGGAGCGCCACCGAGCGATTGAAGCGCGCGAGACGTTCGAGCGCTTCGTCGTTGCCGTCGACCGCCTGCAAAACAAGCACGCCGAAACTCACCACCTCGCCGTGCAGATGGGCGTGGATGGTCGGGAGCACCATCGAGGCGTTGTAGAAGCAGTGCGCGATCGAGGAGTTGTAGTAATAGTCCTTCTCGGTCGTAAGGAGATTCGACGCGATCCCCGTCGAGATGATGATGTCGAGCACCGTCTGCGCGAAGGCGTCCGAAAGGCGGCCGGCTTCGAAGTCTTCGAGCGCTTCGCGCCCGTAGCGCAGCAGGGGACCTTCGCAGACCTGAGCGACCTGCACGCCGAGAAGCGGCGTGTGGCCGAGATCCTGACCGCGCGACGAAAGGAGCGCTTCGCACTGCTTTGAGAGCGCGTCGCCGATCCCCGCCCAGAAGAGCTTGCGGGGGCTGTCGAGAATGACCGCCGTATTGATGAAGCAGTGCTCGGCGCAGCGCTCCGTGAAGTGGTAGTGCGAGAGCGACCCGTCTTCGTTGTAGATCACCGCAATCGCCGAGACGGGCGCGCAGTTCGACGCCACCGTCGGCACCGAGAAGAAGGGCTTCTTGAGAATGTCGCTCGCCGTTTTGACCGTGTCGATCGCACGGCCTCCGCCGACACCGAAAATCACGTCCGCTTCGCGGCAACCCGGAGACTCGAGAATGCGGTCGACGGCCGCATTCGTCGCGTTTTCGCCGTAGACGAACCAGTCCGTCACCCTCATCCCCGCCTTTTCAAGCCCCGCACGCAGGCTCGGCCCCGCCTTCTCAAGCGCGGTCGCACCGCCGACAACGGCGGCCTTGCGGCCGTAGAAGCGCGCAACGAACTCGAGGTGGTCGAAAACATCGGGCCCCACGCTGTAGTGGGGGAGAGTAACGGCGTACGTATTCATCGAGTATCTCCTTCTGTATTCCTGCGGGCGAGCAACCGCTTGAGGTCGTCCCGACACGGAAAAAGCGTCGAAAGTTCTTCGATTGTAGGGGGACGTCCGCGTGCGCAATCGGAGCCTTCGAGGCTATTTGCGCGCCTTTTGCCCGCATGCGGTGCGCCGCAGGCGGTTCCTCCTAATAGAAACGCCCGAGCGTCATGGGAGAGCGGCTCGGGCACATCGACAAAATTCTGCACAAGAAAAAGCCCCGAAGGCTTTCGCATTCGGGGCGGGCATTCCGATCGAACCGGAATCAGTCCTTGCGGACGAGGCGTTCCTTAATACGGGCGGCCTTGCCGGAGCGTTCGCGCAGGTAGTAGAGCTTGGCGCGGCGGACGTCGCCGAAGCGCTTCACTTCGATGCCGGCGATCATCGGGGAGTAGAGCTGGAACGTACGTTCCACGCCTTCGCCCGACGAGATCTTGCGAACGATGAAGGAGGAATTGAGGCCGCGGTTGCGACGGGCGATGACGACGCCTTCGAAGGCCTGAACGCGCTTGCGCGAACCTTCGACAACGTTCACGCTCACGACGACCGTGTCGCCGGCGCGGAATTCGGGAATCGTCTTGCCGGCCGTGAGGCGGGCCATTTCTTCCTGTTCAAGGGTCTGGATCAGATCCATTTTCATCTCCGTTACCATCGTCATGCGGCCTGAATGTTGGGGACCCGAAGTCCGCCGCCGAGAGGATGGAAGTTTTAAGAAAGAACCTTCCGACGCTTTTTGCGTCGAACCGGTTCGGGTATTTCAATATCCGCACCGAGCTCGCGGAGGTAGAGTCGATCTTCAACCGTGAGGCGTTGAGCGGAATCCGCGATTTTAATCAGATCGGGGCGCGTCTGCAAGGTGAAACGCAAACTTTCGCGACGCGTCCAGGTTTGGATGTTGGCGTGGTGTCCCGTGAGGAGCACTTCGGGGACGCCTTCGCCGCGCCAGACTTCGGGACGCGTGTAGTGCGGGGCGTCGAGAAGGCCCGTTCCGAACGATTCGTCCGAGGCCGAGAGATCTTTGATCGCCCCCGGGAGCTGACGCACGACGGCGTCGATCAGAGCGCACGCGGGGAGTTCCCCGCCCGAAAGAACGAAGTCGCCGAGACTCACCACCTCGTCCACGGAACGGCGCAAAAACCGCTCGTCCACCCCCTCGTAGCGTCCGCACACGAGCACGAGATCCTCGCGCGCCGCGGCGAATTCGCGCACCCGCGCGTCGTCGAGCTTGCGACCGTTGGGAGCAAAGTAGATGACGCGCCCGCCGTTGCCCGAGGCGCGCACCGCGTCGAGCGTCGCCTGTAGGGGCTCGGCCATCATCACCATGCCCGGTCCGCCGCCGAAGGGGCGGTCGTCGACCGTGCGGTGCGGATCCGACGTACAGTCGCGCGGATTCCACGCGTTGAAGGACCACAAGCCCCGCTTCAGGGCGCGGGCCGTAATTCCGCAGTCCGTGACGGAGCGGAAGATTTCGGGGAAAAGCGTAACGGCATCGAATCGCATGACGGGCCTCGTTCGTCGGTGCGTACGCTCAGCGCCACTCGGGCGACCAGTCGACCGTGACGATGCGCGCTTCGACGTCGATCGAGAGGACGTAGACCTCTTTGACGTTCGGAATCATGAAGCGGCACTCGCGACCGTCCTCGGCCGCGTAGGCGACGACGAGAAGATCCTGTACGCCGTTCGTGCCGATGTCGACGATGCGCCCGAGGTCGACCCCTTCGCGGTTGACGACACGACACTCAAGAAGGTCCACGGCCCAGACGGCATCGTCCCCGGCAGCGGGGAAGTCGGCACGGGCAACGGCCACGCGACCGCGCAGGGCGTCCGCGGCTTCCTTTGATTCGCAACCGTCCCACTTCGCGATGAGACCGCCCCCGTGACGGCGCACGCCCTTCGCTTCGACGGGCGTCGTTTCGCCCGAGGGCGAAATCAGCACCCAGCGGCGCACCTTCTCAAGGACTTCGCCCGACTCGAAGGGCACCACGCGGACCCAGCCGCGAAAACCGTAGGCACCCGACAGACGGCCGAGTTCAACCAGATCTTCCATCGTAAAAACTCTTTTTTCCGAACAAACAAAAACCCCGCAGATCTCAGGCGTAGATACCGGGCTCACTATGTCGGGAACGGATCCGATGTGCTTGGACACGAGAGGCACGACCGTTCGGACGGGAGCCCGCACTTGAGGGGCTGCGGGGCTTCAGATGCAGTTGACGATCAACTGCGGGGCGGAGTTTCTCGAAACTCCGGCCGGACGCGGATTAGGCGGCGGGCTTGTGTTCCTTCACGAGACGGGCGACCGTGTCGGAGAGCTGGGCGCCCTGGCTCTGCCAGTAGGCGAGGCGGTCGGCCTTGATCGAGAAAGGAACGGCCTGACCGGCGGCCATCGGGTTGTAGTAGCCGAGACGTTCGATGAAACGGCCGTCGCGACGGCAACGCGAATCGCAGACGTTGATGGAGTAGAAAGGACGCTTCTTGGAGCCGCCACGGGCGAGACGAACGATAACCATGAGTTTACCTCTTGAACTTTAGGTCGTTGAAATTCAGTTGTCGGAAAGTCCGACAGGGAGGCGATTGTACGTGAAGACGCACGCGTCGTGCAAGGGGCGAAGGCGGTTTTTTCGCTCCTCCCCCGCACGACGATCGGACGGGCGTCGCTCAGCGACCGAGCCGCGCTTTGAGAACGGCGAGCGTTTCCGCCGCGTCGGCCACAAGACCGTAGTCCGCCGTTTCGAAAATGGGCGCTTCGGGGTCCTTGTTCACCGCCACGATGAGGCGGGCGTCCTTGAGACCGGCCGTGTGCTGAATGGCACCCGAGATACCGAAGCCCACATAGACGTCGGGAGCTACCATCTTGCCCGTCTGCCCGATCTGCCAGTCGTTCGGGCAAAGCCCCATATCGACCGCCGTACGGGTGGCGCCGACCGCGGCCCCCACGCTGTCGGCGAACTCTTCGAGGGCCTTGAAGCCCGCTTCGTCGATGAGGCCGCGTCCGCCCGCAACGACGACGCGCGCGGCGACGAGATCGGGGCGATCCGACTTCGTTTCGGTAAAGCGCACGAACTGCGAACGGTCGTATTCGTCGCGCACGAGGATTTCTTCGATGTCGGCGGCCGTGCCTTCCCGATCCGCGGCGGGCGCAAAGGCCGTGGCGCGTACGGTGGCGACCACGGTGGGTTCGTCGACTTCGACGGTCGCAAGGAGCGATCCCGCGTAAATACCGCGCACGAAGGTCTTCGCCCCCTTCACGTCGAGGATGTCGGAAACGGGCGAAACGTCGAGTTTCGCCGCGGTGCGGGGCATTGCGGCCTTGCCCGTCGAGCTCGCCGCAAAAACAACGTGGGTGTAGCCCTCGGCTTCGTCGGCCGCGAGGTCGGCGAGCACTTCGGGGCATTCCTGCGCGAGCTTGGGACTTTGCGCCAGGAGCACCGTACGCACGCCCGCGAGCTTCGCCGCTTCTTCGGCGATCGCCTGGCAGTTGTTGCCGGCAACGAGCACGTCGACCGTATCGCTCATGAGGGAAACGGCCGTGAGCGCGCGGCGGGTGGCGGGCTTCAGGGAGCAGTTGTCGTGTTCAGCAATCAAAAGAGCCGTCATTTTTTACTTCTCTCCTCAGGCGTTGAGGGCGTGCTTCAACTTTTCAACGAGCGCGTCGACGTCGGGAAGCATTTCCCCGGCGGCGCGTTCGGGCGGCAGCTCGACGCGCAACACCTTGAGACGCGGCGACGTGTCGACGCCGAGCGACGCAAGCTCCATCTCTTCAACGGGCTTCTTGCGGGCCTTGGCCATCGAGGGCAACGTCACGTAGCGGGGTTCCGCCAGACGCAGATCGGCCGTCACGACGGCGGGCGAAGCGAGCGACACCGTCTGCGTTCCGCCGTCCGTTTCGCGCGTGACGAGGTAGCGCCCGTCCGCGACGTCGAGTTCGCTAGCAAAGGCGCCGAGCGGCATGTCGCAGAGCGCCGAGAGCATCTGACCGACCTGGTTCGAGTCGTCGTCGATCGCCTGCTTGCCGAGCAGAATCAGGTCGGGCTTTTCGCGGTTCGCAATTTCGCGGAGCACCTTCGCCACGGCAAGGGGTTCGAGCACGTCGTCGGTACGCACGTGCACGGAACGATCCGCGCCGATCGCCATCGCAACGCGCAACTGATCGACCCCCTTCGCCGGACCGATCGTCACGGCCACCACTTCGTCGGCCTTGCCGGCTTCGCGCAGGCGCACGGCCGCTTCGACCGCGATTTCGTCAAAGGGATTGAGCGCCATCTTGGCGACCTTCAGATCCACCCCGGAATTGTCGGGGAGCGGGCGCACCTTCATCTTGGCGTCGACGACCCGCTTCACAGCAACCATGATCTTCATAAAAGTTTTTGCTCCCGCGAGCCGCAAGCGCGGCCTCGACGAGCGCCTCCTACGTTCTGGATTACGTCGTTTGTTGGTAACCACGGCGCCCCGACCGACGGCGGTCGATCGGTGTCGCGCTTCGCGCGGCGCCCTTCGGCGATCCCGACCGACAGGCGCCGCCCGTGCGGCTCTGTCGGAAGGCTGTATCCGAAACCGAAAACGAGAACCCGACAAAATTTGTCAGGAACCCGACGCGGGCATTATAAGGTAGGCGACCCGCCCGTTTTCTTAACAAAAAAGACGATTTTGCACGGAACGAGGACGGGGGTGCGCACGGAGAGCAAACGTGCAGAAGCCCGCGCTCCCTCAGAGGACCGCGAGATGCAGGCCCGCCACGAGCACCGCGTATCGGGCGCCTTTGCCGAGCGCGACGAAAAGGGCGGTCAGCCACGGGTTGAGACGCAGCCAGCCGGCCGCCACCGGCAGCGCGTCGCCGAAAAGCGGCACCCAGGAGAAAAAGACCGCCCAGATCCCGTACTTGTGCAACCAGGCGAGCGCCCGGCCCTCTTTCTTTTTCTCGGGGATGAAGCGCCCGATCAGGTAGCCCGTCATGCCGCCCAGCGTGTTCCCGACCATGGCAATGAGGACGAATTCGAGCGTGCGGTCCGGCTGAGCCGCCACCGCACCGAGAAGGACCGCTTCGGAGCCGCCCGGAATGACCGTGGCGGAAATGAAAGCGGCGACAAAGAGCACGAATTCGATCGACTCGTGCTGAAAGAGCGTGAGTAGATTTTCGATCATTCGCCAAGGATACCTACGCAAAAGAGCGCCCGCCGCCGGACGCCCTTTGCGTTTTCGTTTCGCTTCGTATCCTTAACGAATCGCGAAGCGCTCCGCAGAGCCGTCGCCCCGCGGAGTGTTTTTTTCCGTTCAAGGACGAACGCGCTTCGTCGTCTCCGGATCGAACCAGTGCACGGCCTTTGCGGGAAAGTCGATCGCGCAGCTCGAACCCGCCTCGGGGACGAACGCGTCGACGTTCACGCGGAAGACCACGGTCGAGCCGAGCATCGTGCCGTGAACGAGATACTCGGACCCGAGTCCTTCGACGGTTTCGACGCGGAAGGTGCCGAGCGCGTCGGCATCCGCAACGGGCAACATCGTCACGTGTTCGGGACGGATCCCGAAGACGAGATCGCGCCCCGCAAGCGACGGGACCGCTTCGGGGAGACGCACGCGTTCGCCGTCGGCTTCAAAGTGCGTACCCCCGGCCGAGACGCGGCCGCGAACGAGGTTCATCGGGGGCGAGCCGATGAAGCCCGCGACGAACATGGTTGCCGGATCGTCGTAGACCTCTTTCGGGGTGCCCACCTGCTCGGCGACGCCCCCGTTCATGACGATCATGCGGTGCGCGAGCGTCATTGCTTCGACCTGGTCGTGCGTGACGTAGAGGCTTGTCGTACCGAGACGCTCCTGCAGGCGCTTGATCTGAAGGCGCGTCTGTACGCGAAGCTTCGCGTCGAGGTTCGAGAGCGGTTCGTCGAAGAGAAAGACCGAGGGTTCGCGTACGATCGCTCGCCCCATGGCGACGCGCTGGCGCTGCCCGCCCGAGAGCTGACGCGGACGGCGTTCCAGAAGCCCCGTCAGTTGCAGCATTTCGGCCGCTTCATTGACACGCCGGTCGATCTCGGCTTTGTCGATGCCGCGGATCTTGAGGCCGTAGGCCATGTTGTCGTAGACCGTCATGTGCGGATAGAGAGCGTAGTTCTGAAACACCATCGCGCAGTCGCGGTCCTTGGGTTCCAGGCGGTTCACCACCCGATCGCCGATCAGAAGCTCCCCGGAAGTGATCGGTTCGAGCCCCGCAACCATGCGCAGAAGGGTCGACTTGCCGCAACCCGAGGGGCCGACGATCACGATGAATTCGCCGTCCTCGATGTCGAGCGAGATACCGTGCACGACCTTCACGTCGCCGTAGCTTTTGCGGATTTCTTTGAATTGAATGCTTGCCATTTGAGTGTGTTCCGGTCGTTTATTTTTCGGTGTCGACAAGGCCCTTCACGAACCAACGCTGCATGAGCGTGACAATGAGGGCGGGAGGAACCATCGCGAGCATGGCCGTGGCCATGATGAGGTTCCAGTCGTTGGCGGAGTCGCCCCCGCCGATCATGCGTTTGATGCCGATCACGATCGGGTACATGTCCTCCTGCGTCGTCACGAGAAGCGGCCAGAGGTACTGGTTCCAACCGTAGATAAACTGAATCACGAACATGGCGGCCATGTTCGTCATTGAGAGGGGCAGCAGGATCGTGAAGAAAAAGCGCATCGGACCCGCGCCGTCCATGCGGGCGGCTTCGGCGAGTTCGTCGGGAACCGTCAGGAAGAACTGACGGAAGAGGAACGTGGCCGTGGCCGAGGCGATCACGGGAAGGATGAGCCCGCCCCAACTGTCAAGAAGATTCAGGTCCGCCATCACCTGATAGGTCGGCGTGATGCGTACCTCGACGGGGAGCATGAGCGTCACGAAGATGAGCCAGAAGCAGAGCTTGCGGCCCGGGAACTTGAAGTAGACGATTGCAAAGGCCGAGAGGAGCGAGATGAGAATTTTCCCGATCGAAATCCCCATCGCCATCACGAACGAGACCCACATCATGCGACCGACGGGCGCGCGCGAGGCGGTGCCGCCGCCCGAGGTGAGGATCTGCAGATAGTTGTCGACGAAGTGCGCTCCCGGGATGAGACTCATCGGCGCCTGCTCGACTTCGACCGCCGTTTGGGTCGAAGCGACGAAGGCCACGTAGACGGGGAAGACGACCACGATGACCCCGAGCACGAGCACGAGATGGGTGAAGAAGTTGAGCCAGGGACGATTTTCAACCATGACGGCTCTCCTATCAGTAGTTCACGCGCCGCTCGATGAAGCGGAACTGGAAGACGGTGAGCGCGATCACCATCAGCATGAGAATCACGGACTGCGCGGCCGAACCGCCGTAGTTCATGTTGCGGAAACCGTCGACGAACACCTTGTAGACGAGAATGTTCGTATCCTGCCCCGGACCGCCCTGCGTGGTCGCGTCGACGATAGCGAACGTTTCGAAGAAGGCGTAGACGACGTTCATCACGAGGAGGAAGAAAGTCGTAGGCGAAAGAAGCGGGAAGACGACCGTGGTGAAGCGTCGGAAAGGACCCGCGCCGTCAAGAGCCGCGGCTTCGAGAAGCGACTTCGGGATCGCCTGAAGGCCCGCGAGAAAGAAAATGAAGTTGTAGCTCACCTGCTTCCACACGGCGGCGATCACGATGAGCGTCAACGCGTGCCCGGAATTGACGAGATAGTTCCAATCGAGACCGAGCCCGTGAAGCACGTACGAGACGATGCCGAGGGTCGGGTTGAAGATGAACATCCAGAGCACCCCCGCAATGGCCGGAGCCACGGCGTAGGGGACGATGAGGAACGACTTGTAGATGTTTGCGCCGCGCATCACGCGGTCGGCGCACACGGCCAAAAGCAAACTGATCGAGAGACCGAGCACCGCCACGAGGGCCGAGAAGACCATCGTGATCTTGAAGCTCGCGACGTAATTGGGGTCGGCAAAGAGATCGCGGAAGTTCGCCAAACCGACGAATTCGGTGCTGAGTCCGAACGGGTCCTCCATGAGGACGGACTGCTGGATGGCCTGACCGGCCGGGAGAAAGAAGAAAATGAGCGTAACGAGGAGTTGCGGCGCAACGAGTGCATACGGCAACCATCGGCTCTGAAAGACGGCTCGTTTTTCCACGTTGGGGATTCCGAAGGGTTGAACGGAGTGCGTGCTTTCGGGAGTACTTCATCCCGAAAGAACGCGGACGAAAGCGGCCCCGCGCGCCCGAGACGCGCGGGATTCCGAGTTCGACGAACTCAGCGGTTCGTCACGCGTTCGAAGCGCGCGAGCTGCTCGTTGCCGCGGCGAACGACGGCCGCAAGCGCGTCGGCAGCGCTTTGGCCGCCCGTCCAGATCTTTTCAAACTCTTCGTCGACGATCGTGCGGATGTTGGGGAGGTAACCGAGGCGGATGCCGCGGCTCTTTTCCGTGGTCTTCAACATCTGCTTCACGGGAACGTCGGAGCCCGGATTCTTGTCGTAGTAGCCCGAAGCCTTCGCGATTTCAAAGGCCTTGAGCGTCACGGGGAGGTAACCCGTGCGCATGTGGTTGTTCGCCTGGACCTGCGGATCGGAGAGATACTGGAAAAAGTCGGCGACGCACTTGTTTTCGGCTTCGGACTTCCCGGCCATCGCCCAGAGGGACGCACCGCCGAGCGCGGTGTTCTGCGGGGCGCCTTCGACGTCCGGATAGTAGGGCATCGGAAGCGTCATGAATTCGAAATCGGCGTTGCGGCGAATGTTCGCGAGCGTGGCGGAACTCCCCATGGAAATACCGCACTCGCCCGTGTAGAAGGCGGCGTCGGCCTGATTGCCGCGGCCTCTATAAACAAAGAGGCCGTTTTTCGACATTTCGGCGAGATTTTCGATATGGCGACGATGGAGCGGCGAATCGACCTTGAGGCGTGCGGCCGGACCGCCGAAGCCGTTGTTGAGGGACGCGAACTCGACGTTGTGCCAGGTTGAGAAAGTTTCAAGCTGCGTCCACCCCATCCAGGAAGTCGTCATCGGGCAGGCTTCGCCCGCATCCTTCAGCGCCTTGGCTGCCGCCTTGACGTCGTCCCAGGTCTTCGGCAGCTTGTCGACTTCCGTGGGCAGACCCGCCTTCTTGAATTTCGTCAGGTTCACGTACATGACGGTTGTCGACGAATTGAAGGGATAACTCATCATGCGACCGTCGGGCGTCGAGTAGTAGCCGAGTACCGCGGGGATGTATTCGTCGGCATGGAATTCGTATCCCGCCTTTGCCATAAGGTCGCCCACCGGAACGACGGCACCCTTGCTGAACATCATCGTGGCGGTGCCGACTTCGAAGACCTGGAGAATGTTGGGGGAACGACCCGCGCGATGCGCGGCGATGCCCGACGTCATGGTCTGGTCGTAGCTGCCCTTGTAGGTCGGGGTGAGGCGACAGTTCTGCTGACTCTTGTTGAAGTCGTTCGCGAGATCCTGAACCCAGTCGCCCAGACTGCCTGTCATGGCGTGCCACATGCTGATGTCGGTCGCGGCCTGAACGCCGCCGGCCAAAAGCGCCGCCGACATCAGGCCGGCCGCAACGAAGGTCTTGCTCATAGTGTGTCTCTCCGAGAGCTTCGGTCTTTCTCGCCTCGGCACACGACCGCCCGTCGTACGGAAACGGGTCGTCCGCCGACGCTTTCCTGTAGGAGGAAAGACGGACTCCTGAAGTCGCCCGAGCACCCCGGGACACCGAGAACGCGTCAACACCACGGCACGCGCGACGACCCGAGCTTCATCATATGGGCCGATCGGGCGTACGTCTATACGTCAAGAGAACAATAACCTCTGTTTTTCCGTAGGTGTTTCCATGTCTTTCGCTTTCCGGAAAAAGCGTGTACAGGACGGATTCTCGACGGGAAGACGACCCGATCCCCTCTGGAAACACGTAAAAAAGGGCGGGAGCCGCCCCCCCCGCCCTTTGCTTATTTCTCGCCTTTCTCAGCGAAACATCGCCTTCATCTCGGCCGTGCGTTTGAGCGCCGCCTCGATCGCTTCGTCCATCATGCCGTCGATGTCGCGCGCGTTCATGACCTCAAGCGCTTTGGCGGTCGTGCCGCCCTTGCTCGTCACCTTTTCGCGCAACCGCGCGAAGGGCTCGTCGGTACTGCGCGCAAGCACCGCGGCGCCGTACACGGTCCCGAGCGCAAGCGACCGCGCTGCTTCCGGGGCTAGCCCCCGCTTGAGGCCCGCCGCTTCCAGAGCTTCCATAAAACGGAAAACGTAGGCGGGGCCCGAGCCAGGGATCGCCCCCACGAGGTCGATCCCGTTTTCGTCGGGAACGCGCACGACGTCGCCCGAAGCCTTCAGCACGTGTTCGGCCGCGGCGAGCATCCCGGGGCTCGTCCCCTCGGGAGCCCAGAAGCCCGTCATGCCGCAGCCGACGAGCGCGGGGGTGTTGGGCATCGCACGAAGCACCCGATAGCCCCCAAGCCATGCGGAAAGGGCCGACGCTTCGATCCCCGCGGCGATCGAAAGGGCGCACCCGTCGGGGTTGAGGAAGGGCACGTAGGGCTCAACCGCTTCCTTCATGTTCTGAGGTTTCACGGCGAGCACCAAGAGCGAGCACTCCGTCACCCAGTCGCCCGGGCCGTCGTACGTGCGAACGCCCGCTTCGGCAAAGTGCGCGAGCTTTTCAGGGTGACGATCCGCCACGCGAATGCGAGCGGGATCGGTCGTTTTGAGCAGTCCCCCGATCATGGCGCCCGCCATGTTGCCGCCCCCGAGAAATCCGATGATGTGTTCCATAACGTTCGGCCCCTTGCGGGCGCCGCCTCCGTTCGTTGTGCGCCCGAGGGCGCCTCTTTGTTTCGAAGAAAATCGATGCCGCGGACATGCCCCTCCCATGAGGGGCCGCGGGGCGTGTCAGCGACGGGCTCCGTAGTCGCGTCGCCCGAAAAGGGCGCTCCCGATCCGCACCTCGGTGCTCCCTTCCGCCACGGCCGCTTCCAGATCAGCGCTCATTCCCATGGAGAGCGTGTCGAACGCCGTCCATCCGGGGTGCGCCGAACGGACGGCCCCGAAAAGCGAGCGCGCCGCGTGCAACGGCACCCGTTGCGCTTCGACGTCGTCCGCCGGGGCGGGAATCACCATGAGACCGCGAAGCCTGAGCCCCGGAAAAGCCGCCACGGCCTCAAGAAAATCGGGGAGTTCCTCGGGCTTCACGCCCGACTTCGTCGCTTCGCCGTCGATGTTGACCTCGACGAGCACGTTGAGGGGGCCGAGCCCCTCGGGGCGCTGCGCCGACAGTCGCTCCGCGATGCGAAGCCTGTCGACGGACTCGACCCAGTCGAAGCGCTCGGCGACCGGACGCGTTTTGTTGGCCTGAAGGGGGCCGATGAAGTGCCATTCGAGCTCTTCCGCGAGATCGGGACGGTTCGCCCGGAACCAATCGACCTTCGCGCACCCCTCTTGAGCGTAGTTTTCCCCGAACGCACGAAGCCCCAGATCGGCCGCGGCTTCGAGCGCGCGTTCATTGAACGTCTTACCGACCGCCAGCAGTTTCACGTCGTCCGGGCACCGGGCGGCCCTTTCGCAGGCCGCTGCGATGCGCCCGCGCAGAGCTTCTATGCGCTCGTTGAGACCGGGTTCCAAAATGCTCATACAATGCTTTCCGTTGTCAACTCCAACCCGTGCGGCACGCTGCCCGAGGGTGTTCGAGAAGTTTATCTTTATCGCGTCGGAAGCGCGTCGTCCTTCCCGCACTCGAACGCTTTTCCCTCGGCGGGCACGTCCAGCCGCGCGCGGAACGCACGATGTCCGAACCCGTTCTTCTTCACAGCTGCTGCGCCCCTTGCTCGAGCGCCATTCTCGAGTGGCTCCTTCAAAACGACTACGCGCCGACCGTCTTTTACTTCAACCCGAACATCTTCCCCGCCGAGGAGTACCTCGTGCGCAAGAAGGAGTGCGTGCGGTACTGCGAAAAAGTCGGCGTGCCGTTCGTCGACGGCGACTACGATCACGCGCGGTGGTTGGAGGCCGTGCGAGGACTCGAAAACGAACCCGAACGCGGACGACGCTGCCGGGCGTGCTTCGGCGTACGCATGCGTGCGACCGCGCAGTGTGCGGTCGAACTCGGGATCCCGCGCTTTACGACGACGCTGGCGGGAAGTCGCTGGAAGCGTCTCGACCAGATCCGCGAGGCTGCGCTCGAAGCCGCGGAGTTTACGAGCGGTAAAACCGCCTATTGGGACGTCAACTGGCGCAAAGGAGGGCTCCAGAACCGCCGCTCCGAAATCCTTGCGGCCGAGCACTTTTACAACCAGCTCTGGTGCGGCTGCGAATTCTCGATGGGGCACTTGACCGAACGAAGCGCCGAGGAGCTTCCCGAATACGTGCGCGACTTCGTCGCGCGCCTGGGGACGAACAAAAAATCCGAAGGAGCGCGCTGAACGCGCGCACCTTTGCGCCCCCTACTTTGGTTGGGGGCGCGGGGCGGAAAAGCGCTGTAGCATGGGGAGTTTCTTTCTCCTCAACGCCGCCCTCTTCCTACTCCCGCAACCGATTCGAGAGCTCGATCCGGGCGACATCTTGGATTTCGCCATGGATACCGGAACCGCCAAAGTTCTTTCGCTCGCGCTTTTCATCTTTCTCGGCTACCTCCTCCGACGGCTCGAGATCCTTCGTGCCGAAGCCTTCCACGCCGTGAGCGGCCTTGTGTTGTGCGTAACGCTCCCGTGCGTCGTCATCACGGGTCTGAACGGCGTCGCCGTGACGGGCGACATGGTTTGGGTAGTGATCCTCGGCTTTCTCTCGAACCTTCTCTTTCTCGGGATCGCCACGCTTTTTGCGCGCAAAGCGCCCGACGAAGACACGCGCGCGTTCGACCGTCTGAACCTCTCGGGCTTTTCGATCGGCCCCTTCGCTATTCCGTACATTCAGGCTTTCTATCCCGGAACGGGCTTTCTCACGACGATCGTCTTTGATATCGGCAACTCCGTCATGTCGGCGGGCGGCACCTACGCGGTCGTTGCGGGCGCCAAAGAGAAGACGACCGCCTGGGGCGCGGTGAAAAACGTCGGCGGAAAGCTCCTGCGCTCGGGGCCGACCTTGAGCTACCTGCTGATGCTCGTTCTTTCGTTCGCGTCGATTCGCCTCCCTGACGCCGTCACGACGTGCACGTCCGTTGCGGCGAATGCCAACACCTTCTTGTGTATGGTGATGATCGGGGAGTCGATCAACATTTCGATGCCGCCCGGGACGATGAAGCGCCTTCTGAAGCTCCTCGGGGAGCGCTTCCTCATGCAGGCGGCGCTGGCGGCGGCCTTTTACTTCCTGCTTCCCTTCGACCTTGAAGTGCGTCGCGCGCTGGCGCTCGTCGCCTTCAGTCCCGTGCCCGCCATGAACCTGATTTACACGGCGAAGATGGAAGGCGACCTGGCGCTTGCCGCCAACCTTTCGAGCATGAGCGTCGGTGTCGCGATCGTCATGATGTCGGTGCTCGCCGCGATTCTCTGATCCTCTTTCCGCTTGGGGCGGCACCCGCGGCGCGTTCCGCCGCCTCCCGAGCGGCTGTCCGATTGTTCCCGACGGATGTTCGTCGTTTGGGTCGGGTGCGTCGGCCCGAGCGCAAAACGGCGCCAAAAGGCGCATCATAGTGGTCTTATGCCGCTTGCGAACCGCCCGAGCGGCACGACCACAAAGGGAATAGGCTTGCCGCTGTTCGAGTAGGCGCGCTTGCAAAACACTATCATGAACATTTTTCTCATTCTCGCGCTCGCGATCCTCGTGATCGTCGTTCTTTTGCGCTTTCGAGTACCCATCGGGCCGTCGATTCTCGCCGGGGGATTTGTTTTCTGGCTGGCCGAAGACCGCACGGTCGCCAGCCTAGTCGATGCGGCCGTCACGACCGCGACGCTGGAGAGGACCTACGACCTCCTCTTTGCGCTTTACTTCGTAATGTGCCTTGAAATCCAATTGCGCCGATCGGGTACGCTCAAAGGCATGGTCGAAGCGCTCAATCGGATCTTTCACTCCACGCGCGTGACGCTCTCGGCGATGCCCGCCTTCCTCGGCCTTTTGCCGAGCGTCGGGGGCGCACGGTTTTCTGCGCCGATCGTCGATCAGGCAAGCCGCGGCGCGACGATCTCTCAGGAAAGCAAAGCGGCCATCAACTTCTGGTTCCGTCACGTCTGCGAATTCTGCAGCCCCATCATCCCGGGCATGATTTTGGCATGCTCGATCATCGGCATTTCGGTCTCCGCCCTTGTCGTGCACCTTGCGTGGCTCGCGGTCGTTGCCTTTGCAATTGGGTGGCTTGTTCTCATCCGACCGCTTCGCTTCGAAGAAAAGAAGACGCGGGTCGACGCGACGCCCGAATTGCGGCGCCTCAACGCGCTCGACATCACGCTCGCTTTCGCGCCCGTGCTCGTCAACGTCGTCCTCATGATGGCATTCGACGTCTCGGCCGCCGTGGCGATGGGGCTCGTGGTGGTGGCCATGGTGCCCGTCCTCGCGCTCGCGCGGCGCCCCGTCGGCGTGAAGGAGGTTTTTCTCGGTGCGCTCGACGTAAAGCTCATCCTCAACGTCCTGTGCATTCTCTACTTCATCGGACTCCTCACCTCGACGGGCGTACTCTCCGAAATCATCGCCGCCTTTGTCGGCTCCGCCCTCCCCGTTCCGGTAATTGTCGGCGTGACGAGCTTCGTGATCGGGGTACTCACCGGCATGAGTCAGGGGCACGTGGCGATCATGATGCCGATCGTGGCGGGGATCGCCCCGGGGAGTCTCGACCTCGCGGGGCTCGCGCTTGTTTTCGGCGTGGCGGGCCAGATGGTGACCCCCACCCACGTGTGCCTCACGATTACGGTCGACTACTTCAAGTCGGACTTCTTCAAAACGCTCGCGCCCGTCGTGGTGATGGAAGCTCTCGTGCTTGCTGTCTTCTCGGTCTGGTACGCGTTGACGGCCGCGTGATTCGTTGAAGTTCTAAAAAAACTCCAAGTCTTTCAAAACGGGGAGCGCATGAAGATGCGCTCCCCGTTTCGCTTTCCGTCGTTGCCCGTCACTACCCGTCGCTTCCGACACCATCCGCGGCGAAGGTCCGACGCCGAGTGCTAAAATTTGTTTTTTGCGACGCCTGGTCCGCCGCGCCCCCATTGAGGCGCCTGCCGAGCACCGGCGATCGGCATGCGTTAACCAACCGAGGAGCGGCGCTCCTCCCGCGTACGACTGCGCGGCTCTCCGCGCCGAAAAATTTATGAAAGAAATTCGCACCCGCATCGCTCCGAGCCCCACGGGCATGATGCATCTCGGTACGGCCCGTACGGCCATCTACTGCTGGGCCGTGGCCCGCCACTTCGGCGGCAAGTTCCTCCTTCGCATCGAAGACACGGACCAGGTCCGCTCGACGAAGGAAGCCGTTCAGGTCATTCTCGACGGAATGAAGTGGCTCAACCTCGACTACGACGAAGGTCCCATCTATCAGATGGACCGTCTCGAACGCTACAAGGAAGTAGTCGATCAGATGCTCGCCGACGGTCGCGCCTACTATTGCTACGCGACGCCCGAAGAACTCGACGCGATGCGCGAAGACCAGAAGGCCCGCGGCCTGAAACCCCGCTACGACGGCCGCTGGCGCCCCGAAAACTGTGTCGGCAAGCCCATCCCCGAAGGCGTTCAGCCCGTGATTCGCTTCCGCAATCCGGACGACGGCGCCGTTACGTGGAACGACGCGGTCTACGGCCCGATCACGGTCGCCAACAGCGAGCTCGACGACCTCATCATCATGCGCAACGGCATCCCCACCTACAACTTCGCCGTCGTCGTCGACGACTGGGACATGAAGGTGAGCCACGTCATTCGCGGTGCCGACCACATCAACAACACTCCCCGTCAGATCAACATCTACAACGCGCTCGGCGCCGAAGTGCCGGTCTTCGCGCACCTGCCGCTCATCTGCGGCCAGGACGGCCAGAAGCTTTCGAAGCGTCACGGCACGGTGTCGGTGCTCGAATACGAACGTCAGGGTTACCTCCCCGAAGCCATCTTCAACTACCTCGCCCGTCTCGGCTGGGGCCACGGCAATATGGAGAAGTTCTCCCGCGACGAACTCGCCAAGGTGTTCGAACTCTCCGACTGCTCGCGTGCCGCCGCCCGCATCGACTGGAAGAAGCTCGAGTGGCTCAACCAGCAGTACATGAAGGAAGCCGACGACGCGCGCCTTGCGGAGCTCGCCGCACCGCGCATCGAAGCCCGCGGCGGCAAGATCGAAGGCGGCCCCTGCCTCAAAGCGGTTTGCGGCCTCTTGAAGTCCCGCTCGGCCACGCTCGAAAAGCTCGCCGACGCCGCGCTCTTCTTCTACGTCGAACCCAAGGTCGATCCGGAAGCCGCCCGTGCCGCGCTCGATAACGGCGGTCGCGAAGCTCTCAAGCTCTTCGGCGAAAAGCTTGAAGCCCTCGCCGACATGACCCCCGAAAACGTCTATCACTGCATTCAGGCCGTGATGGAAGAACAAGGCATCTCGATGAAGGTGCTCGCCACGCCGTTGCGCGTCGTGGTCTGTGCCGCGGACCGCACCCCCCAGATCGACGTGACGCTCTGCCTGATCGGCAAAGACAACGTTCTCAACCGCATCAAGGCCGCGCTCGCCTGATCCCGGGAGAATTCGATCCCTTCAAAAGCCCGCCCGAGTCCGCTTGGGCGGGCTTTTTTACGCGACTTCGGTTCGGAGCGTTCGAACTTTTGCTTTGCCTCAAAGGTTCTCACGGTCGCTATGCGCCGCTCCGAGACGGCGGGCGTAGAATTTTCTTCTCTGCTTCATGAACGTCCCTATCGTCTAGAGGCCTAGGACAACAGCCCCTCACGCTGTGAACATGGGTTCGACTCCCATTGGGGACGCCAATCGATTCCAAACGAACTCGAGCGAGTTCGAACGCTCCCGCCCTGCGCGCCGAACACGGCCCGGCGGGTTTTTTGTTGCCTGCGAAACGGCGAGCAGACTCACCTCGCAGAGAAAAAACGGCTCCCGACGCACGCTGGCATCGAGAGCCGAATGTTTGTTACCTAACCCGACGGGGGAAAGAGACCGAAAATCCCTCGGGCCGCACCGCGCTTTCGCGTGGGATCTGAATCACGCGGCGAGCGTCGCCGCGAAGTTCACGCGCGGGGTATTCAACTGACGGCGAAGGCGCGAGCGGGGGCCGGGGCCCGTTTCACGCTTCGGCGCCACGGGTTGCGCCTTACGCACGACGACGCTACCGTCGGGCGCCACCGCGAATTCCACGCAGGAATTGCCTTCGCGCAGGCCGAGAAATTCACGAATGTCCTTGGGGATCGTAACCTGCCCCTTGATCGTCAGACGATGCACCATAGTGTGTCACTCCTCTTTAGCCGACTTCGACACCGTGTCGGGCGCGGCAATCCGGAAACAAATCCGCCCCGGGGCCCGAGGCCCCTCACAAACCGAATTTCCAACCGGGAGGTACAAAAAAACCTCCCGCATACAACAACTGCGAGAGGTCACACTGGGTGTACCCGAACAATTGCCGGCTTCCGCGAAACCGACCACATTTGCCCTTCGGAGCGACCACCTTGCCCGGGTAAGGCAGGTTGGCGTGAGGGAGAGGACCCTCAACTCGCAATGTCGTAGAGGGAATTCTCTTACGGGAGAAGAAATTTTTCAAGGGCGGCCTCCCTGCTCATCCCCCAAACGCGCTACGCGAGATCGCTTAAGTCATGTCGGCAGGCCCTTGCTTCCGCTATGCTTCCTTTTTCCCGATAAACACACACGACGGACAATCAATATGGCGGTTCTCGAAGATCTTTTGCAACGGGTCCTCCCCGACGGTTTGACGCGCGAGGAGGCGCTCGACGCAGCCCGCCTTCCGGCGGCGGACCTTTTCGACACGGCGGCCGAGGTGACGAAGCGGTGCGCGAGCCGCACCTTCAACCTCTGCGGAATCGTGAACGCGAAGTCGGGGCGCTGCGGCGAAAACTGCCGCTGGTGCGCCCAATCCCGGCACTGGTCGACGAATTGCGCCGTGCACGATTTTCTTCCCGTGGAGACGATTCTCGAAGCCGCCCGCCGCGCCGAGCGCGAGGGACTCACGCGTTTTTCACTCGTAACGAGCGGACGCAAACCCTCGGCGCGCGAACTGCGCTCGATCGTCGAGGCGGTTCGCGCCCTCAAGGTCCATACGAAGCTCGAAGTGTGCGTCTCGCTCGGTCTTCTGCGGCCCGAAGAGCTTCGCACTCTAAAAGAAGCAGGGGTCGAACGCATCCACTGCAACCTTGAAAGCGCTTCGGGGTACTTCCCCTCCGTCTGCACGAGCCACACGACGGAAGACAAAAAGGCCGTGCTGCGCGCCGCGCGCGAGGCGGGCCTGGAGGTCTGCTCGGGAGGAATCATCGGTATGGGCGAGACGCTCGAAGACCGCATCGATCTCGCGATCGAACTGCGGGAGCTCGACATTCCGTCGATTCCCGTCAACGTGCTCGTACCGATCGGCGGAACGCCGCTCGAAGGAAGCCGACCGCTTGGAGCCGAAGAATTCCTTCGTACGACAGCGCTCTTTCGCTTGATTCACCCGAGGGCGGCGCTCCGATTTGCGGGCGGACGGCTCTCGCTTTCCCACGAAACCGTGCGCGAAGCGCTGCGCATCGGGATCAATGCAGCGATTTCCGGAGACATGCTCACCACGACGGGGGCCGCTCCGGCGGCGGACCGTGCGCTCGCGCGCGAAGCGGGCTACGCGCTTGAAGTCGAGGTCGACCCGGACGGCGCACGCGCCTGAGTGCCGAAAGCCCAACCCGAACGACAAAACGCCCCGCGGAGCCGTCATGCGCCGCAGGGCGTTGTTTTTAGGGTACCGAGCCGAGAGCTCAACTGTTCGTATCCTTCTTCGCGCTCGATCGCACGAAGCGGAAGCCGCCGAGCAGCGCTGCCACGGGGCGTTTCTTCGTTTCACGGCGCTCGAAGTACGCAGGCACTTCCTCGCGGGGCTTCGACGCGGCGTGCTCGAGATAGGGCATGTCGAAAATCGGATCACGCTGGCGTTGCGAAGGCGGCACGTACGCGCGGGCACGTTCGCGCGCGAGACGTTCGTCCTCGGGCGTGTCGACGCGCTCGGCTCCGGTCGGGACGCGCCGCTGGGCGCTGCGGTGACGGGGCTGGGGCGCGAGCGGCACGGGAGCAAAGGACTGCTTCGTCAACTTTTCGATCGCTTCGATGAGACGGGCATCCGCAGGGGTGGCGAGCATCGTCGCCACGCCCTTTGCGCCCGCACGACCCGTACGGCCGATGCGGTGCACGTAGTCTTCGGCGCAATAGGGAACGTCGTAGTTGATGACGTAGGGGAGTTCTTTGATGTCAAGCCCGCGGGCCGCGACGTCGGTGGCGACGAGCACGTGGATCGCACCCGACTTGAAGCCATCGAGCGCCACCTGACGCTCTTCCTGCGTCTTGTCGCCGTGAATGGCGTCGGCGTTGATGCCGACGCGCTCGAGCGTGCGCGCAAGGCGGCGGCAGGTGATCTTCGCGTTCACGAAGACGAGCACCTGCTTGAGGGGCGTGCCTTCGGGGCCGCGCGTCTTGAGAATGTCGATGAGCACGTCCGTCTTGTCGCGCTCCGTCACCGAGAAGACTTCCTGCGTCACGGTTTCGGCCGTCTGGTTCTGACGGGCAACCTCGATCAGCGCGGGATCGGGCTTCAAGAACTGCTTCGCGAGCTTCTTGATTTCGGGCGAGAAGGTAGCCGAGAACATGAGGCTCTGACGCGAGGCGGGAAGAAGCTGCAGAATGCGGGAGATGTCGGGGAGGAACCCCATGTCGAGCATGCGGTCCGCTTCGTCGAGCACAACCACTTCGACCTGAGAGAGGTTCACGGAGCGCTGCGCGACATGGTCGAGCAGTCGACCGGGCGTGGCGGTGAGCACTTCGACACCGCGACGCAACATGTCGGCCTGCGGGCGGATGTCCACCCCCCCGTAGACGACGCCCACGCGAAGCGGAGTGTCTTTGGCGTAGGCTTCGAGGTTCGTCGAGACCTGGTCCGCGAGTTCGCGCGTCGGCGCGAGAATCAGCGCGCGCACCGGATGACGGGCGGGCGAAGCCGAGGTGTTGGCCTTGGGCAGAATGCGTCCGAGAAGCGGCAGACCGTACCCGGCCGTCTTCCCCGTTCCGGTCTGAGCGGCCCCCATCACGTCGCCGCCCTTCAGAACCACGGGAATCGCCTTTTCCTGAATGGGCGTGGGCGTTTCGTAACCCATGCGGGCGATGGCGGAAAGAATGCGGGGATCGAGACCGAATTGATCGAAGGAGGACATTCTGACTTTGAAATCCGAGGTGGGGCGGCCGATGCCGTAAAGGAGAACGACCGCACTGCCGGTCGCGCAGGTTTCGTAGAGCGCCCCGCCGGCGGGACACGCACCGTGCGTGAAGAGGAGCGTGGTGGGCCCGCTGGGACTTGAACCCAGGATCGACGGATTATGAGTCCGTTGCCTTAACCGACTTGGCTACAGGCCCGCCTTTGGAAAGAGGTGCATTGTACCCGAGATCGGCGCGCGCGCGTGCGGCATTGCGCCGTATTCCTCGATTTTAAGTGCGTCCGGGGCCGAAACGCTGCTTGGGGACGGATTTTCGTACGTTTTTCCCTCGAAAAAACGAAAGGCCCGAGGCGTTTCGAGCAAAACGAAACGCGTTCGGGCCCGGGCGGCCTTCCAGAGAATTCGGGCGAATCCTCGGAAAACTCCGAAGGAGGCGAGGGCCCCGAGGGGCCCCGTCGGTTTAGTGGATGTAGTCGCGCAGACGATCGGCGTTTTCCGGCTGACGGAGCTTGCGCACCGCCGCCGCTTCGATCTGACGCACGCGCTCGCGCGTGAGGCCGAGCGCACGACCCACTTCTTCGAGCGTGTGGTCCTGGTTCGTGCCGATCCCGTAGCGCAGGCGCAACACCTGAGCTTCGCGGGGCGTGAGTTCGTCGAGCGAACGCTTCACGCTTTCCACCATGGAGCGATCCTGGAAGGCGACGCCCGGATCGTCGTGTTCGTCGCCGCGCACGAAGTCGAGCTTCGTCGCGTCTTCGTCGTCGCCGATCGGCGCGTCGATCGATTCGATGCCGCGCATGGCCTGCATGAGGAGTTCAACCTTGGAAAGCGGCAGATCGGCGAGATCGGCGAGTTCCTGCTCGGTCGGCTGACGGCCGTTTTGCTGGAGGAACTTCTGACGATGACGACGCAACTTGTTGTAGGACTCCGTCATGTGCACCGGGATGCGGATCGTGTTGCCGAAATCGGCCACGGCACGCGTCACGGACTGGCGAACCCACCAGGTCGCGTAGGTCGAGAACTTGTAGCCGCGACGATATTCGAACTTGTCAACCGCCTTCATGAGACCGATGTTGCCTTCCTGAATGAGGTCGGTGATCGCCATGCCGCGGTTGACGTACCCCTTCGCGATCGAGATGACGAGACGCAAGTTGGCTTCAATCATCTTGGCCTTGGCCTGCATGAGGTTCGTCTGCGCGAGACGGATCGCGCGGGCGAGGTCGCGCTGCTCGGCAAGCGACATGCGGCCCGTGCGTTCGAGCTCGGCCAGCTTCGCCTGTTCTTCAAGGATCACGGGGAGGTTGCGCTGCAGGGCCTGAGCCCACACCGTATCGGCTTCGGCAAGCATCGTGAAGAGCTTCGGATTGGTGACGTTGCCCTTCAGAAGTTCGATCGCATCCTTTTGCGGCATGCGGCAACGTTCGACGAGCACTTGGCGCATGCGCTTCAGAGCATCGTTGATCGCGCCCACGTGCGCGTTGATGTGGTCCGAGACCTGCGTGACGAGCTTCACGGAGAAACGCACAGGGGCGAGTTCCTTCACCATCGCGTCGAGCGCGGCGCGGTATTCGGCCTCGCGGCTCGGATCGCCCCAGGTTTCGTTCACGATGTCGAGGAAAAGGCGGCAGCGCTCGAACATTTCGAGCACGCGCTCGCGCATCGCCGTCAGCTGATCGGCCGTCATGGCGGCCGCGCCGATGTCGGTCGTGATGTCGTCGGTTTCCTCGATCGTTTCTTCCACCCCTTCGAGAGCGGCGGCGTCGGTAAAGCCGTCGACCACCGTATCGACCGCCGTGTCTTCGTCCTTCAAGACCTCGCCGAGGCGCAGAATTTCTTCAACGGCCATCGGGAACTGGACGATCGTCGTCACGAGCTTGGCGGTGAACTGTTCGATCGACTTGGCGACTTCGATTTCGCCCTGACGCGTGAGGAGCTTGTGCGAACCCACGCCGCGCAGATAGGCGCGCAGCGGATCCTTCGAGAGACCGGCGGACTCTTCGGGCGTGAGCATCACGGCCGCGTCGTCTTCGTCGATGTCTTCGTTCTCACCCATCATCCCGTTGATGAGGATGTCGTCCTCGTCGGGCGCCTGTTCGAAAACCTGAACGCCGAGGCGACCCAACTGTTCGGTCACTTCCTGGAGGTTTTCGGACGTACGGAGCGCACTTTCGGGAAGGTAGTCGTTGACGTCGGCGAGCGTCACCCAGCCGCGGGAGCGACCGAGACGCACGAGGGCGCCGTAGCCGTTGCGCGAAGCCGTGCTTTCCTCAACCGCGTTGACCGCACGGCCCGACTGCCACGCATCGACTTCGGCAGACTCCGCCGCATCGGACGTCATTTCGTCGTCAATCAGCTCTTCATCGGCAAAGTCGTCCTGGCGTTTCTTCTTCATGCGCATACATTCAAACAAAATTGAAGAGCGTCCTCCTCCCAGCCGCTGGCGTTGCTGCGAACGTCCGGTTTCCGGGGAGTGAAGACGGCTCGTGTGGGTTAAACCGAAGAACTTCCCTTTCTGCAACGCGCTCCTGCGGGGAGTTCGGAAATTCTCCGGGTGGTGTGTGCTTACTTGTTCTTTCGCTTGGGCGAGCCGCGCGTATCGGAGATATCCCCCGCAACCGCGTCCGGGATTCAAGCGGGACTGCGGCACTCAAAGAGGCGGCTTCGTTCGGACGGCAATGAGGTAAAACCCTCGGACCGCGGCGAAAAAAGGGCCTCAGGATACACCGATCGGGCGCCTTTTTCAAGCCGAAAGAGGACTTTGCCCCGACAAAACGCCCGCGAAAAACCGAAGCAAAAAGCCCCGGGGCCGCACGGGCGGCGCTCGGGGCTCGATTGGAATCGGAAGCGGTCGGCGGACCGATCAGTCCTTGCCGTCCCCTTCGATGAAGCTGCGGAGTTTGTCGGCACGCGACGGATGGCGAAGTTTGCGAAGCGCCTTCGTTTCGATTTGACGAATGCGTTCGCGCGTCACGTCGAATTGCTTGCCGACCTCTTCAAGCGTGTGGTCGGACTGCATTTCGATGCCGAAGCGCATGCGCAACACCTTGGCTTCGCGCGGCGAGAGGCTGTCGAGCACCTGGCGCACCGTTTCCGAGAGACTCGAATTCTGGATTGCCTCCGAAGGCGCGAGCGTCTGCGTATCCTCCAGGAAGTCGCCGAGATGCGAATCGTCGTCGTCGCCGATCGGCGTTTCCATCGAAATCGGCTCCTTGGCGATCTTCATGATCTTGAGAATCTTGTCTTCGGGCATCTCCATGAGTTCCGCGAGCTTGCGGGAATCGGGTTCGACCCCGGTTTCCTGCAACACCTGACGGGTGATGCGGTTCATGCGGTTGATCGTTTCGATCATGTGCACGGGAATACGAATCGTGCGCGCCTGATCGGCAATCGAGCGCGTAATCGCCTGACGGATCCACCAGGTCGCATAGGTCGAGAACTTGTAGCCGCGACGGTATTCGAACTTGTCGACCGCCTTCATGAGACCGACGTTCCCTTCCTGGATGAGGTCGAGGAACTGAAGACCGCGGTTCGTGTACTTCTTCGCAATCGAGATGACGAGACGGAGGTTCGCTTCCGTCATTTCGCGCTTGGCGTTGCGGGCCTTGGCTTCGCCCGTCGCCATCTGCTTGTAGACGTCGAGCAGTTCCGCAAGCGACATGTAGGCCGAAGCGCTCAGATCGCGCAGCTTCACCTGCTCTTCTTCGATCAGGGCGCGGCGGCGCAGAATCGTGTCGCGCTTTGCGGGGAAGTACGCGGCCACATCGTCGACCCAGCCGAGGCGCGTGGCGTTCGGCATGAATTCGGCGAGGAACCAGTCGCGGTTGATGCCCGTGCGGCGCACGAGTTCGTCGTAGACCGCGCGTTCGCTCGCGCGCAGGTCGTTCACGGTCGAGCGGAGTCGTTCGCAGAGCCGGTCGGCGGTCTTCGCCGTGAAGCGAAGCCCCATCAGTTCGTGCTGGATTTCATCCTTCAGCGGTTCGAGTTCCGGAGCTCCCGCCCCCTTCGTCGTGAAAATCGTCTTCAGTTCGTCGAACTTCGCACGGACGCGATCGAACACTTCGAGGGACTTGAGCTTCAGCTCTTCGAGCTGCCCCACCGTCATGGCAGAGGCGCCCATATCCGTTTCGTCTTCGGCATGGCCGACGGGACTCGTCGTGTCTTCGGGCGTCACTAGGCCGTCGACGACATCGTCGATCGCCATCGAGCCTTCGCGGATCGAATCGGCGTTCTTGAGTACCTCCTCGATCGTCACCGGGCAACGGGCGATGGCGAGCACCATGTGCTTCAAGCCGTCTTCGATGCGCTTGCTGATTTCGATTTCGCCTTCGCGCGAGAGCAGTTCGACCGAGCCCATTTCGCGCATGTAAATGCGCACGGGATCGGTCGTGCGACCGAACTCGCTGTCGACCGTCGAGAGCGCGGCTTCGGCTTCCGCTTCCGCGTCTTCGTCGCTCACGGGGCCGGCCGAGCCGCCCTGCAGGAGGAGCTGATCCTCGTCGGGCGCCACCTCGTGCACGGCGATGTTGAGGTTCGAGAGGATGCTGACGATCGTCTCGATCGCATCGTCGTCGATGAGGCTGTTGGGAATGTTGTCGTTGATTTCGCTGTACGTGACGTAACCGCGCTCCTTGCCCATGCAGATGAGCTTGAAGAGGCGCGAGCGGCGGTCTTCGCGCGTATCGCCTTCGTCGACGGCGTAACCGTGCTCGATCGCTTCGCGAATCGCCTTTTCACGCGCGGCCTTCGAACGACGGCGGGGCTTCGCGGAGGCAGCAGCGGGCGAGGCGTCACCCTCGGCATCTTCGGAGCCGTCGGCCTCTTCAACATCTTCGATGTCGTCGGCATCGTCGGGGAGCGTCTCGACGGGAAGATCGTCCATGTCGTCGGCTTCGTCGTCGATCACATCCGCAAAGTCGACGTCGCCCTCGAACATGTCGAGGTCGTCGTCTTCGTCCCCTTCCTTCGCTTTCTTGCGGGAGGAAGCGCGCTTGGGTTTGTTCGCCTTCGCGGCGGTCTTTTCCGCCTTTTCCGCGGTCTTGCGTGCGCGGGGCTTGCGCTTGGCGGGCACCTCTGCGGGAGCGGCTTTTTCCGCGGCTTCGGTTGCAGTCGCTTCGCCCTTTTCCGTCTTTTCGACGCTTTCAGCATTTTCCGCAGACACGTCGGCGGGCGCTTCCGCCGACTTCTTCGCGCGGGTGCGACGGGGCTTCTTCACCGGAGCAGGTTCGGCGGGGGCTTCGACTGCGGCCGGTTCGACCGTCTCCGCTTTTTCCGCCGCCTCGGCCTTCTCGGCACTCTTTGCGCTCTTCGTACGCTTCGTGCCCGTACTCTTACGCTTCGCGGGCTTCGCACCCGAAGCAACGGCTTCGACTGCAACCTCGGAGGTTTCGGCCTTTTCTGAGTTCTCGAGTGCGGCCGCCGCTTCCGTAGCGGCTTCCGAGGTCGTCTTTTTCGCACGCGTACGGCGTGCGGGCTTTTTCACGCTTTCGGGAGCCGGATCGACGAGGGCGACCGTCGTGTCGGCCGCGGCGTCGATCGCCCCTTCGGGCGCGACCGCCCCTGCGGCCTCGTTCTTGGCGGCCTTGCGGCGGTGCGGCTTCGTGGTCGGCGCGTCCACCGCCTCGATGGAAATGGTGAGGCCGCCCGTCCCGATCGTCGTCTTCGCGGACTTCCGCGTCCGCTTGGGCGTCGAAACCTCGGCCTGCGCGACGGACTTTTCTTCAACTTTCTTTTCCGTCGCCTTCTTCGAACCCGCCATACAGCTCTCCCACTAAAGCGTTCCCCGAGGAGAAAAGGTCTCCCTCGGAGCCGACGGCACGACGAACTCGGTTATCGCTCGCGCCGCCCGTCATCCCCTCGCGGGGCACGCGCACCGTACGTCGAAAACGCAAAGTACAAGAGCCCACCGGTTGTTGCAACACCGGCGAAGGCGAACGGCATGTCGGTCGGCGACCAGGGATGACCCTGAAACCGGCCGAATTCGGTCGTCTCCGCATTCGGCACGCAAACGGGGATATTTTGAAATTTTGCCACGCATACCGCTTTTCTGCCCCGAGCGCTTCGGTAAAACCCCTATGAGTTTCAAGAGAATGGCGCGACAATCATGTAAGATTTTGTAAATTTCAGGGCTTCGGAGGTTGCAACGGCAAATCGATACCGAAATCGAGGTTGTCGTCGTTCGATGTTTCGTCGTCGTACGACCACTCGCCCTCATCGTCGGGAGGAGGCAATTGCGCAAAGTGCGCGGGCGCGTCGGGCAACGGCGCCTCGGCGAAGTCGTCCGGGCCCGAGGCAAGCGTTTCGAAGCCTTCGGAGGCTTCGCTCGCGTTGAAAGGCGGCACGTCTGCCGGGAGTCGCTCGAAGCCGGAACGCTCCCGCTTCGAGCGGTCGAGAAGACGTGCGACTTCGGCACGGTCGGAAGCCGCCGACGAAGACAACGCGTTCGAGGGCCTACCCGAAGAAACCCGTGACGATTCGGTCGATCCGAGCGGGGCGGCCGTTGAAGCAGTACCGGAGGCGCCGTTTGCATTGCGAACGCTCGGAACACTCGGCGCTCCGCCGAAGAGGTGGAGTTGCAACTCGCGTACCTTCGGGTTGTCGGAGAGCACCCGTTCGTTCGACGAACCCGAGCCTCCGACGGTACTCGCGGCAAAACTCGTTTCCTGCCGACGGCGGTAGCGCGCTTCCTCCTCGCGCACGAGGCGGATCGTCTCTTCGACTTCGGTGCGGCGCGCCATCAAGCGACGCATCTGATCGAAATCCGGACGCTCCGAGCGGCCGAGATCCATGAGGCGCATCTTGGTACGCTCGAGTTCAAGGTCGAGAAACGACCGCTTCAATTCGAGGCGCGCTCCTTCTTCGGGGGTCTCGAGCACGAGCTCTTCGGAAAGCAGCGACTCGTACGCTTCGCGCTCGGGCGACTCTGCGAGGGCCTGCAGAAGCGTCGCCGCACGAACTTCGTGCCCCTCGCTTTCGTTTTCAGCCTGTGCTGCCGCACGCCACACTTCCAGAATGCGGGCGGCCGCGGGGTGCGTGCTCGAGACGAATTCGTCCTCGATCGCCGTCGAAAATTCGGTGAGGAGATTCGGGTACGAGAGAAAGCACTGCAGCATCCGATCGCGCACGTCCTTTACGGGAACGCGCGTCTCGGGAACAAACCGTTCGTAGGGGGTTCGCGCATAACCGTAGCGACCCGAGCGCCGAGCGCCCGCGCGCGCACCGTACCCGAATCCCGGGCGGGCGCGCATCGGACGATAAGCGTCCCCCGCCTCGTGGCGCGGTGCGGTACCGGACGCAAGCCCGTACTGACGCTCGACGTCTTCGGGTTGCAGGCGCGCCATCGCGGCGATTTCCTTCACAAGCGCAAGTCGCAGAACGGGCGCCGCCTGCATCGAGAGAATCCAGGACTTTGCTTCGGCGACGAGCTTCGCGCGCTCCTCGGCGTACATGAGCTCCTTCCCTTCAAGAAGGAGCTTTTTCATGAAGGTGGTGAGCGTCAGCGCGTTCTCGAGCTCGCGCTCGTACGCTTCGGGACCCTTCGCTTTGATGAGACTGTCGGGGTCGTGCTCGGGCGGCAACAGCACGAAGCACGCCTGCTGCGTGTCGGTGAGTACCGGCAATGCCGCTTCCAGCGCGCGACGCGCGGCCTTCCTCCCCGCCGCGTCCCCGTCGAACGAGAAGTAGACGCGGTCGGTGAGCTTGAAGAGACGCTTGACGTGTTCGGGTGTAATCGACGTGCCGAGCGCCGCCACGGACTCGGGAAAACCCGCCTGCGAAAGCTGGATCACGTCCATGTAGCCTTCGCACACGATGGCGCGCCCCTTTTCGTGCACGGCATCGCGCCCTTCGAAAAGCCCGTAGAGTTCCGACCCCTTGTGGTAGATGGGGGTTTCGGGACTGTTGAGATACTTGGGCTGTTCGTCGCCCTTCAGAGTGCGCGCACCGAACCCGATCACCTGCCCCTTCGGGTTTCGGATCGGGAACATGAGACGGTCGCGGAAAGCGTCGTAGCGGCGACCGTTTTTCTCGTTGACGAGCCCAGCCTCAAGGAGGGCCGGAGCCGAGTACTTCTCTTTGAAGACCTCTTCGAGCGCGTGCCAGCCTTCGGGCGAATAGCCGAGTCCGAAGCGCGCGGCCGTTTCACCCGAAATCGCACGGGCGCGCAGGTATTCGACCGCTTTGGGCGTCGCGCGAAGCTGCGCCGTGTAGTAGTCCGCGGCTTCCTTCATGAAGTCCGCCAGAGTCTTCGACTTTTCGCGGGCGGCCTGCGCACGCGGCGACGTGTCTTTCGGAACTTCGAGTCCGTAGTAGCCCGCAAGTTTTTCCACCGCCTCCGGGAAGGAGAGGTGTTCGATCTCCATCACGAACCCGATGGCATTGCCGCCCTTGCCGCAACCGAAGCACTTGTAGAACTGCTTCGCGGGGCTTACCGAGAAGGAGGGCGTCTTTTCCTTGTGGAAAGGACAGCAACACATGTAGTTGCGCCCCGCCTTCTTGAGCGGCACGTACCGACTCACCACGTCGACGATGTCGGCGCGGTCGAGCAGATTCGTAATAAAGCCCTCGGGGATCATGGCGGGTGCGAAACGGACGGAGGTCGGAAGTATGGAAAACCGGGTATTTTAGCGGAGAGGACCCCGCCCGCTCCTCTCATCGCCTCGTCGGAAACAAAAAAGCCGCCGGACGCCCCGCTTCGCCGCAAAACTTTTGCGGGAGCGATTCGTACCGACGGCTGCGGGGAGCGGTCGTTCAAAGGGGCAGCGGGGGCGGGTTCGTTCGGACTCCACACTGCGGACGCCGACCGGGCGCCCCCTTCGCATGCCCTTGGTCAGGCCGCTTGTTCGACGAGTTTCCTTTCGGGGACGACAGCCTTCCAGACAAGGCCGACGACAAAACCCGTCACCGAGAAGCAGATCCAGCCGAGGCCGTAGGCATGAAGCGGCAGGTAGGTCTTCAGCACTTCTTCAAGACCCGCCATCGGCACGCCCGCGGTTTCGAGACCGTTGACGAGCGCCATCACGAAGGTGAAGCCCATCGTCCAGGCATAGACGCACTGACGGCCGCCGAAGAGCTTGTCGAGGAAGATGAGGCCCATGAGCGCCACGCAGAGCGGGTAGATGAACATCAGAATCGGGATCGTCGACACGATGATCGTCTTGAGACCGAAGAGACCAATCAGGTACGAGACGACCGTAAAGAGCACCACCCAGATCGAGTAGCTGAGCTTGCCCGTGAGGCGCAGGAAGAAGGCCGCGCAACAGGTGAGAAGACCCACGGCGGTCGTCACGCACGCGAGAAGCACCATCGCCGCAAGGAGGTAGGCGCCGAACGTGCCGAAGAAGATTTTCGCGCTTTCGGCGAGCACCGGAGCACCCGTTTCCTGCATGCCGATCGCGGCGACGCTTTCCGCACCGATCTTTGCAATGAAGACATAGACCACGGCCAGAAGACCGCCCGCGAGCACGCCCGCCTTCGTCACCTGCGCCGTAACGGCCTTCGCGTCGTGCACGCCGGTTTCACGCACGCAGTTGACGACGAGCGTCGAGAAGACGAGCGCGGCGATGGCGTCGAGCGTGTTGTAGCCGTCGAGCACGCCCTGAACGGCGGCGGCAAAGGGAACCGTGTAGGCGCCCGTGGCGGCCTGGAAGTCGCCCATCGGCGCGACGAACGACATCATGATCATCGCGAAAATCGTCATGAGGAGCGCGGGCGTCAAGAACTTGCCGATGCGGTCGACGAGCTTCGAGGGCGAAGCGGCAAGCCAACCCGAGAAGCCGAGGAAGACGGCGAGAAAGATCGGCAGTGCCATCGCGGAGGGTTCCGCACCGAGGAAGGGACGCAACGCGATTTCAAAGGACACCGTGCCCGTACGGGGGATGGCGAAGCAGGGACCGATCGCCATGTAGCTGAGCACCGTGTAAAAGAGCCCGTACCAGGGGTGAACGCGGCTTGCGACCTGACGCAGGTCGTGGCAACCCGAGTACGCCACCGCAATAATGCCGAGCAACGGCAGACCGACACCGGTCACGCAGAAACCGAGAACGGCCCACCAGACGTTTTCACCGGCGGCCTGACCCATGGCCGCGGGGAAAATCAGGTTGCCGGCCCCGAAAAAGAGAGCGAAGAGCATCGAACCGATGGCGATGAATCGTGTGCGGTTGGCAGTTTCCGACATGAGAGAGGTTCCTGAAGTTGTTGTCGTGAGGAACGGGGGAATTCCTTGAGAGGGTCTTCCGGAGCGGGCACCGAACTCATCCTTCGGAATGCGTCGGCCCATTGCAACGTAGAGACCAATGTAACCATTGTGCGTTGCATTAACGCGGGAGATGTAAGCAGTTTTCCCGAGAAAACATTGCGTTGTATCATCCGAAACCAAGTTAATGCAGACTTGCATTCTTGCAGTATCGCAGATTTCGCCGAAAAAAACCTTCGACAAAGTCCCTATTTCTCGAAGAGGTCCGCACCCGTAGACGGCGAAGATGCACGTCCTTCGGGCACAAAAAAGCCGCCCGAAAGCCGAGCGGTTCTTTTCGCGATTTTCCGCCTTTTGCAGAAACGCCTCTTTTGCAAAAGCGCGCTTTTCACAGGTTGCGTGCGTTTTGCGGTTTTCACGCACCTCGCGGTACGCCGGTGCGGAGGGTTTCGGGAAGGCGATCGGAGGCGAACGCCATTTCGGAACCCCGAAAAAGTTTTCGCCCGAAGATTTCTCTTCGGGCGAAACCAGGAAGACATGAGGTCGAGGCACTCGGTCGAGTGCCGAACAGTCCGGTCTTCGGCTCTCGGGGCTCAGGCCGTAAGGCGCGCCTTGATGAGAGCGGAAACCTTGCCGAGGTCCGCTCGGCCGTTCACACGGGGCTTCACCAGGGCCATGACCTTGCCCATGGCGGCCATGCCGGTAAGGCCGACCGCGGCCGTCGCTTCGTCGATGATCACGGCGATTTCCTCGTCCGTGAGCGCCTGAGGCAGATACGCCTGAAGCACATCGATCTCGGCCTGCTCGGTCTGAGCCAGGTCTTCGCGACCGCCGGCGCGGTACTGTTCGACCGAGTCGCGGCGCTGTTTGACCATCTTGGCGATTACGGCCATGACGTCGTCATCCGTCGATTCGATCTGTTCGTCGATCTCACGCTGCTTGATTGCGGCAAGGAGCAAACGAATCGTGCTCAGACGCGCAGCATCATGCGAGCGCATGGCGGCCTTCATATCTTCGCGGATTCTGTCCTTAATCATCACCATCCTTCGTGAGGAAATTCCCGTCGACGCGGGAGGATTCGTTCTGCGTACGACCGACTCCGAAGAGCCCCGCACGCGGTAGGGTTGTCCCCGCTGAAGGGGGACCGTGCACCCGGCGTCCGCACATCAAAGGGCGGAGCGCCCGAAGCGTTCCACGAAAATTAGTAGAGCTTCTTGGGGAGCATCATGCTGCGAAGGCGCTTGTAGTGGCGCTTGATCGCGGCAGCCTTCTTGCGCTTACGTTCGGCGGTGGGCTTTTCGTAGAATTCGCGGGCACGGAGTTCCGTGAGGAGGCCGGACTTTTCGATGGTGCGCTTGAAGCGACGAAGAGCAACTTCAAACGGTTCGTTTTCTTTAACGCGGATAGTAGGCATCAGACACCTAGTTGTGATGACCCGGAAATGACTGGTGAACCGTCTCATCTGGTTCCGGGGCAAGATGGGACGGAGAACGAAGGGCGCATTTTGGCATATTTTTCCTGTGGCTACAACGCGCGGAGCCGATTTTTTTCGTCCTTTCGCGCAAAAGCCGCACGCGGTTTTCGCGATTCCCCGCTCCGCGCGCCGAAAACACCGTCGAGGAAAAAACCTTCGGGGAAGCGACGTCCCGAAGCCCGAACCGCTAAAATTCCCGAACTATGCTCGTACTTGGTATCGAATCCTCCTGCGACGAGACGGGAGCTGCACTCATTTCCGACAGAGACGGTCTTCTCGCCGACGCTCTGCACACTCAGATCGACATGCACCGCGCCTACGGCGGCGTGGTGCCCGAGCTCGCGAGCCGCGACCACATCCGTCGCGCCGTGGCGCTCGTCGACGACATTCTCGAAAAAGCGGGGAAGACCCGCGCCGACATCGACGCCGTGGCCGTCACCGAAGGTCCGGGGCTCGCGGGAGCCCTCCTCGTCGGGAACGCCGTTGCGCACGCGATCGGCTGGGCACTCGATATTCCCGTTCTCGGCGTACACCATCTCGAAGGACACCTCCTGGCGGCGCGCCTTTCGGACCCCGCACCCGAATTTCCCTTCCTTGCACTCCTTGTCTCGGGCGGGCACACGCAGATTCTGAAGGTGGAACGCTTCGGGCACTACGAGCTCCTCGGCGAAACGCTCGACGACGCCGCGGGCGAAGCCTTCGACAAGACGGCACAGCTCCTCGGCCTTCCGTATCCGGGCGGCCCCGCCGTTTCGGCACTCGCCGAAAAGGACACCTCGGGCGCGATCGAACTCGCCCGCCCCATGATTCACGCCCCGAACCTCAACATGAGTTTCTCAGGGCTCAAAACGTCGGTCCTCACCGCCGTACACGCAGCGAAAGACCCCTCGGACGAAACCTGGCGCGCGGACCTCGCACGCGGCTTCGTCGACGCGGTGGTCGATGTGCTTGCCGCGAAACTTGTTCGCGCAATGCGCCAAACGAAACTCAAGCGCGTCGTCGTGGCGGGCGGCGTTTCCGCCAACAAGCAGCTCCGCGCGCGCCTGACCGACGAAGTGCACCGCCGCAAGGGTGAAATCTTTTATCCGCCCATGCGTCTTTGCACCGACAACGGCGCGATGATCGCCGCCGCAGGTCTCGCACGCTACGAAGCGATGACACCCGAAGAGCGCGAAGCGCTGCGGCATCAAACGGGCTTTAGGGTGCGTCCCCGCTGGCCGCTCGAAACTCTCTGATCGCTCGGGGCGGGACGACCCCTCCGACACCCTCGCAAGACGCCCGAAGGCTCGCCTTCGGGCGTTTTTCTTTCGGGCTCAAGCAAAAACAAAGCCCCGCTCTCGGGCAACGAGATGCGGGACTTCGGACTTCCGTCGGGTCGATGCGGAATCGCCTCACGGAAAAAGCAAAACGCCCGGCTGACATGTCCTGCCGAGCGTTTTCGCCGGAAACATTTCGGAAACTCAGATTACTTGAGCTTCGTTTCCTTGTAGACCACGTGCTTACGAGCCACCGGGTCGAACTTCGAGATTTCCATCTTGCCGGTGGAAGTCTTCTTGTTCTTCGTGGTGGTGTAGAAGTGGCCGGTACCAGCCGTCGATTCGAGCTTGATCTTTTCGCGAGCGCCTTTCGCCATGGTGAAACTCCTTTACTTAGATTTCGCCGCGGGCGCGCAGATCCGCGAGAACAGCGTCGATACCAATCTTATCGACCGTACGAAGGCCGGCCGTCGTCAAACGCAGACGGACCCAACGGTTTTCGCTTTCAACCCAGAAACGGCGATACTGCAGATTGGGCATGAAGCGGCGCTTGGTCTTGTTGTTCGCGTGCGAGACGTGATGGCCGACCATCGGCGCCTTACCGGTGACTTGACACACTCGTGCCATCTCTAACTCCAGTTCTTAAAAAAATTCATCTCGCAGAGCCGCAACGGGCCACGCGAGCGCAGAAAGAATGAGATTATACGTCAAGGTTACAAAGTGTCGCCACCAAGGATTCGGTTTTTCAACCGACACCAAAGCCTGGCCCCCCATAGTGTCAGAACAGGGCGCCCGGAGACACGGAAAATTTGACGTGGGGCGCATTGTACCCGTTTTGTCGGAACCGTGTGCGCAAAATCCCGAATTTCTTTATTCTTGAGAAGAATTTTCGGGATTAACGGCCCCGCCGCTTCCCTCCAACGACTTCTACCAGGCCCCACCATGCAGGTTCTTCTCGCCCAACCCCGCGGCTTTTGCGCAGGCGTCACCCGTGCGATCGCCATCGTCGAGCGCGCGCTGCACATCTACGGCGCTCCGATCTACGTACGTCACGAAATCGTCCACAACCGCACGGTCGTTGAAAATCTCCGCGCCCGTGGCGCCGTCTTCGTGGACGATCTTGCGGACGTGCCCGTAGGCGCCACGGTCGTTTTCTCGGCCCACGGCGTTCCGCTTTCCGTAGTGCGCGAAGCCGAAGAGCGCGGGTTGCGCGTTTTCGACGCAACCTGCCCGCTCGTCACCAAGGTGCACAAGGAAGTCGGCCGCATGCGCGCCGAAGGAAAGACCATTCTCATGATCGGCCACGCCGGTCACCCCGAGGTTGAAGGCACGATGGGGCAGGTCAAAGACGGGATCGTTCTCGTCGAGCGCCCCGAAGACGTCGTCCGCCTTCCCTACGGGCCCGAGGATCCGCTCGCATACGTAACGCAAACGACGATCAGCGCCGACGACAGCGAAGAGGTGATTCGCGCCCTCAAGACGCGCTTTCCCGACATTCACGAACCGAAGCGTCAGGACATCTGCTACGCGACGCAGAACCGCCAGGAAGCAGTGAAGCACCTCGCACAGGCGGGGGTCGATCTCGTCCTCGTGATCGGCTCCGCCACGAGCTCGAACTCGAACCGTCTGCGCGAAGTCGCCGAACGTCAGGGAACGCGCGCCTACCTCGTCGACACGGCCGAACACGTCGACCCGACATGGTTCGAAGGAGTCGAGCGTGTCGGCGTTACGGCGGGCGCCTCGGCGCCCGAGTCCCTCGTTCAGGGCGTTCTTGAGTGGCTCAAGACGCACGTCGGTGCCGACGACGTGCGTACGCTCCCCGGCGTTGAAGAAAACGTCGCCTTCCCGCTCCCGAAGGGCCTGCGCGAGTGCGATCTCGCCGATGCGGACGCGGCGCGCTAAGATTCTTTTTTTCGTTCGGGAAGGAGCCCTTTCATGTCGAAAACCCGTCATCAGAGCCTTACGCCCGCCACGCAGTGGCTCAAGCAACACGGTGTTTCTTTCGAGGAACGCAGCTACGAGTACGTCGAGCACGGCGGCACGGCCCTGGCAGCTGCAGCCTGCGGACTCGAGCATCACCAAGTTGTCAAAACGCTCGTGATGGAAGATGAAAAGGCGCATCCTCTCATCATCCTCATGCACGGAGACTGCGAGGTGTCGACGAAAAACCTCGCCCGTCAGATCGGCGTGAAGTCGATCGCCCCCTGCAAGCCCGAACAGGCTCAGCGCAATTCGGGCTACATGGTGGGCGGAACGAGCCCCTTCGGGACCCGCAAGCAGATGCCCGTCTATGTTGAAAAGACGATCCTCGATCTGCCGCTCATCTTCATCAACGGGGGTCGCCGCGGCTACCAGGTCGGGATCGACCCGAAGGTGCTCACCGACATCCTCGGCGCCAAGCCCGTCGAATGCGCCATTCATGAGGACTGAGAACGCACGATCGGGCCGCCGTCGGGACCGACTTCCGGCCCCTGTCGCCGACAAAGCAAAACGCCGCCGCGTCACGAGACGCAGGCGGCGTTCTTTTTTCGAAGATCGAACGAGGCCGGAGGGGTTCGATGAAACCTCGGGCCTCGTTCGCTTTGCGGCTTTTACGCTTCGGGCTTTTCGACGACCTCGGCTTCCGGAACTTCGGTTTCTTCCGCTTCGACCTTCTTTTTGGTCTTCGCGGTCTTGGTCGTCTTAGCTGCCTGCTCCGTCTTCTTCGCTTTCGTCGTCCTGACGGCGGTCTTGCAGGTCTTGGCGGGCTTTTCGGCCGCTTCGACCTTTTCCACCGTTTCAGCCACCTCGACGGGCTCCGTCGCTTCCGGCGCCTGCGCGACTTCGGCGGCCCCGACCACTTCCGTCTTCACACTCTCAACAGGCGCTTCGCTTTCCGCGGCACGCTCGACCTTCGCGGGCTTTTCGCGCTTCGCGGGCGCCGAGCGCTCGAGCACCGCGGCAAAAAAACCGTCCGTATTGTTGACGTGCGGGAGCATCTGGAAGTAGGACCCGAACCGTTCCCACTGCGCTTCGGGGAAGACGATCCCCTGCTGCGCGAAGACTTCCTTCGCGGGAACGAGACGCCACTCGGAATGCGCGGCAAGGAACGCTTCGACGACGTCCTGGTTTTCGCGCTTGAGCACCGAGCAGGTCGCATAGACGAGACGACCGCCCGCCTTCACGAGTCGGCTCGCGTGTTCGAGCACGCTCTTCTGGATCGCGTTGATGCGTTCGAGTTCCGAGGGCGAAAGACGCCACTTGAGGTCGGGATTGCGGCGGAACGTGCCCGTCCCCGTGCAGGGGGCGTCGATCAGCACGCGATCGAACTTGCCGTTCAGGCGACGCACGCGTTGGTCGTCCTCGCCGCGAATGGCGATCGGGTGCACGTTCGAGAGGCCCGCGCGACGCATGCGGGGCGTCAAGCCCGCGAGACGCTTTTCATTGACGTCGAAAGCGTAGAGGCTCCCCGTCGATCGCATGAGGGCGCCGAGCGCAAGCGTCTTGCCGCCCGCACCCGCACAGAAGTCGCACACCATTTCACGGCGGCGCGGCGTGAGAAGGCGCGCAATAAGCTGGCTCCCCTCGTCCTGTACGTCGACCTTGCCGTCCTTATAGACCGCCCACTGGGTGAGACCGGGCTTCGTCGGAAGACGCAGGCCGTCGGGGCTGAAGGGGGTCGCGTAGGCTTCGACGCCGTTCGCACGAAGCTCTTCGAGGACCTCGTCGCGCGAAGCCTTGAGGAGATTGACGCGAAGGTCCAGGGGCGCCCCTTCCTGCATGGAGGGGTAAAGTTCGGCCGCGTCCTCGTACTGCGCTTCGATGAGGTCGTAGAGCCACTGCGGCAGTTCGGCGCGCACGTGCGCGGGCGCCTTCTCAAGATTCACCTTGAGAACGTTTTCCAAAGGACCCGCTTCGGGACCGATCGCCGAGGGCGAAATCGCATCGAGTCCGTGCTGACGAGCAAGCGTCGCAAGCGCCGCGAGGCGCGGGGCGCGATCGGGATGCACGGGACGCATCGCAAAGCGCAACGACGCGTAGTGGCGAAGCGCATAGTAGATCCCTTCGGCGATGAGACCGCGGTCGCGCATGCCAAGCTTCGGATTACTGCGGAAAAAGAGCTTCATGAGGACGTCCGCGGGGCCGTCCAACTTCAGGATGACGCCGAGCGCACGAGTGAGTTCGTCGACGATCAGGTTCGTGATGCGAACGCGCCCGGGCTCCAGAGGCGCCATGCGCTTTTCGGGTGTCTTCGGGCCCGAACGGCGCACGAAGCCTTCGCGGGCACGTTCTTCGTGGCGACGACGATCGGCCGCGCGCTGGCGGTCGGTGCGCTTGTCTTCGGTTCGGGCGCTGCGGGTCTTTTGCATCTGAAACGCGCGACGCTTCGGGGGAGTGTTCTGAGCCATGGAAAAAATCTCTGTTGCTGTGGAAATGAAATCAGCCGAAGAGCACGAGGCTGCGGGCCGTTTCGTCGTCCATCACCGTGCGGCCGTTTTCCAAACGCACGCGCCCTTCGACGAGCGCGCGAACGCACTTCGGATAGAGCTTGTGTTCGAGAACGAGGCCGCGCGCGGCGAGTCGGTCGGCGTCGTCCGAGGGCAGCACCGGCACGACCGCCTGACCGATGATGGCGCCGCCGTCCAAAACGGCGCTCACGAAGTGCACGGTCGATCCGTGGACGCGGCAGCCCGCTTCGAGCGCGCGTTCGTGCGTGTGAAGGCCGGGAAAAAGCGGCAAGAGCGCCGGGTGGATGTTGAGAATCCGCCCTTCGTAGCGCGAAACGAACCCTTCGGTGAGAACGCGCATAAAGCCCGCGAGAACGATCGCGTCGGGGTCGTACCGGTCGACGACTTCGGCAAGCGCCTCTTCGAACGCTTCGCGCGAGGGATAGGCCTTGTGGTCGAGCGCCACGGCGTCGATCCCCGCGTTGCGGGCGATCTCAAGCCCCGCCGCTTCGGGTCGATTCGAAATGACGGCTTCGATGCGGGCGTCGCACGTTTCGGCCCAGGCCTCTTCGCGCGAAACGCGCAGAATCGCCTCGAAATTGCTTCCGCGCCCGGAGATGAGGACGACGATCTTCTTCATGGTGATGTGATCCGACTGGTAGGTAGGGAGTGAGGGAGATGCGGAGCGCGGGATGCCGTTCCGGCCCCGAGGGCGGTGTCCCGGAGGTGAAGCCCCGGAACCAACGCAAAGAGCCGACTGTCCGTCTTTCGAAACGAAAGCGGATGCGAGCCGGCCGGGTCGCTCGGGATTGTAGCCGATCCCGCCCGCAAAGCCCTACGGGCGCGCCGATGAAAATACGGCGCGGGAGGAACGCGTGGGGTCGCACGACAAGGCTTCAGGCTCTCCGCTCCTCGCTTCTTGCGCGTTTTTCGCCTACCGCGAACACCGTAGTTCGCGTGCGTGCGGGGCGAAACCCCGCGAAAACAGCCTCCGAGGCACGCAACGGAAGCGACGAAACGAAGAGAGGAACCCCGTTGTCGTGCCATAATCGTCCGATCGACTTTTTTATTTTTTTCTCCCTATCAGCATGCACGTCTTTCGAGGAACGCCCCACCCCCTTCTGAAACGCCCTTCGGCGGTTGCCATCGGCAATTTCGACGGAGTTCACACGGGGCACCGCGCGCTGCTTGAGAGCGTCGTTCAGGCCGCAAACGACCGCGGTCTCGTTCCGTCCGTCGTCACGTTCGAGCCGCACCCGAAGGAACTGGTCGGCAACGCTCGCGTCGAACGCCTCTCCACCCTGCGCGACAAGGTGGAAGCGATCCTCTCGGCGGGGATCGAGCGCATCTACCTTCTCCCCTTCAACAAGCGCCTCGCGTCGTTGCGTGCGGAAGACTTCGTGCGCGACGTGCTCGTCAAGGGGATCGACACCTGTTGGCTGACAGTCGGCGAAGATTTCCGCTTCGGAAGCGACCGCGCCGGAAACGTCGCGCTCCTCGAAGCCATGGGGCGGGAGCTGCGCTTCGAAACGGTGGTCGCACCCACGCTCTTTCACACGAACGCGCGCGTTTCGTCGTCGCGCATCCGCGAAGCACTCGCGCACGGGGATCTTTACGAAGCCTCCCTTATGCTCGGGCGCCGTTACTCGATGACGGGACGCGTCATTCACGGGGCCGAGCTCGGTCGCACGATCGGCGTGCCGACCCTCAACATGGCGCCGATTCCTCCGGGAAGCCGCGCCGAACCCGCCCTGAAGGGAGTCTATGCCGTGACGATCGACGGGCTCGGGCCCGCAACGCAAAAGGGCGTTGCCTCGATCGGCGTGAAGCCCACCGTCACGAGCGAGCGCCGGTGGCTCCTCGAAACTCACGTCTTCGACTGGCAGGGCGACGCCTACGGACGGGTCGTGCGCATCAACTTCATCGAAAAGCTGCGCGACGAGAAAAAGTTTTCGGGTCTTGACGAACTCAAGGCCGCCATTGCCGAGGACGCGCGCCGCGCGCGTCTCGTTCTCGGCTGCGCCCCCTCCCCCGAGGCGGGCGCCGACTCGGGAATGCTCTGAACTCGAGCGTTTCCGCCACTTTGAACCCGGGGTCACGGACCCCGCCTGAAGAGCCCGAGGGGGCCAGGAGTAATCAGCATGGCAAAGCCCAAGGCCGATGAGGCCGAAAAGAAGTATCCGCTCAATCTTCCCGACACGCCGTTCCCGATGCGCGGCAATCTCCCGAAACGCGAACCCGAATGGATCCGCGCCTGGGAGGAAAAGAAGATCTACGAGCGCATCATCGACGCGCGTCGCGACGCGAAGAAGTTCATCCTCCACGACGGTCCTCCCTATGCGAACGGTGCGATCCACCTCGGTCACGCCGTCAACAAGATCCTGAAGGACATGATCCTCAAGGAAAAGACCCTCGAAGGCTTCCAGGCGCCTTACGTGCCCGGCTGGGATTGCCACGGCATGCCGATCGAAGTGCAGATCGAAAAGCTCCACGGGAAGAACCTTCCCGTCGACGAAATGCAGAGCCTCGCGCGCGCCTACGCCATGGAGCAATCGGGGCTCCAGTTGAAGGACTTCAAGCGTCTCGGCATCCTCGGCGACTGGGACAACCCCTACCGCACCATGAACTTCAAGACGGAAGCGCAGGAAATCCGCGCGCTCGCGAAGATCATGGAAAAAGGGTACGTCTACCGCGGCCTCAAGCCCGTCAACTGGTGTTTCGACTGCCAGAGCGCGCTTGCGGAAGCCGAGGTCGAATACAAGGACCGCGAGTCCCCGATGATCGACGTGGCGTTCGAGCTCTCCGCGGAAGATCACGGCCGTGTTGAAATCGCCTTCGAGACGACGTTCGAAAAGCCCTGCTACGTCGTCATCTGGACGACGACCCCCTGGACGATTCCCTCGAACCAGGCACTCAACATGCACCCGGATCTGAAGTACGCGCTCGTCGACACGGGCGACCGACTCCTGATCCTTGCCGCCGACCTCGTCGAAACGTGCCTCAAGCGCTACGGCCTGACGGGCACGGTCCTCGCGACCGCCACGGGCGACGCGTTCGAAGGGGTGCGCTTCCGTCATCCGCTCTGGGACCTCCACGAAGGCTACCGCCGCTTCTCGCCCGTGAACCTCGCCGAGTACGTCGACGCCACCTCGGGTACGGGCATCGTGCACAGCGCCCCGGCCTACGGCGTGGACGACTTCAATACGTGCAAGGCCTACGGGATGACGAACGACGAAGTGCTCACCCCCGTGCAGGCGGACGGCACGTTCGTCGAAACGCTCCCGCTTTTCGGCGGCCTGCAGATTTTCGCCGCCGCGCCCAAGATCCTCGAAGCGCTCACCGTTGCGGGGAACCTCCTCGCGCACGGCAAGATGACGCACAGCTACATGCACTGCTGGCGCCACAAATCGCCCCTCATCTACCGTGCGACCGCTCAGTGGTTCGTGCGCATGGACGCTCCGAACGAAGACACGGCGGGCGTGCTCGACGCGCCCGCGTCGGAGAAGAGCCTGCGCGAAGCCGCGCTCGACGGCGTGAAGGCGACGAAGTTCTTCCCGCAGTGGGGCATCAACCGCCTCTACTCGATGATCGAAAACCGTCCCGACTGGTGCATCTCGCGTCAGCGCAACTGGGGCGTGCCGTTGCCCTTCTTCATGCACAAGGCCACGGGCGAACTTCACCCGCGCACCCTTGAAATCATGGAGGAAGTCGCCAAGCGCGTCGAAGCGGGCGGGATCGAAGCCTGGGCGAAGGCGAAGGCCGAAGAGTTCCTGGGCGAGGAAGCACGCGACTACGTGAAGTCGACCGACATTCTCGACGTCTGGTTCGACTCGGGTTCGACCCACTACACGGTCGTTCGCGGCTCGCACGAAAAGGAACTCGCCTTCCCGGTCGACCTCTACCTCGAAGGGAGCGACCAGCACCGCGGCTGGTTCCATTCGTCCCTCCTGATCGGCACGATGCTGGACGGCCACCCCCCGTACAAGCAGCTCCTCACGCACGGCTTCTGCGTCGACCAGAACGGCGAAAAGATGTCGAAGTCGAAGGGCAACATCGTTCGTCCGCAGGAAATCTCCGAAAAGTTCGGCGCCGAAATCCTGCGCCTCTGGGTCGCTTCGACCGACTACTCGGGCGAGCTGCGTCTCGGACCGACGATTCTCAACCGCGTCGTCGAAAGTTATCGCCGCATCCGCAACACGCTTCGCTTCCTTCTCGCGAACACGTCGGACTTTTCCGCCGCGACCGATCTCGTTCCGGTTGAAGAGCTCCTCGAACTCGACCGCTGGGCGATCGCCTTCACGGCGAAGCTTCAGGACGAAGTGACCGCGGAATACAAGGAATATCGCTTCCACAACGTGGTGAACCTCCTGCAGACGTTTGCGTCGACCGACCTCGGGGGCTTCTACCTCGACGTGCTCAAGGACCGTCTCTACACGACGGCTCCGAAGAGCGCGGCGCGTCGTTCGGCTCAGACGGCGCTCTGGTACATCACGAAGACGCTCCTTCGCCTCATGGCTCCGATTCTTTCCTTCACGGCCGAAGAAGCCTTCGCCGTCTTCTCGCCGAACGAATCGGGCACGATCTTTACGGAAACGTTCGAAGCGCTTCCCGAGATCGAAGGCTCCGAAGCTCTCCTTGCGAAGTGGGCCCGCATCCGCGCCGTTCGCGCCGACGTGCAAAAGGCGATCGAAGACGAACGTACCAAGGGCTCGGTGGGTTCCTCCCTCCAGGCGACGGGCGAAATCGCGGCGAACGCCGACGATTACGAAGTGCTCGCTAGCCTCGGCGACGAACTGCGTTTCGTGATGATCATGAGCGCCGTTACGCTCGCGAAGAGCGCCGACGACGCGACGCACGTCTCCGTGCGCGCTTCGGACGCCGCGAAGTGCGAGCGTTGCTGGCACTACGTCGCGGGCGTGGGCGAATCGACCGAACACCCGACGCTCTGCCCGCGCTGCATCTCGAACCTCTTCGGTGCCGGTGAAGTCCGGTCCTTCGCCTGATGGCGGCATCGAGAAACGTCGGATCGACGGGGGGCTCCCGCCCCTCGTCCCGCGGTAAGAACGGGCGTTTTGCGCTCTGGTGCTTCGTCGGTTTCGTCGTACTCGTCGTCGATCAACTGACGAAACTCTGGGCCGAGCGCACGTTCGAGCCTGGGACTTACCTGCCGGTCTTCAAGGGGTTCAATCTCCTCATCGCACACAACACGGGAGCGGCCTTCTCGTTCCTGGCGGACGCGGGCGGCTGGCAGCGGTGGCTTTTCTCGGGACTTGCCGCCGCCGTGATCGTCGCCGTCGTCGTACTCGTGCGACGTCATGCAGACAAAACGCTCTTTTCGCTCGCCCTCACGCTCATCGCGGCGGGGGCGCTCGGCAACCTCATCGACCGCTCGGTGCACGGCTACGTGATCGACTTCATCGACCTCTACTGGAACGCGTGGCACTGGCCCGCTTTCAACGTGGCCGACATCGCGATCTGTGCGGGCGCCGCGGGGGTCGTGCTCGACGAGCTGCGGGGCGTGTCGAAAGGCCGCTGATCGCGGACCGTCGAACGCTTCGTACTACGACCTTTCCGACATTTTCGGGCCAACTTCGGGCCGCACTCGCCTTCTCGGACGGGTGCGGCCCGTTTATTTCGGCACTCAACTCGTGCGTCCTAGCCCTCTCGGTGGTGCACAATGTGGGCTCCGCCTTCGGTCGTCGATTTGCGCCCGACGGTGCACCCACCCTCCTCTTTTTTTCTCTTTCCGACAAGGACCCTTCAACGCATGTCCTCCGGTTTTCTCAACGGCAAACGCATCACCCTCGCCCTCACGGGCGGCATCGCGCTTTACAAGATTTGCGACGTCGTACGAGGCTTGCGACGACTCGGCGCCGACGTCAAGGTGGCGATGACCGAGCACGCCGCCGAATTCGTGACGCCCCTTACGTTCGAAGCTCTTTCGGGCCACCCCGTGGCGCTCACCGAGTGGCAGCCCACGCCCGACGGCACGATGCCCCACATCGACCTCACGCGCGGCGCGGATCTCCTGCTTGTTGCTCCCGCCACCGCGAACATTCTCGCCAAAGCCGCCCGAGGGATCGCCGACGACCTCGTCTCGACCCTCATCGCGGCGCGCCGCTGCCCGATCGTGTTCGTCCCGGCCATGAACGTCAACATGTGGCGCAACGCGCCCAACCGCCGCAACGTGGAAATCCTCCGCGCGGCGGGGGCGCGCTTCATCGGTCCCGTCGCGGGCGCTCAGGCCTGCGGCGACAAGGGCGAAGGTCGCATGACGGAGCCCGCCGACATTCTCGATCGGCTCGAAGGGATCTTTGCGGAACCCGTCCTCGCGGGACGGCACGTACTCGTGACGGCGGGGCCCACGTTCGAAGCCCTCGACGCCGTACGCGGGATCACGAACCGTTCCTCGGGGCGACAGGGATGGGATCTGGCCCGTGCGGCTCGCGACGCGGGCGCCGAGGTGACGCTCGTCGCGGGTCCGACGGCACTCCGAACACCCGCGGGCGTTCGTCGCATCGACGTCGTCTCCGCCTTGGAAATGCACGCGACTGTCCTCGGCGAACTCGAGAGGAGCTCATCCGAAGGGCACCCCTACGACCTCTTTTTCGGCGTGGCGGCGGTGGCCGATTGGCGTCCCGCCGATCATTTTGCCGGCAAATGGAAAAAGGGCGCATCGCCCGAAGACCCCTACCGGAACGTGCGTTGGGTACAGAATCCCGACATTCTCGCGGATGTCGCCCGCAGCCCCTTCGCCCCCCAAGCGGTCGTGGGGTTTGCCGCCGAGTGCGAGTCGCTCGAAGCCTACGCGCGCGAAAAGCTCGAACGCAAGGGCGCCCGCCTCATCATCGCAAACGACGTGCGCGAAGCCGCGGGCAGTGCCGAGAACCGCATCCTCATCGTTTCGAAAGACGCAACGCAAGCCTTCGGGCCCGCACCGAAGCGCGTCGTCGCCGAAGCCGTCGTCAAGGCCGCGGCCGCCGTGCTCGGGTGATCGCCCGCGTCTTCCCGTCTCTTTTTCTTTTTTTCGTACTCCAACGGAGACCAACATGCAGATCGACCTCAAGGTACTTGACGCCCGCATGGCCGAATACCTTCCCCGTTACGCCACGCCGGGCTCGGCGGGCCTCGACCTTCGCGCTCTCCTCGACGAACCCGTGACGATCGCCCCGGGCGAAACGCGCCTCGTGCGTACGGGCCTCGCAATTCACATCGCGAACCCGGGCTTTGCCGCCCTCATCCTTCCACGCTCCGGGCTCGGTCACAAAAAGGGAATCGTCCTCGGGAACCTCGTCGGCCTGATCGACAGCGACTACCAAGGCGAACTCATGATTTCGACCTGGAACCGCGGGTCGGAGCCTTTCACGCTCGAACCCTTCGAACGACTCGCGCAGCTCGTGGTCGTTCCGGTCGTGCAGCCCGAATTCCGAGTAGTGGACGAATTCGACGCGTCGGAGCGCGGCGAAGGGGGTTTCGGCTCGACGGGCACGCGCTGAGAAGCGCGAATCGGTCGTTCGGTCGGCGGATACGTTGAACGCAAATCGACCGACAAACACCAAAAAACGAAGGGGCGCTCCGCGGAGCGCCCCTTCGTTTTTTTCTGAGTCGGTTTCGTGCGAACGAGCCTCAGCGGTCGGTCGCGTCCGGGACTTCCTCCTCGTCTTCATCCTCGTCGTCGCCGAAAAGGATGCGGTCGAGCTCGACATGGTCCTCGAGCGACAACCCTTCGCGCTGATCTTCCGCGAGATCGCCCTTCAAAACCGTCACGGAGGGACGGCGGTCGGCGTGCGTCGTCAAGAGCACGGGGAGACCTTCGGAGCCTTCGTAGCCCGGGATGTCGTTGGCAAGAAGCCCTTCGATTTCGAGTCCTTCCGCTTCGGCCGTCTGGAAAGCGTTCAAGTAGCGGTCGTGGTCTTCGGGCGAAACCTGCGCCCACACGCCCCAGGTGAAGGAGGCTTCGTCCGTGTAGTTGAGCGGCACTTCGACGACGCCGAAGAGGTACGTACGACCGTCCTCAAGGCGCGCGAAATCCTCGTTGAAGCGCCCCGCGCGATAGCGGCCCGTGTAATCGAGCATCCAGAGCACGTCCGGAAGCTTCATCTGAATGTCGCGGCACAGATCTTCGACGTTGATGTCGGTCATGAATGGGTTCCTTTGGGAAAAAGCCCGGGACAGTGAAAGCGCCCGGAGCCGCGTTGACTTTAGCAAAGTCCCGACCGAAAGTACAACGGGACGGCCCCCGTAAGGGCCGTCCCGTTCAAAACCGGTCGTCCGGCAACGTCGACTTACTTCGCGAAGTTTTCTTCGGCGAACGTCCAGTTGACGAGCGAGTCGAAGTACGCGTCGATGAACTTCGGACGAGCGTTGCGGTAGTCGATATAGTAGGCGTGTTCCCAAACGTCGAGCGCGAGGATCGGGGTCATGCCTTCCGTGAGCGGCGTGCCGGCGTTGCTCGTGTTGAGGATGGCGAGCGTACCGTCGGCCTTCTTCACAAGCCACGTCCAGCCCGAACCGAAGTTCGCGGCGGCCGAGGCGGAGAACGCCTTGCGGAATTCGGTGAACGAACCCCAGACAGCCGTGATGGCGTCAAGGAGCGCCCCCTTCGGTTCGCCACCGCCGTTCGGAGTCATGGAGTGCCAGAAGAAGGTGTGGTTGTAGACCTGAGCGGCGTTGTTGAAGATGCCGCCCGTGGCGCCGCGAATGATGTCTTCGAGGGACTTACCTTCCCAAGCCGTACCCGCCGTCAGATTGTTGAGGTTCGTGACGTAGGTCTGGTGGTGCTTGCCGTAATGGAATTCGAGCGTTTCGCGGCTGAGGGACGGAGCGAGGGCGTCGAGCTCGTAGGGAAGCGCCGGAAGCGTGAACTGGGCCATGAAGGTCTCCTGGTAAAAATCAAGTGTTAGGGAGAGCATATCATGGGATTCCTTTTCATAGGATTACCCGTAAGACGTAGATTTTCCGTCCGGTTGTTTCCGAGTGTTTCGTCGAAAAGCCGAAACGGCCTCTCCCGCACGTCCTTCGCGAGTCTATCTTCTAAATAGAAACTCGAGCGGCCGCCTCAGGCTCCGGGTTCGGTTTTCGCGACGTCCTCGATCCGGGCGCCCGCGCTCCCTCCTTCGAAAACAAGGCGCACGCGCTCGCCCGCCGCAAGCTGCGAGCCGAGAACGGGCGTCCCCGTCGCATCCGCAAGCCGCACGTAACCCGCGCGAAGCGGCCGGTCGGGGTCGAGTGCCGTCAACGTGCGCGCAAGAATCTCCAGTCGCGCGGCGCGCTCTTCCGTAATGCGTCGGGCGCTCGGCATCCAGCGTTCGGCTGCGACGAGCCGCCTTTCGCTTCGCTCGACGTGAAGGCGAACGGCTGCATTCCGAGCGTTTTTCTCCCGTTCGAGCCGCGCGTCGCACGCGCCCAAGACCGCGGCGATCCGGGTACCGAGGAGCATTTCCGCCCGCTCCAACCCACGAATCTGCACGCTCAAAAACGCTTCGGGCGAAGCGAGGCGACCGGCCGCACCGTCAAGCCGTGCGGCAAGACCCGAAAAACGCGCGTCCGTCACCGAACATCTTGCCCGAACAACCGCCGCGAGGCGTTCCGTCGCACGTTCGAAAAAGCGCACGGGCTCGGGGAAATGCCGCTCCGCCCGATCGATGCGCACGGCCGCTTGTTCGACGTGGCGGTCGAGGCTTCTCGAGAGCGCCCCGCCCGCACCCTCGACGCGAAGGCGCCAGTGCGCGAGATCGACGGAAATCGATTCCGCGGCGGCTGTCGGGGTCGACGCGCGCACGTCCGCGATGAAGTCGACGATCGTCACGTCAGTTTCGTGCCCGACCCCGGTGACGACGGGCGTACGCACCGCGGCGAGCGCCCGAGCCACCCGTTCGTCGTTGAAGCTCTGCAAGTCTTCGAGCGACCCGCCCCCGCGCACGAGGAGAATGACGTCGGCTCCGGAGCGGTCTGCGAGACACAATGCCCTCACGATCGACTCGGCGCTTTCGTCCCCCTGCACGAGACAGTCGGCAAGATCGATCCGAATCCAGGGCGTACGGCGCCGAAGCGTGCGCACGACGTCCTGAAGCGCCGCACCGCGCGAGCTCGTCACGACCGCCGCACGCCGCACGAAACGGGGAAGCGGGCGCTTCCTCGCGGTATCGAAGAGCCCCTCGACTTCAAGCTGCGCCTTGAGTTTCAGAAACGCCTCGTAGAGCGCCCCGAGCCCCGCGCGACGCCATTGGGCGACGCGAATCTGCAAGTCGCCCCCTTTGACGTAAATGTCCGCCCAACCGCGAATCTCGATCTTGTCGCCCTGCTGGAAGTCGGCGGGGGCGTTCCGGGCCGAACCCGCGAAATAAACGCAGGAAATGACGCCCGTCGCGTCTTTCAGGCGAAAGTACGTGTGACCGGCCGCCGACCGGTGGAGGTCGGTGGCTTCGCCTGCAATCCAAAAGTCGGTGAGGAGCCCTTCGAGCGCAAGGCGACAGCGCTCGAGCGCTTCCGTGACAGTGAGCGGTTCGGGCTCGATTGCGAGCTTTGTCGCTGAGTGGATCGAGGCTTCGCTCGGATTTTCGATCCCGAAGCGCGTTCCCCGACCGCTCCCTTCGCGAGAAGCTTCGTGAGACACTTTGTGAGATGCCTCGCAACTTGCCCCGCCCGATTCTTCGACGCAGTCGGGCGCGGGCAGTCGCCGCGAGGCTTCCTTCCAGTCGAGGGCGCGCGGATGCGCGCGGTGCGATTCGGACGAGCGCTCCGGAGGCATCTCGGTAAACATTTTTCCCGTCGTCTTTCGCGTCGTTTTTCTCGTGATCTTCTCCGGTGTTGCCTTTCTCAGGTTTTCGAGCCGCTCGCGAATCGCCGCGAGCGCCCGAAGGCTCGCCTCCCGACGCGACCTCGAACGGGAAGTTTCGGCCGACACGGCTCGCTCGATCGCATCGACGTCGCAGAGCGGATCCTCGGGATCGAAACGTTCGAATTGTTCGAAGCTTTCGACGTACGCGACGCACTCGTCGGTATGGCGGATGAAGGACGACATGGAGAACGGACGGAAAGAAAAAGGAACCAAGCAACGGAATCGTCGAACGACGCGCTCAATCTAGCGCAACTCCGCGCGGCGCGCGGGTCTTCGGATTACTTCGGGACCTGAACGCCCGAAATCAATCGTCCCGAGTTGCGCTTCGACCGCATTTCGAGCACGCGTTCGGCCGATCACTTCTCCGGACGTGACGTTATCCAGCCGATTTTTCGCCTCGGTTACCCACATGTCGCCTTAAGTTGCTTAAATTTTAGGCAATTTGCGGTTTTTCAATAAAAAGCACTGAGTTAGAGAAGTTCTCCCGAAATTATCCACAGGTTAATCCACGGATCCGGTGCAGAAAGTCGCAAAAACCGTGGAAAACTCTTTTTGATGCCACGAATTCTTCCACCTGCGACGTCTCTCACACCACACCTAGGGGTATGAACTCGATCAGTGCCCGAATTTCGGTTGGGGATGACTTTGTGGAAAAGCTGCGCGAAAGCACCTCCCGAAGTCTGAACCCAGCCTTTGATTTGCTCGATTTTTTCTTTTATTTCATCAAGTTATCGGTTTTCCACACAACACCTCTTCAAAAGGCCGTTCGAGCGTCCCTCACAGACGCGCGACACCACCTGTCAGAACGTCCCCAAGAAACACAAAATCCCGTGAAAACAATGGAAATTTACGATTCCATTGTTCCACGCGAAAGCACGCGACGGCGCTCTCTCTCGACCCCCGCGCACGCTACGAAAGGAAAAGTTGCTCACGAACTTCTCCACAGGGCAGGAGCCTCTTCGGTAGCTGTTCCGACGCCTCTGAAGGGCGCAAACTCTAAGGGTAAGCCCTTGATTCACAATGAGTATTTCTTCAAAAGGCATCTCCGCTCCGAAGCCCGCGTTCGATGCCGCCGCCCCCGTTTTGCGTTTGCGGCTATCATTGGAAGCTCGAAAAGAGCGCAGCCCTTCTCAAGCGGCCGCTTTTGCCTGATTTTTTTCTCTCGGTATATGCCCGACGACCACCCTCCGCGACGAACCGGGACCGCACGTGTTGCGGTCCCTGCCGTTACTTCCGCCCGCGCGGCGACCGCCTCCCGAATGCTTTTCACGGAGGTCCGCCATGAGCGCTGAGGCCAAACTCGAAGCCTGGATCCACCGCGAATGGGCCCGACGCGGCCCGACTGCGTGTCTCCTCTACCCCCTTTCGCTCCTTTTCCGTGCCGTCAGCGCCTCGCGCCGACGCCGTGCGACGCCCCGTCGTTTGCCGGTCCCCGTCGTCGTGGTCGGCAACATCTACGTGGGCGGCACCGGGAAGACCCCCGTGACGATCGCGCTCGTACGCGAGCTGCGGGCACGCGGCTGGCACCCCGGGGTCGTCTCCCGCGGGTTCGGCCGCGAGGACGATACGGTTCGACTCGTCACGAATACCTCAAGCGCCGCGGAAGTGGGCGACGAGCCGCTTTTGATCGCGCGCGAATCGGGGGCGCCCGTCGCGGTCGGTCGACGCCGTCACGCGGCGGCGGAAGCGCTCCTCGCCGCACATCCCGAGATCGACCTCATCGTAAGCGACGACGGTCTGCAACACTACGCGCTCGAGCGCGACGTGGAGCTTGCCGTTATCGGCGCGCGCGGCCTCGGGAACGGCTGGGTGCTCCCCGCCGGCCCCCTGCGCGAGACGCCCGAACGGCTCGATACGGTCGACGCGATCGTTCTCAATACGCCGAACGCCGACACGGTTGCAAGCCGCACGCCGCGCTTTGCCGCCTCGAGCTGCTTCGGTCCCTGCCAGCAACTTGCCACGGGCCGCTTCAAGGACATCGACGAACTATCCGCCGAACTCGCGCGCGACGGGGCAAAGGCCCTTGCCGCCGCGGGGATTGCGGCGCCGGGACGGTTCTTCGCGATGGTGCGCGCCCATGACATCGACTGCGCGGAGCTTGAGCTCGGGGACCACTACGACTTTGCGAAGAATCCCTTCGCCGATCGGACCGAAAAGATGATTCTCATCACCGGCAAAGACGCCGTGAAGTGCGCCCGGATTCCCGAGATCAAGAACGACCCTCGCATCTGGGTGGTGGGGCTTGAAGTGCGGCTCGATCCGTATCTGATCGACCTCGTGCACGAGAAGGCCGCCGAAGCGGCCGAAAAGCTCGGTCGCACGCCGCCCGAGCCGCCCGTCGAGTCGACCTGAGTGCGCACCGCGTCGAAAAGAGTCCGTCCGACGGGCTCCGAACGCCTTTTGAGGACTATCATTTCCCGTTTTCTCAACGATACATTCCATGACGAACATCACGATCCCCGAATTTCTCGTATGCCCCGTTTGCAAGGGGCCGCTTGTGGCCGGTACGGACGAGCGCAGCGAACTCGTCTGCCCGAGTTGCGGTCTCGGGTTCGAAGTGCGCGCCGGAGTTCCCAACATGATCCGTGCGATGGCCCGCACGCTCTCCGAAGCGGAACGCGAAGCCTTCGCCAAGGCCCGTTCGGCCTCGCGCAACGCAACACCGCGCGACTGAGGCTGATTTCCTCCGAACACTTTTCTCAGATCCACCGTCGGAAGCAGCGATGTCCTACACGATTCTCATTCCGGCGCGCATGAAGTCAACGCGCCTCCCCGAAAAACCCCTGAAACCGATCGAAGGCAAGCCCATGATCGTGCGCGTGGCGGAAACCGTTCGCGCCGCGCGGGCAGACCGTATTGTCGTCGCCACGGACCACGAGGCCATTCTCGAAGCGTGCCGCGCCGAAGGCGTCGAGTGCGTGCTCACGAAGCCCGATCATCCGACGGGGACCGACCGTCTGAGCGAAGCGGTTGCATCGCTCGGTCTTCCCGACGACGCCGTTGTCGTGAACGTGCAGGGGGACGAACCCCTCATGCCCGTCGACGTGGTCGACGCCGTGGCCGAACTTCTCATCTCGCGCCCCGAATGCGCGATGGCCACGGCCGCTCATACGATCGAAGACCTCGAAAGTTTCCTCAACCCGAACGTGGTGAAGGTCGAACTCGACGCGCGCGGCAATGCCATGACCTTCTCGCGCGCCCCGATTCCCTGGCCGCGCGACGCCTTCCGCGCCGATCCCGGTCGCATGCCCGAAGGCTTCCGCCCGTTGCACCACCTCGGTCTTTACGCCTACCGCGTAAGCTTTCTGAAGAAGTTCCCGACGCTTCCGCCCTCGCCTCTTGAGGCGACGGAAAGCCTCGAGCAGCTGCGCGCCATGTACCACGGCGACAAGATCGCCGTACTCGTCCTTGATGCGGCGCTTCCCGCGGGGGTCGACACCGAGGAAGACCTCGAACGCGTGCGCGCGATCTACCGCGAACGCATCGCACGCGGCGAAGCAAAGTGATTTGATGGGGCGAAGCACTCTTCGCGTTCTTCGCCCGTCCATTCTCCCGAGGCTCCGAATTCTTCGGAGCCTTTTTCTCTTGGAACCTCACGGGGCCCGGTCGGCCCACAAAGTCCCAACAAACCTCGCCCCCTCCATTTCCTCCGCCCGACCGTAGAGGAAGCGAACCGTGCGGGGATACAATATGCGGCAAGGTGTCGTGTTGCCCCCGCATCACGGCCCTCTACCTACAACAAATTTCCTCACGAAGGAGTTATTCCATGCGTCTTATTCTCATCGGCCCCCCCGGCGCCGGCAAGGGCACCCAGGCGAAGTTCATCTGCGAAAAGTTCGGCATTCCGCAGATTTCCACGGGGGACATGTTGCGCGCCGCCGTCAAGGCCGGCACCCCGCTCGGGCTTGCCGCCAAGGCCGTGATGGATAAGGGCCAGCTCGTTTCCGACGACATCATCATCGGTCTCGTCAAGGAACGTCTCGCTCAGCCCGACTGCAAGGACGGCTTCCTCTTCGACGGCTTCCCCCGCACGATTCCGCAGGCCGAAGCGCTCCTCGAAGCAGGCATCCCGCTCGACTTCGTGCTTGAGATCAACGTGCCCGATGCCGAAATCGTCGAACGCATGTCGGGTCGCCGCGTCGACCCTGCGAGCGGCCGCACATACCACATCAAGTACAACCCGCCGAAGGTGGAAGGCAAGGACGACGTCACGGGCGATCCGCTCATCCAGCGCGACGACGACCGCGAAGAAGTCGTGATGAAGCGCCTTGAGGTCTACCACGCCCAGACGGAAGCCCTCGTCGGCTTCTACGGCGAACTCGCCAAGTCGGGTCGCGAAGGCGCCCCGCAGTACCGCTCGATCTCGGGCCTCGGCTCGATCGACGCGATCACGGCGCGCGTTTTCGAAGCGCTCAAGTAAGAACGCCTCGTTGCTCCTTCCCGCCGCGCGAAGGAGCCGACGCACGACACGAAAAAACGCACTCTGCTTCGGCCGGGTGCGTTTTTCTTTGTCGACTCCCCGGCGGCTCTTTGGCGATCTTCGTCGGTTCTGTTTCGTTTCTTTTCGGTCGTCGTCGGACTCCGGGTCCGAGCGTCGTTGCGGCCTATACTCGAAAGAGCTTCCGTGCCTCTCCCTTTGACACCACCCGAAAAGGATTTTCCGCCATGTCCGACGACCTCCTCAGCGAACTTCGCCGAGCCGCCGCCCTCGTCACCGATCCCGACCGCATTCGTGAAGCATCGCTCGACGGGCGCGGACGCCGTCAGGGGCGGGCGCTGGCGATCGTACGACCCGCCTCTGCCGAAGAAACGGCGGAAGTCCTTCGGATCTGCGCCCGGCACCGCGCCCGGGTGATTCCGCAAGGCGGCAACACCTCGAACGTCGAAGGGGCGACGCCCTCCCCCGACCTCACCGATCATGAAGCGGCACGCACGATCGTTTTGCAGACGCACCGCCTGAACCGGATCCTCGAGATCGATCCCGTCAACAACACGGCCGTCGTCGAAGCGGGCGTGATACTAGCCGATTTGCAACGGGCGGCTCGCGAGGCGGGTCGGATGTTTCCCCTGTCGCTTGCCGCCGAAGGGAGCGCCCGCATCGGAGGTGTTCTCGCGACGAACGCCGGAGGCGTGCACGTACTCCGCTACGGCTCGGTCCGCGCGCTTGTCCTCGGTCTGGAGGTCGTGCTCGCCGACGGGCGGATTCTCAACCTCATGCGCGCACTGCGAAAAGACAATTCGGGCTACGACCTTCGGGACCTCTTTCTCGGTTCCGAAGGCACGCTCGGCGTCATCACGAAGGCGATCCTCAAACTCGAACCCGCACCTCGGGCGCGCCGCACGCTCTGCCTTGCGCTCGGGTGCCTCGCCGACGTCGAAACACTCTTCACGCGCCTTGAAGCGCACTGCGGGCCTGCTCTCGAAGCGTTCGAGATCATCGGGCGTGCCCCCCTCGAAACGGTGCTCGCGGCCGAAGGCCGCACGGCGCCCTTCGAACTCACGGACTGGACGGTCCTAGCCGACATTTGCACCTACGGCGACACCCCGACCGAGCGGGACGACGCACGCGAAACGGCTCTCGAAGACCTCCTCATGGACCTCATGGCCTCGGGCACGGTAACGTCGGGAATCCTTTCCCAAAGCGAAGCGGACGCGCAAAGCCTCTGGGCGTTGCGCGAAGGGATTCCGGGCGCCGTCAAGCGTGCGGGAGGGAACGTCAAACACGACGTCTCCGTGCCGCGCTCGCGCCTTGTCGAAACGATCGAGCGCACGTGCGTGCTTTTGAGCGAACATTTTCCGAAATGCGCCCCGTCGATCTTCGGGCACTACGGCGACGGAAATTTGCATTTCAACGTAGGGGGTGTCGATTCGCCCGCGTACGCTTTCGAGCACGAAGCCGGGATTCGTCGCATCGTGCACGACGCGGTGCTTGCCGCAGGCGGCTCGATCGCCGCCGAGCACGGTGTGGGCGCGATGAAGGTGGCGGAGCTCGAGCGAACGAAGGACGCGGTGGAACTCGACCTCATGCGCGCGCTCAAGCGAACGCTCGACCCCGAAGGGATCCTCAATCCGGGATGCGTAGTACGGGTTGCCCCATGAGTTTTCAAGGATGCCGATACACTTCCTTTTCGCGCGACGCTCCGCACGCCCGGAGGTTTAACGACTCTCCCCGAGCGCTTTTTCGCACGGGACGGGCCGAAGGTCGTTATAGTGTTCCGACGAAATTACAAGGAAGTTACATTTTCATAATTTCCTGCTCTCCGAGAGCCCCACTCACCGCTTTTTGCTCTGAGGTCACACATGCGCTTTGCCATCGGATTGACTCTCCTTTCCTCCTCGCTTCTCCTTTTGACGGGGTGTTCGAGCACGCTCACCGCGAACAATGCGGCTAAGACCGTTGCCGAACCCGCGAAGACCGCCAAGGTCGCGAAGGCCGCAGCCCGCCCGAAGAAAAAAGAGGCGCCCGTTCCCGTGGCGATGCCCGCCTTCGACGCCCTCAAAGGGAAGGGGCTCTACTACTTCGACGACAACAAGGGATCGCGCTTTTACGTGACGGACACCATCGCCGAAAACGGCCTCTACGATGTCAAAGAGGAATTCAAGCGCGGCGAGCCGCACGGTTTTACGTGGGGTACCGGGGCAGCGGCGATCCTTCGCAAGGGAGTGGCCCTTGATCCGCAGGCCATCGAAGGCGTCTCGCTCGCGAAAGACCGTCACATCATCGTGCACCTTCGCAGCAACGACACGTCCCGGAAGAAGGGGAAAAAGCGCTCCGAGGATCCGAGCGGACTCGACCTTCACATGACGCTCGAAGCCTACGACATGTCGGATCTGCCGATCGGCCCCTACCTCGTGACGCGCACCAACCGTACGACCCCCGCGGGCTACTTGATCGGCTCGCGCCACACGTTCCCGAAGGGCTCGATCGGCTACCGCGCCACGCTCTGGGTGAATTCCGACGAAGTGATCGTCCCGACGAAGAACGCCTTTACGGGCTCGGGTTCGATCGAAGACTTCTCGAAACGCTTCACGAAAGAGATCCCCTACTGCCTGCGCTACATCCCCGGGAGAAACGCCACCCCGCTCGGGCTGAAGTTCGAAGAACCCATCGTGAAAAAGACCGGCAAGGACTCGAAGGGACGTCTTGTCGAAGTCGCCCAAAAGGGGAGCGCCGAACTCTACCCCGTCCAAAAGGGCACGATCTTTTGCAACCGCGACGACGAACGGTCGCTCGCGACCGCCCGCTGGTCGCTGCGCTACGTGAACGGCTCGCGCGTTCTGGAATTCGACTTTCCCGATGACATCCGCGCCGAAGATTTCGGCGTGCCGCGCACGCACCGCGACGCGCTCAAGGTGGCTTTTGCCGAAGAGCGCGTGTTGGAAAACGGGAAGACCGTCCGCAAGCTTGTCCCCGCGCGCGTCTGGCGCGCCAACCGACGCATCACCGACTACCAGTGGCGCTTCAACGAAACGGCCGCCGAAGCCGTGCGCGAAGCGCTCGAAGCGACGAAAGACGCGCGCCGCGAATGGGATGCCAAGCACGCAACGAAAAAGACGAAGAAGTAATCCCGAGACCGGCTCTTCACACCCTTCCTTAACTGGGAAGCAATGCGCTTGAAAAAGCCGCGCATCCCCGACGCGCCGGGGATGCGCGGCTTTTTCGTGCCCAGATTTTCAAAAATTTCGGAAGCACGCACGGACTCACAAACAAGAAAGCCCCGAACGACGCGGTCGCACGGGGCTTTTCTAACCGATCGCAGGGGTCGGACGTCCGACCCCCTCGACGGAAATTACATGAAAAGGATTTGGTTCATGACGATCGTCGTCGCGAGACCGAGCGCCATCGGGATCCAGGTTCGGCGCACGATCGCCACGGGCGACACGCCCGCCGCACCGGCCACTGCGATGATGACGCCCGCCACGGGACTCATGGCGCGCACCATGCCCGAAGCGAACTGCATCGGCGTCACGAGCGCTTCGACGGAGCCCCCGAGGCCCTGCGCGACATCCGGAGCAAGCGCCGCAAAGGAGGAGTAGGCGCCCACGCCCGAGCCCGTGAGGAAAGTGACGACGGAGACGATCCCCGTGAGGAGTACCGTCATGAGACCCATACCGGCGCCGATCCCTTGAGCGGAGTTGATGAGAAGGTCGATGAGACCCGAAGACTTGAGGCCCGAAGCAAAAAATTCCGCGCAGATGATGAGCGCCACGATCCCCGCGAACATCTTCCCCATGCTCTGGAACATGGCCATGGCGTCCTTGAAGATCTTTTTCACGTCGCGAAGACGCACGATCTCAACGAGAACGACGAAGACCCACACCATGAAGAGCGCGGCGATCGTATCGAGCTTCACGCTCGAGACGACGAGGTTCGAAAAGATGATGAGAAGCGCGATCGGCAGTACAGGGAAGAAAGCGTACCAGGCGGGCGCGTCGGGCGCACTCGAGGCTTTGACTTCAACGGTTTCCGCTTGCGCGTCGTCCCCCTTCGCGTCGAAGCGCCGTTGCACGACGTAGTGCGCCGCAGCCGCAACGAGAAGCGTCGGAATCGCGATCGGGAGCTGATACTCGACGAGGTAGTTGATCGGGTCGAGCCCGGCCACTTTGGCCGCGAGGCTCGCCGTCCCCGCCGTCGGTGCGAAGGTCATCCCGGCCGACGTGCCGATCACGGCCGCAGCGGCCGCAGCCGACACCCCGACCGCCTTCAAAATCGGAAAGAGTGCGACAAGAAGAAGCATCGCGAGGCCCGCCGCCGACGGAATCACCATGACAAGGAGCTGACCGACCACGTACCCGCCTGCAAGGACGAGGTACGGCGCCTTGAGGCGCCCCAGGGGCTTAACGGCTACATTGACGAGCGCCTTGGCGGCGCCGATCCGATCCATGTAAGCGGCAAAACCGCCCGCCGTCATGATGAGAAAACCGGTGCCCGCGCTTTGCTTCGTGGCGATGGACTTGAGCGTTGCAAAAATGTCGAAGAGCCAGAAGCCCGAGGGTTTGACGCCCTTCGGGAGGAACGAGGCGTCGCCCAGGAGCGCGACGGCGATCAAAATCGCGAGGCCCGCGAAAAGAAGGACGAGGTGGGTTTGGTAGCGCTTCACGAGCGCGTAGCCCGCCACCGCCGTCACGAGAACGGCTATCCAGGGAAGAAGAGAAGACATCTTTCGGATTTCCTACGGTAGTAACCGATGGTTGAAGGTCGAGGGTTGAAAAAAGTATTCGGTCAAAGGAAGGCGGCGAAATCCGCTTCGAGCGTCTCCAATGCCTGACGGCGCGTTTCGCGACGCGCGGTGCTTCGCTCGCGCAGCGCCGCAAGGCGCGCCGTGAATTCGGCGTGCATGGCGTCCACCTCGCGGGGCGCGGCGCTACCGGCCGTGGCGCGCGCTTCGACGATGCGGCGCGGGTCGAGCGCTTCGCGGAACTGCGCTTCCGACATGGGAAACTCGGGCGAGGCCTCTGGGAATTCCGCGCGCACCACCTCGGCGTAGAGGTGCTGCATGTCCGCGTAGGGGAAGTCGGCGGGTCGCAAGTTGCGGCGCTTCGCTTCCGAGACCATGCGGCTTGCCGCGTGGTGTCCGATTCGGAAGGGAAGCCCGTAGTCACGCATCAGGCGGTCGGCGATTTCCTGCGAGGCGGTCCAGTCGGAATTGAGCTCTTCAAGCGCCCGATCGCCGTCGATCACGAGGGCGCGCAGCACCTTGCGGAAGCGCTCGAGCATCCCGACCGTCGTCCGGCAAAGGCGTTCGTTTTTCGCGGCGCTCTTTCCGTCCGTCATCCCGGGAACGACGTTGTGCACGCGCAGGTGCACGGCCTGCATTTCGGCGAGCACTTCGGACGCATCCGCGCGGCAGTTGTTCATGAGGCCGGGATTGCGTTTTTGCGGCATCGCCGAGGAAACGTACGTGTTTTCGCCGCCCTCGGCGAGGAGCATCCAGGGGCGCGGCTGTGCGTACTGCACCATGATTTCGTTGAGGATCGATCCCGTGTGGAGCGCGATCGATCCCGCGGCCGCGGCCACCTCGACCGGGTAGTCGACGGGCGCGATGCAGGTGGCATCGAACGCATTTCTGACGGGCGCTTCGAACCCGAGCGCACGGGCCATGGCGTTCCGATCGAGCGGCCATCCCGTTCCGTTCAGGACCGTGGCGCCCATCGGCGAAAAGGCTCCGCGCTCGAGAGCTTCGGTGAGACGCTCGCGGTCGCGCAGGAAGGCCGCGACGTGACCGAGGAGTTCATGGCCGAGACTGTTGGGCTGCGCGGCAACGCCGTTCGTGTAATTCGGAACGATCGTGTCGCGGTGACGCTGCGCGAGATCCAGGAGCTCCTCGATCACCCCATCCAACGCGTCGATCACGGTGAGCGTCCCTTCTTCGACGAGCGCCAGACGCATCGTCGAAAGAATGTCCTGGCTCGAGCGCCCCGCGTGAATGATCGTCACTTCGGGCGAGGTGGCGGCCACGAGCATCGGCTCGTAAGCGATGTATTTGTCGACGCGCTTAGAGACGTCCGTGCGGGCGTCGCGCTCGACCGCGTCGATCCCCCGGGCCGCCAGACGCGCAATGCGCTCGGAAATGAGGCCCGAGCGCCGGTTGACGACGACGGTGGCCTTGTTGATGATGGAAATCCAGAAAAATGCGTCGTGCCGCACAATCGACTCCTCGGGAAAAACGGTCAATGATCTTTGAGCCCGAGCCTCGGTCCGAGCTCGGGCGGTGACTCAGTGTGCCGCGAAGCCCGACCCAGGGACAATGCCGAAGCGCGCAATCTCAATTTGCGCAATACGCAAAACCGTCACGACGCAAAGTCTTCAAAATAGAAGAAAAATTCCCTTTTTCCCCGAAAGAAAAGGCCCATGCCGAAAACCGACGACCTCGCCGCCTGGCGCACGTTTCTCGCCTTTGTCAAAGCGGGTACGGTCGCACAGGCCGCCGCTGCGCTTCAAATCGAACCATCGAACGTCTCGCGCGCGATTGCCGCCCTGGAGCGCTCGCTCGGGTGCGAGCTCGTGCGCCATTCGACCCGACCCCTGCGCCTCACGGAAGCGGGAGAGCTCGCCGTCAAACGGATGGAGCCCCTATTGCGCGCACACGCCTCGCTTATCTCGGACCTGACGAGCGAAGCTCGGGCGCTCGAGGGGAACATCCGTCTTTCGTCGGCGCCGGGTTTCGCGTCGCGTCGCCTCACGAGTCTTTTGCAACGCTTTCAGGCGGAGCAACCCGCCATCACGATCGAAATCCTGAGCGGCCTGAGCGAAAGCGACCTGCAAAAAGGGCTTTGCGACGTCGCCACGCTCACGGGGTTGCCCGCGTTGCCGGGGCTTGTGTGCATGAGTCGCGGTCGCAACGTCTATCTTCCCGTTGCAAGCGCGGGTTACCTCAAAAAGCACGGAATGCCGCTCACGCCCGACCAGTTGCGCGCCCACACGGGCTACGTCTATGCAGGTCCCGTACGGCACGAAACCAAAGTGCTCGTGCGCGGCGACCGCACGGAACCCGTCGTCTTCGGGCAAAGCATCCGCTCGACCGACATCCTCGCCATCCGCACGGCGCTCCTCAACGACATGGGCGTAGCGGTCGACATGCCGCTCGTGCAGATCGTCGAAGACCTCCTGGCGGGTACCCTCGTTCCGATCCTTCCGGGCTGGTTCCGCCCGCCCGTCGAGTGCTACATCGCCACGAGCCGCACCGCCTGGCACCTCAAGCGGGTGCGGGTCTTTTTCGAGTGGTACGCGCGCGCCCTGCAGGCGCTCTTCGCCTCGTACGAAGCACAGGCCTCGGCCGTCGTGGGGTTGCCCCGCGACGACGAGGCGGCGGAACGTTCGACGATTTTCCGCACCTGAGAGCCGAACTCCGAGCTTTCAAGCGGCTCCCGCAAAAAAACGTGCGCCCCGGGACTGCGGCCCGAAGCGCACGTTCGATGTGTGGATTGATGCGTTCCTGCGATCAGTCGCCGAACGCCTCCCGCCAGGCGTAAAGGAGGAGCCCGGGACCGTGTGCCTCAAGCGCCTTCGGGTCCGAGAGGCACTGGCGCCACCGCCGCGCACCCGGGAGTCCCAACGTAAGTCCGATCATGTGGCGCGCGCAGGCACGAATCGCGTTCGCGTCGTCGGCAAAACCCGCTTCGAGATAAGCGGTCATCGCCTTCACGACCTCCAGACGCGTCACCTCCGACTCCGCCTCGCCGTAGAGGCACTCGTCGACTTCGCGGAGCATCCAGGGGTTCTGGTAGGCGGCACGCCCCACCATGACGCCGTCAAGGCCCGAAGCTATTTCGCGCTCGCTCTCTTCCACCGTGGCGATCTGTCCGTTCACGAGCACGATGCAGTCCGGGAAATCTCCTTTGAGGCGACGGGCGACGTCGCGGTCGAGCGGCGGAATTTCGCGGTTTTCCTTCGGGGAGAGCCCCTTCAACCAGGCCGCACGCGCGTGCACGATGAAAACGCGACAGCCCGCTTCGTATACGGTGCCGACAAAGTCGCGCACGAACGCGTAGTCGCTCCGATCGTCAACCCCGATGCGGTGCTTCACCGTGACGGGCCGGTCCGTCGCGTCGCGCATTGCGCGCACGCAGGATGCGACCGTGTCGGCTTCGAGCATGAGACACGCTCCGAAACTCCCGCGCTGCACGCGCTCCGAGGGGCAGCCGCAATTGAGGTTGTATTCGTCGTAACCGTAGGCCGAAGCAATGCGAATCGATTCGGCGAGGTCGTGCGGGTCCGAGCCCCCCAACTGCAGGGCGACGGGGTGTTCGGCCTCGGAAAAGCCGAGGAGCGACTCGCGGTTCCCGTGAATCACGGCGCCCGTCGTCACCATCTCGGTATAAAGGCGCGCGCGGCGCGTGAGCAGGCGGTGGAAGTACCGACAGTGCCGGTCCGTCCAGTCGAGCATCGGCGCCACGGTAAAGCGCCAGTCGATCGCGGAGTAGTCGTGCGTCATAGCGTAAGTAGTGTCAAAAAAACGTCCGGCCGGAAGACGACTTCCGGTCGGACGGCTTCCGTTCGGTTCGGATCGGTACGTTGCGGTCGGAGGAGCACCGCAGCGCTCCTCACTCCTTGATGTCGCCGTCGACGTAGAGCCAGCGACCGGCCAAAGCACCCTGTTTCTCGCGCCGAAAGCGCGAGTGCTCGGCGAGCTTCACCGCCCCGCGGCTCGAGCGGGCGCGCGCAACGAAGTCGACGAACCCCGCATCGGGTTCGTCCTCCGTCCCCGGCGTTTCACCCGAGGCAAGCACCGCGAGCGACACCCACTTCAGGGGAACTTCGCCCGGCTCGAAAATCCGCTCCGGGCGCGTCTCGGGCGCCCAGGTGGCAAGGAGATAGTCTTCGAGTCCGAGTGCGTAGGCCGCGTAGCGACTCCGCATGAGTGCCTCGGGGGTCGCCGCCGCCGCGCCCGCGTGGAGCGCCCCGCAACAGACCGCGTACTCGAGACCGCTCCCGCAGGGGCAGGTCTCGGGCTGCGCTTTCTTCTTCGTCATGGCAACTCGTGCGATCAACCGAAGGTCTTTTCTTCCGCACGCGCGGCGCGCTTGCGTTCGAAGTCCTTCAGGTAGCGCTTGCGCAGACGGATCGACTGCGGCGTGATTTCAACGAGTTCGTCGTCGTTGATGAATTCGACGGCCGATTCGAGCGTGAGCTTCACGGGCGGAACGAGGCGGATCGCTTCGTCGGTGCCCGAGGCGCGGATGTTGGTGAGCTGCTTGCCGCGAATCGGGTTGACGACGATGTCGTTTTCACGCGAGTGTTCGCCGATGATCATGCCTTCGTAGAGCTTGTCGCCGGGACTCACGAAGAGGCGGCCGCGTTCCTGGATCTTCCAGAGCGCGTACGCCACCGCTTCGCCGTCGTCCTGCGAGATGATCACGCCCGAGCGACGTTCGCCCACGTCGCCCTGCTTGATGGGACCGTAGTCGTCGAAGACGTGGCTCATGATGCCCGTACCTCGGCACATCGTCATGAAAAGGCTCTGGAAGCCGATAAGACCGCGGGCGGGGATGCGGTATTCGAGACGCACGCGCCCCTTGCCGTCGGGCTGCATGTCCTGGAGGTCCCCCTTGCGGCGGCCGAGTTCTTCCATGACGGAACCCTGGTGTTCTTCTTCGACGTCCACCGTGAGGAGTTCGTACGGTTCCTGCTTTTCACCGTTCACTTCCTTCAGAAGCACGCGCGGACGCGAGACGGCGAGTTCATACCCTTCGCGGCGCATGTTTTCGAGAAGAATCGTGAGGTGAAGTTCGCCGCGACCGGCCACTTCCCAGACGGTTTCATCCGCGGTGGGACGAACGCGCATGGCGACGTTCGACTTCAGTTCGCGTTCGAGTCGTTCGCGAATCTGGCGCGACGTGACGAACTTCCCTTCGCGGCCCGCGAGCGGGGAGGAGTTGACCTGGAAGTTCATCGTGAGAGTCGGTTCGTCCACGCGCAGCATCGGGAGCGCTTCGGGTTGCTGAAGGTCCGTAATGGTCGTACCGATCGCGAGGTCTTCGATACCGTTGACGAGAATGATGTCACCCGCTTCGGCTTCGTCGACGAGCATGCGATCGAGCCCTTCGAACTTGAGGATCTGGTTGACCTTCACGCGCTTCGGGGTATCGTCGGGACCGTTCATGATCGCGACTTCCATGTTCGGGCGGATGCGACCGCGGTGCACGCGCCCCACGCCGATCTTGCCCACGTAGCTCGAGTAGTCGAGCGAGCAGATCTGCATCATCAGGGGGCCGTCGGGATTGTCGTCGCGCACGGGGACGTACTTGATGACGGTGTCGAAGACGGCGCGCATGTCGCCGATCTTCTTCAGTTCTTCGACATCCGTCGTGTAGCCCGCAAAGCCGTTCAGAGCCGAGGCGTAGATCACGGGGAAGTCAAGCTGATCTTCGGTCGCGCCGAGCTTGTCGAAGAGGTCGAACGTCTGGTTGACGACCCAGTCGGGACGAGCGCCCGGACGGTCGATCTTGTTGACGACGACGATGGGCTTCAGGCCCTGAGCAAGGGCCTTGCGCGTCACGAAACGCGTCTGCGGCATCGGGCCTTCGACGGCGTCGACGAGGAGCAGCACGCCGTCGACCATCGAGAGAACGCGTTCGACTTCGCCGCCGAAGTCCGCGTGCCCCGGGGTGTCGATGATGTTGATATGCGTGCCTTGGTATTCGACGGCACAGTTCTTGGCGAGAATCGTAATGCCGCGTTCGCGTTCGAGGTCGTTCGAATCCATGACGCGCTCGGCGACCTGCTGGTTTTCACGGAAGGTGCCCGCGCTCTGAAGGAGGCGGTCCACCATCGTGGTCTTGCCGTGGTCGACGTGCGCGATGATCGCAATGTTGCGGATGGCTCGGGTCATGATGAAGAGTCGAGATTAAGAGGTAAAGAATTCGATGCGGAATATCAGTGGGCGATGAGCCGTTCGGGCGCGAGCACCCCGCGCTCGTCGACGAGCGCGGTGCCGAGAAGCATCCCCACGTCGTCGTAGACGCGCACGCGGCCTCGGAGCGCGAGACCGAGCGGCAGACGCTGCCCGAAAAGAAACCGCTTGGCGGCTTCGGCCTCGAGCCGAACGGGCTCCAGGGTCGAGAGCAACGCGTCGGAGGGCGTCAGTTTAACGCGGACCGCTTCGGGCGTGCCGAGCGCTTCAAGGGTTTCCACGGTGACGGCCTTGTCAAGGGTCAAATGACCGACTCGCGTGCGCCGGAGAGCCGTCAAGTGGGCGCCCGTGCCGAGCGTTCGGCCGATGTCTTCGGCGAGCACGCGGATGTAGGTGCCCTTCGAGACGAGCGTCGCCATTGTAAACGACTCGCCGTCGAAATCGGACACGGTGAGTTCGTGAATGACGACGCGGCGCGGCTCGCGCTCGACGGTCTCGCCCCGGCGGGCAAGTTCGTAAAGGCACCGGCCGTCCTTTTTGAGGGCGGAGTACATGGGCGGAATCTGTTCGATTTCGCCCGTCCAACTGCGCGCGGCGGCTTCGATCGCCTCGAGAGTGACCCCCGAGAGGTCGCGCGTTTCAAGCACCTCCCCCTCGACGTCGCCCGTCGTCGTCGTGACGCCGAGCTTCACGCGAGCGGTGTAGCCCTTGTCGGCGTCCAAGAGATCGGCGGAAAACTTCGTCGCGTTCCCGAAACACAAGGGCAAAAGGCCCGTCGCCATCGGGTCGAGCGTGCCGGTGTGGCCCGCTTTCTGCGCGTTGAGAAGGCGCCGCACTTTCTGGAGGGCGCCGTTCGAACTCATGCCGAGCGGCTTGTCGAGGAGCATCACCCCGTCGACGGGGTCACCCTTTTTCGTGCGGCCCATCAGTCGGCCTTCCCCGTAGAGGCGGCCGAATCGTCGGATTCATCCGATTCGGCCGGCCCCGTCACGGCCATCGCCTTCTTGATGAGGGCGTCCATTTCGAAGCCCTTCGCCACGCTCGTGTCGTGTGCGAAGTGCAGCGTCGGGACCGTGTGAATGCGAAGCTCGCGGAAAAGGCGGTTGCGCAACATCCCCGCTGCGGCGTTGAGACCCGCCACGCTTTCGGCGGGGTCGCTGCCGAGCACGGTGAAATAAACTTTGGCGTGCGCGTAGTCGGGCGTCACTTCGCAGCCCGTAATCGTCACGAGACCGACGCGCGGATCGCGCACTTCAAGAGGAATGAGTTTGGCGAGGTCGCGCGCGATCTGATCGCCGACGCGCTGAGCTCGACCGGGTTTCTTGGCTTTCACGTGGTGTTCCTTGACGTAGAGACCCCCGCTCGCAAGGAGCGGGAGCCGTTTGAGACCGGAGAGGGCCGAATCCGAAAAAACTTCGAACCTTTCGGAGGAGCCGTGAGTCAAACGGCCCGCCGTACTGCACGAGAACGGCGGGCCGCGGGGCCCCTCGGCCTCGGTTCGGATGTTCGGACGGATCGGCCGGGGGGTCGCCCGCTCGCTTAGAGCGTACGGGCGACTTCGGTCACTTCGAAGACTTCGAGCTGATCGAGTTCGCGGATGTCTTCGTAGCCCTTCAGCGAGAGACCGCACTCGTTGCCCGCCTTCACCTCGCGCACGTCGTCCTTGAAGTGCTTGAGGCTCGCGAGTTCGCCCGTCCAGATGACGACGTTGTCGCGCAGGAGGCGAACCTTCGCATTGCGGCGCACGAGGCCTTCGAGCACGCGACAGCCCGCAATGTTGCCGACCTTCGGAACGCGAATAATCTGGCGGATTTCGACGAGACCGAGCGGCGTTTCGCGCATTTCGGGCGAGAGCATGCCGCCGAGGGCCGCCTTAACGTCATCCACGGCGTCGTAGATGATGTTGTAGTAGCGGATGTCGATCCCTTCGAGTTCGGCAAGCTTACGGGCCTGGGCGTCGGCACGGACGTTGAAGCCGATGATGACGCCCTTCGAAGCGGCGGCGAGGTTGACGTCGGATTCCGAGATCCCGCCCACGGCCGCGTGCACGACCGAGACGCGCACTTCGTCGTTCGAGAGCTTGGTGAGCGCGTGGATGAGCGCTTCCTGCGAGCCCTGAACGTCGGCCTTGATGATGAGGGGAAGCGTCTTCACTTCGCCTTCGCCCACGTCGTTGAAGAGGTTCGCGAGGTTCGTGGCGTGCGCCTTCGCGAGCTTCACGTCGCGGTACTTGCCCTGACGGAAGAGCGCGATTTCGCGCGCCTTGCGTTCGTCGGCGAGTACGATCACTTCGTCGCCCGCGGCGGGAACGCCCGAGAGCCCCTGAATTTCGACCGGAATCGAGGGGCCGGCCGTGTTCTGGGCCTTGCCGAGTTCGTTGATCATCGCGCGAACGCGACCGAATTCGGCGCCGACCAAAACGACGTCGCCGCGGTGGAGGGTGCCGCTCTGAACGAGGATCGAGGCGACCGGGCCGCGACCCTTGTCGAGGCGCGATTCGATCACGAGGCCTCGGGCGGGACCGTCGACGGGAGCCTTCAGTTCAAGCATTTCGGCCTGAAGAAGGACGTTTTCGAGAAGCTCGTCGACGCCCTGGCCGGTCTTCGCGGACACTTCGCAGAAGGGCACGTCGCCGCCCCACTCTTCGGGCATGACTTCGTTGGCGACGAGTTCCTGCTTCACGCGGTCGGGGTTGGCTTCGGGCTTGTCGATCTTGTTGATCGCCACAACGAGCGGAACGCCAGCCGCACGGGCGTGCGAGATTGCTTCCTTGGTCTGGGGCATGACGCCGTCGTCGGCCGCCACAACGAGAATGACGATGTCGGTCGCCTGAGCACCGCGGGCGCGCATCGCCGTAAAGGCTTCGTGACCCGGGGTGTCGAGGAACGTGACGATGCCTCGGGGCGTCTTCACGTGGTAGGCACCGATGTGCTGCGTGATGCCGCCCGCTTCGCCCGCGGCCACCTTGGCGCGACGGATGTAGTCGAGGAGCGACGTCTTCCCGTGGTCGACGTGACCCATGATCGTGACGACCGGCGGGCGCGGCAACGCTTCGTAGTCGTTCTTCTCCGCGAGTTCGCCGAGGAACGCTTCGGGGTCGTCGGCCTTGGCGGCGATCGCGTTGTGACCCATTTCTTCGACGACGAGCATCGCCGTATCCTGGTCGAGCATCTGGTTGATGGTGACCATCTGCCCCATCTGCATGAGGGTCTTGATGACTTCGGTCGCCTTGACGCTCATCTTGTGGGCGAGGTCGGCCACCGAAATCGTTTCGGGCACCTGCACGTCGCGCACGATCGGTTCCTGCGAGACCTGAACGGGCGCATCCTGACGATGACGGTCCTGGCTGCGGCGGCCGCGCGCGGTGCGCCAGCCGGAGCTCTGCGAATCGTCTTCACCGCGCGTCTTGATGACGCGGCGCTTCTGATTGTCGTCGTCCCAGCGGGAGCCGCTCGTGCGGCTCTTCTTCTTGTCGGAGGGATGGCTCTTCTTTTCACCCGCGTTGGTGTTCGCGGCGGGCGCCTCCTGGCGCGGAGCCTTCTTCGGCTCGGCCTTCTTGGGCTGAGGCTTTTCGGCCGCCTTTTCCGGGGCTTTTTCCGCGGGCTTTTCGGCCTTGGCGGGCTTCTTCGCGGTGAGGACACCCGCCTTGCGATTCATCATTTCGCGAATGCGACGCGCTTCTTCTTCGGCACGACGACGCGCTTCGGCGCGGCGGGCTTCGTCTTCGGCGCGCTTTTTGGCTTCGGCTTCGAGGCGCTTGGCGGTCGCTTCGGCGACTTCGGCGTCGAGCTTCGCCTTTTCGGCTTCGCGGCGAGCGGCTTTCATTTCGGCGTCGTTCGAAGCGCTGCGACGAAGTTCTTCTTCACGTTCCTTCGCTTCCGCAGCAGCGCGCGCGGCCGCTTCGGCACGCTCCTGAGCGGCCTTGCGTTCGGCTTCTTCGCGGGCGCGGCGTTCGGCTTCGAGACGTTCGGCCTCTTCGCGGCGACGGCGCTCTTCTTCTTCGGCCGCTTTCTTGGCAGCTTCTTCGCGGGCGATGCGTTCGGCCTCAAGGCGCGCCGCTTCTTCGGCCTCGCGGCGGGCGGCCTCTTCGGCTTCACGCTGGGCGATTTCACGCTGCGCGGCTTCTTCGGCGAGCGCCTGAGGGTTCTTCATGAAGACGCGCTTGCGGCGCACTTCGACCTGAATCGTGTGCGCGCGGCCCGAGGCGTCGCTCTGCTTGATGACGCTCGTTTCCTTGCGGGTCACCGTGATCTTGCGCTGCGCGCTTTGCGTACGCTCGGCGCGCAGGCTGTCGAGAAGACGCGTCTTGTCCGTTTCGCTCAACTCGTCCGTTTCGCTCTTCTTGTGAACGCCCGCGGCTTTCAGCTGCGCCAAAAGCGTCTTGGCGGCAACCTTGAGTTCCTGAGCAAATTCGTTCACCGTCTTGCTGGCCATAAGTTCCTTACTCCTTGATGCGGACTTGAGGCGTCGATCGGGGAGTTTCGGGAAAGCGTTTCGAAGAAACGCACGTCCGATTCGCCCCGTTTCCGCGCCCGTGCCCTCGGCCCTGCGGCGGACTCCTTCGAACCAAGGAAGGAGCTCGCCCCGGGCGCCGCATCCGCTTTGCGAAGGGCACGCGGATTTCGTGTTGCTGACTTATTCTTCGCTCTTGAACCAGTGTTCGCGAGCCGACATGATGAGCTTCTTGGCGCGCTCTTCGTCGATACCCGTCATCTCGACGAGCTCTTCGGTGGCGAGTTCCCCGAGGTCGTCGAGGCTCGCGACGCCCTTGCCGACCAACGCGTTCGCGAGGTCGTTGTCCATGCCGTCGAGTTCAAGAAGGCCCTTGTCGGCCTTGCGGAGGTTTTCTTCGCGGGTGATCGCGTCGGCGAGGATCTTGTTGCGGGCGCGCTGGCGGAGTTCTTCGATCGTTTCACGGTCGAAGGCTTCGATCGCGAAGAGTTCCTTTTCGGGCACGTAGGCGATTTCTTCGATCGAGGAGAAGCCTTCGGAGATAAGCACGTCGGCGGCGGCTTCGTCGATGTCGAGATCCTTCATGAATTCGTTGCGGATCTTCGAGGTTTCTTCGTCGCGCTTTTCGTTCGCTTCGGCTTCCGTGAGGATGTTGATCTGCCAGCCCGTCAGTTCGGAGGCGAGCCGCACGTTCTGGCCGCCGCGACCGATCGCGATGGCGAGGTTGTCTTCGTCGACGACGACTTCCATCGTGTGCGTTTCTTCGAGCATCACGATCGAGCGGACCTTCGCGGGTTCGAGAGCGCCCACGACGAACTGCGCGGGATCTTCGTTCCAGACGACGATGTCGATGCGTTCGCCCGAGAGTTCGGTCGTCACCGCATTGACGCGCGAGCCGCGCATGCCGATGCAGGTACCGATCGGATCGACGCGATGGTCGTTCGAGCGCACGGCGATCTTGGCGCGCAGACCGGCGTCGCGCGCGCAGGCCTTGATCTCGATGATGCCTTCTTCGATTTCGGGCACTTCAAGTTCGAAGAGCTTCTTCATGAATTCGGGCGAAGTGCGCGAGAGAAGCACGGTCTTGCCCTTCGGGAGTTCGGCCACGCGGTCGACGATCGCGCGCACGCGGTCGCCCGTACGAACATTTTCGCGCGGGATCATCTGATTGCGCGGCAGACGCGCTTCGAGGCGGCCCACTTCGACGATGGCGTCGCCCTTGTCCATGCGCTTGACGGTCCCCGTGACGATCGATTCGTTCTTGTCGAGGAATTCCTTCAGGATCTGTTCGCGTTCGGCGTCGCGCAGGCGCTGCAGGATCACCTGCTTGGCGTCCTGAGCGAAGCGGCGACCGGCGCTGTCGGTGTCGACGTTCTCAATGGGACGCTCGACGAAGTCGCCCGGAACGAGATCGGGGTATTCGTCGTGAATGTCCGAGAACATTTCCTGACGATCGGGTTCCATCAGGCCTTCTTCGTCGGCCACGACGATCCAGCGGCGCGCGGCCGTGAATTCGCCCGTCGCGCGGTTGACGTGCACGACGACGTCGGCGTCTTCGCCCGGGAAGCGGGCGCGCTTGACGGCGACGGCCAGAGCGATTTCGAGCACGTCGAAAACCGTGTCCTTCTCGACGTTTTTCTCACGAGCGAGCACGTCGACGAGTTCAAGCATTTCGCGGCAGTTCATTTGAATTACCCCTTAAAGTTCAAAACGGCAATGAGGTTCGCACGGTCCACGTCGGCGAGCGCAAAGCTCACGCGCACGGGTTCGGCGGGCGCGGCGGCCTTCTTCGAGCGAGAGCGCAGGTGAGCGGCGCCCGGCGTGCGGGCCACGTTGACCTCGAAGAAATCGAACGTGATCGTTTCGGCACCCGATTCGCCCTCGATCGAGACGATGCGCCCTTCGAGCTTGCGACGACCCGCTTCGGGGAAGCCTTCGGCTTTGAGGGGGGCGAAGAGTTCAACATGCGCAAGTTCGCCCGCAAAGCGCGACCAGTCGCGGGCGCGCTTGAGGGGGCGCTCCACGCCCGGGGACGAAACTTCGAGGCGTTCGTAATCGACCGACTCGACCGTGAAAAGGTGAGAGAGCTGTTCGCTCACGGCCTCGCAGTCTTCGAGCGAGATGCCGCCCTCGGCCGTCGTGTCGATCGTCACGCGCACGAGGCCGCGGGCGAGGCGTTCGAATTCCACGAACTCGTACCCCATCCCTTCGACCGTGCGTTCGACGAGCTCGTTGAGCGCTGCCGAATTCATCATCAACGTCAATTCCTTCGAAAAGAGGACCGATGCGGTCCGCAACGGGCGGGTCGCACCGGAAAACACAAAAAAAAATGGGCATACGCCCATCCCAAGACCCTTTTGCCGTCAAGCGACCCGCAGGGTCCTCGTCGGCGAGCGCACCGAGCACCCCGGTCTCCTTCTTCGTTGCGAGAGAGATTTTTTAGAGTGTCGGGCGAAGGGTTGCGCCTGCGCGGTATCGAACGCTCCCCGGTCGGGAAGTCCGTCGCGCGGCACCTGAAAGTGACAGATCGATCGACCGGAGGCCGGGGTCGCAACCCCGAAAGCGTCCGATACGACCCGGACGAAAAACGCAGTCCGAAGGCGGCCGATCGATGAATGCACGTGATTTTAGGGGATCTTTCGCTCGCCTGCAAGGATAAGTCCCTTGTTTTCGAGCGAGCAACCCCGGGCGGGCGAAGCGCACGCACGTACGTACGTTCTTGCGTTGATGCGTGCGCTTCCGGCGAGTCGGACCTCAGCCGCGACTCGCGGGCTTCTTCCCGGGGCGCTTTCCCTGGGTCGGACGGTTCGAAAGGTCGCGCGCTTCGGCGAAAGGCACGCCCGTGCGGTCGCTCGCGCCCGACTTCTTGAAACGTTCGCCCTTGCGGTCGGTTCTCGCTTCGGGCTTGCGACCCTCGTCCGCTTCGCGAGCGAGCGCCCGCGCGCGAAGTCGCGCCTGCGACTTTTCGAGCTTCTTGGCTTCCGCCTTCGCGGGAGCCTCAGCCGCCATCTTCTTTTCCGCTTCGTCGAGATCGAGGAGCCACGCACGCACTTCTTCGGGCGTGAGTTCCATCTTCTTTCCGCGGGGAAGATTCTTCGGAAGGCTCACCGCACCGTAGCGGATGCGGATAAGGCGCGAGACGACGGACCCCACCGCTTCGAAAAGACGACGTACTTCGCGGTTGCGCCCTTCGCGGATCTTCACGCGATACCAGTGATTGAGTCCTGTGCCGCCCTCGTCGTGGAGTTCGTCGAACTTCGCCATGCCGTCCTCGAGCATGACACCCTTCGTCAATTCCTGCATCGCTTCGGCTTCGAGTTCCCCGATTACGCGCACGGCGTATTCGCGTTCGATCTCGTAGCGCGGGTGCATGAGGCGGTTTGCAAGCGACCCCGAGGTCGTAAAGAGCAAAAGACCCTCCGTGTTGAAGTCGAGACGCCCCACTGCCACCCAACGAGCTCCGGGCACGCGCGGCAGTCCGTGAAAGACGCTCGGGCGTCCTTCGGGGTCGTCGCGCGAGACGATTTCGCCCGCGGGCTTGTGGTACATGAGAACGCGCGGGGTGGGCGATTCGGTACTCTTGCGGTGCACGAGGCGCCCTTCGATGCGGATCGCATCCGCAGCGCTAACGCGGTCGCCCACGCGAGCGGTCTGCCCGTTCACGGTCACAACGCCTTCACCGATCAGGGCTTCCATGTCGCGGCGCGACCCGAGACCCGCATCGGCTAGAACCTTCTGGAGCTTTTCCGTCGGGAGTTCGACGGTCTTTTTAGCGGCACGCGCACGGTTGATGATCTCAAGCGCGAGGGGGCTCTCCGCCAGCCCTTCGGGCATCGAAGCATCCGCGGGTCCGAGACGATCGTACGCCTCGCCCGGATTGATCGCGTGGAGCGAACGCCCCGAGCGGCGCGAGGGGCCGCGCTCGCCCTGGAAAGCCTGCCCAGGGCGACGGAACGGCGTCTTCTTCGACTTCGAGGGGCCAGCCCCTTTGCGTGCGTTAACGGTCTTCTTCACAATCGGATTCCTTTGGGGCGGCCTCCGAAGGAGGCGCGTCACCCGTCTCGTCCCTCAAGCCGAGTTCGAACTCGGGCTCGGGAACCGCTTCGACCGCAGGCAGGTCCGCAACGGACTTCAACCCGAGGTCACTTAAAAACTGTTTCGTGGTCGCGAGGAGTTCGGGACGCCCGGGCGTCTCCCTGCGGCCGATCACTTCGATCCATCCGCGTTCCTCGAACTGCTTCAATATGGCCGGGTTCACCGCCACACCGCGCACCGCTTCGATGTCGCCGCGCGTGACGGGCTGTCGATAGGCGATGACGGCGAGCGTCTCCATGGCGGCCCGGGAGTAGCGGCGTTCACGTTCGGGCTCCAGCCGCTTCAAGTACGTCCCCGTTTCCTCGGCCGTCTGAAAGCGCCAACCGTCCGCGGCCTCCACGAGCCGCAAACCGCGACCGGACCAGAAAGCGCGCAACTCCTCGAGATGCTCGCGCACCGTCTTGGCGGAAAGCTTGTCGTTGAAGAGACGGCGCAGGTCCCGCAAACTCACGGGCTTCGAAGCCGAAAGGAGCGCAGCCTCGATGACGAAGGGAGGTGAGAGTTTCGCCATGGAACGGGTCCTCCGCACGCAACGCACGGAGAAAAGTCGGTCTTCGGAGAAAAGGGAGCTCGCGTACGGAACCCGTCAAGCACCCGACCGTGCGAATTTTAACACGGTGGTTTTCGAGGACCGATGCAAACGAAGAACCCCGAACAGTCAAACCGTTCGGGGTTCGGAATTGGGGCTCTGGCGGAAGGGGTGGGATTCGAACCCACGATACGGTATAACCGTATACCGGATTTCGAGTCCGGCGCATTCGACCTCTCTGCCACCCTTCCGCGTCAGAGGAGAATTCGAATATTACAGCATGAATTTGAAAAAAGCAAGAGTCGAAGAAAAAAATCTTCTTCTTGCTTCTCCGGGGCTGCAACAGAGGATAAAAGTTCCGAAAACAATCCTGCGACCGCATTCGGGGATACGAACCAAACAAGGGGCGAAGCACGAATGCTTCGCCCCTTGTCCTTACGATGTCGTCTTATCGGCGGGTATGCGGCCACCCGTCGGGCCCGATAGCGCGATTACTTCGATTCGACCGGACGGAGAACCTCGAGGCCGCCCATGTAGGGACGGAGCACTTCGGGCACCGTCACGGAGCCGTCGGCATTCTGGTAGTTTTCGAGCACCGCGACGAGCGTGCGACCCACGGCAAGACCCGAGCCGTTCAGGGTGTGAACGTAGCGCGTGCGACCTTCTTCGTCCTTGAAGCGCGTGCCCATACGGCGGGCCTGGAAGTCTTCGCAGTTCGAGCAGGAGCTGATTTCGCGGTACGTGTTCTGCGCGGGAAGCCACACTTCAAGGTCGTAGGTCTTCGCGGCGGAGAAGCCCATGTCGCCCGTCGAGAGGGCGACCACGCGGTAGGGAAGACCGAGCTTCTGGAGGATACCTTCGGCGTTGGCGGTCATCTGTTCGAGGTGCGCGTAGGAGCGTTCCGGGCGAACGATGCGAACCATTTCGACCTTGTCGAATTGGTGCTGACGGATCATGCCGCGCGTGTCGCGACCGTAGGCACCGGCTTCGGAACGGAAGCAAGGCGTATGGGCCGTGACGAGAATCGGGAGTTCGGAAGCCTTCAACATGCGCCCCGAGACCTGGTTCGTGAGCGTCACTTCGGCGGTCGGAACGAGGTACATCTGTTCGCCTTCACCCTCGGCGCCGCCCTTCTTCGCGGCGAAGAGGTCTTCTTCGAACTTCGGGAGCTGTCCCGTACCGCGCATCGTCGAGGCGGTCACGATGTAGGGGGTGTAGCACTCGGTGTAGCCGTTTTCCTGGGTGTGGGTGTTCAGCATGAACTGAGCGAGCGCACGGTGAAGGCGCGCGACCTGTCCGCGCATGAAGCAAAAGCGCGTTCCCGAAAGCTTCGCGGCCGTATCGAAGTCGAGACCGAGCGGCACGCCCACGTCGACGTGATCCTTCACCTCGAAATCGAACGTACGGGGAGTGCCCCAGCGACGCACTTCGACGTTTTCGCTTTCGTCCTTGCCGACGGGCACGGATTCGTGCGGAAGGTTCGGCACGCGCAACATCATCGCTTCGAGCTTCGTGCGGATTTCGTCGAGTTTCGTTTCAAGGGCGGAAAGCTCTTCGGGGATGCGGCCCGCTTCGGCCATCAGGGCGGAGGCGTCTTCACCGGCCTTCTTCGCAAGCCCGATCTGCTTGGAGAGCGTGTTGCGCTTGGCCTGGAGTTCTTCGGTCTTCGTTTGAACGGACTTGCGCTCCGCTTCAAGAGCATTGAATTCCGCCTCGGGGAAATCGAAATTGCGGGTCTTGAGACGAGCCACGACCTCCGGAAGGTTCTTTCGGAGCAGGGCGATGTCGAGCATGGTGAAGTGTCCTATGTAGTAAATGCCAAACGGCACGCCTCGGTCGGGGGCGTGCCGTCCGATGGAGGAAAGTCGGACGCTCGGGCGCTCGGGGGAAAAACTCAACCCCGCACGCGGAGCGTGATTTCATATTTTCGCATTTTTGCGTGGTCCGCGCAGTTACGCGGAATCGCAACTCAGCTCTCGCGCCGCCGACCCCGACCGGCCTTTCGCGCCTCCTTGTTGAGGGCGTCGAGTCGGGCGAGTTTTTCGGCGATGCGCACTTCAAGCCCGCGGTCCGTGGGGTGATACCATTTGCGGCCTTCAAGCCCTTCGGGAAGATAAATTTCCCCCGCGGCAAAGGCCCCGGGTTCGTCGTGCGCGTAACGGTACCCCTCGTGGTAGCCGAGATCCTTCATGAGTTTCGTGGGGGCATTCCGAAGGTGCATCGGCACGGCGCGCGAGCCGTCCTGCTTCACGAACGCACGAAGCTCGTTGTAGGCCTTGTAGACCGCATTGCTCTTCGGCGCGCACGCAAGATACACCACGGCCTGCGCAAGAGCGAGTTCCCCTTCGGGGCTCCCGAGCCTCTCGTAGATTTCCGCGGCCTCGAGCGCAAGTTCCGTCGCACGGGGGTCCGCAAGCGAAATGTCCTCGATCGCCATCCGTACGACGCGACGCGCGATGTAACGCGGATCGCACCCGCCGTCGAGCATCCTCACCATCCAGTAGAGAGCCGCATCGGGGTCGCTGCCGCGCACGGACTTGTGCATGGCGCTGATCTGGTCGTAGAAGTTGTCGCCCCCCTTGTCAAAGCGCCGCAGTGTCGCGGGAAGCGTTTTGCGAAGGAACGCCGCATCGATTTCGGAAACGTGCCGCTCGCGCGCCATGGTACCCGCGACGTCGACCGCATTGAGAAGGCGCCGCGCATCCCCGTCCGCAAGCGTCACGAGAATGCGTTTGGCTTCGTCCGCCCACATCGCGTCGGGGAATTCGCGGGAGAGCGCGCGCTCGAGAAGCTCAAGCGCTTCCTCGTCCTTGAGGCTCTCCAACGTATAGACCGTCGCACGACTCAGAAGCGCGCTCACCACTTCGAAGGAGGGGTTCTCGGTCGTGGCACCCACGAAGATGAAAAGGCCCGACTCGACGTGAGGGAGAAACGCATCCTGCTGGCTCTTGCTGAAGCGGTGGACTTCGTCGACAAATAGGAGTGTGGGCTTCCCGGAGAGCGCCATCGTGTTGCGGGCCGTCTCGACCGCATCGCGGATTTCTTTGACCCCGCCCAACACGGCGGAAATGGCGATGAAGGGAAGATCGAATGCTCCCGCCATCAAACGGGCGAGCGTCGTCTTCCCGACCCCGGGCGGTCCCCAGAGAATCATCGAGTGCGGGCGGTGATTTTCAAAGGCCACTCGCAAAGGCGCGCCCGGTCCGATCAGATGCTTCTGACCGACCACTTCATCGAGCGTCTTGGGACGCAGCCGCTCTGCGAGAGGTGCGAGCATGGGAGTCGAGTCGGAAGTCACAGCCCCCGAACGTCGCCCGGATGTCTTCGAGACTTTGGTTACCTTCTCCTCTCTCGACTTTGCGGAAACGGGCGGTTCGAACGCACCGAGCGTACCGCCGAAAAGATCATCGCTGTCCTTCATCACCTGCGGGCCCGCCCATTTCGGCGGCCCTCTCCTCTCGATCCTGAAACTTTCGACGGGTCCGAATGCGACCCGAAGCAACCGGCCGTCCCCGTGTCGGAAGCCCGGGGATGCACCAAGAATACACGATCCAAAACAAAAACCCCCGGTACCGAAGTACCGAGGGTTCTTGAATGGGGAGTCTGGCGATGTTCTACTTTCACCGGAAATACAACCGACTATCATCGACGCTAAGGCGTTTCACTGTCCTGTTCGGAATGGGAAGGAGTGGTACCACCTCGCTATGGTCGCCAGACAAAACTTTGAATTTTGTACGGAATCGAAATGAAGCGGGCTGCGTTGCCCATCGATTTCGAAGTTCTCTCCGACAGGAGAAAAGCTTCACGGTTATAGGATCAAGCTGCACGAGCAATTAGTATTGGTTAGCTCAACGCCTCACAGCGCTTACACACCCAACCTATCAACGTCCTGGTCTCGAACGACTCTTCAGGGAGGTCAAGCCTCCAGGAAGACTTATCTTCAGGCAAGTTTCCCGCTTAGATGCTTTCAGCGGTTATCTCTTCCCGACATAGCTACCCGGCGATGCCACTGGCGTGACAACCGGTACACCAGAGGTCAGTCCACTCCGGTCCTCTCGTACTAGGAGCAGCCCCCGTCAATCTTCCAACGCCCACGGCAGATAGGGACAAAACTGTCTCACGACGTTTTAAACCCAGCTCACGTACCTCTTTAAATGGCGAACAGCCATACCCTTGGGACCGGCTACAGCCCCAGGATGAGATGAGCCGACATCGAGGTGCCAAACACCGCCGTCGATATGAACTCTTGGGCGGTATCAGCCTGTTATCCCCAGAGTACCTTTTATCCGTTGAGCGATGGCCCTTCCATACAGAGCCACCGGATCACTATGACCTACTTTCGTATCTGCTCGACTTGTCGGTCTCGCAGTCAAGCACGCTTTTGCCATTGCACTATCAGCACGATTTCCGACCGTACCTAGCGTACCTTCGCACTCCTCCGTTACCCTTTAGGAGGAGACCGCCCCAGTCAAACTGCCTACCATGCACGGTCCCCGATCAGGATGACTGACCTAGGTTAGAACCTCAAACAAATCAGGGCGGTATTTCAAGGACGACTCCGCGAGAACTGGCGTCCTCGCTTCACAGTCTCCCGCCTATCCTACACAGATCGGTTCAAAGTCCAATGCAAAGCTACAGTAAAGGTTCATGGGGTCTTTCCGTCTAGCCGCGGGGAGATTGCATCATCACAAACACTTCAACTTCACTGAGTCTCAGGAGGAGACAGTGTGGCCATCGTTATGCCATTCGTGCAGGTCGGAACTTGCCCGACAAGGAATTTCGCTACCTTAGGACCGTTATAGTTACGGCCGCCGTTTACTGGGACTTCGATCAGGAGCTTGCACCCCATCAATTAATCTTCCAGCACCGGGCAGGCATCACACCCTATACGTCGACTTTCGTCTTTGCAGAGTGCTGTGTTTTTAGTAAACAGTCGCAGCCACCGATTCTCTGAGACCTCTTCACGCTCCGGATGTTTCTTCCTTCACGCTACCAAGGCACACCTTATCCCGAAGTTACGGTGTCAATTTGCCGAGTTCCTTCTCCTGAGTTCTCTCAAGCGCCTGAGCATATTCAGCTCGCCCACCAGTGTCGGTTTGCGGTACGGTCCCGCCAAGCTGGAGCTTAGAGGCTTTTCCTGGAAGCACATCCAATCACTTCGGTTCCGTAGAACCTCGATCCTTCGCCTCGGAAATTCGTCGACGGATTTGCCTGTCGACTTCCTACGCTCGGAAACCGGGACTTCCAACACCCGGATGATCTTCAATACTCCGTCCCCCCTTCGCACTTGGCGGCGGTCAAGGAATATTAACCTTGTTCCCATCAGCTACGCTTCTCAGCCTCGCCTTAGGGGCCGACTCACCCTGCTCCGATGAACGTAGAGCAGGAAACCTTGGGCTTACGGCGAGCGGGCTTTTCACCCGCTTTATCGTTACTCATGTCAGCATTCGCACTTCTGATACCTCCGGCATGCGTTACCACACACCTTCGCAGGCTTACAGAACGCTCCCCTACCACTTGCACTTGCGTGCAAATCCGCGCTTTCGGTTACAGACTTAGCCCCGTTACATCTTCCGCGCATGAGGACTCGATCAGTGAGCTATTACGCTTTCTTTGAAGGATGGCTGCTTCTAAGCCAACTTCCTGACTGTCTTAGCCTTCCCACTTCGTTTTCCACTTAGTCAATATTAGGGACCTTAGCCGGCGGTCTGGGTTGTTTCCCTTTTGAGTCCGGACGTTAGCACCCGGTGCTCTGTCTCCCGTGCTCAAACTTCCAAGTATTCGGAGTTTGCCATGGTTTGGTAAGACGCCATGTCCCCCTAGCCATAACAGTGCTCTACCCCCTGGAGTCATACACGAGGCACTACCTCAATAGTTTTCGGGGAGAACCAGCTATCTCCAGATTTGTTTAGCCTTTCACCCCTATCCACAGCTCATCCGCTAATTTTGCAACACTAGTCGGTTCGGTCCTCCAGTGTGTGTTACCACACCTTCAACCTGGCCATGGATAGATCATCTGGTTTCGGGTCTACGCCCAACGACTGAATCGCTCTGTTCGAACTCGCTTTCGCTGCGCCTCCCCTATACGGTTAAGCTTGCCATTGAACGTAAGTCGCTGACCCATTATGCAAAAGGTACGCAGTCACCCCTTGCGAGGCTCCTACTGTTTGTATGTATGCGGTTTCAGGATCTATTTCACTCCCCTCCCGGGGTTCTTTTTACCTTTCCTTCACAGTACTGGTTCACTATCGGTCGATCACGAGTATTTAGCCTTGGAGGATGGTCCCCCCGTCTTCAGACAGGATGTCACGTGTCCCGCCTTACTTGTCGTGTTCTTAGTACCATGACGTCGATTTCCCGTACGGGGCTGTCACCCTCTATAGCCGAACTTTCCAGATCGTTCCGGTATCGAAGTCATTATCAAACACAGGGCTTCTCCGATTTCGCTCGCCGCTACTTTCGGAATCTCGGTTGATTTCTTTTCCTGCGGTTACTTAGATGTTTCAGTTCACCGCGTTCGCCTTCATAACCTATGTATTCAGTTATGAATACCTGTAAAACAGGTGAGTTTCCTCATTCGGAGACCTGTGGATCAATGTCTATTTGCCGACTCCCCACAGCTTTTCGCAGGCTGTCACGTCCTTCATCGCCTGTGATCGCCAAGGCATCCACCACATACACTTAGTCACTTGATCCTATAACTCTGAAGCCTTTTGCCTTCAAAGTCACAAGCAACCTGTAACGTGTTTCGCTGTTTCTCTGATTTATGTCGGTTCTTGAGAACTTCATGAAATCAAATGAATGCAATCACAACCCTCAACTGCTGCATCTCCGACCCTCTCATCAAGAGCCGGCGCATTCAGTTGAACGCTTCATTTCTTTTCCAAATTTTTAAAGAACATTCCTGTCTTCGAAAATCATTTCAACGACACGGATAAGTGTGAACACCGTGAAGAGCGGCAGATCGTTCGGACTGCTCTCTTTAAAGGAGGTGATCCAGCCGCACCTTCCGGTACGGCTACCTTGTTACGACTTCACCCCAGTCATGAAGCCCACCGTGGACGCCGTCCTCCTTGCGGTTAAACAAACGTCTTCTGGTGAACCCCACTCCCATGGTGTGACGGGCGGTGTGTACAAGACCCGGGAACGTATTCACCGCGG
>ENA-UEQM01000002-UEQM01000002.1-human-gut-metagenome-genome-assembly--contig:-NODE-2-length-192058-cov-8.389200_pt1 | contig 192058 bp, 159 predicted proteins | sample MGYA00242948_ERZ507948 | MGnify/ENA primary metagenome ERZ507948 (study PRJEB26167, sample SAMN06115440) | human gut metagenome | host: Homo sapiens | place: China:Hubei | collected 2015-07-28... | reverse complement strand
ACATCATCCACCGCTTGTGCGGGTCCCCGTCAATTCCTTTGAGTTTTAATCTTGCGACCGTACTCCCCAGGCGGTCTACTTCACGCGTTAGCTTCGTTACCAAGGAAATAAATCCCCAACAACCAGTAGACATCGTTTAGGGCGTGGACTACCAGGGTATCTAATCCTGTTTGCTCCCCACGCTTTCGTGCATGAGCGTCAGTCGTATCCCAGGGGGCTGCCTTCGCCATTGGTGTTCTTCCAAATATCTACGCATTTCACTGCTACACTTGGAATTCCACCCCCCTCTGATAAACTCCAGTTCCGCAGTCATAAATGCAATTCCCAGGTTAAGCCCGGGGATTTCACATCTATCTTACGGAACCGCCTGCGCACGCTTTACGCCCAGTAATTCCGATTAACGCTTGCACCCTACGTATTACCGCGGCTGCTGGCACGTAGTTAGCCGGTGCTTATTCTTCAGGTACCGTCAGCAGTTTCGGGTATTAACCGAAACCTTTTCGTCCCTGACAAAAGCAGTTTACAATCCGAAGACCTTCATCCTGCACGCGGCATGGCTGGATCAGGGTTTCCCCCATTGTCCAAAATTCCCCACTGCTGCCTCCCGTAGGAGTCTGGGCCGTGTCTCAGTCCCAGTGTGGCTGGTCGTCCTCTCAGACCAGCTACCGATCGTCGCCTTGGTGAGCCTTTACCTCACCAACAAGCTAATCGGGCATCGGCCGCTCCCCTTGCGCGAGGTCTTGCGATCCCCCGCTTTCACCCTCAGGTCTCATGCGGTATTAGCAACCCTTTCGGGTTGTTATCCCCCACAAGAGGACACGTTCCGATGTATTACTCACCCGTGCGCCACTCGCCACCCGGGAGCAAGCTCCCCGTGCTGCCGTTCGACTTGCATGTGTAAAGCATGCCGCCAGCGTTCAATCTGAGCCAGGATCAAACTCTTCAGTTCAATCTCTGTTTTTCGCTCTCTCGCCGGAATTGAAAGAGGAAGGAATTAACCTTCGTCTTTCTATCAGACAAGTGCGAACTTCGTAAAATTTTCGAGCCGTGCCCGTGAGGACACGTCGTCGTCAAACGACCTCTCGCTTTCCGATGTTCACACTTATCGGTTCGTTGAATCTGATTTTTAAAGAGCACTGCACTTCGTTAAGCGCAGGATCGAAATCATACAACGTCGATTTCGATTTGTCAAGAGCTTTTTTGCTCTCGTTCGATCAGGGCCGAAGACCGCTTCTCGAATGAAGATCGCATTATATACTTTTTCAGAAATTTGTCAAGGGATCTTCCAAAGAGCGAACGCTGAATCCGCTTCAGCCGCACAAACGTCTTCTGGGCTGTTGAAGTTGGCAAGGCGCCGCTCGTCCCCGGCATAAGGGATGGCAGTGAGCCCGGAACGGCGCAAAAACTCCCCGAGCCGATGCCCGCCCTCGTCGAGAAACCCCCGTGCGCCCGACAGAACGGACCAGGAAAAAAGCGCGAAGGCGCTCTGCGGTCGCCCTTGCGCGTCCCACGGAAAAGCCCCGGGCACGGCCTCTCGGCGTGCAGCCCGCTCGAGTTCGAACGGAAGCGTTTCCGGAAAAAAGGGCGCGTCGCACGGACACGTGAAGACCCGCTCGGTCGGCGGAAGTTCAGAAAGTGCCAGCGCTTCCAGAGCGGCAAGCGCTCCGGGGAAATCCTTTCGCACGTCGGGAAGCACCGTGACGCCGAGCGCCTCGAAGCGTTCCGCATCGCGGTTGGCGGAGACCACGATGCGGGCCACTCCGATCGCACGAAGCCGCACAAGGACGTGTTCGATCATGGGCTTTCCGAAGACAGGGACGAACGCCTTGTTGACGCCGCCCATGCGGCTTGCGCGTCCGCCCGCATAAACGAGTGCGGTCGTGTTGCCAGGGAACGTGTTCGAGGAAAGCGGAAAGTTCACGGAGGTACCCAAAAAGTTCGACAAAAGGAGAATGCCCGCGCGACGGGCCTTTGGCTATTCTATGGGACGTCTTATCGTATTTAGCTCTTGGAGCCCGTCATGACCACCCCCTTTCTTTCCTGTGACGACGTCCTGCTCGCCCTCGATCGGTTTATCCGCGCGGAGCTTCCGAGCGAAACCGTGCCGCTCGAAGCAGCGCTCGGTCGGTGCCTCGCCGAACCCGTCCGCAGTCCCGTCGACGTGCCCCTCTTTTCGAATTCCGCCATGGACGGGTTTGCGTTCCGAAGCGAACACCTGAAGGCGGGAGGCCGCGTACGCCTTCCCGTTACGGGCGTTGCCCTTGCGGGTCACCCCTTCAAGGGTAAAACCGACCCCCGAGGAGCGCTTCGCATCATGACGGGTGCTCCCGTCCCCGATACGTTCGATACAGTGATTCCGTTCGAGCACGTGATCGAAGCCGAAGGTTGCATCGAATTCGACGCGTCGGCCGTTCGACCCGCCGCAAACGTTCGTCTCCAGGGCGAAGAATTCCACGCGGGCGACGAACTCATTCCCGCAGGCGCGTTTCTGACGCCCGAAGCCGTCGGGCTGGCGGCTTCTGCCGGGCGCTCCGAACTCCCGTGCCGACGGCTTCGCGTCGTTGTCTTCGCTTCCGGCGACGAATTGCGCGAACCCGGCCGCGAACTGACCGACGGGAAGATCTACAACGCCAACGCCTACCTCCTTACGTCGCTCTTGCGCTCCTGGGGCGCCGACGTCGAGTACCTCGGAATTCTCCCCGACGAGTTCGAAACAATGCGTGCCCGCCTTGAGGAAGCGGCCCTTCGGTGTGACCTGTTGCTCACCTCGGGCGGCGTCGGCGAAGGGGACAAGGATCTCGTGGGACGCGTCGTCGGCGAAACGGGCGAACTCCATCACGTTCACGTGAAACAGCGCCCCGGCAAACCGCTTTCCTACGGGCGGATCGGTCGGGCCTACTTCATGGCACTTCCCGGAAATCCCGCCGCCTGCGCTGTTTCCGCACGCCTCTATGTTCGTCGCGCGGTTGAGCGCCTGTGCGGTGCGACGCCTTCGCCTCTCGTTGACGCCGTGGTCACAACCGCGACGAAACTCAAAGGCCGAATCGGTCGCACCGACTGCATCCGCGGTCACCTCGACGAAACGGGCTTTGCCGCCTCGCCCCGATCCGCCTCGAGTACTCTTGCCGGCCTGAACGACGCCGATGTCCTCGCCCTGTTGCCCGAAAACTGCGCGGGTCTTGAGCCGGGTGAAGCGGTCCGCGTGAAGTTGTTACGCCGCTGATACGGTCGCGCGTCGACGCTTCGAACCGTCAGAAAAAAAGTCCTCGTCGTTGCCGACGAGGACTTTTTTACCTGCGGGACTCAGTCCTTCACTTTGCCTCGCCCCTTTCGGCGACGCGGTCGACGCACTTTGGCACTCGGAGCATTGTGCGAAGATGTGGGTTTCACGAGTCCTTCGGAAGGAGCGACGTTCGGGTTCGTCGCCGCGCGCTCAGCATTTGCAGGCCGAACATTCTTCGCATCACACTTGACGAGTGGCGTGACGTCGCGCTTCGCGTCGTTTTTCACCGCGTTCCCGACTTCCGCCTTCCGAGCCTTTGCCTTCGAGCGGGCGCTCTCGTGTCGTCCGCGGGAGGCACACGGTTCCTTGGCATCCTCGTCCTTCGACGCCGTTTTGCCGCCCGCCTTCGGCTTCGGACTCGTCCAGGGTTTGAAGCGTCCGCCCGGAGCTTGCTTGGCCACCTCGCGGCCGAGTGCGGCTTCGTGCTCGCGGGACGGGACATCGCCAGCAGGATAGGCGAGGAGCTTTGAGGAGGAGGCTGCCGCGGCCGCCAACATGCTCGGCGTCGTCGCTTCGGAGGGAGGGAGCACGCACATCGCGCCCGTTTTCGGATCCCTCACCTCAATGAGCGCCGCTTCGACGGAACGGTTTGCCCAATCGATCGCCGTTTGGAGGGCCGCCGCTTCGCGCGGATCCATCTGAGCGGGAATCACCACCTCGCCCTTGAGATTGACCACTCCGCGATAGCCGACCGCGCGAACGGTCACGTTTTGGTGCTGTCCGTAGACGCGGTCCTCGTGCTGGTGACCGTGGAAGTGCCACTTCACGTTGAGCGCTTTCGCAAGTCGGTCGATGGCGACGAACCCCTTGCGGTGGCACCCCGCGGCCTCGTGCGTGACGAGTACGTCGGCGCGCTGACGCATCAGATTCTGGTAGACCGACGGGAAAATAGTCGAGCGATGGCGCCGCGGGAGCCCCCCGCGCCAGACGTTCCCCGTGCCGACCCGTCGAATGAAGGTAGCGGGGCAGAAGTAATTGGGCGTTCCGTCGGGCATCCACACCTGTCCGCGAAAGACCCCCCCCAAACCGCCGATCCGAAGACCCGCGATGTTGGCGATGCGCCCGTGCAGGTTGTGCGATGCAAGGGGGCCCCGCCACAGACGGTCGTAAAACTCGTCCGTGTCGGTGTCGTGATTGCCCGGAATCCACCAGACGTCCGTGAGTGCGAGCGCCTCGGCCAGGAGCTCTTCAAGGGGAGCGGGCGGCTGAAGGTCGCCGAGAATAACCACGGCCGAGGGCTTGTGGAGTCGCACGGCTTCGTTGATCTGCTCAAACTCCCCGTGCGGATCCCCGCAAAAGAAAATTTCGGGGAGCTCCTTCGGACGGTTCGAATGCCGGGGCCGACGATTGCGGCGGCGCCTCGTCGGAGCGTCGTTCGTTTTCTCGTTGTTTTGCGTCATTGTCCGCCTCAATGGGCCTTTCGGTCGTAGCGGGCACACAGTCGGCGCGCGGCATCGATCATTTCGTTGCGAAGTTTCTGTGGCTCGAGAATCTCGGCTTTGTCCCCCCATCGGAGTACGTCGCCCACAAGTTCCGTACCGGAAGCGTACGGGACTTTGAGGAGGATCGAACCGTCTTCCTCGGGGACCACTTCCTGCTTTTCGTGCCAGATCTCACGAAGGATATAGGAAGCGATTGACTTGTCGAAGCGGATCACCGCTGTTTCGATGTTGCGGCTTCGGAACATACCGTAGCCGCCGTCGAGCTCTTTCGCGACGGCCTTGAGCGTCATGCGACGCACGCTCTTCTCAAGGATTTCGGCACGACGCACGTTTTCGATGAGAAAGGTCTTCAGTTTGTCGGTCGTATGGTCGAAGGCATCGACGTACCAGCGATTGTTCGCGTGCACGAGACGCATGGGCGAGATGACGCGCACTGTCGTATCGTCGCGCTTCGGGTTGTAGTAGTGCATTTCCAGACGGCGACGCGCGCAAAGCGCCACGCCGATCGTCTCGAACGTATCGGGTTCGCGAAACGCCTTCTCACGACTCACCACGCGTACGCGACGTGCGAGCTCCGAAGGCTCCATGCCGCCAAGCGTGAAGAGGTTGAGCGCGCGAGCTCGCAAAGGCGCCAGGTCCTTCGCGAGCATCGACTCGGGGTCTTCGCCCAGCCGACCGAGCAGTTCGATCATGTTTGCGAGAGCGAGGAGCTCCTCGGAGGTGTACCAAAGCTTGGGCTTCGGGCGGTGCACGGCATCGGTCGCGTCGTCTCGCTTGTTCTTCGACTTCGCACCGGCGGCTTCGGGCTTCGACTCATCGTAAAAGTAGCCGCCGCGCGTGCTCGAAAAGCGAATCGGCGCGTTGAGCATCTCGCGCATGTAACGCAAATCGCGCTTCACGGTGGGAGCGCTCACTTTCAGTACGGCAACGAGCTCCTCGAACGAAACGGCACCTTTTTCAACGAGCATTTTGTCGATGATCATTCGACGCATGCCGCTCTTGATACCCTGGGTCATGGGATGCTTTCTCAATTTCGGCTCCGCCGCAAAGTCCGATCACAAACGGGCTTCGGGGCAGAAAAATTTCTGATGGCCCCTGTAAAAAGGCCTGCATCCTTCGATTGTATCGGGTTTTGCAGCGACGTTCGATCGGGACTAACGCCTGCGCCGCACGCGTTTGCCCCGAGCGGACGCGCCTCGGAAACCTTTTGCGAAAATCCGGGCTCAGAAGGCGGAGTCGCTCAGAACATCCGTCCCTTCGGGTACGGTGAGCTGAAAGCGCTTCGCGTCCGGCGTCGTACGGTTGAATTCCGTAAAGCGCAGTTCCGTCTCCTGTCCGAAGGCGTCGACGAGCGTCATGCCCGCGGGAAGGCCCGAAGCGTTCCAAGCGATGACGACGCGCTCGAACGTGCCGCTTTTTTTCGGACGCGCTTCGATGCGTGCTTGGCCCCCTTCGTCCGGCAACACCCGCACGGCCCAATCGCGCGAGAAGTCGTTCTCGCCGAAAAGAATCGCCGCGGGCGTCGCGTCGATCGCCCCCTCAAGACGCTTTTCCGTCACCTGCATGAGATCCGCATCGTAGAGTCGAAGCATCGTGCCGTCGCTCACGATTCGCTGATTGTAGGGTTCGAGGTACACCCAATCGAAACGCCCCGGGCGCGAAAAGGCGAAGGTACCCGAAGCTTTGAGCGTAACTTGGCCCTCGCGGTCGAAATTGGTCTGCACGAACGCACCCTCGGCAGCGGGCGTGCTTGCCGCAAAGGTTTCAAGCCGCTTGATGGCGGCGTCGGAGGTCGTCGCGGCGGTTGCGGCACTTTCGCGGAGCGCATTCCCGGGGGCCGCCCCCTCCGACGCGAAAGCGCCCGCGAGAGCGAGCGCCGAGCAGGTCGCAACGAGACTTCGGGTGACGTGAGTTCGAAGGTTCATGGCTTTCCTCGGCGCCCGAATCTGCGCAATCGTGCGCGGACAAGACGCCCTCCTCGGTGGATTGTGGTTCGTTTGCCGTCCACTCCGGCTTTCGGGCCTCGTACGGGACGGCTGTCGTCCGCCGGCAAACGCGCGGAAATCGGACGTGCAGATCTTAAGGGGTGCCGCCCGTAAGAAGCCCCCCGGACGCGGCGTCGCCGTGAGACGAATTGTTAACGAGCCGACCCCATACCAAAGGAAAAGCGCCCTCTTTCCGGGAAAACGATTTTCCGAGGACGGTCGACTTAATGCTCCGTATTGACGAGAATGCTGCGCTTTCCGGTCGCACTCGCTTTCGAGACTATGCCCGCCTCTTCCATGGCTTCGAGAATGTTGGCAGCGCGGTTGTAGCCGATGCCGAGGTGGCGTTGCACGAACGAAATCGACGCGCGCTTTTCGCTCAGCACCACCTGCACTGCCTGATCGTAGAGCGGATCGGTTTCGCCCGATCGACGGGAGCCGCCCGCATCGTCGCCCGCAGTCTCGGGGTCAAGCGATTCGGTGACGTCCGCGACGTAACTCGGCGACCCGTACTTCTTCAATTCTTCGACGACGCGTTGTACCTCGCCGTCGGCGACGAAGCACCCCTGAACACGCTTGGCACCCGGTTCCCCCGGACGGTGCAAAAGCAGGTCCCCGTAGCCGAGGAGCTGTTCGGCGCCGGGTTCGCCCAGAATCACGCGACTGTCGATGGCGGAGGCTACCTGGAAGGAAATACGCGTGGGAACGTTCGCCTTGATGAGCGATGTGACAACGTCGACCGACGGGCGTTGCGTCGCGAGAATCAGATGAATCCCCGCCGCACGGGCTTTTTGCGTGAGACGCGTGATTTCGCCTTCAACTTCCTTTCGGTTCGTGAGCATGAGGTCGGCGAGCTCGTCGACCACGCACACGATGTAGGGCCAGGGCTCAAGCGTGCCCGCAAGAGGATCGTCGGGCGCGGCCATCGGGTCGCGAATCGGCTGCCCGCGTTCGATCGCTTCGCGCACGCGTTCGTTGTAGCTCGTGAAGTGCCGCACGCCGATGCGGCTCATCACCGCGTAGCGGTTGTCCATCTCGCGCGTCAACCACTTAAGGGCGGTCGCTGCCTTGTTCATGTCAGTGACGACCGGGCAGAGAAGGTGCGGGATCCCGTTGTAGAGCGAGAATTCGAGCATCTTCGGATCGATTAGCACGAGGCGCAACTGCGAGGGGTCCGTGCGGTAGAGCATCGAGAGGATCATCGCGTTGATGCCGACCGACTTCCCCGAGCCCGTCGTACCCGCCACAAGGAGGTGCGGGGTCTTGGCAAGGTCCATGACGAAAGGACGGCCCGCGATGTCCTTGCCGATCGCCAGCGTCAGGAGGGACTTGCTCGTTTCGTAAGCTTCCGACTGCAAAATTTCCTTGAGGCGCACCGTCTGACGGACGGGATTCGGCACTTCAAGCGCGATGTAACTCGTTCCCGGCACTGAAAGCACCACGCGCACCGCCTGTACGCCCAGAGCACGACGCAGGTCATCGCGGGCGTTTTCGATTTGCGAGCCTTTCACGCCCGCGCCCGGCTCCAACCAGTACTGCGTGATCACGGGGCCGGGTTGCGCGCTCATCACGGCGGCCTCGATGTTGTAGCTCTTCAGTTTCGAAACGATGAGACGACTCGTCATACCGATCGTCTCTTCGTCGACGCCGCGCGCCTCCTCGTCGGGGTCATCAAGGAGACCGAGACTCGGACGGGGCGAATCCGCAGCCGACTCCGCACGTTCGGGACGGGGAGCATCGGCGCGCGGTGCGGGCACCGCCTTTTCGGTCGTCGCCGCTTTGGGCTTGATGATGCGAAGCGGAAGACGGCTCTCGGTGTCAACCGCAGCCGCGCGACTCTGCTTCGCAAGATCCCCTTCGGCCTGAGCGGCGAGCTTCGTTTCGGCTTCTTCCTCTTCGCCCGATGTCAACCGAGCGATGCGTCGAATGATGAAGCGGTCGAGAATACGCCCTACGGCCTCCGACACGTTCACCCACGAAAAGTCCATGAGGAGCGACAAACCGATCGCCATCAGCGTGAAAAACATCACGGTCGAAAGACCCAGCCCGACGTAATACTCCAGCGACGTGCCGAGCGAATGGCCGAGCACGCCCCCAGAGTGTGCGGGGAGTACCACCTCAAAACGTCGGAGTCGCAACGCTTCGAGCCCGGTCGAACCGAGCATCAGCGCGAGAAAACCGACGCAGGCGGAAAACTTCGGCGGATTGATGCGCTCGGGATCCGTTTCGCCGCGGGCGCGGCGCAATTGCGAACGGATGGCGAAAACCGCAATCATGAAAAAGCCCGGGACGACCCACCAGGCCGAGAGCCCGAAGGCACCGAAAAGCAGGTCGGCCGCCCACGCGCCCCACAGACCGCACAGGTTGTCGGGCGACTTCGACGTGCTCACGGAAAAAGCCGGATCGTCGGCCGAATAGCTCCCGAGCGTCATCGCAAGAATGACGCCGACCGGAATCGAAAAGGTCCAGCTCCACTCCCACAAAAAATGCACGACGTGTCGAAGACCCGCCTTGATGCGCTCCAACATCCAGGTCAACAACCGCGCCCAGCGCGAACGCTCCGAGAGGGCGTTCCGATCCGTCGTCTTTCTTTTCTGATTGCTCTTCCTCGCCATGGCGTACGGGTTCCGGAAAACTCAAAACGCCTCATTTTAAAGGGGGAACGCACGCGGGGCGCGGCACATCGGGTGCAAAGCGACGTCGACACGCGCGTCGCGTACGTGGTCGCAAATAAGCAAACGAACTATCGTACATTGCGAACCAATAGATTATTTATATATAATGGAATTACTCTTAACATTTCCGGTCTTCGACCGTCCTTCGCCCCTTGAGGGCATCGGGAGCCATTCATGTCTGAAACGAAGCACGCCCCTCTTCTCATCCTCGGTTCCGGGCCCGCCGGCTGGACGGCCGCCGTCTATGCCGCCCGTGCGAATCTCAAGCCCGTCGTGATTACCGGCATGGAAGCAGGCGGTCAGCTGATGACGACGACCGAAGTCGACAACTGGCCGGGCGCCGTTGACGGGATCATGGGTCCCGAACTGATGGAACGCCTCCAGCAGCACGCCGAGCGTTTCGGCACCGAAGTGGTTTTCGACGTCATCCAGTCGGTCGACCTTTCCTCGCGCCCCTTCAAGCTTTCGGGCGACATGGGTTCGTACACCGCCGACGCGCTCGTCATCGCCACGGGTGCCTCGGCCATGTACCTCGGTCTTGAAAGCGAAGAGAAGTACCGCGGTCGCGGCGTTTCGGCCTGCGCGACGTGCGACGGCTTTTTCTATCGCGGCAAGCCCGTGGCCGTCGTCGGCGGCGGCAATGCCGCCGTCGAGGAAGCCCTCTACCTCGCCAACATCGCGAGCAAGGTGACGCTCGTTCACCGTCGCGACACGTTCCGCGCCGAACCGATCCTCGTCGATCGACTGATGGAAGCCGTGGCCGAAGGGAAGATCGAGCTGCAACTGCACCGCACCGTCGATGAAGTGCTCGGTGACGGCAAGAACGTGACGGGTCTGCGCCTTGCTTCGACACAGGGCGAAGCTCCCTTGGAAATCGCCGTCGACGGCCTCTTCGTCGCGATCGGCCACAAACCCAACACGGCGCTCTTCGAAGGCCAGATCGAACTCGAAAACGGCTACGTCAAGACGGCGGGCACGGGCTCTGCGGCCGCGACCGCCACGAACGTTCCGGGCGTCTTCGCTGCGGGCGACGTTCAGGACCAACACTACCGTCAGGCCTGTACCTCGGCGGCAACGGGCTGCATGGCCGCACTTGACGCGCAGCGCTTCCTCGAAGCCCAGGGCCACGGCCGCTAAAACACGCCGAAGCATTTCGGGTGCTTTTGAGATAGTTTGAACCGCGACGAACCGGAAGGCTCAAGCTCCCGATATGCTTCCCTACGCTTTGATATGCCCCGACGAAGCCCCGCGCTTCGCGGGGCGTTTTCTCTTGCTGAGGCGCCGAATGCGCGTCGCCCTCCGCGCACCCGCGGCCGAAGCGCGATAATGGCTCTTCCCCTTTTCGAGGACGTCGGCGTCGTCACCCCGTGCCGCTACGTGCGGCTCTCTGCGCGACCGACCCACGAGAACACACAGCAGACGATTCAACCAACCGAGGAGCGGCGCTCCTGCCGCGCGGGAACGCGCGAATTTGCGCGCCGAAACATCTATGAAGTATTCGAGCCTTGCGGATCTGAAGGCCGTCAGTCGCGAACTCAAGGAAAAGGCCAAGGCCGCCGAAGAAGAACGTCGTCGCGAAGAAGAGCGACGCCTGGCCGCAACGAAAGACGCCCGCGCCTTCCGTGCCGCCATGGCCGATCTCGGCGTGACGCCCTCCAAAAACGCCAATCGCGTCTTGCACGCCGCGCGCCCCAAGACCCCGACCCCGCAAGCCAAAGCGATCGCCGCGCAACTCGCCGACGAGACCCCCGCCGATCGCTTCTCCGACGAGTGTGACCCAAGCGACTTTCTCAATGAAGAAGACCTCTTTTTCCGTCGCGAAGGAATTTCGCCCGAGCTTCCCAAGCGCCTGCGTCGGGGCGAGTGGACCGTGCAGGCCAAGCTCGACCTTCACGGCCTCTATGTCGACGAAGCGCGCGTCGTCTTTGCGAAGTTCCTTGACGACTGCCGCATCCGCGGCTACCGATGTCTTTCGATCGTGCACGGCAAGGGTTACGGCTCCGCGGGCGGGCAGAGCGTGTTGCGCGAAAAGGTGCGCCGCTGGGTGAAGCAGTGCGACGACGTGATCGCCTTTGCGCAGGCCGCACCCTCAAAGGGCGATGCGGGCGCGCTCATCGTACTCCTCAAGCAGTCGGGGACCCGATAAGACCCGCCGTTCGAACGTTGTAACGCTCGGATGAATGCAAAAAGCCCCGATCTCGATCGGGGCTTTTTGCGCTCGAAGGGGCACGCTCGGTGACTCACACCGCCGCTTCGCCCGTTTCGCCCGTGCGAATGCGGATCACCTGCTCGACATCGAAAACGAAAATCTTTCCGTCGCCGATGCGACCGGTGTAAGCGGCCTTGCGAATTTCTTCGATCGCCTGCTCGAGAATGTCGTCCGAAACCACGGTTTCGATCTTGAGCTTCGGCAGGAAGTCGACCACGTATTCGGCGCCGCGGTAAAGCTCAGTGTGCCCCTTTTGGCGGCCGAAACCCTTCACTTCCGTCACGGTCAGTCCGTGAACGCCCACCTCGGAAAGAGCCTCGCGTACTTCGTCGAGCTTGAACGGTTTGATGACGGCTACGATCTGTTTCATCTCTTGAGTCTCCTCACGCTTTGCGTTTCAAACCGATCTGCTCGACGCGGTATTCGTAGAGCGACACGTCGGCGACGCGCACGCCGAAATGCGGGTCGTTGCCCGGACTGTGCCAGACGTCGAGATTTTGGCGCCAGGCACGGATGAAAGCCGCGACGTTTTGCGGCATCGCCGCACTCTGAGTCACCTCTTCGAGCGTGAAGCGCTGGCCGCCCACGAGATAAAACGTGAGATGATGCGCCATCAGGCCGTGCGTGACCGGGGCGGCAAACGCCACGGACTGTTTCGGGGTTTCGGACTGTTGCGGGGCGACGAGCTCCGCCTTTTTGTGGCTCTTCGTCATGATCTGTTTCGAGCGACCGCCCCCGCGGGGCGGTCGGCTTTGAATTCGGGTTGGGAAAGTCTACCTCAAGCCTCGGTCGCGGGGATGAGGTCGGCCAGATCGTGTGCCGTGCGGGAGGCGAGTTCCTTGTCATCTGCTTCGACCATCACGCGAAGCAGAGGCTCCGTCCCCGAGGGGCGAATGAGCACGCGCCCGCGGCCCGCCAAAGCGGCTTCCGCACGTTCGACCGCCTCAACGAAGGGCATATGCAACTTCCAGTCCCAGCCCTTCGTGATCCGGCGATTGACGAGCACCTGCGGCATGAGCGCGAGGTCGGCCGTCAGTTCGGCCAGGGTCTTCCCGGAGCGGCGCAACGCGGCGAGAACCTGCAGGGCGCTCACGATCCCGTCGCCCGTCGTCTGGCGATCGAGCGCAAGGAGATGCCCCGAAGTTTCGCCTCCGTAGAGCCACCCCTTCGCCTTCAGCATCTCCAGCACGTAGCGATCGCCCACTTTCGAGCGAGCAAACGGCACGCCGAGTTCGTTCAGACGCTTTTCAAGACCGAAATTCGTCATGAGAGTGCCGACGACGCCCGCGACTTGCCCTTGTGCCATGCGGTCGCGCACGATCACGTACAGGAGCTCGTCCCCGGTATAGACGCGACCGCACGCGTCGGCCATGATGAGTCGGTCGGCGTCGCCATCGAGGCTCACGCCCAGTTCGCACCCCGCGTCGCGCGTGCGTTCCGAGAGGCGTTCGGTATGGGTCGCCCCCACGCCGTCGTTGATGTTGAGGCCGTCGGGGCTCACGCCGTCGGCGCGCACTTCGGCGCCGAGTTCGTGCAACACGTCGGGGGCAACGTGATAGGCCGCACCGTTGGCGCAGTCGACGAAAATCTTCATGCCGCGCAGATTCACGGAGGGGTCGATCGTCGACTTGCAGAATTCGATGTAGCGACCCGCGGCGTCGTCAAGGCGCCGCGCCTTGCCGAGCTCGGCGGAAGGAACGCACGAGCAACCACAGTCGATTTCCGCTTCGATCTCTTCTTCAATCTCATCGGGGAACTTCGTCCCTTCACCCGAGAAGAACTTGATTCCGTTGTCGTCGTACGGATTGTGGCTCGCCGAAATCACGACGCCCGCATCAAGACGAAGAGCGCGCGTGAGGTACGCAACTGCGGGCGTCGGGATGGGGCCGCAGAGCACGATATCAACGCCCGCAGCGGAAAACCCCGCCTGCAGGGCCGCTTCGAGCATGTAGCCCGAAACGCGCGTGTCCTTGCCGATCAGCACCGCGGCGTGCCCTGAGGGGCTGCGTCGACGCAACACGCGCCCCGCCGCCATGCCGAGTTTCATCACGAAGTCGGGCGTAATGGGGGCTTCGCCCACCTTGCCTCGAACACCGTCGGTTCCGAAATAATGACGCGCCATCGCGTTGCTCCTTTGTCTGCGAGAAATGTGTGGGTTGTGTGAGTGAGCGTTCAAAGACCGAGTCGGGTGCGGGTGCGGCGCCAGACGCGCAGCATGGTACACGCCTCGGCCGTCGCGCGAACATCGTGAACGCGCAACACGTGCGAGCCCGCCGAGGCGGCGAGCAGCGCCCCCGCAACACTCGCGTCGACACGGTCCTTCGGGTCGCCGATCCCCGTCGACAACCCGATCATGGACTTGCGGGAAATCGCCGTCATGACGGGGAAACCCGAGTCCGCAAAGCGTTCGATCGCGGCCCAGATGTCGAGATTCTGTTCGTAAGTCTTGCCGAAGCCGACGCCCGGATCCCAGCAGATGCGTGAGGCATCGACGCCCGCCTTGAGGAAGGCCTCGGTGCGACGCTCAAGATAGCGGCGCACCGCGTCGACCGCATCGGTTTCGGGCTCAAGTTGCGTGCGATCCATGATGACGAGACCGCACCCCGATTCGGCCGCCGTTTCGAGCGCCCCGGGCTGCTCGAATCCGCGGATGTCATTGAGGATCTCGGCACCCGCTTCGGCCGCCGCGCGCATCACGGCCGCCTTCGAGGTGTCGACGCTCACTGAGACGCCGCGGCGCGAAAGTTCCGTGACGACAGGCATCACGCGTTCGAGTTCCATTTCGAGCGTCACGGCCGTTTCGCCGAACCCCGGTCGGGTCGACTCGCCCCCGACGTCGACGATGTCGGCCGACCCCTTCATGCTTTCGGCCCAGGCAAGCGCCGCCTCCAGGGAGTTGTGCTCGCCCCCATCCGAAAACGAATCGGGCGTGACGTTGAGAATTCCCATGACGAGCGGAGCCGCCGCGTCGAGATCGTAAGTACGGGTTCGGGTGCGCCAGATGAGCGGCATGGTGTGTCCTTCGTTCGTTTCGGTGCAGTTTGTTCTTCGGTTCGGCCTTCGGTCCGAATCGAACCTTCAATCGAATCGGGCCGCTCGACTGCACGCGAAGCAGTCGACCGGCCCGTTCATTGCTGTACGAGATCGGGGAGGCGGGAATTCGGGCTTCGCTCGGAACCGGCCGAAGCCGATTCCGAAGAGCACTCGGTCCCGTTGCTGCCCGTCAGGCGTTCCCTCCGTCCTTGCGGGAGGGTTCGTCGCGACGATCGGCATCGGCGGGCGCTTCGGCGGCTTCGGAAGCATCGGCGGGCTCGGACGCACGATCCGTCGTTTCCTTCGCCTGTGCGCCGTCGATCTGGGCGGTGTCCTCGACCTTCTCCTCGTCGTCCTTCTTCGAGCCCTTCTCGGACTTCGGCGTCCAATCCTTCGGAGGACGCGGGGTCTTGCCCGCCATGATGTCGGCGATCTGATCCGCATCGATCGTTTCCCAATCAAGCAGAGCCTTCGCCATGACGTGCATCTTGTCGGCGTTTTCTTCGATCAGGCGACGCGCCACGGCATACTGCTCGTCGATGATGCGGCGGATTTCCGCATCGACTTCCTGCATGGTGCGCTCCGAGACATGCGTCGTCTTCGTCACCGAACGGCCGAGGAACACTTCGCCTTCGTTTTCAGCGTAGACCATCGGTCCCATACGTTCGCTCATCCCGTAGCGGGTCACCATGTCGCGCGCGAGCTGCGTGGCGCGTTCGAAGTCGTTCGAAGCACCCGTCGTCATTTGGTGCATGAAGACTTCTTCGGCGATACGGCCGCCGAAGAGAATGGCGATGCGCGTGAGAAGGTACTGACGGTCGTAACTGTAATGGTCCTCGGTCGGCAACTGCATCGTGAGCCCGAGCGCGCGGCCGCGCGGAACGATCGTCACCTTGTGCACGGGATCACTCTTCGGAAGGAGGTAGGCGACGACGGCATGACCCGACTCGTGGTAGGCCGTGTTGCGGCGCTCTTCCTCGTTCATGACCATGGCGCGGCGTTCGCTGCCCATCATGATCTTGTCTTTAGCGTTTTCAAAGTCGACCATCTTCACGACGCGGCCATTGCGACGCGCGGCAAAAAGCGCCGCTTCGTTCACGAGGTTCGCGAGGTCCGCCCCCGAGAAGCCCGGCGTGCCGCGGGCGATCACGGCGGCGTCGATGTCGGCGCCAACGGGGATCTTGCGCATGTGAACGTTGAGGATCTGTTCGCGACCGCGAATGTCGGGCAACGGCACCACGACCTGACGGTCGAAACGCCCCGGACGCAGAAGCGCGGGGTCAAGCACGTCGGGACGGTTCGTCGCGGCGATCACGATCACGTTCGCGCCCGTATCGAACCCGTCCATTTCGACGAGCATCTGGTTGAGCGTCTGCTCGCGTTCGTCGTTGCCGCCGCCGAGGCCCGCACCGCGCTGGCGACCGACCGCGTCGATTTCGTCGATGAAGATGATGCAGGGCGAATTCTTCTTGGCGGTTTCGAACATATCGCGAACGCGCGCGGCACCGACGCCGACGAACATTTCGACGAAGTCCGAACCCGAAATCGTAAAGAAGGGCACGCCCGCTTCGCCGGCGATCGCCTTGGCAAGGAGGGTCTTACCCGTACCGGGCGAACCCACGAGCAGAATGCCGCGGGGAATGCGGCCGCCGAGACGCTGGAACTTGTTCGGGTCGCGCAGGAAGTCGACGATTTCCTGAACGTCTTCCTTGGCTTCGTCGCAGCCTGCGACATCCTTGAAGCGAACCTTGTTTTCCTGGTCGTCGAGCATGCGAGCCTTGGACTTCCCGAAGCTGAAAGCACCGCCCCCGGCGCCGCCCCCCTGCATGCGACGCATGAAGAAAATCCACACGGCAATCAGAAGGAGCATCGGGAACCACGACACGAAAACCGAGAGCAAGAGCGAGGGTTCCTCTTCCGCCTTGCCGTAGACCTGAACGCCCGCCTTGCGCAGATCGTCGACCATCCAGAGGTCGCCCGGGCTCGTGAGCGTGTACTCGCTCCCCGTCTGCGGGGTGACGGTGATACGGGAGCCCTGAATATCCACGCGGCGGATCTTCCCGGACTTCGCATCCTCCATGAACTGGGTGTAGCTCGTCGTATCGAGCTTCGAGGGCTCGGTGGCGTCGAACTGCCGGAATACGGTAAAGAGCACGACGGCAACGAGAACCCACACGGCAATGCGGGCAAACGACTTGTTATCCAATTACTCAACTCCTAGTGAGGGCGCGAACCGCTCGTCGGCCGCTTCGGACCGGGCGGCGAGCCTTCTCGATGGGACCCCGCCGGAACCCGGAATCGGGTTTCGGCGGGCGGTTTCCCATTTTAACGGCCGCCCGCACGGCGCCTGTGGCGTGTACGGGCTCTTTTGGCCGTCAACTTCGTACGGACTCGGTCTTTTTGGTATGAATTTATTTCTTCGGCTTGAGTTCCCGCGCCACAAGGTAGACCTCGGCCGAGGTGTCGCGCGACGCGGCGGGCTTGCGGGTATAGACCTTCTTGAAGACCTTCTTCAAAGATTCGACGTACTGCGAGTAGCCCGAACCCTGGAAAGCCTTTGTCACGAAGACGCCCGAGTCCTTCAAGTGCTCCATGCAGAATTCGAGAGCAAGCTCATTCAAAAGGAGCGAACGGGCCGCATCGGCCGCGGCGATACCCGACAAATTCGGAGCCATGTCCGAAAGCACCACGTCGACCTTGTCTCCGTTTAGAATCTCGGTCAGCTTGTCGGCCACCTCCTGCTCGCGAAAGTCGCCCTGCAAGAAGGTCACGCCGTCAATCGGATCCATCGGCAGGATGTCCATGGCAATGATGCGGCCTTCGACTCGGCCCGATCGATCCGACAGACGCTCGCGAACGATCTGCGTCCAACTGCCCGGCGCCGCACCTAGGTCCACCACGGTCATGCCGCGGCGAAGCAGATGTTCCCGATCGTCGAGTTCGGTGAGTTTGTACACCGAACGGGCTCGATAGCCTTCCGCGCGGGAACGCTTCACGAACGGGTCATTGATGTGACGTTCGATCCAGGCACGGTTGGATCTGAGCTTTTTCGTTGCAACAGGCATTCTTTTGGCCTCTCGAAGAATTGAAATTTTCGAACGGGGAACGCCGGCCGGCGCGCTGAGCGGGCCCTTTCCCCGTCCGTCAAGTATTTGGAAAAATTATGAAGGAAATCATTCTCGCGCGTGACACGCGACTCGCCTTGCGTGCTCAGGCCCATCACCTTGACCCCGTCGTTCTCCTCGGCGCCAACGGCCTTACCGAAGCCGTCATGAAGGAAATCGACCGCGAACTGAAGGCCCACGAACTCATCAAGGTACGCGTGCCGACCGACGACCGCGAAGAACGCGAAGCCGTGTTCGCCGAAGTAGCCGAAACGCTCGGCTGCGCGCGAGTTCAAATGATCGGCAAGCTCCTCGTTCTCTGGCGTCCGGCCGACGAATCGGTCGACCCGAAGGAAGCCGAAGAATCCGCTCGCATCGCGGCGCTCGCCTTCGGCCGCGGCTCGGTCGCGGGCAAGGCCCGCGCCGAAGCGCCCGTCAAGACCCGCAAGGCTCCGGTGAAGGCCGACAAGCCCGTCAAGAAGGTCGCCTCGAAGAAGCCGGGCGAAAAGAAGAAGAAAGCCGAACCCGCGCCGCGCCGCGCTCGTCCGAAGCGCACCCGCACGACGAAGAAGGCCGCGCTCGCGAAGTCCTGATCGCCCTCAACCTTACGGTTGGCAGGCAACCATCGAATAAGGCGCACGACTCGATGCGAGGCGTGCGCCTTTTCGTTTGCGTGCTCGGGAAGGTCCGCAAGAACCCGCTCGAGCCGCCCTTAATCCTCAGAGGTACTGAACCTCTTCGATTTCGTACGTGACTTCGCCCTTCGGGGCCATGAACTTCACGACGTCACCTTCGAACTTGCCGATGAGGGCGCGCGCGATCGGGGACGAAACGGAAATCAGGTTCTGCTTGATGTCCGCTTCGTCGTCGCCCACGATCTGGTAGGTGACGCTCGCGTCGTCGTCTTCGTTGTAGAGCGTCACCGTCGCACCGAACACGATGCGGTCGCCCGCGTCGACGGTCTTGGGATCGATCACCTGCAGAGCCGGAATTTTTCCTTCGAGCTCGGCAATGCGTCCCTCGATGTGTCCCTGCTCCTCGCGGGCGGCATCGTACTCGGCGTTTTCCGAAAGGTCGCCCTTTTCGCGGGCCTCCGCGATGGCGGCGACGACGGCCGGACGGGCGGTCTTCTTGAGGTATTCGAGTTCGCTCTTGAGCTTTTCGGCGCCCTTGATCGTGATGGGAATGCGGTTCAACATGTCGGTGAGGTTTACCCTTCAAATAAAAACACAACGTCCGACCGCAAACGGCCGGACGCTGCAGGAAAAAGTTCCGCGGACGCGCTCCGCGCGCCAAGCTTGCGGAGCGTCCGAACCCGCCGGTCGTCGCGCACGACGCACGGCGCGACCCCTCTGCGGGCAATGTTGCTAGTGTACCTCAAGGCCGAAGGACGTGGTCGGAGACGGGGTCGATCGGAACCGCGCCGCGCTCGGACGATTCCCTCCCCGAGGCCTCAGTCGTTCGCATAGTTTTGAGGGTCGAGCCGTCGTTCGACGAGTTCGATCATGATGTGGATGCACTTGATGTGCAGTTCCTGCACGCGGTCCGCCCAACGGCCCGCGGGCGTCACGATCGCAACGTCCGATTCGAGCGCGAGCGGCGACCCTTCGCGCCCCGTCATGCCCACGACCGTCATGCCGCAGGCCTTCGCCGCGCGCACTGCTTTGAGGATGTTTTTGCTCGTTCCCGAGGTCGAAATCGCGAGGAGGACGTCACCCTTGCGACCGAATCCCTCGACCCAACGCGAGAAGACGTCTTCGTAACCGTAGTCGTTTCCGACGCAGGCCATGTGAGAGACGTCCGAAATCGCAGTCGCCCCGTAGGGACGGCGATCGCTCCGGTAGCGCCCCGTCATTTCCTCGGCGAAGTGCATCGCGTCGCAGAGACTTCCGCCGTTGCCGCACGAATAGATGCGGCCGCCCGCTTCGATGCAGTCGGCGAACACGCCTGCCGCACGGTCCACGGCCGATAGCGCCGCCTCGTTCTTCATGAGGGATTCGAGTGCCGTATTCGCCTCCGCCAGGGCGGCGAGAATGTGTTCCTTGCTCATGGAATGTCTCCTATCTCACGCTTCGCGGCGCGAGTAGACGGCCCCCGCAATCGTGCTCAGGTCCGTATATTCGATTTCAAGCCCCGAAGGAAGTCCCCGCGCGAGACGGGTCACCCGCAGCTCGGGCCAGCGCTTTTTGAGTGCGTCGATCAGATAGTAGGCCGTCGCATCGCCTTCCGGTGTGTAGGACGTGGCGACAACGACCTCGCGCAGGCCGTCCTTCTCGACCCCTTCGGCCACGCGCTCGATGAAGCGCGGCAGACCGATTTCTTCGGGACCCACGTCGTCAATCGGAGCGAGCCGCCCCGAGAGCACGAAGTAAAGACCCGGCCAAGCGAGCGACGCGTCGAGCGCGAGCTGATCGGCCACGCTTTCGACGACGCAAAGCATAGTGCGGTCGCGCCCTTCGTCCGCGCAGACGTCACAGACATCGGACTCGCAAAACGTGTTGCAACGGGGACACCGATGAAGACGTCGATCCGCCTCGGAAAGCGCGGCGATCAGGATCTTCAGACGCGCGTGTTCGCCCGAGAGAAGATAAAAGGCCGCGCGTTGTGCGGACTTCGGGCCGTAGCCCGGCATCTCGGCGAGCACCTTGACGAGTGCGTCGAGCGACGGCGGAAACGCTCCCGGCGAACTCATTCGCACGCTCCGGGGTTCGGACAGGAAAAGCGCATCTTGACGTCGAACGGTTTTCCGAAGTAGGGCCAGCTCGTCACGAGCACGTCCGCCCCGGCGCGCGCGTACTCGGTCGCATTCAGTGCGGTCACGCCGCCCGCGACGTTGATGACGACGTTCGGATACTTCTCGTGGAGCGCCCGTCGGAATTCGGCCACGGTCTCGGGTGCGAAGCGCTCGCACTGAATGATGTCCGCACCCGCCGCAGCATACCGCAGGCCTTCTTCGATCGAATCGACTTCAACGGCGATTTTTCGCTCCGGAGCGCTCCTCTTCAACCGGGCGACGGCCGCGTCGGGGGACGGGCAAAAGACCCGATGCTGTTCGAAAACGAGCACCGAGTCGGAGAGACCGTAGCGGTGCACGATGCCGCCTGCGGCGCGCACGGCCGCATAGACGATCGGTTTCGTGCCGGGGAAGTGCTTGCGGGTGAGCGCGACGCGCGCGTTCGGATTTTCCGACCGGACCGCCCGCACCATGTCGGCCACGCGATTCGCAACGCCCGATGCGTATTCGAGCACGTTCTGGGCGGTTTTATAGACCGCGTGAAGTTCCGAAGCCCGGCCGTACGCACGAAGCAGGACCCGTCCCGCTTCGACGCGCTCTCCGTCGCACGCAAGCCGTTCGACGCGGGCACCCCGCAGTTCGAAAAGACGGCACGCCGCGTCGAGTCCCGCCACGATCCCTTCCGCCTTGGGTGCGGCTTCGACAACACCTACCGTATCGCCGATCCCGAGCCCTTCGGTCGTCAGGTCGTCGTACGGGCAATCGTCGCCAAGCAATCCCTCAAGGTACGCATCCGAGAAATGCATGTCACCCCCGCCAATCATCCGATTGGAAAATTCGTTCTTCCCGACGGCAAAGACGCTCCGAACTTCGGAGCGTCTCGCATCGGTTCCTGCCTCAGAAGGGCATCTTCATGCCGGGAGGCAGAGGAACGGCCTGGCGCATGCGCGCTTCGCTCACGGCCGCGAGCTTCGTCACGGCATCGTTGAACGCCAGCGTCACCAAGTCTTCGAGCATTTCGATATCTTCGGGATCGACCGTCTTCGGATCAATCGTCACGCGACGACACTCGTGCTTGCCGCTGATCACCACCTTGACGGCACCGCTGCCGGCTTCGCCCTCGATCTCCATCTGAGCGATTTCTTCCTGAACCTTGGCGAGCTTCGCCTGCATCTTCTGGGCCTGGGCCATCAGTCCGCCCATACCGCCCATGCCACCCATTCCGCGCATGTCGTCGTGTCCTCCGTAAGGTTTGTACGATTCGGCACCCTACATCGATTCGTCGGGGTGCCGGGGTTTGCTGAAAACTTACCACATCAGCGTCGCGTGCGACGCTTCGATCCGGGCGGGAGTTCGGCCCCATCGGCCGCTCGCACCGATCCTTCGTCGACCGTACCGTGGAAAATCTCCACGATCGACTTCACGAAGGGGTCTTTCGAAAAGGCCTCGACGAGCGCGAGGTGTTCCGCGACGCGCTCCCGACGCTGCTCGGCTGCAACGGTCGCTCCTTCGCTCACGTTGCCGACCTCGAAGGCCACGTGGAAGGGGTGACCGAGATAGCGCGAGATATCCTCCGCCAAACGCTTGCGATTGGCTTCGGTGGCAAACGCGCGCACGGAAAGGCGCAACTCCGCCCGGTCATGCGTGAGCTCGAGCACTTCAGCCTGCGTAGCGAGCATCTTCACCGGACCCGCCAGTCCCGCTCCCTCAATGAGGGACCGCCAGTTGAGCGGACCCGGAGTTCCCAAGTCCTCGTCGGACGGGTGAACTCCGTAATCCGCGGGAACTTCCTCAACCGGCGGAGGGCTCTCCCCAGGGAGGCGTCCCACCGTCGTTCCCAGGGCGTTTGGGTGCTCCCGATGCGGGTCGGGGCATGGGCGGGAGCCCCGAACCCTCGCCCACGCGCGCCACCTGCGCGCCACCCGGCATCGGGGGCTCCACCGGTTGCACGACAGCCGCATTCGGGGCACTCGTTGCAACCTCGGGGCGTGCGCCACCGCGTTCGTCGCGCGGCACGACGCGACCGACGCGCAGACCCGCCGGCTTGAAGGCGAGCATGCGCAGAAGCGTCATCGTAAAGCCCGCGTATTCGTCGGGCGCGAGATTCAGATCGTTTCGTCCGTGAAGCACGGTCTGGTAGTAAAGCTGAACCTCTTCGGGCGAGAAAAGCTTCGCAAGTTCGGCTTGCGCTTCGTAGTCGGGATCGTCCTGAGCAACAGCGCCCGGCACGCGCTGCATAAGCGCGATCCGGTGCAAAAGCCCCGCCATGTCGCGAAGCGCCTGCGCGAAGGAAATGCTCTCGCTCGACATTTGGTCTGCAAGTCGCATCATGGTGTCGGCTTCGCCGCGCTCGAGCGCACGAAGAATTTCAACGAGCACGTCGCCGCTCGTCATGCCGAGCATGTGTCGCACGGCTTCGAGCGTGACGGCGCCGCCGCAGTACGCGATCGCCTGATCGAGAAGCGACAACGCGTCGCGCATCGACCCTCGGGCGCCCTCCGCCAGAAGGCGCAACGCGGGCGTTTCCGCGTCGATCTTCTCGACTTCGAGAATGTGTTGCATGTGCGCGACGATCGCCGAGGGCGTCATGTTGCGCAGATTGAACTGCAGGCAACGCGAGAGCACCGTGATCGGCATTTTCTGCGGATCGGTCGTCGCGAGGATGAACTTCACGTACTCGGGCGGTTCCTCGAGCGTCTTCAACATGGCGTTGAAGGCCGTACTCGAAAGCATGTGCACTTCGTCGATCATGTAGACCTTGAAGCGACCGACGGTCGGGGCGTACATTGAGCGCTCGAGAAGCGCCGTCATGTCTTCGACCGAACGGTTCGAGGCCGCGTCCATCTCGATGTAGTCGACGAAGCGCCCTTCGTCGATCGCACGGCAGGCGGGACATACTCCGCACGGATGTGCCGTAATGCCTCCCTTGCCGTCCGCTCCCTGGCAATTGAGGGCTTTGGCGAAGATACGAGAAATCGTCGTCTTACCGACGCCGCGCGTGCCCGTGAAAAGATAGGCGTGGTGGAGACGCTCCTGCGTGAGCGCCCGCGTGAGGGCGGTGACTACATGGTCCTGCCCCACGATCGACTCGAAATCGTGAGGACGCCACTTGCGCGCGAGTACCTGATAGCTGCTCATAGATAAGTTTTCGGCGCACGGCCCCGCGTACGCCTTATGGCTCATGCTCATGGCTGCGCGGGACGAGCACCGCTCGTCGGTTGGTTAACAATCGTCCGCCGTCTGCTTCGGGACTTTCGGCCCCGCACGGGGGTCGCCCTTCCCGAACGGGTCGTGCTCCGTATTTTAGGGCGTGCGACTGCTACCCGCGGGTGCCGCCCCCGCGTCAAACATCGGAAACACCGTCGCCCGGAAGGGGCGCGGCCTCGTCGGGCTCGGCTGCGAGCCGCTCCATCGTCGCACGGTCGACGCGGCAGATGCGCCAGTCGTTGAGAATCGTCGCCCCGAGCTTTTGGTAAAAGTCGATCGCGGGCTGATTCCAGTCGAGTACCACCCACTCGAAGCGGCCGCACCCTTCCTTCACGGCCTCGCGCGCGAGGTAGCGGATGAGGCGTCGTCCGCAGCCGCTCCTGCGCGCTTCCGGCACGACGAAGAGATCCTCCAGGTAGAGGCCGCGGCGTGTGAGGAAGGTCGAGAAATTGAAGAAGTAAAGTGCGAACCCGACGGGGCGTTCTCCTTCGGGACCCAGTTCCCAGGCGAGCACGCACCGAATGATGGAATGTTCGCCGAAGAGCTCCTCGTACACCGACTCGGGCGTGGCCGTGCACTGGTGATCAAGCTCCTCGTAGCGAGCGAGAGCGTGGATGAGTTCGCTGACGGTTGCAGCGTCTTCCGGGCGGGCCGGGCGGATTTCGAAGTGCGTCATGGGAGTAGAAGCTCCTCAAAGGTTGGTCGGGAAAACGACGTCGGCGAACACCTTGATCGCAAGGAGCCAGAAAAGTACCGAACCCGTGCGATAGATGATGCGGGAAGCGCGCTCGCTTCGCAGGAGTCCGCGAAAGTGCGACGTTACGAGACTGTAGGCTGTATGAATCAGAATCACGAGCAGGAAGTACGTACCCGAAAGCAGTGCAAACTGCGGCCAGAACGGAGCGTTCGTGGCGATGAACTGCGGAAAGAGCGACACGAAGAACATGATGAGCATCGGGTTCGTCATCTGCAGCATGATTCCCTCCATGAAAAAAGGAATCGGTCGCACGAGCGAGTCGCGAAAATCTTCGGGTCTGAGTTTGTCAATTCCCTTGTCGGCGAGCTTGAAACCCAACCCCTTGGCGTTCCAGGACTTCCAACCGAGCCACACCATGTAGAGCGCACCGAGGATACGCAACGCGCCGTAGGTTCCGGGCGAGTGCGCGAGCACGATCCCCAAACCCGTCGCAGAGATGAGCGCCATGATGATCGTTCCCGAGGCCGTGCCGCAAATGGTCCAGATTGCGCCCCCATAGCCGAATCGGACCGACTTCATGATGGTCATCAAAACCCCGGGGCCCGGGGAGAAAACGGTGGCGGCGGCCGTAAGGAGGAAAAGCCCGTAGAGTGTCGTATTCATGGCGGTTCAAGGCATTCGACCTTCGACGCCCACAATAAAGAGCACGTCCGCCCCGACGGCGGGCGGCGCCGCGCCGCAAGGTTCGATCCGACCATTGTAGGGGATGCCGTGCGGGGGACCGCCCTCGGGAAAACGCCAGAGCGCGGGACATTTCAGCTGCCGCGGACACAAAAAAAGCGCCCTCGGACACGGGGTCCAAGCACGCACGGGAGACGTCGGGCAGACGACGTCGGAGACCTTCGGAAAACAAATACCAGAAAATGAAAATGGCGAGCCTTATCCTCGGCACTGCACTCACATCGGTATGGCTGCTTTGTTCCCAACCTGACCAGATTCCCGAGGAGCACATGCGAGGGGACCCGCCAAGGGCCGTATTCTAGCGAAAGAACAAAAAAATTGCAAAATTCCCCCTTACCTTGTCGTTGTGACCCTTACGCGGGAAAATCACTGGTGTTATAGTTCTCCTGACTTCAATGTCCGGTTTCGATAGAACCGGACGACATCTCGGGCCTTTCGAACCGGCCGTCCGCTCAGGACGCTTTCCGGCGACTGCTCGCCCTTGCTACGACACCATCCGTTTGCCCCGCGGGATCCGCGCTTTCCTTTCCGAACAAATGCAACGCACGCGCGCATTCGCCGACGGACGGCGACCCGCACGCGATACCCGCCCCCGGGGACTTCAATTCACGACATTTTTCTCGGAGCAATCCATGAGCATCATTCACGTCACCGACGACAACTTCGACGCCGACATTCTCAAGTCCGACAAGCCCGTCTTCGTCGACTTCTGGGCTTCCTGGTGCGGTCCCTGCCGCATGCTCGCCCCGAAGCTTGAAAACGCCGCCGAAACCTTCGAAGGCCGCGCCGTGATCGCCAAGTACGACGTCGACGCCTCGTCCGATCGTGCCGCCGAATTCGGCGTGCGCGGCATCCCGACGATCATCGCCTTCAAGAACGGCCAGGTCGTCGACCAGCGCACCGGCGCCTGCGACCAGGCGACGCTCAACGCGTTCATCGAAAAGAACCTCTGATCGGTTCTTCAAACCATGCGGAATCCGCCGGCGGCGGATTCCGCCTTTCGTATCGTCGACGCTCGGACCGGTCGGTCCATTCTCACGCGTCATCCGCCCCGCACCTTCTCCTCACTTCTCCGAACGCTTCCGGACGGCCGTCCGGACTTCACGTCCTTTCATCATGCATCTCTCGGACCTCAAAGCGCTGCACGTTTCGCAACTCCTCGATATGGCTTTCGCCCTCGAGATCGACAACGCCCAGCGCATGCGCAAACAAGAACTCATGTTCGCCATCCTGAAGAAGAAAGCGAAATCCGGCGAACAGATCTTCGGCGACGGCACGCTCGAAATTCTCCCCGACGGCTTCGGCTTCCTGCGCAGCCCCGACTCGTCGTATCTCGCGAGCACGGACGACATTTACATTTCGCCCTCGCAGATCCGTCGCTTCAACCTGCACACGGGCGATTCGATCGAAGGTGAGGTACGTACGCCCAAGGACGGCGAGCGCTACTTCGCGCTCGTGCGCGTCGACACGGTGAACGGTCTTCCGCCCGAAGCGCTCAAGCATCGCATCCTCTTCGAAAACCTCACGCCGATCTTCCCGAACGAGCAGCTCACGCTCGAACGAAACCTGCGCGGCGACGAGAACTTCACGGGTCGCATCATCGACATGATGGCCCCGATCGGCAAGGGGCAGCGCGCGCTCATCGTCGCGCCCCCGAAGTCCGGGAAAACTGTACTCCTTCAGCACATCGCCCATGCCATCACGGCCAACCATCCCGATTGCGTGCTGATGGTGCTCCTTGTCAACGAACGCCCCGAAGAAGTGACGGAAATGCAGCGCTCGGTGAAGGGCGAAGTCGTGGCCGCCACCTTCGACGAACCCGCCGTGCGTCACGTACAGGTAGCTGAAATGGTGATCGAAAAGGCGAAGCGCCTCGCCGAATCGAAGAAGGACGTCGTCGTGCTCCTTGACTCCATCACGCGTCTTGCACGCGCCTACAACCAGGTGATCCCCTCCTCGGGCAAGGTTCTTACGGGCGGCGTAGACGCCAACGCGCTTGAGCGCCCGAAGCGCATCTTCGGCGCCGCGCGCAACCTCGAAGAAGGGGGCTCCCTCACGATCGTCGGCACGGCCCTCATCGACACGGGCTCGCGCATGGACGACGTGATCTACGAAGAGTTCAAGGGGACCGGCAACAACGAAATTCACCTCGAACGTCGTCTGGCCGAAAAGCGCGTCTATCCGGCCATCAACCTCAACCGTTCGGGCACGCGTCGCGAAGAGTTGCTCCTCAAGCCCGAAGTGCTCCAGAAGGTTTGGGTTCTGCGCAAGTTCCTCTATGACATGGACGAACTCGAATCGATGGAATTTCTCCTCGACAAGCTGAAGGCGACGAAGAACAACGACGAGTTCTTCGAGCTGATGAAGCGCTGAGGCTTCCGCGCGACACGAACTGAAAAAAGGGCGCCGACCGAGGTCGGGCGCCCTTTTTTCTTCAGGCATCCCGAAGCGCCGAAGGCACTTCGGATACTTGTGGATATTCCATAGATATTATATGGTTACACTCAAAACCCTCGGGCGCGATCCCAGTCCGCTAGCGTCACGGGCGAAAGCCGCAACCCGCAGGGGGACTGCTGACGCTTGAACGCAAACCGCGCGGCGCGTGCCGCAAGTTCCGCGTCTTTGCGCTCCAACTGCTCGCCCGCGAAGACGCGTTCCATCACGGCTTCGATCGTTTCGTAAGGCGGCAGGCTGTCACTGTCCTTTTGTCCGGAACGCAGTTCGGCCGTGGGTTCGCGCTCGATGAGCGCCACGGGGATACGCTCCGCGCCCGCCCGACGATTGGACTCGTAGCAAAGACGCCGCACATCCGCCTTCCAGAGGTCGGCGATCGGCGCGAAGCCCCCGGCGATGTCGCCGTACAGCGTTCCGTACCCCATGGCGGCTTCCGCCTTGTTCGAGCTGCAGAGCATCAGGGCGTTTCGGCGATTCGCGATCGCCATGAGCCAGAAGCAGCGAAGTCGTGCCTGAATGTTTTGGTCCGTAATGTCGCCCTCGGACAGAGCCCCCACATCGAGCTCGAACTCCTTGACGGCCAAATCGTGAAGGGACTCAATCGAGCGTTCCCGCAGTTCGATGCCAAGCCCGTTGCAAAGCGCCCGAGCGAGCGAACGGCTTTCCTCCGACGTGTAGCGAGACGCCAGCAACACCCCGCAGACCCGATCGGGACCGAGCGCGTCGACGGCCGCGGCCGCACAGAGCGCGCTGTCGACCCCCCCGGAAATACCGAGTACGACGCCGCCCGAAAGAAACGAGCGGGCGACGTAACTGCGCACGGACTTCACAAGCGCCTCGTAGAGAACCGCTTCGCGATCGGCACGGAGAGACGCCGTCGGCACCGCTTCCGGACCGTCGAGCGCTTCGCCACGGCGCCACTCGAACGTGACTCGCGCGCGCTCGAAGCGCGGCAACGCGACTGCTTTGATGCCGTCAGTAAAGAACGATTCACCTCGAAAGATTTCCGTACGCTCGGCACCCCCGAGGCTCATCGAGAGAACGGGGCGCGAAGGCGAAACGGGAAGCGGCAACTCTTCCCAAACCGTGTGGCGCAGGGAGGAATTCCAGTAAATGTCGCCCGGCGCCTCCTCCCGGAGCGCTACACGCGTTCCGTCGGGAAGCAGGATTCCTTCGGCGGGATCCGCAAATGTCACGCGTCCCTCGTTCAGAACGGCATGGCGAATCCCCTCGGGGAAACGAACGGGGACGGCAAGCATGACGGGTCTGCGCAAAAGCATGCGGGCTGCTTCGTCGAGAAGAAGCTCGGTATAGCGGGCGCGCGCCTCGCTTTGAAACGAAACCTCGTCCTGCAGGGCGAGCAAACCGCCCTCGACGGAACCGAGCGGCGCGAAAACCACGTCGCTCTCTTCGGCGACGCCTCGGGCCGTGTCGATGAGGGCCCTCAGATTTTCTTCGGGAACGCCCGTTCGGGATTCGGGTTGATGAATCGTGATGCGCATCGGGGTAAACCTCCGGATTCAATCGATGGTCCATTATGCTCGAAAGGCCGGCGAAGAGGACTTCGCCGGCCTTTCGAATTCGCGATTTACCCGGGAAAAGGCGCGGTCCCGCGAACGTTTGCGGGTCTCAGCACGCGTCCTCAACACTCTCGAGAATGTGATGACGCACCGTCTCGTCGTCCGTCGAAGTCACGACGATTTTCTTAAAGCCCGCCTCTTCCAGACGACGCACCACGCGCGGATGAATCGTGATCGCCGTACCGCCCACGAGCCAGTTGCGCGCGCCCGGCACGGGGCGCACGGCATGCATGAGCGCGTCGACCGCATCGGTCGAGGTGATGTAGACGACCGGGGAAGGACCCACCGTCGCCAGGAGGAGCGACCGGAGATCGGTCGCGGAGAGTTCGAGCGGAACGCGCACGTACGCACAAAGCGTCACGACGTCGGAGCCGATCGAGCGGAACTGCGACGGCAACCACTCGCGCCCCGTCTGACCGCGCAGAAAGAGTACGCGTGAGGGGGCGCCCCGCTCCATCACAAGTTCCCACAGCGCTTCGCTTCCGGAGTGCTCGGCATCGCCCTCAGGGTAGAGGAGCTTCACGTCGTCACCCCAGGCGGCGCGAATGACGCGCGCCGTCCCTTCGCCCACCGTCGCGAGCGTCACGTGTTCGGGCCACTCCCGAACCCAATGAGCGACGGCCGCAACCGACGCGGGGCTCGGAAGCACCACCATCTCGACGTCGTCGAGATTTTCCAGACGCTTGGCCACGCGTTCGGCATCCGCCGCTTCAGGCAGATCGATCGTAAAGGCAGGCCATCGCCACACATCGAAGCCCTCGGCTTCCAGACGATCGGCCAACCGATCGTTGGCCGTGCCCGGACGCATGAGGATGATCGGATGTTCGCTCATCGACAACCCCGCGATCAGCCGAGAACGGCCTTCAGAATGGCATCGGCCCCCTGACGGCGGAGATCTTCGACGACGCGCGCCGCAAGCGCTTCGGCCTTGGTCCAGGGACCGCGGATTTCGCTGCGCACGGCTTCGCCCGTGTGGTGGTTGCCGACGAGCGCGCGCAACCACATTTCCTCACCCTCGACGACGGCGTACGCGGCGAGCGGCACCTGGCAGGAGCCGCCGAGCGCGCGGGAAACGGCGCGTTCGGCCGTGCAACAGGCACGGGTGTGCGGATCGTTGATGAAAGCGAGCGCTTCGTGCATCACGCGGTTGGCTTCGCAGATTTCGATGCCGAGCGCACCCTGACCGGGCGAGGGAAGGCTCACTTCAGCCGGGATGATCGAGCGGATGCGGTCGTGAAGTTCGAGTCGCTTGAGACCAGCCGAAGCCATGACGAGCGCGTCGTATTCGCCCGCGTCAAGCTTGCGAAGGCGGGTGCCGACGTTGCCGCGAACGGGCAGCACCTGAAGGTGCGGATAATTCATGCGAAGCATGAGTTCGCGGCGCAGGCTCGCCGTACCGACGCGGGCGCCCGCGGGCATTTCGTCGAGCGAGGCGTACTTGGGCGAAACGAAAGCGTCACGCGGATCTTCGCGTTCGCTCACTGCCACGAGTTCGAACCCTTCGGGCAGTTCCATCGGAACGTCCTTGAGGGAGTGAACCGCGAGGTCAGCTTCACCCTGTTGCATCGCCACTTCGAGTTCCTTGACGAAGAGACCCTTGCCGCCCACCTTCGAGAGCGTGCGGTCGAGAATCTGGTCGCCGCGGGTCGTCATGCCGAGGAGCTCGACCTCGGAGCCGGGATACTTCCGACGCAGGACGTCCTGAATGTGAAGAGCCTGCCACATGGCCAGGGGGCTTTCTCGCGTAGCGATGACGCAGCGTTCGAATTTCGACATCGTTTTCTATCTAACAACTGAGGGGAGGGTTCGGACTCGGCGAAACGCCCGAAACATGCCGGGGTGCCGTCCGTCCGAGTTACGGATGGGCGGCATTTTAGCGGATTGCCTTTTCGCGATCCTTAACGCCCGAAGAAGGGAAACCCGACGGTTTCGGTTGCAACCCGTCGTGAACTCTGAAATAATCTTCCGTTTCCCAGTTGGCACGTGGGTCGGCATGCCTGCCGTAAGACCTGTTTCGCACAGGCCGGTTCGCAAGGCCGCCAGGGCGACCGACAAACAAACTAGGAATTTTCTCAAATGAAGCCGAATATTCATCCCGAATACCGCGAAGTCGCCTTCGTCGACCTCTCCATCAACAAGACGTTCATCATCCGTTCCGCCGTTCAGACGAAGGAAACGGTTGAGATCGACGGCGTGACCTACCCGATGTTCAAGCTCGATACGTCGTCGGCCAGCCACCCGTTCTACACGGGCGCTCAGACGCGCATCGTCGAAGCCGGCCGCGTGGAAAAGTTCCGCGCCAAGTTCGCCGCCAAGCAGCAGGCCCTCAACGCCGCCGCCGAAGCCGCCAAGGCCGCCAAGTAATTCCGCGTGTTCGGAATGCCGAGAGGAGTCGTGCTCGACTCCTCCCGCCAAGGGTAGTTTCCAAATGGGAACTGCCCTTTTCTTTGTTCGGGGTTCCCCGAAAATCGATAAAGCGCCTAACATCTGATCACGAATCGAACCGTGGTTCGATTCCTTCCGTCCCGCGTTCCGTCTTCGAGAGTCGATATCCGTGTTCAATCAACGTTCCACGCCCGCCCGCATGTCCGAGGAAGCTGCGCGCAAACTGCCGCGTTACGCGTTGCTCGCCCTCCTGTGCGTCTTTATCTTTTGCGGCCTCACGGCGCAGGACCTCTGGACGGTTCGGGACGCGGAAAGTTTCGGGATCGCCCTCGTCGCCCGCTCGGGCACCTGGCCCGAGACACTGTTGCCGGGAATCGCAGGCCAGGCGCTCTTCGATCACGGACCGCTTGCGGGCTGGGTGTCGGCAACCTTCATGAGACTCTTCTCGGGCCTTTTCGGTGACGTCTTTGCCTATCGACTCTCGTCGCTCTTTTGGTTCGCACTCACGACTTCGACCCTCTGGTACGGCACGTGGCACCTCGCACGACGCCCCGAGGCGCAACCGATCGCCTTTGCGTTCGGGGGCGAGGCAAGCCCGCGCGACTACGGGCGCGTGGTTGCCGATTCGGCCGTGCTCCTTTTCGTCGCCACCTTCGGGATCGTCACCAGGCAGTACGAGGCGGGACCCGACACGGCACTCCTCTCGCTTGCGGCCCTCAACTTCTACGGACTCACCCTGTCGCTTTCCCGACCGTTTGCGGGTGCACTCCTTGCGGGGCTCGCTTCGGGTTTGGCGGCCCTTGCCTCTACCCTCTTTGCGGGCGTGTGGCTCCTTGCCGCTACGGTAATCGTGCAGATCGTCGTTCGGGCAGTGAGCGGAAACCGCGAGCTGCGCGTGGCCCTGGCCGTGCTCGGTGCCGTGCTGCCGATGGCGCTCTGGACGGGAACGGCACTTCTCGTTGCACCGGATGCGGCTTCGAGTTGGCTTTCCGCCTGGGCTGCCCGTCAGGCCGCGTTCTTCGGAATCGTCGAGCCGTCGACGCTCGTGTGGTTCATCAAGAACTTCGTCTGGTACCTCTGCCCTGTTTGGCCGCTTGCCGTCTGGGGGCTCTACAGCTGGCGCCGTCAGCTCGACCTCACGCACCTTCTGTTGCCCCTCGCCTCGAGCGGCACGGGGCTTTTCGCCGCGTTTCTCTCTTCTGGGCAGACCGCCGATCAGGTGTTTCTCGCCTTCATTCCCGCAACCGCCGTCTTTGCCGCCTTCGGCCTCATCACGGTCAAACGTTCGCGGGAAAACGTGCTCGACTGGTTCGCGCTTTCCGTCTTCTCGCTCGGCGTTCTGACGGTCTGGGCCTATTGGATCGCCTGGAACATCGGCTTTCCTCCGAAGATGGAGCACTCGGTCTCCATGCTCGCACCGGGAATCACTCCCGAATTCACCTTCGGCACCGTCGTCGCGATCGTTGCGAGTCTCGTTTGGTTCGGGTTCGTTGTCTGGCGTCTCTCGCACCGTCCGAAAGTTGCCTGGCGCGGCCCCTGGCTCGCCGCTCTCGGCATGACCGCGGCCGCGGCCTGTTCGCTCGGCCTCTTTCACACAGCCGTCGACCGCAACCGCTCCTACGCCGAGGTGGCACGAGAAGTCGCCGCCGAACTCGCGCGCCGCGGAACACCCGAAGCGTGTGTGGCGGCGTCCACGGTACCCCCGGGCATTCAAGCGCTCTTCGCCTATTACGGCGGCGTGCGTTTCGCCTCGAGCACCGAAGCGCGATGTCGCCTCGAACTCGTTCGCACGTCGCGCGACGAAGCGCTCGAAAACACGATTGCGGGCCCCTTCTCGCGACCGCACACGGACGAACGCTTCTTCATCCGCCAAGGCGCCTCGACGTTCGATCGCACGCACCGTCCGTAATTCTTTTCCGTAGGAAGGCACGCCTTCCCCCATGCATCTTCCGGAGATTTCCGACATGACACAAAGCAGTCTGCCGCCGCCCAACACCTCGCTCAAGGCGTTGTTGCAGCTCGCCGGACCGATTTTCGTTGCCAACATTGCCATCATCGGTAGCGGCACCATCGACACGATCATGGCCGGTCGTCTCGGCAAAGATCACCTCGCCGCCATCGCGCTCGGGATCGCCGCCACGATTTCGGTGCTCATGGGCTTGGTCGGCATCCTGCAGGGGCTGAGTCCTATTGCGGGTCACCACTACGGCGCTCGTCAGTATCACAAAATCGGCGAGGAACTCAACCAAAGCTTCTGGCTCGCGCTCTTTTTGCTTGCTATCGGCTTTCCGATTCTCAACGCGACCGACTTCTGGGTGAATCTCGGCGAGGCCAAGGGCGAAGTTGCCCGCATGGCCGCCGAATACATCTACTGGACGGCGCTTGCGCTACCCGCGTGCCTGGGAGCCCGCGTCATCATCTCGGTTAATGCGGCCGTCTCGCGTCCGCGCGTCACGATGTGGGTTTCGCTCGCGCTCCTCGCACTCAAGGTACCTTTCAATGCGATTTTCATGAACGGCTGGCTCGGCTTTCCCCCCATGGGCGGCGCAGGCGCGGGCGTCTCCTTCTGCGTGCTCAACTACATGGCGCTCGCGATCTACCTCATTCTCTGGAAGTACGATCCTTTCTACCGCCGCATGCACGCGCCCAAACTTTCCGGCCCCCGCTGGTCGCTTCTCAAGGAGCATCTGCACGTGGGGATTCCGATCGGGCTGAGCACGTTCTTCGAAGTCTCAAGCTTCACCCTCATGGCGATTTTCGTTTCGCGCTTCGGTCCCGAAACGATGTCGGCACACCAGATCGTCGCCAACATGACGTCGATGTGCTACATGGTGCCGCTGTCGATCGGTATTGCGAGTTCGGTGCTCATCTCTCAGTGCCTCGGCGCGCGCTGGCCCGCGGTTTCATTCGTGGTGTTGAAGCGCTCATTCAAACTCACGGTGGCGATCGCCCTCTTCGCGTCGATCTTCCTGTTCGTATTCCGCTCCCCGATCATCTGGCTCTACACGACGGAAACCCCGGTGCACGACCTTGCGGTCTCGCTTATTCTCTTCGGGTGCTTCTATCACGTCTTCGACGCCATGCAGTCCGTAAGCGCCTTCTCGCTTCGCGGCTATCGCGTCACGAAGATGCCGATGATCATCTATGGCGTGATGCTCTGGGGCGTGGGACTCGGCTTCGGCTATCTTCTCGCGTTCGACGGCGAATGGGCGGGCGGCCCCTACGGGGTCTACGGCTTCTGGTCGGCCACCGCTGCGGGGCTCTGTCTTACGGGACTCGCGCTTGCGGGGATGGCGTTCTGGGTCGGACGCAACTTCTCGCGCGAGGACGAACATTCGAGCGAAGAAATTCGCGCCGCCCTTGAAGCGGCAAACAGCGAACGAAAAGCCTGAGGCTTCGACCTTCGCTCGCTTCCATCGAGGGACGCCTTCGAGCGTCCCTTTTTTGCGGACCTCGTCCCGTGCATACCCGCGCTCCGTCCTCCGGCCACGGAAACCGCCTCAAAGCGCGCGGGTTCGGGTCTGCCGACGGTAGCGACGTCGACCGCCGTACTCCCCTGCTCCGCACTTTCAGGCTACTCTCCGAGACCTTTCCGATCGCACGGCGCGCCCATGAAAAAAGCCCCTTACGGGGCTTTTTTCATGGCGGACCCGACGGCCCGTCGCTGGATAAGCAATCTCGTCGATCAATAGCGCTTTTCTTCAAGCGCCTTGATGCGATCTTCGATCGAGGGATGCGAAGCAAAGAGGCTCCCGATACCGCCCGAAATGCCGAAGCCCTTGACGGAACCCTGCAGTTCGTTCGGCTCAACCCCACCGAGACGACGCAACGCATCGATCATCGGACGGGAAGAGCCCATGATGCCCGCGGCGCCCGCGTCGGCGTGGTATTCGCGGTAGCGGCTGAAAGCGGCCACGACCATCGAGGCGAGGAAACCGAGCGCGATGTCGAGCACGATCGAGGTGATGTAGTAGCCGATACCCGGGCCTTCGTTTTCGTTGCGAAGAATCTGGCGGTCGACGACCCAACCGATAATGCGCGAGAAGAAGACCACGAAAGTGTTCATGACGCCCTGAAGGAGGGTCATCGTGACCATGTCGCCGTTGCGCACGTGGGAGATTTCGTGCGCGATGACGGCTTCAACCTCGTCGCGGTTCATGATCTGCAAGAGCCCCGTCGAAACGGCCACGAGGGACGAGGAGCGCGTGGCACCCGTCGCAAACGCATTGGGTTCGCCGTCGTAGATGCCGACTTCGGGCATCGGGATGCCCGCCTTCTGGGACTGATGACGCACGACGTCGACGAGATAACGTTCGAGGTCGTTCGCGGGACGATCCGTGTCGATCATCTGAAGACCCATGCTCATCTTGGCCATCGTTTTGCTCATCGCGAGCGAAATGAGCGAGCCCGAGAAGCCCACGACCATCGAGAAGACGAAGAGCGTGCCGATGTTGAGGTTCGAGCCGGCCATGGTGCCGAAATTGACGCCGAAGACCATCTGCACCACCGTCAGCAGGATGGAGAGCATGATGAAGACGGCGAGATTGGCGAGAATCAGTAAGCCGATACGCTTGAACATGACGTGTTTTGTGTCCTTTTTGTTGTGCGGAGCTCGATGCTTTTTTCTTCGGGGGCCGACCGGAATTCAGAACTCCGCGGATGCCGATCCGCCCTCCATGAAACGGAAATTCTAAAGGCCGTCTCGACGTGCAATCGAAACGGCCTCCGTTGTTTTTGTAACAATCCGCCCGAACTCAACGGCTTTTGCCTTTTGCGTCCTCGACGCGACGGGGCGGGAAGCTGTCCCAGGAACCGCACCCGAGGCAGTGCCAGGCGAAATTGGATGCGAGGAACCCGCAGTGCGTGCACTGATAGCGGGCGAATCGTTGTGCGTGACGTTGCAAAAGCCCCGAAAGCAACTTCGTCTGCTCGTCTTCGGGGTTTGCCTTCGCTCGGAGGCGCACGAGTGCGTTGAAGGCGGACAAACTCGGATGCGCCGAGAGCATTTTCGTTGCGATCGCCTCCGCCTCGGGGAGCCCCCGCCACTCGGTAACGCGTGCAATGACGGCTTCCAGGGCGTCGGCCGTAGGGTGCTCCGGAAGGGCGCTTCGCAGGAGATCAAGCGCCTCGTCCCTCTGTCCGAGAGCGGCCATCGCGTCGGCGAGCTCTCCGATCACCAGCGGCGTGTGCGCGGGGAAATTGTGTGCGAGACGTCGCCAGTGTTCTGCGGCTTTTTCGACGGAACCTGCGGCAAGCGCAACTTTCCCGGCCAGGTGGTCCACCCGAGGCGTCACGTCCGCGTAGGGGAACACTTCGGCAACGAGTCGCGCGGCCTCATCGAGGCGCTTCGAACGCAGGGCGACTTCAATGCGTTCGCAATAGAAATGGGCCGTCTCCAGGCGGTGGTCTTCGCCCGTCTGCGCCTCGATGGCGCTCACGGTGTCGATTGCGCTTTCCCACTCGTGTTCGATCGTGTAGATCGTCAGCAGTCGGCGCAGAGCACCGAGGTGTTCGCTCGGTACTTCGGACAGTTTTCGGTATTCGGCTTCGGCCCGGTCGAAAAGACCCGCGGCGAAGTAGTCCTCGGCAAGCTCGGCAAGCGCCTTCGTGCGGTCCGCATCCGAGAGGTCCGAACGATTGACGAGATGAAGATGCAGACGAATCGCGCGTTCGAATTCGCCACGGCGGCGGAAGAGCTTGCCGAGCATGTGATGGAGCTCGATCAGATCGGGATCGAGTCGGCATACCTCGACGAGAACGTCGATCGCCTTGTCGGGTTCGTCGTCCAACAGGAGCGCCACACCCCGGGTGAAGTTTTCCGGCAGTTGGGTCTTCTCGCTGCGCTGGCGGCGATCGAACCCGCGACACAACCACCCGGCCGCAAAGAGCGCGGGCAGCGCGACGAGATACCAGAGGTCAAATTCCATTTCGGCTCCCAGACAAAACGCGACGTCGGTGTTTCGGGCGTTCCTTCGGAGCGTCCGAACGGCTCAAAGCCGTAAAAAGGGCAATATTTTAATCGGAAAAAAAAGGCTGTGAACTTTTGGTTCACAGCCTTTTCGCTGGTCGACCGACAGAACCGATCGTCACCCCGAAGGGTGCGTCATCCGGTCGGGCTTACGTCGGATCTTCGTCCTTCGACACATTCGCGTCGAGAGACGAGTCGGCGTACTGCGCGACGCTGACCCGCTCGCGCAACCCCTTTCCGGCCTTGAAAAAGACCGTGTACCGGGGGCGAACCTCCACGACGGAACCGTCCTGGGGATTGCGCCCTCGGCGGGCGGCGCGGTACTTCTGGCCGAGAGAGCCGAAGCCGCGGATCTCGATGCGGTCGCCTCGAACAAGAGCGTCCGCAATTTCTTGGATGATTACCTGTGCCGCGTCGCTGCATTCGCGTTCGCGGAACTTGGGGTATCGGTCCTGTATCTCCCGGAGCAACTCGGACTTGGTCAGGGTCTTACCCATAGCGACCTCCTCCTAAAAAGTTACTTCTGTTCGAGCTTGGCCTTCAGAAGAGCACCGAGGTTGGTCGTACCGGAAGCAGCACCCGTATCGGCGTTGAGACGGTCGAGAGCGTCGCGCGCTTCGACGGCGTCCTTCGCCTTGATCGAGAGCTGGATGTTGCGGTTCTTGCGGTCGACGCTGACGATGAGCGCTTCGACTTCGTCGCCTTCGGCGAGACGGGTCGTGGCGTCTTCAACGCGGTCGGCGGAGATTTCGCTGGCGCGCAGGTAACCTTCAACGTCGTCAGCGAGAGCGATGACGGCGCCCTTGGCGTCAACGGACTTCACCGTACCCTTGACGATGCTGTTCTTTTCGTGGGTGCTCGTGAAGTTGCTGAACGGATCGCCGCCCATCTGCTTGATGCCGAGGGAGATGCGTTCGCGTTCCGTGTCGATCGCGAGAACCACGGCTTCGAGCTCGTCGCCCTTCTTGTACTTGCGAACGGCGTCTTCGCCGGATTCGTTCCAGGAAAGGTCGGAGAGGTGCACGAGACCGTCGATACCGCCGGGCAGGCCGATGAACACGCCGAAGTCGGTGATCGACTTGATCTGACCAGAGACCTTGTCGCCCTTCTTGTGCGTCTGGGCGAATTCTTCCCAGGGATTGGCCTTGCACTGCTTCATGCCGAGGCTGATACGACGACGTTCTTCGTCGATATCGAGAACCATGACTTCAACTTCGTCGCCAAGCTGGACAACCTTGCGCGGGTCGACGTTCTTGTTCGTCCAATCCATTTCGGAGACGTGAACAAGACCTTCGATGCCGGCTTCGACTTCAACGAAAGCACCGTAGTCGGTGATGTTCGTGACCTTGCCGAAGAGGCGGGTGCCCTGCGGGTAGCGACGGGAGATGCCGATCCACGGATCTTCGCCGAGCTGCTTGAGACCGAGCGAGACGCGGTTCTTTTCCTTGTCGAACTTGAGAACCTTGGCTTCGAGTTCCTGGCCGACCTGAACGACTTCGGTCGGGTGACGGACGCGACGCCAGGCGAGGTCGGTAATGTGGAGGAGACCGTCGATGCCGCCGAGGTCGACGAAGGCACCGTAGTCGGTGATGTTCTTGACGATACCCTTGACGATGGCGCCTTCCTGGAGCGTTTCGAGCAGCTTGGCGCGTTCTTCGCCCATGTTGGCTTCAACGACGGCACGGCGCGAAACCACGACGTTGTTGCGCTTGCGGTCGAGCTTGATGACCTTGAATTCGTAGGTGTTGCCTTCGTACGGCGTCGTGTCCTTGACGGGACGCGTGTCGACGAGGGAGCCCGGGAGGAAGGCGCGGATGCCGTTGGTCATGACGGTGAGACCGCCCTTGACCTTGCCCGTCACGGTACCCGTAACGAGTTCGCCGGATTCGAGAGCCTGTTCAAGGTTCATCCAGGCAGCGAGGCGCTTGGCCTTGTCGCGGCTGAGGATGGTGTCGCCGTAGCCGTTTTCGACGGATTCGATGGCCACGGAAACGAAGTCGCCCGGCTGAACGGTCACTTCACCGCGATCGTCCTTGAATTCTTCGATAGGCACATAGGCTTCGCTCTTGAGGCCGGCGTTGACGACGACGAAGTTGTAGTCGACGCGAACGACTTCGGCGGTGATGACTTCACCCTGACGCATTTCCTGCTGGGCGAGGCTCTGTTCGAAGAGCTCGGCGAAGGATTCGGGCTTGTTGATTTCGTTGGACATTGTAGAAGACAAATAGAGCACACCCGCAGGTTTCTGACGCGATGCGCGACAGGACTCCTTTGGGCGGAGTTGATGAAAAAGCCGACCCATTCGGCGGGCCGGCTAGGAAACTGTGATTTTACGACAGCTTAGAAGCGTCACTCCACCAGTCGAGGACCTTTTTTACAACTTCCTCGACATTCATGTCGGACGTGTCGAGCACACGGGCGTCCTCGGCGGGACGCAGAGGCGCGGTGGCCCGTTCGCGGTCGCGTCGGTCGCGCTCTTCAAGGTCACGCGTGAGTTCGTCGAGATCGGACGCAACACCGCGCGCCGCGAGCTGCTTGTAGCGGCGTTCGGCGCGAACGCGCGCCGAGGCCGTCATGAAGACCTTGAGACGAGCTTCGGGAAAGACCACCGTTCCCATGTCGCGCCCGTCGGCGACGAGCCCCGGAGCACGGGCCGCACGACGTTGAAGTTCGAAGAGCGCACGACGCACGGCGGGCAGGGCCGCCACGCGCGACGTGGCGCGGCTCACTTCTTCGGAGCGAATGCGCTCCGTCACGTCTTCGCCCGACACCACGATCCGACCGTTTGCGAAGATGGGTGAAAGCCCTCGGCAGAGTTCCGCGAGCGCCGCTTCGTCCTCAAGTGCAATTCCCGCGTCGAGTGCCGCAAGCGTCGCGATGCGATACAGCGCGCCGCTGTCGAGATAATGGAAACCGAGGGCGCTTCCGACGCGTTCGGCAATCGTCCCTTTACCGCTCGCAGCCGGGCCGTCGAGCGTGATGACGGGAATCGTGGTAAGAGTCGAATCCATGGTGAAATCCTTGGTGCCTGTCAGATCAATGGGGAAATCGTACCCGAGTCGCAGCTCAGCCGCGTCGAGGATGCCGGAGGGCAAAGGCGTGCAGGAACTCCGCGAGTGCGAGCGCTCCCGAAACGGGCATCGCGTTGTAGAGCGACGCACGCAAACCGCCCACTGTTCGGTGTCCTGCCAAATTGAGCAGCCCGACATCGTGCGCTTCCTTGAGGAAAATCGGTGTCAACGCGTCTTCGGCCAGATGGAAAACAACGTTCATGCGGCTGCGCGAAGCCCGATCGACCCGCTGGGAATACACCTCGGGGTGTGCGTCGAGCGCCTCGTAGACGATGCGCGAGCGTTCGCGCGCCCGAGCATCCATTTCCGCGAGTCCTCCTTCGGACTCGATCCAGGCGGCCATCAGGTTCGAGCAGTAGAGCTGAAAGACGGCAGGCGTGTTGGGCATGTTGCCCGTCTTTTCATAGACGGCATAGTTGAGTAGCGTCGGAACTTCGGGACTGGCAAGCCCGAGAAGATCGCGCCGCACGACGACCACCGTAAGTCCCGCGGGACCGAAATTCTTCTGTGCGGCCGCATAGAGGAGCCCGAACTTCGAAACGTCGACCGGTCGGCTCATGAAGTTACTCGACATGTCGGCCACAAGCGGCACGCCCGCTGCGCCCGAATCGGGGATGCCCGCGAACTCAACGCCGTGCACCGTTTCGTTGTCGCAGTAGTAAAGGTATGACGATTCCGCCGTCACATCGATTTCTTCATCCGAAGGCGTGCGGGTGCCGTTGCCGGAAAAGGCCGACTGGATGCGCGCGAAGCGCATCGCCTCGGTTTCGGCGCTCTTGCTCCAGGTACCCGTCACGATGTAGGAGGCAACCGTACCGGCACCGAGCAGATTCATCGGCACCATCGCGAACTGCAAGCGCGCTCCGCCCTGACAAAAGAGCACCGCATGGGTGTCGGGAACGCCGAGGAGCGAACGCACGCGCGCTTCGAGCTCTTTGACGAGCGCGACGACGCGGGGCGAACGGTGACTCGCCTCGAGAATCGAACATCCCGTGCCCTGCCAGTCGAGAAATTCGTCGCGAATTCGTCGCAGAACGGGTTCGGGCATCGTGCTCGGACCCGCGGAAAAGTTATACGGTCGCATGGCCTGGTTTTCTCCGAATCGGTGTGCGAAGGGCCGCCCATGAGGCGGCCCCCGCAGGTGGTCGGCAGTGAGAAAAAAATCGTCTTCAGACGCCCTTGGCGTCGTCCTTTTCGTTCGCTTCGCCCTTCGCGTCCTCTTCAAGATCGTCGCCGAAATCATCGACGTCGTCCTCGAGGTTCTCGTCGAACGCTTCAGGCTCTTCCTCCTCAAGCGCGGGCACGTCCGCGCCTTCGGGCACCTCGATTTGCAGATGTTCGACCTCGTCGCCGCCGCCGCGGATGACGCTGCGAACGGACGCGAGCGTGTCGTCGCCCATATTGATGAGGCGCACGCCCTGCGTTGCGCGGCCGATCACGGAGACTTCGCTTGCGTGAGTACGAACGACTTTGCCGCCCGTCGAAAGGAGCATGATGTCGTCCTCGTCCGTAACGAGCGAAGCTGCCACGACGCGACCGTTGCGCTCCGAAGTAGCGATCGAAATGATCCCCTGACCGCCGCGGCCCTGTCGGCCGTACTCGGTCACACGCGTGCGTTTGCCGTAACCGTGCTCGGTCGCCGTCAGAACGAACTTCGTTTCGTCGTCGACGACGGCGAGCGCGATGACGCGTTGGCCGTCCTTCAGACGCATGCCGCGCACGCCTCGGGCGCTTCGGCCCATCGGGCGCACGTCGCTTTCGGCAAAGCGCACCGACTTGCCCGCATCCGAGAAGAGCATGATGTCGTGCGTACCATCCGTGATCGCGACGCCTGCAAGCGACTCGCCCTCTTCAAGCTGCGTGGCGATGATCCCCTTCGTGCGGATGTTCTGGAAGGCCGTGAGCGGCACCTTCTTCACGGTCCCCGTATCCGTGGTCATGAAGACGTAGTGTTCGTCGTCGAACCCTTGGATGGGGAGGATGAAAGTGAGGCGTTCGTTCTCTTCAAGAGGCAATAGATTAACGACGGGACGCCCGCGCGCGCTCGCCTTCCCTTCGGGCAGGTCGAAAACGTCGATCGGGTAGACCCGTCCGGCCGTGGAGAAGCAAAGCAGAATGTCGTGCGTGTTCGCCACGAGGAGCTGCTCGATTTCGTCGTCCTTCGTCGTCGCCTGAACGTTGCGGCCCTTGCCGCCGCGCGCCTGCGCCTGGTAGTCGGCGATGTCCTGGCTCTTGACGAACCCGGCGCGCGTGATCGTCACGACCATGTCGCGGCGAGGAATAAGGTCGCGCTTGTCGAAATTCGGGTCGCCGAGGAGGTCGATGCTTGAGCGGCGTTCGTCGCCGAACTCTTCGCGGATCGCTTTGAGCTCTTCGCCGATGATGGCACTCACGCGAGCGGGCTTGGCGAGGATGTCGATCAGGTCGAGAATGCGGCGTACCGTTTCTTCGTAATCCGTCTTCACCTTTTCGCGCTCAAGCCCCGTGAGACGGCGCAGGTTCATCGCGAGGATGTTGTCGACCTGCGAACGCGTGAGGTAGTAGAGCCCGTCGGCGCGAAGGCCGCGCTCGTGATCCATCGATTCGGGATAGAGGTCCTCGGCGCTTCCCGCGGCGCGCTCGGTGATTTCGCGCGCGAAGCCCATGTCCCAACCGCGTCCGTAGAGCGCTTCGACGGCTTCGTCGACCGTCTTCGCCGCACGGATGAGGCGAATGAATTCGTCGAGGTTCGCAAGCGCCACGGCCTGACCTTCGAGCAAGTGACCGGCCTCGCGGGCCTTGCGCAGACGGAAGACCGTACGGCGGGTGACGACCTCGCGGCGGTGCGCGAGGAAGTACTCGATCATCTGCTTGAGCGTGAGAAGCATCGGTTGCCCGTCAACGAGCGCCACCATGTTGATGCCGAAGCTCTCCTGCATCTGCGTGAGCTTGTAAAGGTTGTTGAGCACCACTTCGGGCATGGCGCCCTGCTTGAGGTCGATCGCAATGCGGATTTCGTCCGAAGACTCGTCGCGCATTTCGGCCACGCCCTCGATCTTCTTTTCACGCACGAGCTCGTGCATGCGTTCGTAGAGGACGCGCTTGTTGACCATGTAGGGGATTTCGTCGACGACGATGCGAACGCGTCCCTTACCGAAGTCTTCGAGGTGGGTGCGCGCGCGCATGAGCACGCGGCCGCGCCCCGTACGGTAGCCCTGATGGATCCCGGACATGCCGAAAATGATGCCGCCCGTCGGAAAGTCGGGCGCGGGCATGCGCTGAATGAGCTCGTCGATCGTGCAGTCGGGATGTTCGAGCGCATGCAGACACGCATCGATCGTTTCCTTCAGATTATGCGGCGGAATGTTCGTCGCCATGCCGACCGCAATACCCGAGGAGCCGTTCACGAGAAGCTCGGGCAGGCGCGTAGGTAACACCACGGGCTCCTGCTCGGAATTGTCGAAGTTCGGCACGAAATCGACCGTTTCTTCGTTGAGGTCGGCGAGCATTTCCGAGGCGATCTTCATTAGGCGCACTTCGGTGTAACGCATGGCCGCGGCGTTGTCGCCGTCGATCGAGCCGAAATTGCCCTGCCCCTGAATGAGCGGATAGCGCATCGAAAAGTCCTGCGCCATGCGCACGATCGTCTGATAAGCGGCGATGTCGCCGTGGGGATGATACTTACCGAGCACTTCCCCGACCACGCGGGCGGACTTCTTCGTCGGGTTGTTGTGGGTATTGCCGATCTCCTTCATGGCGAAGAGAACTCGACGATGCACGGGCTTCAAGCCGTCGCGCACGTCGGGCAAGGCACGCCCCACGATGACGCTCATTGCATAGTCGAGGTACGAGCGACGCATCTCCGTTTCGAGCGAAACGGGAAGAAGCTCCTGCGCGATCGCATCGCCCGCGGTGGGCGAAGCCTCTCCCTCGAGCGGCGCCTCACCCTCGGTCTTCATGTTTTCTTCGTCCATGAAAATTCCTTCTGTCTCTCATGATGTGGAGTCGCTTGACGAAACGACGTTCCGAAGCAACTCGAAGCAGTTGATTGTACCAAGAGCCCGTGCGAAGGGGCCGCACCCTGTCGGTCGTTCGTTAGAATGCCCGCACGGGATCCCGCCGGATTCCCCGACCTCGCCGACGGGCCGCAAGCCGTCCGGCGAACCCACCCTCTTACGGAGATTTTTCACCACCATGCGTACGGTTGATTTACTTATCGAACCCCGCTGGGTTATCCCCGTCGTTCCCAAAGGGATCGTTCTGACGGATCACGCCGTCGTCGTCGACGCGGGGCGTATCCTCGACGTGCTGCCCGCCGAGGAAGCTCGTTCGAAGTACGAGGCGCGCAAGCATGACGTGCTCAAGCAAAGCGTGGTCATGCCGGGGTTCGTGAACCTACACACTCACGCCGCCATGAATCTCGTGCGCGGTCTCGGCGCGGACCTGCCGCTTATGGACTGGCTCACGACGAAGATTTGGCCTGCCGAAGGCAAGCTGATGAGCGACGAATTCGTTGAAGAAGGGTCATTCTTGGCCGGACTCGAACTCGCCGCTTCGGGCGTGACGACCGCCAACGACAGCTACTTCTTTCCCGAAGCCGCCGCCCGGGGGCTCAACCGCGCGGGTCTGCGCGCAGCGGTCTCCGCGATCGTCATCGGTTTCCCCTCCGCCTGGGCGAAAGACGACGCCGAGTACCTCGAAAAGGGCGAAGCGCTCCTCAAGCGCTACGCGGGGAGCGAAACCGTCAAGATCACGGTGGGACCGCACGCCCCGTACACGGTGAGCGACGAAGCGTTCAAGCGCTGCGCTGAGCTCTCGGATGCCTACGACGCCCCCATCCACATTCATGTGAACGAAACCGCGGGCGAAGTCGCCGACTCGATCAAGCTGCACGGTGTACGTCCGATCGAGCGTCTGCGACGACTCGGCCTGCTCAACGAGCGCCTCATCGCCGTTCACAGCGTTCACGCCGATGCGGGAGACATCGCGGCGATGGCTGCTGCGGGCGCTTCGATGTGCCACTGTCCCTGCTCGAATCTGAAGCTCGCCTCGGGCTTTGCGCCCGTTGCAGCCTTCATGAAAGCGGGCGTCAATGTCGGCATCGGCACGGACGGCGCGGCGAGCAACGACAAACTCGACATGCTCGGCGAAACGCGTCTTGCCGCCATGCTCGCCAAGGCCGTTGCGGGCGATACGACCACGGCGACCGTGGCCGACATGCTCTATGCGGCGACGATGGGCGGTGCCAAGGCACTCGGTTGGGAAAGGTTGATCGGCTCCGTCGAAATCGGCAAAGCCGCCGACCTCATTGCGGTCGATCTTTCCGGGGTCGGCACGCTCCCCATTCAAGATCCCGCCGCGCAGCTTCTTTATGCCGCCGATCGGGAAAACATCGTGCGTACGTGGGCAAACGGCGAACTCATCGCAAGTCGAGATAAAACAACGGGTAAAACCGTTTGGCACAAAGCCGAAATTCGACCCGAAGAGATACAAGCACTTGCCGAAAAGTGGCAAAATAGGATTTAAGTCGGCGGAAAGACTCTCGGCTCAGAATCCGGCTTTCCGATTCCGCTCCTCTCCGAGACAGGTGCGGTTCGGGAAACCCGACTCCCTGCGGAGTTTCCTTCTGCGCCGACGCCCGTTCTTGGAGCCGCCGAGAACGGGTTTCTGCCGCAGGACGAGGAATCCTTTCCAATGCCCTGTCGGAATTCGGTTTTGGTTGACCCTTCGGTGCATGACGAATCACTCAGGCGCACAAAATCGTCCGTTTCCACTTTTTCAAAGGAATAAATAAGAATGAAGACTTCCGCGAAGATTGGTGGCGTTGTTGCCGCCCTCATGATTGCCGCTTCCGGCGCCACGTTCGCCGCCGAACAGGTCAATCCCTACGTGCACTCCACGTCGGGCGAAATCGTCAAGAACAGCTCTGGCCTTTGCTGGCGTACCGGCTTCTGGACGCCCGCCCTCGCCGAAGCCCTCGGCGTGAACGGTGACGGTTGCGCTTGCGACGCCGACATTCTCGACGCCAACGCCTGCAAGGTCGTCGAAGAACCCGCTCCCGCCAAGGCCGCCGAAAAGGTGACCTTCTCCGCCGACATGCTCTTCGACTACAACCGCGCGACTCTCAAGGCCGAAGGCCAGGCCGTCCTTGACGACCTCGTCTCCCGCATCGCCGGCGTTGACATCGAGGTCATCCTCTCGACGGGTTATGCCGACCGCATCGGTTCCGACAAGTTCAACGAAAAGCTCTCGATGCAGCGTGCCGAAACCGTGAAGGGCTACCTCGTCTCGAAGGGCGTCGATGCCGCCCTCATCCAGACGGAAGGCAAGGGTGAAAGCGATCCCGTCGTGAACTGCCCGAACCCGAGCCGCAACGGCCAGATCAAGAACTTCCGTGAACTCGTTAAGTGCCTCGCTCCGAACCGCCGTGCGGTGGTCGAAGTCGTCGGCTCGCGTCCTGCGGAATAATGCCTCTCACGGCTCGATCGCCCGCGCGTTCGAGCCGTAACGAAGGACACCCAGCCCCCGCCCGTCGGGGGCTTTTTCGTACGTACACCTGCCTCTTCCCGGGGCGCCCGAGTCGCGTTCCGAAACTCCAGCGATTCCGTACCGACCATGATTTCGACGCTCATCTTTGATCTCGACGGGACACTCGTCGACACGGCGCCCGACCTCGCGCTCGCCGCCAATCTTGTTCGCACCGCCCGAGGGCTGGAACCCCTGCCCGAAACCGAACTGCGCCCCTTTGCAACACGCGGTGCGACGGGACTTTTGGGCGCCGCCCTCGGCGTCGAGAAAACCGACCCCGATTTTCCCGCTTTGCGTGAGGAATTTTTGAAAAACTACACGGTCAATCTGACCGCAAAATCACGCCCCTTCCCGGGCATTCCCGCGTTGCTCGAAGCCCTGCGTCACGGGGGCGCGAGGCTTGCCGTCGCCACCAACAAGCAGGCCGCGTTCGTGTCGATCATTCTGCGCGACCTGGCGCTCAGCCCCTACTTCGATTCGATCCTCTCCAGCGACTCGCCGGGCTGCGCCATGAAGCCCAGGCCCGATATGATTCTGCGTACGCTCGAAGCGTTGGACGTTGCCCCCGAAGAGACGATCTACGTCGGAGACGATCCCGTCGACCTAGACGCCTCCCGTTGCGCGGGCGTGCGCACGGTGCTTGTCGACTGGGGCTACGCCCGGGTAGATCTGCACGAGCTCGATGCGGACCGGGTCGTCTCGTGTCCCGAAGAGCTCCTTTGCTACCTCCTCGCGGAAGGATTCGGCTCGGCCCGGTAAGATCCCGGATCCCTTTCGTCTCAGCGTTCAACGGGGACTAGTTTGTAGAGCTGATCGCCCGGGCGAATGCGCTCGGGCACGGGGAACGTGATCGAGTCGCCCTTGCGGGCGGAATCGGCAGGGCGCTCGTCGACGTACAGGGACTTGAGCGTCCAGACGACCGCACCCGTCGTCGGCCCCGTCACCAGGAGTTTCTCGCCCGGACACACCTCGCCCGCAAAGAGTTCCGCATGCCCGATGCCGTTGCGGGCGAAGTAGTTGCAAACGCGCCCGAGCGCCGTCTTCTTTTCCGTCGCTTTCGAGCCGTAGCCGCTCGTCCATTCGCCCGCCGTCTCACCAAGGTAATGCCCGGTCCAAAACCCACGATTGAAGACCTTCGAGAGGCGCGCGTTCCAGTCGGCGAGGCGCTCCTCGCTCCACTGCCCCGCGAGCGCGCACTTGAGCGCCTCGCTGTAGCAACGCACCGTCTCCAAAACGTACTCGGGAGAGCGCGCCCGTCCCTCGATCTTGAAAATCGAAACGCCCGCCCGAACAAGCCGCGGCATGAGTTCGATCGTCTTGAGGTCCTTGGGCGACATGAGATAGCCGTTGTCGATTTCGAGTTCCGTTCCCCGAACTTCGTCCTTTACGACGTAGGTGCGGCGACAGTTCTGAAGACACGCGCCCCGATTCGCGCTTTGACCGCGCGTGTGCAGGCTGAGGTAGCACTTGCCGCTCACGGCCATGCAAAGCGCCCCGTGCACGAAGAGTTCGATCCGAACGGGGCGACCCGAGGGGCCGACGACGCCCTCGCGGCGAATGCCTTCGGCAATCGCCGCCGTTTGTTCGAGCGTGAGTTCGCGCGCGAGTACGATCACGTCCGCAAACTGTGCGTAGAACTTCACCGCGTCGAGGTTCGCCACGTTCACCTGTGTCGAGAGGTGCACGATCAGTCCCCGAGCTCGCGCGCGCATCATAACGGCCGTATCGGACGCGATGACGGCGTCGACGCGAGCGGCTTTCGCCGCATCGAGGACGCGCTCGAGTTCGGGCAGGTCCTCGTCGAAAATCACGGTATTGACCGTCAGATAGAGTCGCACGCCCGCCGCATGAGCGCTCTCGACAAGCGCGGCGAGATCCTCCTTCTCGAAGGTCGATGCAGCAAGCGAGCGCATGTTGAGCGCGCCGACCCCGAGATAGACGGCGTCCGCCCCCGCGGCGAGCGCGGCGGCAAAGGATTCCCGCGAACCCGCGGGCGCAAGAATTTCGAAATCGGCGGAACTAAGCGAAGTCACGACAGTGCGAAGGGTGAGAAACGGAAAGCGCAAAAACACAAAACCCGCGAACGGTCGTACCGTCGCGGGCTTTGCTGAAATCTGGTGGAGGCGGCGGGAGTTGAACCCGCGTCCGGAAACCTTTTTCCGATGGTTCTACATGCGTAGCCGAATGATTTGAGTCTCGCCTACCGCCCTGCCAATCGGCGGGCCGACGGTAAGCCAGCCATCAATTGATCTCGAACCCGCGTCGACGACGCCCGAGGATTCCAGCCTCTGTAATCGATGCTGCCGTCGGTTGCCCGACCTGACCCAGAGGCGAATCAGTGCAGCATCTCGCCATTAGGCGGCGAGAGCGTAACGCTTAGAGTTGGCGTTTATTTGTTTGCAGCGGATTTACGAGGTGACTGCACCTCGGCATGCCCCATACGGCGTCCGCGTCCCCGTCGAAGCCAAGGCGCCCCCGTATGTTGGAGGGGGATTATAGCCCGAACGGCCGAACAGCGTTCGATCGGACGATACGTTTGTTTGCACATTCAGAGGGTCCGTCGCGGGGCGCCGTGGACCGAACCCCATAGGAAAGCACGAACGGACCGACGATAATGTCCTTAACGCGAAACTCTTCGCTCGAAGCGGGTCGCGCGGCCCAAGCCGCGCTCCGCAACGACCGAACAACCAAAAAGGATGAGCAATGGGCAAGGGTTTGACTTTTACCATCGTCGCCGTGGCCGTCGGCGCGGCGCTTTACGCAGGCCTCGGCTACGTCGCCGTGCCTCAGGGGGCGCGCTACGCGCTTGAAAAAATCGCCGCTGAAAAACTCCAACGTCCCGTTACGGTGGGCGAAGTATCCTTCAGCCCCTGGTCGTGGACCTTCGAACTTTCGGATCTTACGGTCGGAAGTCGCACCGGCCAACACCACCTGCTCAAACTCGATCACCTCCGCGTCGACGCGAGCAGTCGCTCGCTTCTTGAGTTCGCCCCGGTGCTCGACGCGGTCGAGGTATCAGGACTTGACGTCTTTGCGGCGTTGGACGAAGAAAAGTTCGACGAGCTTGCCCCAAAGGCGGACAGTGCCCCCGCCGAAGAGTCGCCCGCCGAAGCGGGTTCGGCAATGCCCGCGTTTGCCGTCTACAACATCCGCCTCTCCGACAGCCGGATCCGCGTGACCGACGCCGCGAAAGGGATCGACGAGTCGATCACGGACCTCCGGATCGAGCTTCCCTTTGTGAGCACGCTCTCAAGCGCCCGCGAAAGCCTCCTCACGCCGGTTGTCAACTTCAATTTGAACGGCACACCCGTGGCGGCGACGGGACGCACGAAGCCTTTCGGTTCGTCGCTGGAAACCGAACTTGCTCTCGACGTGAAGAATCTCGATGCGGCGCGCTTCGCGCGCATCGCGCCCGCTCTCAATTCGCCCGAACTCCGTCTGGCGAGTGCGAACCTCACCGCGCACGCCTCGGTGCTCTTTCGCAATCCCACTGGAGGCGAACCCGCGAAGATCATTCTCTCCGGTCAGGCCGTGCTCACCGACGTGAAGGCCGAAACCACAGTCGGGAAGAAACGTGCGCAGTTAGCCGCCCTAAAGAAAGCCTCGATCGACGTGCGCGAAGTGAACCTCGTCGAACAGCTTGCGGCCGTCTCGAACATTCGCGTGGAGGGTCTCACGGCCGCGCTCGACCGCTCGAACCCGCTCCTTGCGGCAAAGGCGGACGATGCGCCCGAAGCGGATTCCGCTGCGGCGGGCAACGCCGCCGCGCGTTCGTCCGAATCTTCGGTCTGGACCTGGTCGCTCGACTCGGCCGAACTCGTCGACGCCAACCTCTGTTGGACCGACGGCACGGTTTCGCCCGCGGCGAAAGTCTCGGTCGCAAACCTCAAGGCCGACCTCAAGAACCTCTCTTCGAACGGGAAAGACCCCGCCTCGTTCTCGCTTTCGGCCGATACGCTACGGGGCACAATCGCCTTGAACGGCACGGTACGCCCGGCTCCGCTCGAGGTCACCGTCAAAGCCAAGGGGCAAAAGCTCGCCCTCACGGACGCGACGGGTTACGTGCGCGATGCGCTCGGCGTCGACCTGACCGCAACGACTGCATTCGAGATCGACGGAGCGATGCGCCCCGATGCGACGACCGCCCGGGGCACGGTATCCGTTTCGGGCGTCTCCCTCAAGAAAGGCAAAGAGACGCTCGCCTCGGTCAATTCCGCTTCGGTGGAACTCAAAAATCTGCAACTCGAAAAACGCACGGCCTCCGTGGGTCGCGTGGTGGTGGACGGCGCCTCGGTAACGGCCGTCCTTCGCAAGTCCGGCCTCAACCTCGCGCAAATCGGCGCGAAGGAGACCTCGGAGAACGGCAAGGCCGAAAGTCCGGCAACGGCGGAAAAGCCCTCCGAGGCCCCCTGGACTTGGTCCGTGGCGGAAGCCGCCCTCAAGCGCTCGAAGCTCGCTTTCCGCGATGAGACCGTGAAGCCCGTTGCCTCGGCTCAGCTGACGGACCTCAACGTCACGCTGAAGAACCTCGCTTCGACCCCGGGCGCAAAGTCGCTCCTCGACGTCTCGACCGTCCTCGGCGGAGGCACCCTCAATGCGGGCGGTCATTTCACGCTCTCGCCCCTCTCGGCCGCGGTTGAAATCAAAGCCGACAAGGTGGGGCTCAAGTCTTTCTCGAACCTCATGACCGCGTACGCGGGCGTAGGTGCCAAGAGCGGCGAATTCCGCGCCTCGGGCGCCCTCGGCATCGCCTCGACCGGAAAGGCCGAAAAGCCCGTCGTCACCTGGAAGGGTGACGCGTCGCTCGCGAACTTCAACATGACGAACGCCGCCGGCAAAGGCATCCTGAGTTGGACAAAGGCCACGCTCGCGGGTATGGACATCGCCACGACTGATCCGATCAAGGTCGTCGTCTCCAAAGCGTCCGTCGAGCAACCCGGCGAAAAGCAAACGAAAATCGTACGCGAACTCTCGGGGCTCGCCTCCGCCATCGCGGCGCTGCGCGGCAACGACAAGACCGCCGAACGCATCGACAAGGTGAACGAGACGCTTTCGGGTACGATCGAGCTCGAAAACATCCGCTACGAAAACGGACGCTTCTCGGCCGAAGGGATCGGCAACGGCGCGCTCGGCGCGGTGCTTCTCGAGAAACTTTCCGATTCGATCGGCAGTCACCTCGTCAAGACGGAAATCGATTCTTCCGCGACGAAACGCTGATCCGTCCAACGCGTGCGGCCGGAGCTTGGAGTTCCGGCCGCTGGTCGAGGGGACTTTGCGGACCTCGAATACGGAAAAGCCCGCGGACTTTCGTCCGCGGGCTTCTGAATTCTGGTGCCGGAGAAGAGATTCGAACTCCCGACCTTCGCATTACGAATGCGCTGCTCTACCAGCTGAGCTACACCGGCTTTCCCTCGATCCGCTTGCTTCGTTTTGTTTGAGGCGTTGCGCATCAGAGAATTCGAATTATGAAGACATTTTCGATTTTACGCAAGTGCTTTTTACATTTTATTACATTCATAGTTTTCGGACCCCTGCGCGTGCTTTCATTTACCGCATCGGGCCGCACCTCCTATAATGGAGCGATTTTCACTTACCGCCGACTCAAACTCACGGATGTCTAACGAAATTTCCCAGCCGTTGGTCGTTTCTTTGCCCCTGCCCGAGGACACCGACCGCCTCGGTCGGGCTTTCGCCCGCACCCTTTGCGCCCGTGCCGACGAAATTCGTCGTACGGGTCTTGCCATTCGTCTGGAGGGCGACCTCGGAGCAGGCAAGACGTCGCTCGTACGCGCGATCCTGCGCGGCCTCGGCTACGAAGGAGCGGTAAAGAGCCCCACCTTTTCGCTACTCGAAACCTATGCGGTCGCGGGGCTCGAATTCAATCACTTCGACTTCTACCGTTTCGAGACGCCCGAAGAATTTGAAGATGCGGGCTTTGAGGAGTGCTTCCGCCCCGGAGCGGTCTGTGCCACCGAGTGGAGCGAAAAAGCCGTCCCGTACCTTCCGCCGGCCGATCTCATCGTGAACCTGACGGTCGAGGGCCTCGGCCGCCGCGCCGAGCTCACTCCCCAAACCGAAGCGGCCCGCGTGCTGCTAGCCTCCCTGCCGAAGGACCTCGAATGAACCTTGAGCGTCGACGCCTGATGCAAGCCGCCGCCGGCTCGCTCCTCCTCTCCCTCGCCCCCGTCGATATCGCCTGGGGGGCAAAGATGATCGCCGTTCGCATGTGGCCGGCCGAGGAATATACCCGCGTGACGCTCGAGTCGGATGCTCCGCTCAAGTACCGGCACTTTTTCGTTCGATCCGCCAAGCCCATCCGGCTGGTAGTCGACATCGACGGTCTGCAACTCACCGAATCGCTCAAACGCCAGATTGCGGCCGTCAAGCCCGACGACCCCTACATCGCCTCAATGCGCATAGGCCAGTACAAGCCCGGCACCGTGCGCCTCGTAATGGACCTCAAGACGGACGTGAAGCCCGAAGTGTTTCTTCTCAAACCCTTCGCGAACTATCAGTACCGTTTGGTCTTCGACATCTACCCCGAGCATCCCCGCGACAGCATCGGGCAGATTCTCGCCTCGCGCGACGACACCGACATCCTCTCGGCACCGACCGAAGAGGATCCGCTGGCATCGGTCCTCGAAAGCCTCGGCAAAGACACCTCGCCCCCGTCCTCGAAGCCTTCGGGCGGCGGGAGCGCTTCCGGAAAGCCCTCGAACGGGAAACCCCCGACGGGCGACAAAAAAAACGCGTCGTCAAAGAAGGCTTCGCGTTCCGAACTCGTCATCGTGGTCGACCCCGGTCACGGCGGTGAAGATCCAGGAGCAATCGGGCGCCAGAAAACCCAGGAAAAGACGGTGGTGCTTCAGATCGCCCGACGTCTTGCCAAGCTGATCGAAGCCGAACCCGGTATGAAGGCGATTTTGACGCGCAACTCCGACCACTTTGTGAGTCTCGGGGGGCGTGTGGCCATCGCCCGAAAGGCGCGGGCGCACCTGCTCGTGAGCATTCACGCCGACGCCTGGGTGAAGTCGAGCGCCCGCGGCTCCTCCGTTTTTGCGCTCTCGCAAAAGGGCGCCACGTCGGCGGCGGCCCGGTGGCTCGCGAAGAGTCAGAACGAGTCCGACATGATCGGGGGCGTCAACATTAAGGACGTGGACCGTCAGGTCGCAAGCGTCCTCGTCGACATGACCTCAAACTGGACGATCGGCTACAGTCTGGGGCTCGGAACCGCCGTCCTGCAGGAAATCAAAGGCATCAACCGCCTGCACAAGAACCACGTCGAACAAGCGGGCTTTGCCGTCCTCAAGGGCCAGGGGATCCCCTCGATTCTCGTCGAGACGGCTTTCATCTCGAATCCCGAAGAGGAAAAACTCCTGCGCTCGACCACGCACCAACAAAAGATCGCCCGGGCGATTTTCACCGGCATCAAAAAGCAGCTCGCAGCCGACTCGACGCTCCTCAACTGAGGCCCCGCACCGCTATGAAAGAGGTCCGCAACCGATCGGCGGCGGGCGTTTCCGATACAATCTCAAGAATTGACATACCACGCGTCGGCGGCGGGTACTTTCCCCGGCGCCGTCCGAAACACCTCACTCTTTCGGAGTTCATCGACATGGCACTTGTTTCCATGCGTCAGCTGCTCGACCATGCGGCTGAAAACGGCTACGGCGTTCCCGCCTTCAACGTCAACAACCTCGAGCAGGTTCAGGCCATCATGGCCGCGGCCTCCGAAGTCGGTGCTCCCGTGATCATGCAGGCCTCGGCCGGTGCCCGCAAGTATGCTGGCGAAGCCTTCCTGCGCCACCTCATTGAAGCCGCCGTCGAAGCCTATCCCGACGTCCCCGTGTGCATGCATCAGGACCACGGTCAAAGTCCGGCCGTCTGCCAGGGCGCCATCCGTTCGGGCTTCACGTCCGTCATGATGGACGGTTCGCTCATGAGCGACGGCAAGACCATCTCCTCCTACGAATACAACGTTGACGTCACCCGTCGCGTCGTTGAAATGGCTCACTGCATCGGCGTTTCCGTCGAAGGCGAACTCGGTTGCCTCGGCTCGCTCGAAACGATGCGCGGCGACAAGGAAGACGGCCATGGCACCGACGCCACGATGACCCGCGAACAGCTCCTCACGGACCCCGATCAAGCGGCCGAATTCGTAAAGGCCACGCAGATCGACGCGCTCGCCATCGCCATCGGCACCTCGCACGGCGCCTACAAGTTCACGCGCAAGCCCACCGGCGAAACGCTTTCGATCCAGCGCGTGAAGGAAATCCACGAACGCCTCCCGAACACGCACCTCGTGATGCACGGCTCCTCGTCCGTTCCTCAGGAATACCTCGCCGTCATCCGCGAATTCGGCGGTGAAATGCGCGAAACGTACGGCGTGCCCGTCGAAGAAATCCAGAAGGCGATCCAACACGGGGTTCGCAAGGTCAACATCGACACCGACATTCGTCTTGCCATGACCGCCGCGGTGCGCCGCTTCCTCGTCGAAAATCCCTCGAAGTTCGACCCGCGCGAATTCCTCAAGGCCGCCCGCAAGGCTTCGATCGAACTGTGCAAGCAGCGCTACCTCGAATTCGGTTGCGAAGGTCAGGGCGCGAAGATCAAGCCCGTCGCCCTCGAAAAGATGGCGGCCCTCTACGCCGACGGCACGCTCGCTCAGAAGGTTTGCTGATGCACTCCCGATAAAAATTAAAAACGCGCGTCCTCTCTGCGGGGCGCGCGTTTTTTGACTTTTCCGAGGTCCGAGCGCTTCGACGCCCCTTCGGACTCACACGACTGCGGCCGACCCAAGCCGCTGCGCCCCATGAAAGTACCCGCCGACGCCACCCAACTCAAAGGCAAAAAGGGCCTGAGACGCCTCCTCAACGCCACGCGCTACTCGATGCAGGGCTTTGCCGCCGCCTGGAGAAAAGAAGCGGCCTTCCGCGAAGAGGTTCTCCTTTGCGCGGTGCTCGTTCCGCTCGCGCTTTGGCTTCCGGTATCCGCCTTTGAGAAGCTCGTTCTCGTACAGGCCACGCTCTTCGTACCGCTCGTCGAGATTCTCAACAGCGCCGTCGAAGCCGCGGTTGATCGCTTCGGCCCCGAAATCCACCCGCTGTCCGGGTACGCAAAGGACCTCGGCAGCGCCGCGGTCTTCATGGCGCTTTGCATGGCGGCACTGGCCTGGATCGTCGTTGCAGGCCCCGTCGCGTGCTCGTTCTTCGCCTGAGCGCAATACAATCTCAAAGACTTCCGAAAACGTCGTTGCGACACAGAATTTCCATCCTCTTCACATTTCCAACTTGGGAGTACACACATGGCCGGTCTTTCGAAAACAAACATCACGTCGCTGGAAAAGGTCTACAGCGGCAAGGTTCGCGAAAGCTACGCGGTTGGCGAGGACAAGCTCCTCATCGTGGCCACGGACCGCATTTCCGCCTTTGACGTCATCCTGGACGACCCGATCCCCGGCAAGGGCAAGGTTCTGACGGCTCTCACGAACTTCTGGTTCGACAAGCTCGACGGTGTTCTGCCGAATCACCTGACCGGCATCGACCCCGAAACGGTCGTCAAGCCCGAAGAAGTCGAACAGGTGCGCGGCCGTGCCGTCGTCGCGATGCGCTTGAAGCCCATCCTCGTCGAATGCGTGGCCCGCGGCTACCTGATCGGCGGCGGCTGGAAGGACTACTGCGCGACGGGTTCCGTCTGCGGCGTGAAGCTGCCCGAAGGCCTCAAGATGGCCGAAAAGCTCCCCGAACCGATCTTCACGCCCGCCGCGAAGGCCGAAGTCGGCACGCACGACGAGAACATCTCTTTCGAACGCGTGGTCGAACTCTACGGTGAAAAGATCGCCAACACCATCCGCAACGCCACCCTTGAGCTCTACCGCCGCGCGGCCGACTACGCGCTCACGAAGGGCATCATCATCGCCGACACGAAGTTCGAATTCGGCATCGACGCCGAGGGCAACGTCCGTCTCATGGACGAAGTCCTCACGCCCGACTCGAGCCGCTTCTGGCCGGCCGACACGTACGAAGTGGGCACCTCCCCGATGAGTTACGACAAGCAGTTCATCCGCGACTGGCTCGAAGCCCAGCCCTGGGACAAGACCCCGCCCGCTCCGAAAGTTCCCGAAGACGTCATCGAAAAGACGGCCGACAAATACCGCGAAGCGTTGCGTCGCCTCGCCGGCACGGACATCGAATAAATCGAACCGCAAGCGTCGCTCGGGCGGGTTCCCGGTCCTTCCGGGGCCCCGCCCGGAAAACCTCTCCCTCGGTTTTCCGCGCTGTTTTTTCCAAGTCCAGGAGAAAAGTTCTCCCGGCCCGAGGCCCCGAGAACTTTTCTCCTCGACTTTTTACCCTTCACCGTTTCTCCCTATTTTCGTGAGGTTTTCGCAATGACCAACAACGATACCCGTCCCCTCGTCGGCATCGTCATGGGCAGCAATTCCGACTGGGACGTCATGTCCCATGCCGCCCGCATGCTCAAGGACTTCGGCGTGCCCTTCGAGGCCCGCGTCGTCTCCGCGCACCGCATGCCCGATGAAATGTTCGAGTATGCCTCGAGCGCCCGCTCGCGCGGTCTGCGCGTAATCATTGCCGGTGCGGGCGGCGCCGCGCACCTGCCCGGCATGATCGCCGCCAAGTGCACGTTGCCCGTCTGCGGCGTTCCGGTTCCCTCCAAGTACTTGCGCGGCGTCGACAGCCTGCATTCGATCGTGCAGATGCCCAAGGGCGTGCCCGTCGCCACGTTCGCGATCGGTGAAGCCGGCGCGGCCAATGCCGCCCTCTACGCGGTGCAGATCCTCTCGGTAGAAGACCCCGCGCTCGAAAAAAAGCTCGCCGAGTTCCGCGTCGCTCAGAACGCGAAGGCTCGTGCCATGACGCTGCCGCTCGAAACGCTCTGAGGATCCCGAACGATGACCGAAACCAAGCCGATTCTTCCGGGCGCCACGCTCGGCCTCATGGGCGGCGGTCAGCTGGGCCGCATGTTCGCGCAGGCCGCGGCCGCTATGGGCTACCGCGTAGCAGTGCTCGAACCCCAACACGACGCCCCCGCCGCCGAGGTGTCCGCCGAACACATCGAAGCACCCTACAACGACGCGGACGGTCTCGACCGCCTCGCCGAACGTTGCCCGTGCGCCACGACCGAATTTGAAAACGTTCCCGCCGACAGCCTTCGCCGCCTCGCCGCGAAGGGTACCCTCACGGCGCCGCCCGCGCATGCTGTGGCCGTCACGCAGGACCGCAACGTCGAGAAGCATTTCGTCGAATCCGTCGCGGGCGTGCCCGTGGCACCTCATTGCGCGGTGCTCTCGGAGAAGGATGTGGCGCTCGTCGACGAAGCGCTCTTTCCCGGCATTCTCAAGACCGCCCGCCTCGGCTACGACGGCAAGGGCCAATACCGCGTCAAAAACCGCGACGAACTTCTTCAGGCTTTCCGCAACACGAACGGCGTTGAGTGCGTTTTTGAGAAGATGCTTCCCCTCAAGCTCGAGCTCTCCGTCATCGTGTGCCGATCGCTCTCGGGAGAAACGAAGACCTTCCCCGCAGCCGAGAACCATCACCGCAACGGCATTCTCGCCATGTCGGTGCTGCCCGCGCGCGTTCCCGAAGCGGTGGCCGAAGAGGCACGCGCTCACGCAATGCGCATCGCCGACGCGCTTGAGTACGTGGGCGTTCTTTGCGTTGAATTCTTCCTCCTCGAAGACGACACGCTCCTTGTGAACGAACTCGCGCCGCGCCCCCACAATTCGGGGCATGCCACGATCGACGCGTGCGTAACGAGCCAGTACGAGGAACAGGTCCGCGCGATGACAGGCATGCCTCTCGGCGACACAACCCGCCACTCCTGCGCGGTCATGCTTAACGTGCTCGGCGACGAGTGGTTCGACGCCGAGGGCCGTTTCCGCGACCCCGACTGGCGTGCCGTGCTCGCCGTTCCCGGAGCAAAACTTCATCTCTACGGGAAAAAGGAAGCCCGTCGTGCGCGCAAAATGGGACACGTCACGTGCGTGGCCCCGACGCTCGACGAAGCCTTCGAGCGTGCGCGCGCCGTCGCCCGCATTCTCGGCCTTCCCGATCCCGAGTAACCAACAAGGATTTCCATGACGACTCCTCCCGTCGACCTTCAAGCCGTCGAGCGCGCCCGTGCCATTCTCGAAGCGGGCGGCCTCGTGGCCCTTCCCACCGAAACGGTGTACGGCCTTGCAGCCGACGCCGACAACGAAGCGGCCGTGACGGCCACGTTCGAGGCCAAGGGACGCCCCAAGGATCATCCGCTCATCGTGCACGTATGCGGCCCCGAGGCGATCGACGCCTGGGCCGAAGACGTTCCGGAGAGCGCCCGGGTGCTCGCACGCGCCTACTGGCCGGGGCCGCTCACGCTCGTTCTGAAGAAAAAGCCCCGGTGCGGCCTTTTCGTCACGGGCGGGCAGGATACGGTCGCGTTGCGTTGTCCGTCGCACCCCTGGGCGCACGCCCTTCTCAAGGCCTTTGCAGGCCCGACGATGAAGGGCCTCACGGCTCCCTCCTGCAACACGTTCGGTCGTATCAGTCCGTCGTGCGCGGAGCACGTCCGCGAAGACCTCGGCGTCAAGCCCGAGGGGAAGCTTGACATGATTCTCGACGGAGGGCCGTGCGAATTCGGGATCGAGTCGACCATGGTGAATCTTTCCTCGGGCGAGCCGACGATTCTTCGTCACGGCGTCGTGACGCGCGAAATGCTGGAAGATACTCTCGGTTGCCCCGTGCCCGACGCGGGCTCGAACGCACCGCGTGCCTCGGGGCGCTTGAAGAGCCACTACGCGCCGCGCACGAAACTCGAGCTCGTCATCCCCCGGACCTTTGCGGAGCGCGTGGCCGCCTGGACGCGGGAAGGCCGCACCGCGGCCGTCATGGCCCGCGCCTCGACCCTGGAAACACTGGATGCGCCCGTGCGCCTCAAGCTCGTCGCGCCCGAAACACACCTCGAATACGGCGCCCGACTCTACGAGGCACTTCACGAGCTCGACCATGCGGGCGCCGATCGGATCTTCGTGGAGATGCCGCCCGAAGCACCCGAGTGGACCGCCGTACACGACCGACTCGGTCGGGCGGCCGCCTGAGACACATACCATGACTGCGCCCGCCGCTCCGCGCCTTCTTCCGGTGCTCGCGCTCGTCCTGGCGACTTTCTTTTGGGGAAGTTCCTTTCTGACGATCTCGACCGCCCTGGAAGAAACCAACCCCCTGACGCTCGTTCTGTGTCGCTTCGGGACGGCCGCGTTCCTGCTCGCATTCGCACTGCGGGGTCGCATCCGTGCGATTCCCGCGTCGACGTGGAAAGGAGGCGCGTGGTGCGGTCTGGCGATCTACTGCTGCTACACGGCCAACACGGCGGGCCTCATGACGATCGAAAGCTCGATGTCGGGATTTCTCACGGCGCTTTACGTACCGCTTACGCCTTTTCTCTATTGGATCGTCTACGGTCGCACGCCGAGCAAAGCGGCCTTTGCGGGCGCGGGTCTCGCGTTTGCGGGACTCGTACTCCTCGCGAACCCCTTCACCTTGAGCCTCTCGAACAACTGGGGCGAATGGGTGACGATTCTCTCCGCGCTCCTTTCGGCCGCGGAAATTCTCATCGTCGGAAAGTTCGCACCGCAGGCGAAGGCAACCGAACTCGCGTTCGCACAGCTCGTCTTCGTCACTCTTTTTGCGGCGCTGGGACTTGCCGTTGCCACGTTGGCGGGCGTGCCGCTCAAGGAAACCGTCTGGTCGCCCGTCGTTCTCGGCAGCATCGCCTGGCTTGCGGTCATCGTGGCCTTCGTACAGGTACTTCTTGCTTACGGACAGCGATATGTTCCGCCGGGGCGCGCCTGCGTCATCTTCGCCATGGAGAGCGTCTTTGCGGCCGCACTCGGTTGGATCGTCGGCGAACGACTCGGTGCGGGCGGCCTGGCGGGAGGCCTTTGCATCGTGGGCGGCATCCTTCTCTCCGAACTGCCCGCACTCTTTAAACGGAAACGCAAATGACCGCTCTTTGCGACAATGCCTCGGCCCCCGTCGGACTTTTGGACTCGGGCTGGGGAGGGCTCTCCGTGGCGCTTGAAGTGCGACGGGCGCTCCCCGGGGAAGATTTGGTTTTTGCCGCGGACTGCGGTTTCGCCCCGTGGGGCGAGAAGCCCGACGCGTTCGTCTTGGAGCGCATCGACGCCGTCGTCGACTTTTTGATCGCTCGGGGCATAAAAGCGCTTGTCGTTGCCTGCAACACCGCGACGTCGCTTGCCGTTCAACGCCTTCGGGAGCGGCTTGCAATGCCCGTCGTCGGGATCGAGCCCGCCGTTTTTCCCGCTGTTCGGGAAACCGTCACGGGTACCGTGGCCGTCCTGGCGACGCCCAAGACGATCGACGGTCTCAAGTACCGGGCGTTGCGCGAAGAAGCACTTCGGTGGGCCCACGAACACCGGTCCGTCTCCGTCGACGTGATCGACGTGCCGGCTCCGGGCCTCATGCAGTGCGTGGAACGGGGCGACTTCGCAACGCCCGAAACCCGAGCACTCGTTCGAAACTTCCTCGAGCCCGCGGCGGCCCGAGGGGCCGACAGGATCGTACTCGGTTGCACCCACTATCCCTTCCTGCTTGAAGCGATCCGCGAGTGCGTGCCGGGCGCCGAGCCGATCGACCCCGCACCCGCCGTCGCTCGTCAATTGATGCGACGCCTCCGGGAAGAAGGGCTCGCGACCCCGCGCACCGCGGGCGGGACCTCGCGATTTTTCGCAACCGATCCCACGACCGAGCGCGAAGCCGTGTTGCGCACGCTCTGGAGAGCGTCGGGCGAAACGGAACCCCGTCTCGAAGCGCTCGTTTGACGACTCGGACGCCCCGGACAGCTCAAGCACGCAACCGCAGGGGCTGCGTCGTTTCGTCTGCCTCGTACGGCTCGAGCTTCGCTCGGAGCTCGTCGGGAATCGGCGTCGAGACAAGACGCCCGTCTTCAAGCTTCACGCAAACGACCGTCTCAACGCACTGCAGACGTAGTTCCTCGCCGCAGTGCATCGTGATCGCAAAACGAATCGACTTCTCGCCGACGTGTTCCGCCCAGAGGCGCGCCGTACAGACGTCGCCCACCCGACCGGGAGCGGCAAAGTCGCAACGCACGCCCGCAACGGGCAGCCCCACGCCGACGGTTTCGAGGTTGTTGAAGGTGACCCCGAGCACATCGCGGAAAAAGTCCTCCATCACGTAGTTGAGGATCGCGAAATACTGGGGGTGATAAACGATCCCCGCGGGATCGCAGTGTCCGAAGCGGATTCGGACGACGGATTCGTAGATTTGCGTCATGACTTGAGCGAAAGAATAGATTCGTTGGAGTCGGTGAGTTCGGCGGCTTCGTGCTCTGTGACGAGCGGCCCGTGCAACACGGCGCGAACGGGGGCCGCCTCAAGCCCGGCGAGCGCCGTCGGCAGCGCCCAAAGGTTGTAATGTCCTTCGGGAACGCCGTCGAGCACCAGATTTTCCAGAACGATCGTCCCCGCGGCCAACGCCGCGCGGTGCGCAGGAAGCATCTCGGCTTCGGGCCCCGTTTCCGGATCGATGCTCGAGAGTTCCAGGCCGATGAGACGCACGCCCCGTTCGCAAAGCATTCGCACGAGCTCCGGATCCAGACCCGTTGCGGGACGCCGTCCCGTTTTGAGAAGCAGACGAACGACGGGGCCCGTCGCCGTCGCGCGCTGAAGTTCGGCGCCCGCGTCCTCGAGTCGAATCAAAAAGGGGGCTTCCGGTGCGCCACCGCACTCGGGCGCACGGGAGAGGTCGAGAACGACGCACGCGCCCGTCAGCACCTCCAGGGGAATCGAGTCCGCGTCGCCTTCAAAGCCGAGGTGACTCGGCGCGTCGACGTGCGTACCCGCATGAACGCTCATCGAAAAAGCCGACACGTTCGACGCGTCGCCCCGATCGATCGACGCCGTTTTCCAGAAACGAACGGGTTCGTCCCCGGGATAGACGGGCGTCTCGGGCGAAAGCGGCGCGGTAATGTCCCAAAGCGGCATTTCTGACGATCCTCCGAAAGTATTCAAGCTTAACGGAGAAAGCCCGGGAAAAACGACCTCGAAAAGGTGACTTCGGGGCGACCGCCGCTCGGGTACGAACCCCGCGCAATCCTCGAATCCGGTGCGAATCGGCCCGCATGCGGCGGACTATACTCGTTCGAGAAGGGTCCGGAGCGAAAGCACGGCCGACCGAAGCCGTTCCTTCCGGGCCGCGCCCACATGCGTAGGAGAGAGAACGTGTCGTCGCTTCACAACCTCATCTTGCACCGCACCTCGACGGGTGCCAAATACCTCACCGAACCCGCCCCGGGCGAAGCCGTACAGACCCGGGCCGTGACCTGTGCTCTTCGCGCACCCTGTCACGACGCCGATTTTCCCGTACGCTTCGTGCGGATCGATTCGCGCGAACGGTTGGCCGACCTCTTCGAGGCACGCCTTCCCGCCGAAGCCTCGCCCGAAGAGCGCGCCAAGGCCCGCTCCAAGGCGACTAAGGGACCAGGGCTCTTCGCCCTCGTGATGCGCCGTACGAGCGGGAACGCCCGTCTGGAACGCGAGAACCTCATGACGGCGGGCGCCGCCCTCATGAATTTTCTCCTGAGTCTCGAAGCGGACGGCTTTGCCGCAAAAACCGTGTCGGCCCCCGAATTCGAAGATCCGAAGGGGCTTTACGATCCGGGGACGGAATCGCTCCTTGCATTCGTTCTCTGCGGCACGCCCAGGGACAATCGCCCCGAGGTCTCCGTCGACGAAGTGGACTGGATCGGTCATTGGTGATCGGTCGAAGGCGCCCCGAGACCGTTCGCCCCGCTCTCGGGGTCGATCTCCGTGCTCGCCTCGATTCCCGCCCGGCGCCTCTCGCGCGCCTCGGCTTCAAGCTCCGTACGCCGTTCGCGCTCGAGTCGCCGGTCGTTCATCGCCACCACAGCCTCTGCGACCGACCGAACGGTTTCGGGAGCACACCCTTCGGCCTTGTTGTTCACCGCCATGAAGGTGGGTGCGCCGCTCGCATGCGCCCGCACGATGAGCCCTGCGAGCGCCGCGCGCGTTACGGGATCGGGGGCGGCGATCGCGTTGAAGGGCGACCAGTCGGCCTTGGCCGTGTCGTAAAACCGGTGCGCCGCGAGCGACCACCGAACGACAAGCGGCCCGGTAATAGGCCAATCACCCCTCGGATCGGTCACGCGTTCGCCCGTTTCGTAAAAGCGCAACGCCGTCATCTGCCGCATGAGCGACGGCATCGCGGGGTGTAGTCCGATTACGGGTCGAATGCCCGCCCGACGCATCGCGCCGTAAAGGCGCGGCGTGAGGAATTCGTAATTGCGAAACTCCGCGGCAACGAGACGTCCGTTCGTGTTGGCTTCCGACACGGCGTCGAAAAACCGAACGAGTGCGTCGGTCGCGCGTTCGCGATCCTCGGGACGACGCAATGCTTCGTGCGGGAAGGGGGAAAACTGCAGAACCTGCACGCCCGTCTTGTCGCCGAGTCCCGCTTCGACAGGCGCGAAACAGGTACTCTTGAGGCGATCGACGTTGAGGTAGTTGGGGTTGGGCCGAAGCGGCCTCCCCGTGGGCGCTCGCAGGTACGGATCCGTCACATCGCGGGGCGCCTTGACGATGAAGCTAAAGTCCTCGGGCACCTGAGCGGCAAAGTTCGCGAGTTCGTCGACCGTGTAAGGTCGGTAAAAGTTACGGTCGAGCCCCACCGTGCGAAATAGCGGCCAGGCCGCGTAGGCCCTCAGGCCTTCCGCGTGAAGCCGCCGCACGCCCGAGCCCGCTCCGTAGATCAAGCCGAGCCAACCGGGAAAATTCCAGCTCGACGTGCCGAGCCGCACGTCCCGCGGCAATTGCCGACCGAGCAGTGAGAGCGCTTCGCCGACGGGAGCGGGCGTCACGCCTCCCGAGCGCGAAGGCAGGTCCTCGAAAAGGTTGCCCGTCGATGCGTTGGAGGCGCCGTACCCGGCGCCGTTCGTCGAGAACGTCATGTTGGCTGTCTCCGATGGGCTCCTCGCGCAACGCCGTACGACGTCCGCCGAGTCGGTCGCGCGCTTCGAGCGCCCCGATTCTCCGATACGATTTCTGAGAGAATACGTTTTAGTCATTATGAGGCAATCCGCCCGAAAACGCCGTCCGCACTCCGTGCGGCCGACACGTCCAGGAACATGACCACCCCTACGCTTTTCCCCGAACTCGTTCCGCCCGAAGTTGCCAAAAACGCCGCCTCGGGACCCGTCTGGATCATCGACAGCGAAGAAGTGCGCTTTTCGCTCACGTTTGCACTTTCCCGCAGCTACAACGTCATCCCGTTCATGACGCACGACGCGTTCTTCGACTCGGTGGCGCTCGACCGCCCGGGCTGTCTCATCACGGACATCGGCACACCCGAGCTCGAAGACGGTCTTGCGCTCCAGCGCGAGCTCGCTGCAGTGAAAAGCCCGATTTCGATCATCTTTCTCTCAAACGACGATCAGGTCGAAACGGCGGTCGAAGCCATGGCAGGCGGAGCCGTCGACTACCTGCTCAAACCCGTCGACCCCGCGCGACTGCAGCACTCGGTCGACCGCGCGCTCGCGCTGAGCAACCAGAAAGCCCGCAAGCGCCGCATCTACGACCTGCTCGAGAGCTTCACGCCGCGCGAGCGCCAGATTTTCGAAAAGCTCTGCCGGGGCTTGCGAAACAGCGAAATCGCCGAACAGCTCTTCCTTTCGCAACGCACGGTGGAAGTGCACCGCGCGCACTTCAGCCGCAAGATGAATTCGAAGCCCGTGAGTGCGCTGCTCTACGAGCTGTGTCTCGCCAACGGCGACGAGATTCTTTGAGGCCCGTACGAAAACCTCCGAAAGGGACTCGAAAAAAGAAGACGAAGAAAAAGGCGCCGCGCTCGAAAGAGCCGCGGCGCCCTGCTTTCGACTTCGAATGAAAAGACGCCCGGGGCCGCTTATCGGCCGAACACCTTCGTGAGGTCAATCGGCAACGCGCGGTAGCCGAACGTGCCGTGGAGCTTCATTTCAAAGGCGGGTTCCTTCTCGCCGTAACGGAACTCGGTAAGCACCGGGTTGGGACCGTTGCCGCTTGAGTCCGTCAGGTCGATCGAAGCCCAATAGACCACGAACGAATTCTTGTCCTTCTTGTATTCAACCGAGCTCGTCACGGGGCTGTAGAGCTCGTGACCGCGTTCGCGACCGTAGTCCCAGACCTGCTCGACCGTCATCGCTTTCTGGTCGATCTTGTAGAGCACCGCACGGCTGTACTTTTCCTTCGGATCGTCGGGCTGACGGAAAGCACGCCCGTCGCCGTTGTCGAAGACCGAGAGATAGAGGATGTCGCCCTTGCTGAGTTCGTCGACCTTCCAGCCCGTGTGCTGCGTCCAGGTCCAGTCGAAATCACCTTCGCAACGACCAAGTCGACACTCAAGTTTCTTGCCGTTTTTGTCGACGGGCGTGAGCACCTTGCCGCGTAGTGCCTCGTTCCAGCCGTTCGGGGCGGCGAGAATCCACTTCACCTGCTTGTCACGACCGATCTTGACGACCGCCGACTGATGACGCGAAGAGAGGATAATCGAATCGTCCGCTTCATCGTAGTCGACCGAGTTGACGTGTGCCCAGTTGCGACCCATACCCGTACCGGTGATGTCACCGAAGGCGTGCTGGGCTTCAAGCTTGGCGATCTGCGCGGCCGTGAGCGTTTTGCCCGACTGCGACACGTCGACGTTGAGACACACCGCCCCCTGGTCGATCGACTTGAGAACGATGTTGCGCTGCGGGTCGAGGATGTCCCAAAGACGCCATTCGTCGGTCACCCGACCGTTGGCGTCGACCTCGATGATGAGGTCGCGCACGGTGCGAACGCGCGTGTCGTCCGCACGACGCACGTCAGCATCCGCAACGCGCAGGAAGTACCGTCCGTCGGGACCGACCGCCATGGCGTGACTGAAGTCGGCGTAGCCGTCGGGGAGCCGCCGGTTGAAAATTTCACGACCCATGAGGTCGTACTTCGCGTAACGCTGACCGTAGCCCCACGAGAGCGCACCGTCCTCGTTCTGATGGAATCCCATCATGATGCCGCTCTTCAACATGTCGCGCGGATCGTAGATCGACTGCGGTTGCATGTACCAGCGTACTTCGCCCGTCGTGTCGACGATGGCATTTTGCGGATAGAAGTTCCACTCGAGCGCACCGCCCGTGGGATTGTTCCAAACGGCACGCACACCCTTGGGCGAAGCGGGAAGCAGGTTGTTGATGAAGTAGAGGCGGTCGGCGAATTCCTTCGACGGCTTTTTCGTCACCTCGACGTCGAACGTCTTGTACGGACGGGCGCTCCCCCAGGTGGGTTCGAGCCACACGGGCTGTGTCCAGATGGAGTAGGTTTCCTTCTTTTCTTCTTTCACCCCGTGAGCGACACGGGTGTAGGAGACCTCAACACGGTTGAGGTAGTCGGCGTAGAGACCGAAAACAGGAATCCCGCCGTAGGTACGGAGCGCCGTCGGGCCGACGTCGTAAGCGATTTCAACGCCGCCAGCTTTGGGCACAACGCGCACGTGCGCCGACAAGAGTTCGTACCCCCCGTTTCGAATCACGGACGTCAGGGGGGCGAGGTCGTAGGGGTTGTTCACCACCTCGCCCAATTCGCCCTGGGTCTTAAACGTCACTTTGGTGCCGCTCGCGCCGCCGCTCGCCCATACGGGCAGAGCACAAAGCGCCAACACACAGTTAGCCGCAATCAGGGTTCTTTTCAGCATTCCTCTCTCCACTAGATCGACGGATTCGCGGAGGGACGACGCCCGCCGCATTGAATTTCGTTGCAATCATACGGTCTGAGGCCGTGCGTGCGATAGCGAAAAAACGCTCGGTTTCCGTTGGAATCCCGAAAGTGCTACCGATGCGTCTTACTCCAAGCTCTCGAATCGATCGGTTCGCACTTTTCGTTAAAATAGCGAGTTTTCCGATTTTTCGATCGTCCGCTGCGGCCCTGTCCGTCCTTTCGCTTTCGCGCCCGCCGACGCGCACGATCCGACCGATTTTCTCGTCTTTTCAACTTCAATTTGAGGAACCCGGAATATGGCTCTCAATCCTCTCACCGCGCTCTCTCCGATCGACGGTCGCTACGCCTCGCAGACCGACGTGTTGCGCGACATCTTTTCCGAATGCGCTTTCATGAACGCCCGCGTTCGCGTCGAAGTCGAATGGCTCATCGCCCTTTCCGAAGCGGGCTTCGAAGAGCTTCCCCACCTCTCCGACCACGGCAAAGCCTTCCTGCGCGGCCTCGCCGACAACTTCTCGCTCGAAGACTGCGAAGCGGTGAAGGCGATCGAACGCACCACCAACCACGATGTCAAGGCCGTTGAATACTGGATTAAGGACCGCGTCGCACACGACGAAGAATTGAAGAGCGCCGCCGAGTTCGTTCACTTCGCCTGCACGAGCGAAGACATCAACAACACCTCGCATGCCCTCATGCTCATGAAGGGCCGCACCGAGCTCGTCGCCTACCTCAAGCGCATCCATGCGACCATCGTCGACTTCGCCAAGCAGTGGGCCGACATTCCGATGCTCTCCCGCACGCACGGTCAGACGGCTTCGCCCACGACCGTCGGCAAGGAATTCGCCAACGTCGCCGTACGTCTCAACCGCGTGATCGAAGCCATCGAAGCCGTGAAGATCTACGCCAAGATGAACGGCGCCGTCGGCAACTACAACGCTCACCTGATCGCCTATCCCGACTTCGACTGGGAAAACTTCTCCCGCAAGGTCGTCGAGGAACGTCTCGGTGCCGTCTTCAACACGCATACGATCCAGATCGAGCCGCACGACTACATGGCCGAACTCTTCCATGAAATCGAACGCGCCAACACGATCCTGCTCGACTTCGACCGCGACGTCTGGGGCTACATCTCGCTCGGCTTTTTCCGTCAGAAACTCAAGGAAGGCGAAGTCGGCTCCTCGACGATGCCCCACAAGGTCAACCCGATCGACTTCGAAAACTCCGAAGGCAACCTCGGCATCGCCAACGCCCTGTTCGGCCACCTCGCCGGCAAGCTCCCCGTTTCCCGCTGGCAGCGCGATCTCACGGACTCGACCGTGTTGCGCAACCTCGGCGTCGCTTTCGGCTATTGCTTCATCGGCTACAACGCGCTTACGCGCGGCCTCGGCAAGCTCCAGGTGAACGAAGCCCGCATCGCCGAAGACCTCGACCACGCCTGGGAAGTGCTCGCCGAAGCCGTTCAGACCGTGATGCGTCGCTACGGCGTACCGCACCCCTACGAACAGCTGAAGGCGCTCACGCGCGGCAAGGGCATCACGCCCGAAACGATGCGCACCTTCATCGAAGGTCTTGAGATCCCCGCCGACGCCAAGGCACGTCTCATGGAGCTCACCCCCGCCACCTACATCGGCAAGGCCCCCGAGCTTGCCCGCCGTTGCTAAGCGGCTCGGATTCCGGACATCCCGACGCTTTCGAACACGTTGAAAGCGTCGGACGCCCGAGGCAACCAGCATTGAAAAAGACCGCACGATTTCGTGCGGTCTTTTCTTTTTTCGAGGTTTTCGGCGGAGGTGCTCAGACGACGACGCCCGCCGACTTCACCTGCGCCCAAAGGGACATGCCCTTTGCGAGACCTAGCTCCTCGACCGAGTGCGCGAGAAGGCGCGCAAGAAGCCGTCGACCGCCCGTTTCATCTTCGAGAACGACGTGCACGTACGGATCGTCCGGGCATTCGGACGGCACGAACTCCGCGATGCGAACGCGAAGAACATTACGGATCGACGTGCGTTCGGGTTTCTCCAGCGCGAGACTCACGTCCCGCGCAAGGATACGAAGGCGTACCCGTCCCCCGAGCCGAAGCGAACCCGCAGACACTTCGAAAGTCCAACCTCCGACCCCTACCGAGGCCGTATGCCACGCGTCGGAGATCGAACGCACTTCGCACTCCAGGACGACCCCGCGACCGTCGCCCGCCGGCACGGAAATCCTCGGATCGGCCAGGACGTCGCGAAGCGTCCCCTGAGCGAGCACGCGCCCTTGCGAGAGCACTACGAGGCGGTCCGCGAGACGCGTCATCTCCTCGGTTGAGTGGGTGACATAGAGAATGGGAATGTTCAGTTCGTCCTTGAGCTTTTCAAGCCACGGGAGAAATTCGCGCTTTCGCGCCCAATCGAGGGCCGAAAGCGGCTCGTCCATGAGGAGGATATCGGGACGAAGAGCGAGCGAGCGCGCGATGGCGCAACGTTGCTTCTCGCCGCCCGAGAGCTGCTCGACCGACCGATCGAGCAGCCCGCCGATACCGAGCAATTCCACGGCTTGCGCGAGACGCGCTTCGCCGTCCGTCGTTCGGGCGCGCTTCAGGCCGAAACGCAGATTCTCCCGAACGTTCAAGTGTTCGAAAAGGCTCGCCTCCTGAAAGACGTACCCGAGATTTCGTCCGTGGGTGGGCACGAAAACGCCCGAAACGTCGTCCTGCCACAGGTTACCGCCCGCAGAGACGCTCCCGCGCGCCCGTTCGAGGCCGGCCACGCAACGCAGTACGGTTGTTTTGCCGCATCCCGACGGGCCGAAGAGCACCGTGATGCCTTTTTCCGGAATCGTAAAGTCGACGTCGAGATCGAACCCGGTCGGGCGTTCGAGCGTGAGGCGAACGCTACCCGAGGCGTCGGTCGCCGCGTGCGGGGGACGCGCAGCGGCGCGCCTCCCGAAGAAAAAATCGAAAAGCTTCATGCCGCCCCCTTCAAGACGTCGCGCGTCGGCGGTTCAGGAGATTGAGCCCGGCCAACACCAAGAAACTGAAAACGAGCATGCCGCCCGCAAGTACGTGCGCTTTGTCGTACTCCATAGCTTCGACGTACGTGAAGATCTCGGTCGAGACGACCTGCGTTTCGCCCGGAATGTTGCCGCCGATCATCAACACGACGCCGAATTCGCCGATCGTGTGCGCGAAGGTCATCAGCACCCCGGTGACGATGCCGTGCCGCGCAAGCGGCATCACGACGCACCAGAAGGCCTCCAGAGGCGGACAGCGCAACGTGGCGGCCGCTTCGATCGGGCGATGCCCGACGGATTCGAAAGCGGTCTGCAAGGGTTGCACCATGAAGGGAAGCGAATAGACAACGGAGCCGATCACCAGTCCCGTGAACGTGAAATTGAGAATGCCGAGACCGAGCACCTCGGTCAGGCGCCCCAGAGGACCCGCAGGCCCCAGGGCGACGAGAATGTAAAACCCCAATACGGAGGGCGGCAACACGAGAGGCAACGTGACGACCGCGCCCACGATCGCACGCCCCGTCCCCCGCCCGCGGGCGAGCCACCACGCGAGCGGTAGCCCGAGGAGCAACAGCACCGCCGTCGTCACCGCGGCGAGTTTGAGGCTCAGCAGAATCGGCTCGAAGTCCGCCGCGGTGAACATAACCGCGCCTTACTTGGCCGTGCCGTAGCCGTACGCTTCGCGAACGCGGGCGGCTTCGGGGCTCGACTTCAGGAATTCGAGGAAGCGCTTCGCGCCCTCGTTCTTTTCACCCTTCTTCAAGAGCACCGCGTCCTGCGCGATGGGGTTGTAGAGCTCGCCCGGAATGATCCAGCCCGAGCCCGACGTGAAGGCGCCGTCCTTGTAGCACTGCGAGAGCGCCACAAAACCGGCCTGTGCGTTGCCCGTCTTCACGAACTGGTAGGTCTTGCCGATGCTGTCGCCTTCGACGATCTTGGACGTCACCGCGGCCGCGATGCCGAGCTTTTGCATTGCTTCGTGCGCGGCCAGGCCGTAAGGCGCGAGCTTCGGATTCGCCACGGCAACGTGCTTCACGGCATCCGTCGCAAGGACGGCGGCGTCACCCTTCACGAGGTGCGCGTCGGCCGACCAGAGCACGAGTTTTCCGATCGCATAGGTGAAGGTCGTACCTGCAACGCCATGATTTTCCTTCACAGCCTTGGCGGGCGTTTCGTCGTCGGCGGAAAGAAGCACGTCGAAGGGCGCACCGTTTTTGATCTGCGCGTAAAACGCCCCGGTCGAACCGAAGGAGAGTAAGAGCTTGTCACCCGTCGCCTTTTCGTAAATCGGCGCGAGCTCCTGAGCGGGCGCCGTAAAGTTCGCCGCCACCGCTACGCGCACCTCTTCGGCATCGGCCGCGGTACACGCAATCGCGGCGAGCACCGCACCGAACAGAACGTTTTTCGTCTTCATGCTGACAATCCTTCAACGCAATGACTCCGTCCGTCGCGTTGCGAGCCCGGAATTCGGATTTCGCAAACACACGATCGGTCTACAATTTCACCCTAGCTTTGTCCCGGGCGTTATTCGCAAACAGAATAGCGAAAGCGATTTGCTTTCGCAATACGCCGAAAGGAAGGCTCCCTCTACCTCCTCCACCCTACTCAAGACCGAACGCTTTTCGAGGTGATCATGGCAACCGAAGAAGCCCGAACCGCCAACCCGATTCTTCTCGCGGACCTTCTCAACGAGCAAATCGACAAGCGCATCGACATTTTGCGTCGCATCGACGACGTGGGTTCGATTTCGCAGGCCGCCCGCGGCGCGGGCGTGAGCTACAAAGCGGCTTGGCAGGCGATCGAAACGCTCGGCAACCTTGCGGGCGGTCCGCTCGTGGAAAAAGTGGTGGGCGGAGCTCGAGGGGGCGGCACGAAACTTTCGGCCACGGGACGCGAAGTTCTGGAGTTGGTCGACGAACTCGCACGCGCCAGGGCCGAGGTGCTCGCGCGCTTTCGCGAGCGCGGCTCGAGCGCCTTCGAGCGTATCGGAAGCACGACTCTGCAGACGTCGCTCCGAAATCAGTTCCCCGCCACAATCGTCAAGATGAAGATCGGTTCGGCGCTCGTGCGGCTCACCCTGCGCATCGACGACACGCACCTTCTGCGCGCCTCCGTCACGAAGGAGTCCGCCCAGCTTCTCGGGCTGGCCGAAGGAAAGTCGGTCCTCGCGCTCACGAAAGCGACGGGTGTGGAAATCACGGCGGATTTTCCCAAAGAAACGCACGGGGGCGAAAAGCGCCCCGAAAATCAGTTGGTCGGCGAAGTGATCCGAAGCGAGCGCGCCGCCAAAGGCGGCGAGTGTTCGTTGCGACTCCCGTCGGGGTTGGTCATCGTCGGGTTCGCGAAGCGCAACCACGGCCTGCACATGAATCAGAAAGCCGTCGCCTCCATTTCCCCGTCGGCTATCGTCATTGGCCTTACCTCCTGAAGTCTGTAATCGCCTCCGAAAATCTGAGTACTCTTCCTTATTTCGAGATCGATATTCGGTTTTTCTTAACGAGTTTTTATTCTGCGGTTGATTTCGATCAATTGGTTGTTGCCCTTCTTTACACATTTGCCCATAATATTGCACCTTGCCTTGTGGTCGCTTCCTTGAAGGCCGACCGCAGAATCCTCAGAAAAACAGACCCCGCCTCCACGCGCCTCGCCGGTTTGCTCCGGTTGCAAGCCCGGAGGTTATTCATGAAGGTTCATCCAAATGGAAAAGAACAGCAAATGGTATCTCGCCGGCATCTGCCTGATCGGCGTCGTGGTCGGCATCGTGTTTGTCGGCGTTCTGACGAGCGTCGTGCATTGGGCCGGCACGCCGAAGTTCTGCGGCGAATTCTGCCACTCGATGACGGTGACCTACCAGGCCTACCAGAAGGGCCAGCACTTCCGTACGGCCTCCGGCGCCACGGCCGGTTGCTCGGACTGCCACCTGAAGAACCACTCGAATGAACACGTCGGCCCGATCGACTATGTGGCCCTCCTCCTCGACAAGGCTCACGCCGGTTCCGTTTCGCTTATCGGTCAGATCCAGGGCTCGCTCAGCACGGTCGAAAAGCAGATCGAAAAGCGTCCTCACATGGCCGAAGCCGTTCATCAGCAGATGATCGACCGCAACTTCTCCGCCTGCCGCGGCTGCCACGAAGTTGAAAAGATGTACAACCCGAAGAAGCCGATGGTTGCCGCCATTCACAAGGGCATGGGCCCCGACTCCGAAAAGAAGGTCGACTGCCTTGCCTGCCATCCGACGGCCGGCCATGACTACACGGGTCTCGGCATGGAAGACCTCGTCGCCAAGACGGAAGAACCCGCCAAGAAGTAATTCTTGGCCCGATCCGAACATCGCATGAAGAATCCCGAAGCGGAAACGCTTCGGGATTTTTTGTCGTTGCCCCCCTTCGGTCGAAGTCGGCAGGCGGTACTCGGTCTAAAATCGAGAAACCCCATGCCCAGCCGACGTTCGCCGGGCTACATCCACGAATCTCTTACGCCATGGCCAAGACTACGATTCATCGTTCCGACTACCGCGTCCCGACGCACCTCATCGACACCGTCAAACTCGAATTCGATCTCGACCCGGAGAGCACCGGCGTCACCAACACGATGCACGTCGTGCCGAACCCCCAGAGCACCGAAAAAGGCGCCCCCCTAGTGCTCAACGGCGAAGAGCTCACGCTTGTGAGCGTGACGGTAAACGGCCGACTGTTGAACGAAACGGAGTACGACGTTTCCCCGACCGCACTCACGATTCCGAACATCGTAGGTGAAAGCACAATTTCGATCGTCAACCGCTTCAGCCCCGTTCAAAACACCGCCCTCTCGGGCATCTACGTCTCGGGCGGCAACCTCATGAGCCAGTGCGAGTCGGAGGGCTTCCGTCGCATCACGTACTTCCTTGACCGTCCGGACGTGCTCGCCCGCTACACCGTGGCGATTCGTGCCCCGAAAGACCTCTATCCGATTCTCCTCTCGAACGGCAACCGTATGGAAGAGAAAGACCTCGGTGACGGCCGTCACTACGCCCTCTGGGTCGACCCGTTCCCGAAGCCCTCGTACCTCTTCGCGCTCGTAGCGGGCAAACTCGTGTGCCGTAGCGAACTCTTCCCGCTCAAAGACGGCCGTCAGGCTTCGCTTGAAATCTGGGTCGAGCCTCAGGATCTCGAAAAGACCGCGCACACGCTCGAGAGCTTGAAGAAGTCCATCCGTTGGGACGAAGAACGTTGGGGGCTTGAACTCGACCTTGAAGGTTTCCGCATCGTCGCGACGAACGACTTCAATTTCGGCGCCATGGAAAACAAAGGGCTCAACATTTTCAACGCCCGTTGCGCCCTCGCCAACCCGAAGGTCGCGACCGACGACGACTATCTGCGCGTCGAATCCGTGGTGGGCCACGAGTACTTCCACAACTGGACGGGCAACCGCGTGACGCTGCGCGACTGGTTCCAGCTCGCCCTCAAGGAAGGTCTCACGGTGTTCCGCGACCAGGAATTCTCCGCCGACATGCTCGGCGAAGCGTCCGCGCGCGCCGTGCAGCGCATCAAGGACGTGCGCTTCCTGCGCACGAACCAGTTCCCGGAAGACGCGAGCCCTATGGCGCACCCGATCCGCCCCGAGAGCTACCTTGACATCAACAACTTCTACACCATGACCGTCTACGAAAAGGGTGCAGAAGTAATCCGCATGCTTCAGACGCTGCTCGGTCTCGAAACGTTCCGTCGAGGGTTCGACCTCTACATCGCCAAGAACGACGGTGGAGCCGCCACGCTCGAAGCGTTCCTCGAAGCCATGCAGGAAGCCGCCGGGCGCGATCTCGGTCAGTTCGCCCTCTGGTTCTCGCAGGCAGGCACGCCGCGAGTGAAGATCGAAACTCGCTGGGACGACGTGAACCATACCTTCACGCTGAGCGCGACGCAGACGACACCTGCCACGCCCGGGCAGCCCATCAAGCGTCCGTTCCTGATCCCGTTCCCCGTCGCGCTTCTCGACCCGACGACGGGCGCGGAAATGCCTGTGCAGTTGATTGAAGAGGACGAAGCACCCTCCCCCGGCACGCGCATGCTTGAGCTTCGCGAAACGCATCATGAATGGGTGTTTGCGGGCCTTCCCGCCTGTCCCGTGCCCTCGCTCAACCGTGGTTTTGCAACGCCCATCATTCTCGAAGCCGACTACGACGATGCGACGCTCGCCTTCCTCGCCACGCGCGACGGCGACCCCTTCAACCGCTGGGACGCGATGAACGAGCTGATGTTGCGCACGTTGCACGTGCAAGTGCGTGCCAAGCTCACGCACGAACCGAAGGACGTCGACCCGCTCTTCCTGAACGTCGTGGGCGAGTTGCTCTCGGCTCCGGACCTCTCGCCCGCCTTCAAGGCCGTGGCGCTCGAACTCCCGAGCGAGCGGCTCGTCTCGGAACGCGAACCCCTCATCGACCCGCAGGCCGTGCACTACGCGCGCGAATACGTTCGCGCGGCGATCGGCAAACGTTGGATCACGAAGTTCCTTGAAACGGTCGACGCGAACCGCACGCCGGGCGCCTACTCACCCGACCCGGAAAGCGCCGGTCGACGCGCGCTCAAGAATCTCGCGCTCGGCTACGCCCACGCCTCGGGGAACCCGCGCGCGACCATCGCGTTGCGCGACCAGTTCAACACGGCCGACAACCTCACCGACAAGCTCGCCGCCCTGCAGCACATGGTAAATTCGCAGTCCCCTGCGAAGCAGGACATGGCGGTCGAAGCGCTTCGCGAGTGGTACGCCGAGCCCCTGCTCATCAACAAGTGGCTGACGATCCAGGCGACGGCCTCGCTCTTCCCGGGCGAAGAGCCCGTGCTCGAGCGTGTTCGGGAGCTGATGCAGACGAACTTCTTCTCGATCAAGAACCCGAACAACGTCTATGCGCTGCTGCTCGCGTTCTTCACGCAGAACGCGGCCGAATTCCATGCGGTTGACGGTTCGGGCTACCGCTTCTGGTCCGAGATCGTTCTGGAACTCAACCGCATCAACCCCCACGTTGCGGCCCGCGTCGCCCGTGCGCTGGAAAACTGGCGCCGCTACACGCCCGCGCTTTCGCGCCAGATGTACGACGCGCTGCAGTTCGTCTACTCGCGCAAGGACGAACTCTCCCCGAATGTCCTTGAGGTAATCGAAAAGACGCTCGGCAATCCCATCTGAGTCGGCTCCCCGAATCCCTCTTCGAACGGAGCGCTTCGTACGACGGCGAAGCGCTCCCTCAAAAAAATCGTCGGTATCCCAACAGCATCAAAAGGAACCTTCATCGTGTCCATGTCGCTCCATCAGTATCTCGCCCGCGAAGAGTCGCTCCACGGCCTTGACCCGGTCCTCTCGCGTCTCATCGTGAGCGTGTCGGAAGCCTGCAAGGAAATCAGCTTCAAAGTCCGCAACGGCGCTCTCGCCGGCGTACTCGGCCTGGCCGGGACGGAAAACGTTCAGGGCGAAGACCAGAAGAAGCTCGACGTCATCAGCAACGACATCTTCGTTGAAGCCGTGGCCCGCTCGGGTTCGGTCTGCGGCATGGTGAGCGAAGAAATCGACCATGTGATGTCCGTGCCCGAAGATCTTCCCCTGGGGCCCTACCTCATCTGCTTCGACCCGCTCGACGGCTCGAGCAACATCGACATCAACGTGTCGATCGGCTCGATCTTCTCGGTGCTCCCGGCCGTACGTCCGAAGCGCGTCGCCGCGGACGAAGATTTCCTCATGTCGGGCCGCAACCAAGTTGCGGCGGGGTACTGCATGTACGGTCCGCAAACGCAACTCGTGCTCACGTTCGGCCGAGGCGTCGTGATGTTCACGCTCGACCCGAGCACCGGCACGTTCCTGCTCACCCAGGAAAACGTGCGCGTGGCGCGCGAAGCGAAGGAATTCGCCATCAACTGCTCGAACATGCGCCACTGGGAAATGCCCGTGAAGCGCTACGTGGCCGAACTTCTCGAAGGCAAGACGGGCGTGCGCGGCAAGGACTTCAACATGCGCTGGATCGCCGCCATGGTGGCGGAAGTGCACCGCATCCTGCAGCGCGGCGGCATCTTCATGTACCCGCGCGACCACCGCGACCTCACGAAGCCCGGGAAGCTGCGTCTCATGTACGAAGCCAACCCGATGGCCATGCTTATGGAAAACGCGGGCGGCGCCGCCACGACGGGCCGCATGCCGATTCTTGACGTCGTGCCGCAGAAGATTCACGAACGCGTGGCGGTCTTCCTCGGGGCGGCCGATGAGGTCGAACTCGTGACGGATTACCACCGCGAGGCCGACGCGCAGTAAGGTTCGGCCCCCGGTCTCGGGGAAAGGGTCGGCCGCAGACCGACTCCTTCCCGAAACCCCGCAAAGAAAAGCCCCGGACAGATCGACGTCCGGGGCTTTTCGTTTTTCAATTTTTATTCGAGCTTTCAGAAGAGGTCTTCGAAAATTTCCTTCTTCTTCGCTTCTTCCACCACTTCCGCGCGCGGGGCGGGGAGCGAGGCAAGCACGCGTTTTTCAAGCTCTTCGAGCGTGACGGCAAGCTTCGTCTGCGCTTCCGTCTGACGGCGCTCCTGTGCTTCGGCGAGTGCGTCGAGGCGCTTTTCGAAGGCGGCGTTGCGATCGCGCGTCGTCTGCAAGAGTTCGTCCGTACGGTCCGTCAGAAGCGTTTCAAGCTTCTCCAGACGGGCGGCAAACTCGGTGCGAATCTCCGCCACACGGCTCTTGTCGGCATCTTCGGCCACCTGACGGGCGGTACGGGCTTCTTTGTAGGCCGCGCGAAGTTCCATCATCATGCTCGCCTGCTGCCAGACGGTATAGACGGCGAGAAGCAGAACTACGATGCCGAAGCCACCCACAACCAAGACGCCGAGCGGAGCCTGAATCTCGGTATAGACGAGGTTCACGGTCGTTACCTGAGAGAGCGCCCCCCAGTTGATGATGAGGAACACGGCAAGAACGATGAGGACGAGCAACATCCCTACGGTTCGGAACTTCAATTTTCTCTCCTAAAACTAAACGCACGGCCCTTCGGGCGTTCGGCGCACGATAGTGCTCCCGAAGCGACAAATCTATAATAACAGGCCGTATCGATTTCCTTTGGACGCTTCTGGGAGATTCTCACTCATGCAGACCGACTTCCGCTTTCCCCGCCTTCACATCGTCGACCATCCGCTCGTGCAGCACAAGCTCTCGCTCATGCGCGACAAGAACACGTCGACGCGCGACTTCCGCGAACTTCTGAAGGAAATCGCCATGTTGATGGGGTTCGAGCTCACGCGCGACTTCCCGATCGACTACGAAGAAATCGAAACGCCGCTCACCTCTTTCAAGGCGCCCTTCATGAAGGGCAAAAAGTGCGTGATCGTCCCGGTGCTACGCGCCGGTCTCGGCATGACCGACGGTCTTCTGTTGCTCATGCCCTCGGCCCGCGTCGGTCATATCGGCCTCTACCGCGACGAGAACAAGATGCCGGTCGAGTACCTCGTGCGCCTCCCGGAACTCGAAGACCGCACCTTCATCCTCGTCGACCCGATGCTCGCGACCGGCAACTCGGCGGCTCATGCCGTCGACGTACTGAAAAAGCGCGGCGTCCCCGGCGACCACATCCGCTTCATGGCGCTCGTGGCCGCTCCCGAAGGCGTCGGCGTCTTCCAGGAACTCCACCCCGACGTCGACCTTTACGTCGCCGCGCTCGACGACCACCTCGACGAGAACGCCTACATCGTTCCGGGGCTCGGTGATGCGGGCGACCGCATTTTCGGCACCAAGTAAGCCGCCTTCCCGACGAGCGCCCGATCTTCGAATGCAACCCCCGAGGGATGCCCTTCGGGGGTTTCATTTTCCTCTATTGTTCGGTTTTTCCATACGCTTCCACACGCCGTCTACAACTCTACCGAGAAAAGTTACGTACTTATACTTATTTCCAGAATCAACTTTTTGAAATGTTTTTGCAACCATAAATTTAGGGGTTTTTACTAGTTCGACGCTTATGTTTTAAGCAAATTGTGACCATTTCTACCTCTTATTAGGTATTTTTCAAGGAGTTCTTCGAAAAATTTTGTGATCCGTCGCTTTGCTTGCGGCGCTTTGCTCTTCTTATCCGCAACTTAAAGGAGCATCATTACCTCCGAACGAATTACGCGCATTCCCGAAGTTTTCCTTCTTGCGCGTCTCCATTTCATTTAAAGACAAAACCTTCTAGGACCTGTCATCATGACGACCCCTGATTCCGTCAAGTACAGCAACACCCCGACCGCGACCGAAAACGTCTGGGGCGTCGGCCTCAAGGATGCGAAGCGCCGCAGCAAGTACCTTGCCTACTGCGACGTCGCTCAGTCCGTTACCGGCCTCATCCTCGGTCTGTTCCTCTTCTGCCACATGGCGTTCACGAGCTCCGTGAACTTCGGTAAGGATCTCTTCGCGAACCTCATCGAAACCTCGGGCGGCGCCTTCATCAACGGTGAAGAACACCTCTGGATGCACGTCGTTTTCGTCGGCTTCATTTTCGTTTGCGTCGTGATCCACGCCCTGTGCGCCCTGCGTCGCTTCCCGACCTCCTACCGTCAGTGCCGTGACATCAAGGCTCACTACCGCCTCCTCCGTCACGAAGACACGACCCTCTGGATGGTTCAGCTCGTCACGGCCTTCCTCCTTTTCCTCCTGGTGTTCCCGCATCTCATGAGCATGCTCACGAACCCGGGCGGCTTTGACCCGAACCTCATCGGCGTGCACACCTACCACAACGGTCTGCTCTACACGTTTATCTTCCTCGTCGTGACGGAACTCCACGGCATGATCGGTCTCTACCGTCTCGCCGTTAAGTGGGACATCTTCGCGAAGAACCCCGAACGCGACATCATCGACCAGCGTCAGGGCGACCGTGCCGGCCTTCGCAAGACCATGCTCGGCGTTGCTCTCCTCATGATCGTCATGGGTTCGATCACGATCTGGACGAACTACTCGATCGGCGCCGAACAGGTGGCCAACGGTCAGGAAGCCCAGCGCTACGAACTCCCCGCCGACAAGGCCTGGTTCCACTAAGAACCCACCACGTTCTCCTCTCGCGGAGGGTTGCCCCGCAACGCTCCGCGCGCGAACAAACAAAGCCCGCCGACTTCGGTCGTGCGGGCTTTGTCTTTTTGTTACTTCAGCAGTCTTTTCGGTTTTTTCAGAGGGGCTTCGCGGCCCGGCTCAGCCACCGGCGTGCACGCTCCGAGAGGTGCGGGCGCAGACGTCGCGCGCATGCGGCATTGAAACGGTTGAGCGCTTCGCGCATCGGGAAATCCTTCGGCAATGTGCGAACGTCGACAGGCAGGCACGTGAGGGGTTCCGTACGCAGGAAACGCCCGAAGGGCGTCGTTCCGCCATCGACGACGGCTATGAGGTTTTCGACCCGCACGCCCCAGTAGCCCGGCCGGTAGAGTCCGGGTTCATCCGAAATCACGTTCCCGAGCCCGAGCGGCTCGGATGCGCGCGGTGAAATCCCGCAGGGACCTTCGTGCACGTTAAGCACGTACCCCACACCGTGGCCCGTTCCGTGACCGAAGTCGCACCCGGCCTGCCAGAGGTCATACCGCGCGAAAGCGTCGATCTGCGAACCCTTCGTTCCCTCGGGAAATCGGCAACCGAGCAGTCGAAGCATCCCCGCCGTCACGAGCGCGACGTCGGCCTTCATCGCCGCGCTCGGTTCGCCCACGGCAGTCATGCGTGTGATGTCGGTCGTACCGCACTCGTACTGCGCGCCCGAGTCAATAAGAAGCAGTCCGTTACCTTCGATGCGCGCGTCTTCGCCGCGATGCGGCTGATAGTGCGGAAGCGCCGCGTTCGGTCCGAAAGCGCAAATCGTCTCGAAGCTTTCTTCAAGAAATTCCGGATCCTTCGTACGCCACGCGTGCAGCATCTCGACGACATCGCATTCTGTCAGGCGTTCGCCCGCCACGAGACGCTCTTCGAGTTCGGCGTAAAACTCCGCGAGCGCGATGCCGTCCTTCAACATTGCTTCGCGAATGAGTTCGAGCTCGGCGGGCGACTTGTGGCTTTTCATCGCAGCCACGGGCGAAGCACCGTGCCGCACGCAGACATGCTCGGTCGATCGAACGTAGGCGTGCGATGTTCGACGCGGGTCAAGAAGCAAGGTCGAGCCTTCCAGGGCTTGGAGCGCCGCCCCGAGAGCCTCGGGCTCCCGCAGTTCGATGCCCGACGCCGCAAGTGCACTGCGGGCCGTCTCGTCGAAACGCACGCTTTCGCTGAAGAGCTCCGCGCGGTCGCTTCGAACGAGCATCACGGCTCCGAACACCGGATTGCAAGGCACGTCGCGGCCGCGCAGGTTTGTGAGCCACGCGATCTCGTCGAGCGATGTCAGGAGCACCGCGTCCGTTGCATCCGACTCCAACGTCTGGCGCAAAACGGCGAGCTTCACCCGTGCGTCGACGCCGGGGCGCTTCATGGGACGAACGGCCGAAACGACAGGGCTCGGCCGTTCGGGCCAGATCTCCGGATGTTTCTCGAAGACGTCGCACCCGAGAAGTTCGATCCCGGCCGCAGCAAGCACGGACGACACGCCATCAAAAGCCTCGTGCGAAACGAGTCGAGGATCGATCGCGACGCGCGCCCCCGAGGATAGCGACTTAAGAAGACGCGACGTCGCTTCCTTCAGAGGATCGCGCTCGGCTCGAAGAAGTTCAACCCCGTCGACAAGCGTCTTTTCGGCCTGTACCCAATAGCGACTGTCGACCGAAAGCGCGGCGAAGTCCGCCGCGACGCAGAGCACGCCCGCGCTGCCATCAAACCCCGAGAGGTGCGCTCGGAGCGCCCAGCAGGGCGCCACGTATTCGGAAAGATAAGGATCCGCCGTCGGAACGATCACGGCGTCGAGCGCTTCGCTTCGAAGCGCCGCGCGGGTAAGTTGAAGGGCGTCCATGATGAAAAGATCTTGAAAAAGAGGAAAAGGCGGCCCGAACGGACCGCCTTCGTTATGAAATTTCGGCGCGCGTCAGAAAAGCTTTCGTACAACGATCGTCACGGGAAAACCGACGTGATTGTCGCTTTCGGAGTCTTCGCCGATGTCCAAGCTCACGATACGCCAGCCCGCATCTCGAATTTCGTCGATCGTGGCCGAAACGCCAAGATCGGCGCAGGCAAAGGGCACTTCCTTGATGCGCTGCAAAACCGTCACGGGTTTTTCGGACGCGCAACTTGTTTCCGCTCGGTACGGCGCGTCAATGAGCGGGTCGTGTTCGCCGCGCGACGCGTCTTCGCGCGACGTCGCGTCGGGGCCGCCGACGACGTCGCCCGTGTAGTAGCTCGTCCCCGTCGAGCACCCCGCAAGGAGAAGAGCAGCGAGGATTCCCCCCCCAAGGGCGCGCGAAACACGGATCGGGCGCAAGCCCCGAGAAAAAAGCGATGTGGTCACGATACGCAATGTAAAACGAGAAGATAAGCGGCATTCATTGTAGTCGGCAAAGCCTGTCGGGCTTTGCCGCTACAAATTTTCGTTACGGTTTCCGCGCAAAAGCTCACGCCTTCGAGGAGCCGCCCCGACGCGCGCCCTTGCGGGCACGATCGGAGGCGCCTTTGCCGGGAACATTACTCTTGGGGTTCGTCTGCGCTTTCGAAGGCTGTCGGGGCTTTTGCCCCTTCGAAGCCTTCGAGGACGGTCCCTTTTTCCCCGAGGGCGACTTGTCGCGCATCGGCGGGATGCGAGCCCCCGAATAGGGATCGGTCCCGGAGCCGAACACATGTACGAAATGCGCCCGCCCGGTCAGTCCCGGCATGGTCTGCGGCAGGCTGAGCGAACCGTACGGATCGGGCGTGTAGACCCCGAACGAGGTCGCAAGCGGTGACGGAATGCCATCTGAAATGCGGGCATTCTTCGATCGGGCCTTGGCTGCCTGACGCTCAGCGATCGTGCGGTAGTGAATCGAATTGCCGAAGTCGTCGTCAAGAAACTCCTCTTTCGGTTCGGGCAGCGCGCGGTTGCCGTTCACATCCCCGGCCTCGTCGCGCTCAAGGCGACTCTGCGGACGAGGGAGCTTCGTCGATCGAGAATCGCGCCGCCCCTTGGCGCCGCGGTTTTTCTCACCCTTCTCCGCGTTCTTCGCACGCTTTCCGGTCGCAACCTTCGAACTTGCCGCACGACGGGACGCTTTCGCGCCCTCCGCTTCGACAGCAGGGGTCGAAATGTCGTTGGGCTTCGGAGCGTTCGAGAGAGTCGACGCGTTCGGCGTCGCCGCTTCCGGTGAGTTCTGCGCGGTCTTGGCCGCCTCCGCATCGTCATTCAGCGCGGGCACCGCACCGGCGGCCGCATCGGTCGCACGACCTCCCCGGGTGCGCTTTCCCGCGCGTTGCGTCGGCTTTTTTGCGTCCTCGCGACGACCGGGCCGCGCCTCGGCAGACTCGGCAACACTCTGCGGCGTCCGAGCGACGTTTTCCGCCTGTTCTCGCTTCCAGGCGACATGAGCGGCGAACGACTCATCGGTGACGCCGTAGTTCGAGCGCAACGCTTCGGGCACGTCGCCCGCATAGCGCATTTCGGTCTTAGCCTTCGCGTAGTACGCCTGGCGGTGGTTGCGACGCGCAAGTTCGAGACCGATGCGCGCGTTGTGCGCGCGCACGATCGCCTCTTCGACGGGCGTTCCCGACAGGGACGCGACCTCCCCTCGGGGGATCTTCACCGAGCGATCGTGCTTTGCTTCGAACTTAAGCAATTCGGCGTCGACCGCCTCCGGGTCGCTCGCGCGCAGGGCTTCGAGTTCGGCTTCGGCGGCCGCCGAATCACGCTCGGCCTTGGTGAGCTGACGGCTCCGTCGTGCGAGATCGCGCGCCGCGAAGTACACCTTGAAAGCACCGCGGGCGGCACTCGATTCGGGGGGCGTAAGTTCTTTTTCGTTGAACCGCACGAGCAGCACGGCGTCATCGCTCGTCGCGCGTTGCACCGCGTTTTCGTTCGGAACGATGCGTTCGTTGCATTCCGTTTTTTCGGTGCGCTCGCGACGAGGCTCGGTGCAGGACTTTTTCTTCTTTTGTTCGGACGATTTGACCTCTTTGCGACGGACGGCCTTCGACTCATTGGCACGGACTTTCGACTTTTCGGTCTTGAGGCGTTCGCGACGCTCGGAGTCTTTGCGGTCGCGGGTGCTTTTGCGTTCCGACTTTTCCGGCATGACGCCCGTCGAATCGGACGGCAGGTGCGGCATGCGACGCATGCGGCGGTTTTTCCCCTGCTCGGCCACGAGCTGATGCGTGAGGCGTTCGCTCGCCGCATGACGACGTTCCGACGCGCGAAGGGCGGCCGAGGACGAGGAGAGCGGCTCCGTAATGACGATCTCCGTTTCGGGCGCGTGAACCTTCTCGGCAACGTAGTCCGCACGAATCGTTAACGTGCGCCGATGGTTTCCCTCGGTGTGAAGAGGCTCGGGGTGCTTCTCTTCGGATATTTCGGCATCCGCAACATCACGAGGCCCGTTCGAGAGTTTGTCGATGGTCGCAACGTCGGCGTCGCCCGGCACTTCGCCCGACGTCTTGGCCTCGATGTCGCTCGAAGCGTCCTCGGAAGCCTCGATCGCGGGGGCGAGCTCATCGAGCGGCTCGGCCTTCTCAATCGGTTCGGTCAGTTTTACCGTATCCGTCGGAATGGACGCTTCGTCCTTTTCTTTTTTCACCTCGCTCGAGCGGGTCGACTCGGACGCTTCGGACACGTCGTTCGAACGGAGAAATTCAAGCGCGCTGTCGGATGCCGACTTACCCTCCGATACGCTCGCATCGGTCTCTGCGGTCGCGACGATCGATTCGACGCCTTCAGGCACCTTCACCGACTCGGCCTTTTCGAGCCTGTCGCCCGATTCGGACCGCACCGGAATTTCGTACTGAGGCCCCATGAAGAAGGGGTGCAAAGCGGTCCATCGGCGCGCCATATCGCCCGTGGCGGTCTCGAAGGGAACCGCGAACTGCACGCCGATGGGGTTGATAATCTGGCGCTTTCGGTCGAGATGGAGCGCTAGTCGTTTGAAGGCGGAGACCGTCTCGGAGATCACCAGAGCCACCGTCACGGGCGCCGCATCGATCGTGCCGCGACAGGCGGCGCGGGCGTTGTCCTCGGGCGAAAGCAGGCTCGGCCACAGGTAGGAGACGTCGTAGTCCGACGGCCACACTCGACGCGCCTCGATGTCCTGCAACGTAGCCGTCGCGATGCGGCCCTTCCAACGTCCTTCGCCCAACAAAAAGCGCTCACGCTCCTTCTCATCTTTGGTCACGAGCAGAATATTCCGGTAGCCGTTTTCTTCGCTCCAGTACCTCAAGAGGTCGTACATCATGTGCGGGAAGCGGAAGTTCGCCGCCAGGAAGTAGTCGACGGTCCCCGGAATCGGACCCGGATCCGAATCGAACCACTCTTCCGCGTCCTTCACGACATCGCGGGCAATTTTTTCATAGCTACCGTCCTCGAGCGTGCTCGCCACGACGGCTTCGGGAAAGATGTTCGTCCACAGTTCGTAGGGTCTTGCACCCTCTTCGGCAATCGATCGATCGAGGCGTTCGTAAATGACCGCCTCAATGTGCGAGACATCGCTTATGCGAGCGAACTCGACCATGCGCGCCAACGACCCGACCAGGATGTCGGGACGCTTGTTCTCGAGGTACGTTCGAAGTCTCTTTTCGGTGCGCTGGAACGAGAGATTGAGGATGCTGAGGTTCGTTCCCGCCGCGAGGATGTTGAAGCGTTCGACCACCTCGTGCCCCACGCCCACCGGCGGCGTCACGATGACGGCGCGCACGGGTCGCCCCTCCGGAGGAGGATTCTTCTGCAAGCGCGCGATCAGAGCCACGAGTAGCGCCGTAGTTTTACCCGCACCGTGCGGCGCGCAAACCATGATGCGCCGATTGCGCATCAACGAATCGATGATTCTTTCCTGCAGAGGCGTTGCTTCGTGCAGGCCGAGCGACTCAAGCGTTCGGAGGACTTTTTTCGTCAAACCGAATTTTTCAAAGGTCACGATGGTTCGCTGTGTTTTTGCAGAGCCGCGTTCCTCGGGCGGATAAGAGACCGGCGTCGAACATTTCCCGCTCGACGCATACGATCGAACCTCGAACGATGCGAACCGGCATCGTTCGGGACGATCCCCGTAAAGAAGGGCGCTATTAACGGAAAGACCGGGCGGCGTCCGGATCAGGTCGACGGACGCGCATGCAACGGGCGGGACGAAGGTCGACCGCCCGGAACGCCGAGAAGGAGCCCCGTCGGAGGAGCTCGATGCGTTCGGAATCGAGTGTTCCCTTTTCGGACCAGAGTCCGAACGCCCGTCATCGTTGACAAAGCGACAAGCCGTCGCACGAGCCGGAAATACTCTCGGGATACACGGACGTAAATTTATCATATCGGTTCGGCGAACGCCCGCCCTCCCCAGCACGATCCGCACCGCTTTTTCTCGAAGGCCGTACGCACCCCGAGAACACGAACCGTGCTTCGCTACAATGTGTCTGCCCCGACCGGGGCATCGTCACCCGAACCTACAAAAGGATTCCTCATGACCGCCTTCACCGAACTTCTCGTCGAAGAACTTTCTCCGGGCTCCGAGCTGCGAATCGCCGCGGGCGACACGGTCGCCGTTCATTACACGGGCCGTCTCACCGACGGTACTGTCTTCGACTCGAGCTACGAGCGCGGCGAGCCGATCGAACTGCCCGTCGGCGTCGGCATGGTGATCGAGGGCTGGGACAAGGGCCTCGTCGGTCTCGCCGAAGGGGGCAAGTACCGTCTCTCCATCCCCTCCGCCATGGGCTACGGCGCTCACGGTGCGGGCGATGCCATTCCGCCTAACGCCGATCTTGTTTTCGACGTCGAAGTCGTCAAGATCGTCAAGGCCGACGCCCGCGCGGCTTCGGCAGGCTTTACCGAACTCGGCGTCGAAGAACTCGTTCCGGGCTCGGGCCAAACGGTGGCTGCGGGCGACACCGTGGCCGTCCACTACACGGGGAGCCTCACCGACGGCACCGTCTTCGATTCGAGTTACGAGCGCGGCGAACCGATCGAAGTCAAGGTCGGTGCGGGCATGGTGATCGAAGGCTGGGACAAGGGCCTCCTCGGCCTCGTCGAAGGCGGCAAATACCGCCTCTCCATCCCCTCCGCCATGGGTTACGGCCCCTACGGCGCGGGCGGTGTCATTCCGCCCAACGCCGACCTCGTTTTCGAAGTCGAAATCGTCGGGATTCGATAACCGGCAGAGTCCCTCCGACGCAACGTCCGAAAGGAACACGCACTGAGTATGGAGGGCCCCGAAACAAAATGGCCGCCCCGAGGGCGGCCATTTTGTTTTCGAGACCAAAGATCGACACACCCTCAGGGAAAGACCGGTCGACCCGCTCGAGCGAGCACGTCGGCCGCTTCGCGCACCGGAAGTCCCATGATCCCCGTGAAACTTCCGTCGATGCGTTCGACGAAAACGCCGGCCAGGCCCTGAATCCCGTAGCCGCCCGCCTTGTCGAAGGGTTCGCCCGTCGCCACGTAAGCGTCGATCTCTCCTTCGGACAACGCCCGGAAGACGACGCTCGACGTACTCGTTCGCTCTTCGGCATCCTCAAGCGACGTCCCCGCCACCACCGTCGTTTGTACGAGATGGGCGCGCCCCGAGAGGCGACGCAGAAAAGCCTTGGCTTCCTCGGCGTCGGCGGGCTTGCCGAGCACCTCGTCACCGAGACTCACGACCGTATCGGCGGCAAGCACCGCCCCTGCGGGAAGTCCGAGTGCCTCCCGACGCGCAAGACCTTCGGCAAATTTCGTGCGGGCGGTACGGCGAACGTACGCCTCGGGTGACTCGCCCGCAAGGCGCTCTTCGTCGCCCGGGAAGTAACCCGCCGTATGCGCATTGCCGGCAATCACCGTCACACGGTAGCCCAACTGCTCGAGAAGCGCCTTGCGGCGGGGACTCTTGCTCGCGAGATAAACATCTTTCTCAGCCATCGTGAGTTCCCTTTTCTCAAGCGCGGTGATAGGGGTGCCCGGCCAGGATCGACCAGGCCCGGTAGATCTGCTCGGCAAGGAGCACTCGCGCCATGGCGTGCGGAAGCGTCATGGCGGAAAGCCGGATCGTGGCTTTCGCCCGCGCCTTGACCTCGGGCGAAAGTCCGTCGGGACCGCCGATCACGAAGACGATCGCGTCCCCCTCGTCGCGCCAGCGCACGAGCGACTTCGCGAAGTCGACCGTCGTCAGGTCGCGTCCGTGCTCGTCGAGCACTACGACAAAATCGCTCTCGTCCAGGGCGGCGAGGATGCGCTCGCCCTCGGCCGCCATCAGGCGCGCAGGAGTTTGCCCGGCTCGGGGCTCGGTGCGGATCTCTTTCAATTCGACCGAAAAGCCCCGGGGAAAGCGTCCGAGATAGTCCTTGACGGCAGAAGCCGCCCAGTCGGCGATGTGCTGCCCGACCGCAATGATCCGGATGCGCATCGCGTCAGTTGTCCGACGGCGCGTGCGTGCGGTTGGGCATCAGGTGCGGGGTGCACTCGGCCTGAGCCTTCAGAAAGACTTCCTTGCCGCCCCAGATTTCTTCGAGGTTGTAGTACTCGCGCACAGCGGGCTGCAGAACGTGACAAACGACCGAGCCGCAGTCAACGAGCACCCATTCGCCCGTATCTTCGCCTTCCATGCCGATGACGTCGCCACCTGCCTGCTTCACGCTCGAAGAGACGGAAAACGCGAGCGCGCGCGTCTGACGGTTCGAGGAGCCCGAAGCGATGACGACACGCTCGAACTGGTCGGTGAGTTTTTCCGTGTTGAAAACTTTGATGTCCTTGGCCTTGACGTCTTCAAGCGCCTCGACGACGATGCGGGTGAGTTCTTCCGTATTCATACTGAAAACATGTCTGCGGCCCGCCGATGCGGGCCGGGATGAAACTTTTGTTTGGATCGGATGCCTCGCGGGCGTCCGAAAAATCCGTGCATTCTAACGGACTTCAGGGTCGCGCCGCCCGCACGTACAGGCGGTTTTCTCGAATGTAGCGCGCAACCGGATACGGGAGCCATCCGTCCGTTTCCCGCATGGCGTCCGGGAAAGCGGAGCGCGCAAAAACGCGCCGCAGGGCACTGCTCGAAGCGGCGTGCGGGGGCATGTTGAAAAAGGCGATGCGCCCGAAGGCGCCCGCGTCGACGAGATCCCGCGACTCGACGATACGCGATGCCGCATGTGCTTCAACGACGGGTTCGGCATGCGGCGTCTCGCCCGCGCGGCGGCAAACGGCAACGTGTGCGTAGTCCGTGAGCCGCTCCCAGTCGTACCACGTGTGGAGATTCCTCCACTGATCGCTCCCCATGAGAAGAACGAGCGGCACCGAGGGCCCGTAGCGACGACGCAACTTTTCAAGCGTGCGCACCGTATAGGTTGGTCCCGTTTCGAGAAGTTCCGTCGTATCAACCGAGATGCGCTCTTCGTCTTCCAGAGCCGAACGCAACATCGCGAGCCGATGGTGCCCCGGCGTCACCCAGGTCTTCTGCCAGGGATTCCCTGCCGGAAGCAACTCGACCCGCATTACCCTCAGAGCGCACAGAGCCTCTCGGGCGAGCGCCAGATGGCCGGAATGGACGGGATCGAACGTGCCGCCGAGAAAGGCGACACCGCGCGGAATCTCAATCGTCATCAGGGATTCTTCACCAACGAAATGAAAGCTTGCACGGCACGCCCCTTTTCGAAGCGAACGGCGAGCCAGTTGAGTTCGAGCTCCTGAAGGTTGCGGGCGTTGCGCAAAAAGCGCTGGCTGAACCAGTAGCTCCAGCCTCGGGCATCGCGATGGGAGGGTTTGCCCGCGAGTTCGAGCACTTCTTTTTCCGTCATGCCGAGACCGACCGGACCGAGTCGAACGGGGAGACGCTCCGGGGGCAATTTCCGACAGGAAACGGGCGGCGTATCGTCGTCGGCCCATTCGAGCTGCACCTCCGTCACGTGCACGGTATCGCTCGCGATCATCCAAACGCGCACCGGACGCCCGGCTTCGGTTCCAGAAAGACAGGCGTAGTCGCGGGCGAAGTCGCCGTGACCGTCGCGAATTCGGGGAGCACCCGTGAAGGCCGCCGCCTCTTCGAGCGTCGTCACGTCGAGAACGATCTTCGGTTTGCCGAGTCGCACAAAGTCGGCGGGAGGCTCGGTCAACGTGGCGGGCGCCTCAAGGAGCGAACTCGGATAGGCAAAAGGCAAATTCTGGGCGCTCGCGCAGGCCGCGGACAGTAGTCCGAGCACGCATGCGAGCTCTCTCGGGCGGAACATGGACAGTCACCTCGGGTAATCGTGTTCAAGTCTCAACATAACACCGATTCCGATCGGGAAACGTGGTTTGCAACCCTTCGTAACGGGTTTTTGCCGCAGCACCGTCGTCAGCGCCCCGAGCGTCTTCGCCTCGAACGGAGGACGAGCGAAAAAAAGGGCCGCCCGGCTGCGGCCGGTCGACCCCTATTTTCGGCTCTTCGATCGCGCACGCCGTGCGGTTAGCTCGGGCGTGCGTTTCAACCTCCGAAATTACTTGGCGAGACGCGCAATCGCGCGGTAACCGATATCCGAGCGCATCTGCATACCGTCGAACACCACCTCGCGGGCGGCTTCATAGGCCGTCTGCTGCGCGGCGCGGATGTCGGCACCGAGCCCCACGACGCAGAGCACGCGACCGCCCGAGACGACCGTGAGGCCGTTTTCGAACTTCGTGCCCGCGTGGAAGACCATGCGGTCGGCGGTATTTTCGGGGAGCTTTTCGATCACGGCACCGCGCTCGGGCTTGGCGGGATAGCCGCGCGCCGCACACACGACGCCGAGCGCCGTACGTTCGTCCCATTCGATCGACGCTTCGTCGAGCTTGCCGTCGATCGCCGCTTCAAGCACCGTCGAAAAATCGCTCTTGATGCGGGCCATGATGGGTTGCGTTTCCGGATCGCCCATACGGCAGTTGAATTCGAGCGTCTTCACCGACGTGGTGCCGTCGGTGTTCTGCTTGATCATGAGGCCGGCGTAGAGGAACCCGGTATAGCGGATCCCGTCGGCGGCCATGCCACGAACGGTCGGCAGAATGATTTCGCGCATAACCTGTTCGTGCACGGCGGGCGTGACGACGGGAGCGGGCGAATAGGCGCCCATGCCGCCCGTGTTGGGCCCCTGATCGCGATCGAGGAGACGCTTGTGATCCTGCGAGGTCGCCATCGGGAGCACGTGTTCGCCGTCGACCATCACGATGAAAGAAGCTTCTTCGCCGTCAAGGAAGTCTTCGATCACCACGCGGGCACCCGCCTGGCCGAACTCGTGCCCTTCGAGCATCATGTCCACGGCGGCATGCGCTTCGTCGGACGTCATCGCCACGACGACACCCTTGCCCGCGGCCAGGCCGTCGGCCTTGATGACGATCGGAGCACCCTTGCGGTCGATGTAGGCGTGAGCGGCCTTCGGATCCGTGAAGCTTTCGTATTCGGCCGTCGGGATGCCGTGACGCTTCATGAACGCCTTGGCAAAGTCCTTCGAGCTTTCAAGTTGAGCCGCGGCCTTCGTCGGCCCGAAAATACGTAGCCCTTCGGCGCGGAAACGGTCGACGATCCCGGCGGCCAAAGGCGCTTCGGGGCCCACGACCGTAAAGGCCACGTTTTCACGACGCACGAACTCGACGAGCTCGGCGATATCGGTGAGGGGAACGTTTTCAAGGCCGCTCGCAAGAGCCGTGCCGGCGTTGCCCGGAGCAACGAACACTTTCTCAACGCGGCAGCTCTGAGCAAGACGCCAGGCGAGGGCGTGTTCGCGGCCGCCGTTGCCGACAAGAAGGACGTTCATGGAAAACCTCTTGAATGCTAGGGGTGGATGGAGGGAGATGTCTGCGGATATGGTCCGCAGGACCGTTCGAATCGGGCTTCGGACGCGTCGAAAGCCATTCTAATCGAAGGCTCGAGCGCACCCTGAAAATGGAAACGCCGTCCGAGTGCTGGCGCATCCGGGCGGCGTTTCCTCCGTCGGCGAGCTTATTCCTCGTCGAAAACGGCGGAGGTGTAGACCTGCTGAACGTCGTCAAGGTCTTCGAGGGCGTCGATGAGCTTCTGCATCTTTTCGGCGTCGGCCCCGGAGAGCTGCGTTTCGTTGAGAGGACGGTAGGTGATTTCAGCCATTTCAGGCTCGAGACCGGCCGCTTCGAAAGCCTTGGAGACGGCGTCGAAGGCCGAAGGATCGCACGTCACTTCGATCGAGCCGTCTTCGTCCGACACGACGTCGTCCGCACCCGCTTCCAGGGCGACTTCCATGACGGCGTCTTCGGTGGCCTTGCCCGGCGCGAAGAAGAATTCGCCTTCGTGCTTGAACATGAAGGACACGGAGCCTTCCGTACCCATGTTGCCGCCATGCTTCGAGAGGAGATGACGAACGTCAGCCACGGTGCGCACGCGGTTGTCCGTCGTGCAGTCGATGATGAGGGCGGCGCCGCCGATGCCGTAACCTTCGTAACGGACTTCTTCGTAGGAGACGCCCGGGAGCTGACCCGTGCCCTTCAGGATCGCATTCTGAATCGTGTCCTTCGGCACGTTGCCGCCGCGGGCCTTCACGAGAGCAAGACGCAGACGGCTGTTCGTGTCGGGGTCGCCCCCGCCCATGCGAGCGGCAACGATGATTTCACGAACGAGCTTCGTCCAGAGGTTGGAGCGCTTGGCGTCCTGGCGCCCTTTGCGATGTTGGATGTTGGCCCACTTGGAATGACCCGCCATGATGGAATCCTTCTTTCTCTGCAAATTGTGAACGCAAGGTCCCGACCGGCCGGAAGGGTGCCGCCCGCAGGCGGTACGGACCGTTGCGGCGAGACCTCGAAAACGGGCCTTTCTCCAGGACCCCTCCGATACGCTCGGGCGAGCCTTGGAAAAAAGGAGCGGTTATTTTAGTCCAAACGGGAGAAGTCCTGCTTTGTTGTTCGAAAATCGCGGCAAACAAAAAACGGGCGGCCGAAAAGCCACCCGCTCGGTACTCGTTCGGGCGCAACCCGGAGGTTGCGCCCGAACGCTAGAACCCGGGACGTGCGTTACCCGAGAATGCGACCGATAACGTTTGCCCAAACGGCGAGCCCCGTGTCGAGATCCTTTTCCTTGATGTCGAAGCGCGCCGTGTGGTGGCCCGACGGACGGTCGGAACCGAGCACGAAGAACGCGGCCTTGCCGCCGTGCGCCTGAACGCGGCGGGCGAGAATCGTCGCATCTTCGGAGCCGCCGAAGTTCATCGGCTCTTCGCAGACCTTGAGGCCCGGAACCGCTTCGCCTGCGGCCTTCAGAACGGCCACGAGTTCAGGGTCGTTCGTGAGGTCGACGGCTTCACCCATTTTTTCAATGGTGTACTCGCACCCCTGCGCCAGGGCGCAACCCTTGATGATCGCGACGGCGCTGTCGTACATGTACTGGTTGATTTCGCCCGTTTCACCGCGCACTTCCATCTTCATGACGGCCTTGCTCGGAATGACGTTGCGACCTTCGCCGGCGTTGAGCTGGCCCACATTGATGCGGGTCATGCCGGAGCCGTGGCGCGCGATGCCGAGCAGCTGTACGAACGCATTGCAGGCGGCGGCCATGGCGTTGCGACCGGCGTTGGGTTCGACGCCCGCGTGGGCGGGTCGACCCGTGTAGGTGACGTCGAGCTTCGTCGTGCAGAGGAACCCGTACGGATTGATCGACATTTCACCCGACTTGCACATCATGGCGATATGGGAGCTCAAGAAAAAGTCCGCGTCGTCGACGACACCCGAGGCGGCCATGCCGGCAGCGCCGCGTACGCCTTCTTCGGCGGGCTGAAAGAGGATCTTGATGCGGCCCTTCATTTGGTCCTTGTTGTCGGCGAACCAGTGCGCAACGGCCAGACCGGTCGAGGTGTGGGCATCGTGGCCGCAGGCGTGCATCAGCCCCGGACGCGTGGAAACAAAGCCTTCCTTCGCGGGCAGGTGATCGGCTTCGGTCGATTCCGTCACGGGCACGCAGTCGATGTCAAAGCGCACGGCGAGCGTGGGACCGGGGCGACCCGTATCGAGCACGCCGACGCAACCCGTGTAGCCTTCCATTTCGGCAAGGAGTTCTTCGGAGACGCCGTTGGCGCGGGCGAAAGCGAGCCCGGCCTCAACCACCTTCGGATTGCGCCCGAGGCAGTTGTCGGGATTGATGACCTTCGTGCCCGTCAGCACTTCGTAGCCGTATTCGCGCAACTTGCCGATCACGAAGGCCGTGGTCGTAAATTCGCTCCACCCTTCTTCGGGCATCGCGTGCAGATGACGACGAACTTCAACCAGTTGGTCATGATAGGCGGACGTGCATGTCATTGTCTTTTCTCCTAGGGTGTGGCTCCCGTTCCGTTCGGGAACTTCTGCACGAACCATTATGGTCGGCTAACCCCAAAGGATCATTAGTAGAAACCTTATGTCTTCTAGCGATTCGCGGGGTTTCATGAGAAAAGAAGCCCGTAATCCTTGATCCGTCGGGGCTCGGTGCGCTCGCGTGCAGTGTGAAGACCTTCGTTTTCCTTGCGGTTCGTCACGCCTCGGGCTTTATCCCTACCTAACTCGGAGAGAAGGTTCTATATCATAGGGAGTACTTTTTCCCGGAACGAAACGCCGCTCGGGCTTCCCTGCGAACCCGATCCCGTTCCATCCGACCGACCCTTTCCTTCTGGAGCGTTTTCATGAGAGAAGCCTGCCGCATCAAGACCGAAGGCCTTGCCTACGCCGAACGGATTTTCAACACCGTGCGAGACATGTCGAAGGACGGTCCCGGGGTCACCCGTCAAGGCTACGGGCCGGTCGAAAGCCGCGTGCTCGACTACCTCGAAGGACTCGGTCGGGAGCTCGACCTGGAAATCGAAAAAGATGCCGCTGGCAACGTTTGGATGACGTTGCCAGGTGCGGACCGCACCCTCCCCGCATTCGTGGCGGGCAGCCACGCCGACAGCGTTCCTCAAGGGGGAAATTTCGACGGCCTGGCCGGGATCGTCGCGGTGCTCACCGTCCTCTGGTGGATGCGCCACACGAACTTCACCCCGAAGCGCGACGTTCGTGCGCTCCTTTTGCGCTGCGAAGAAAGCTCATTCTTCGGCAAGGCCTACGTGGGCTCGCTCGGCATGATGGGGCGTCTCACCGAAGCGGACCTGCAACTCAAGCACCGCACGACGGGAGAAACACTTGAGGCGGCCGTTCGCTCGCAAGGCGTCGACCCGAGCGCGCTCGTGACGGGACGTCCCGTCGTCGACACGTCGAAAATCGCCGCCTTCGTCGAACTTCATATCGAACAGGGCCCGATGCTCGATCGCAATCCCGAGGTGCGCACCGCCGTGGTGACGGGCATTCGCGGCAACATCCGCCACAAGCGCGTCGTCTGCCACGGTGAAACCGCTCACTCCGGAGCGCTCGATCGGATTTATCGCCACGACGCGGTGATGGCGACCGCGCGGCTCCTCACCCGCATGGAAGACCGCTGGACCGAATGGAACGAAGCGGGGAAGGACCTCGTCTTCACGACGGGCGTACTGACGACCGCGCCGACCGCTGCGATTTCCGTCATTCCCGGCGAAACCACCTTCACGATCGACATGCGCAGTCTCTCGACCGACGTGCTCGAAGGCTTCCACACGCTGCTTCTTGAAGAAGCGCGGCGCATCGAAGCCGAGCGCGGCGTTCGTTTCGAATTCGACAACGCCCTGCGCACGGCCCCGGCTGTCGTTGATGCCGAGCTTTCGGATCGTCTCGTCGAAAGCGCCCGTCACGCTGGCGTTCCCGCGATGCGCCTGGCCTCGGGGGCTGGCCACGACACGGCCGTTCTCGCCAATGCCGGCATTCCCGTCGCCATGATTTTCATTGCCAACCAGAACGGCTCCCACAACCCGCACGAAGCCATGAAGCTCGAAGACTTCATGGCGGGCACCGCGGTGCTTTGGAACACCGTCAAGCGTTTCGACGAATAAGACAAACAAAGAAAGAAAGGAGGCGCGACGTCCGTAAAACGACGTCGCGCGGTTTTTCCATGGATTCTCCACGCAAACCCTGCGTCATCGTCGTCGATGACTATCCGCTCTTTCGTCAGGCGATCGCCTCGGTACTTCACGATTCCGGCGAATTCGAACTCCTCGGTCTGACCGGGGACGGCACGACCGCGCTCAGTCTGACAAGTCTTCGTCCCGACATCGCCTTGATCGACCTCGACGCCGAGGGGTTCGACCCGATCGAGCTTCTGCGCGAGATCAAGTACCGTCAACCGAGTTGCAAGGTCGTGATGTTCATGGGATCCGCGCAGAAAAATTCGAAAATGCTCATGGAAGCCATTCGCTCGGAAGCCAACGGCTACCTGCTTCGCAACATCGAGATTTCCGAATTCCTGGAGCAAATGCGCAACGTCGCCAAGGGCGGCATGGCCGCTTCGGAGAAAATTACGTCGGTGCTCGCCGAGCAGCTTCGCGACGGGGCGTTCCCCGCGGAGGATTCCACACTCCTGCAACAGCTCACGAAACGAGAATTCGACGTGCTCTGTTGCATTGCTTCGGGCCTTACGAACCACGACATCGGTCAGCGACTCAATATCTCGGACGGCACCGTGAAAGTTCACGTGAAGCACCTTCTCAAGAAGCTGCACTTTCGCTCCCGCGTGGAGGTGGCGGTATGGGCGTCCGAACGAGGACACCGCATTGCCAAAGACAAACGTCCTTAACAAACGGAAGCGCACCCTCCCCGCGACCTGCGCAAAGCGGGAGCCGGTTCATCCGGTTCCCGCTTTCTTATTGCCGTTCGCCCGGGGCTTTCGGCCCACTCCCGTCGGAACAGCACGCCGGAGTGCGCGATCCGCCGCGAAGGACCTCCCGACATCGTACCCGTGCCGAGTCCGAAAACGGAAAGGGCGCCCTCTCGGGGCGCCCTTTTCGGGTGTTACGGGAGACGCTTCGGTAGCGCCTCCCCGACATCTAATCGTCCTCTTGGAATCGTCTTCTATTAGATGTAGCCGTAAGCCAGGCCGAGGAAGTAACCCACGATCGAGGCCGTGATCACGCCGATCAAACCCGGAAGGATGAAGGAGTGATTGATCACGAAGCGGCCGATGTGCGTCGTGCCCGAACGGTCGAACTGAATGGCCGCGAGGTCGGACGGATAGGTCGGCAGGATGTAGTAACCGTAGCAAGCCGACGAGAAGGCGACGACGAGCCCCGGAGGCGTACCGATCGCAAGAGCCACCGGAACGATGGTCGCAATGGCGGCGGCCTGCGAGTTCACGAGCTTCGAGACAAGCAGGAGCACGATGGCGTAGGTCCACGGCATTTCACGCACCCACTCCGTCAGGACTCCCTTCAGATTGGCCAAGTGCGAAGCGAACATCGTGTCGGCCATCCAGGCAACGCCGTACACGGCCACGATGGCCACCATACCGGCGTTGAAGACGTTGGTCTTAGCAACGGAAGAGGCACGCGTCTTGCAGAAGGCGACCATAAGGGCGCCGGCCGTCAGCATAAACATCTGAATGGCGAGCGTCATCGAGAGGGCCTTGCCGCCCACAACCGGGCGCAGGCTCGGGAACATGCCGAGCAGAGCCACCACGGCCACGGTGCCGAGGAAGATCCAGAGCGAAGCCCACTGTTCGGGACGGAACTTGACGCCGATGAGGGTCGTCGTTTCACCGTAGACGTACTTGCGCTGTTCAGGATCCGAGATGAGTCGCTGGAACTCTTCGTCCTTGTCGAGATCCTTGCCGCGGAACACCGAATAGGTCGCTTCGGCAAAGAGGCCCACGATAGCCGACGGGATCACGATCGCGAAGAGCTGCGTGAAGCCGAAGGGCTTGCCGCCCACTTCATAGCCGTCGAGGAGCGAAATCATCGACACGGCAGCCACGGCGGCCGGCGAGCAAATCACGCCCATCTGAGCGGCAATGGTCGAAGCCGCCATCGGACGTTCCGGACGAATGCCGTTCTTGATCGCCACGTCGTAGATAATCGGGAGCATCGTGTAGACCACGTGACCCGTACCGCAGAGCACCGTCAGGAACCAGCAAATGTACGGAGCCAGGTAGCAGACGAAGCGCGGATGACGACGAAGCATCTTTTCCGCGATCTGCAGGAGGCAGTCGAGACCGCCCGCAGCCTGCAAGGTCGCCGAAGCGCACACCACGGAGAGAATCGTCAGAATGACGTCGACCGGGGGCTTACCGGGCTTGAGGTGGAAACCGAAGATAAGGATGATGAGGCCCACGCCGCCGATCAGGCCGAGCCCCATACCGCCCTTGCGGGCACCGTAGAACAGCGCGGCGAGAACCACCAGCAGCTGAATCCAAAAGTCAAAACCGAGAGTCATGTTTAGTCTCGCAATGTAGTGAGGACAGGCGAAATGTACCTCTTCGACCACTCCTTTAGAAGTAGGAAATCCCTCATCTTTTGACTCAATACAAATTGTTACCGCAGGACTTCCCAACTTTTACATTCTTCTCGGAAGATACTCCGGCATCCCCCGTGCGAACGGGCGGAAACGCCCGATTCCCTAGCGAAAAAACTAACGTGAAGTACCTAGTCTCGCGCTCTGACTTCATCCCTAAGTCCTTCGTTTTTTGTTACACACTCGGAAATAACCCTTACCTATATTTGTGTAGATTATTCCGACTCTTCCTGCCCCTCGGAACGGACGCAAAAAAGCTCCGTCCGGCTTGGATCGGACGGAGCTTTAAGAGGGGGGCGGCACTCCCAACAAGGAAGCCGCCCGAGGCGCTTTTCGCGATTACTTCGCGCAAGGCTTCACTTCAATCGTACGGGGCTTCAACTGCTTGAAGAAGTCGTTCCCCTTGTCGTCGACGAGAATGAAGGCCGGGAAGTCTTCGACTTCGATCTTGTAGACCGCTTCCATGCCGAGTTCGGGGAATTCCACGCACTCAATGCTCTTGATGCTGTCGCTCGACAGCACCGCGGCCACACCACCGATCGTACCGAGGTAGAAGCCGCCGTGCTTCTTGCAGGCTTCGGTGACAACGTCGGTGCGGTTGCCCTTGGCGATCATCACCATCGAGCCGCCGTGGCTCTGGAAGAGGTCCACGTACGGATCCATGCGGTTGGCGGTCGTCGGCCCCATCGAGCCGCAGGCGTAGCCTTCGGGGGTCTTGGCCGGACCCGCGTAGAGGACAGGATGGTTCTTCATGTAGTCGGGCAGTTCTTCGCCGCGATCGAGGCGTTCCTTCAGCTTGGCGTGCGCGATGTCGCGCGCGACGATGATCGTGCCCGAGAGTTGCACGCGGGTCGAAACCGGGTACTTCGTCAGATCGGCTAGCACGTCCTTCATCGGACGGTTGAGATCGATGCGGATGCCGCCCGCTTCGCCCGGATTACGCAACGCTTCGGGAATCAGGCGACCGGGGTTGTCGTCGAGCGTTTCAACCCAGAGACCGTCCTTGTCGATCTTGCACTTGACGTTGCGGTCCGCCGAACAGGAAACCCCCATGCCGACCGGGCAACTCGCGCCGTGGCGCGGAAGACGGATCACGCGCACGTCGTGCGCCATGTACTTGCCACCGAACTGAGCACCGAGACCGATCTTCCAAGCTTCTTCGAGCAGGGTCTGTTCGAGTTCGACGTCGCGGAAGGCGCGCCCCGTTTCGTCGCCCGTGGTCGGAAGGTCGTCGTAGTAGTGGCAGGAGGCCAGCTTCACGGTGAGCATCGTGCGTTCGGCGGACGTGCCGCCGATCACGAACGCGATGTGGTAGGGCGGGCAGGCGGCCGTACCGAGCGTCTTCATCTTTTCGATGAGGTACGGAACAAGCTTCTGGGGATTGAGAATCGCTTTCGTTTCCTGAAAAAGGTACGACTTGTTGGCCGAGCCGCCGCCCTTGACGACGCAGAGGAACTTGTATTCCATGCCTTCCGTCGCTTCGATGTCGATCTGAGCGGGGAGATTGCACTTCGTGTTCACTTCTTCGTACATCGAGAGCGGAGCATTCTGCGAGTAACGCAACGCCTCTTCGGTGTAGGTCTTGTAGACCCCCTTCGAAATCGCTTCTTCGTCGCAGAAACCCGTCCAGACATTCTGGCCTTTTTCACCGTGAACGATGGCCGTACCCGTGTCCTGGCAATAGGGGAGCACGCCCTTGGCGGCGACTTCACCGTTCCGCAAGAACGTCAACGCCACATACTTGTCGTTTTCGCTCGCTTCGGGGTCGGAGAGGATCTTGGCCACCTGTTCGTTGTGCTCGCGGCGCAGTTTGTAGTTCACGTCCGTGAAAGCGCGGTTCATGAGGAGCGTGAGACCCTCGGCCTCGACCTTGAGAACGGGGTGTCCTTCGAATTCGGAAACCGACACGTAGTCCTTCGAAACGAGCGTGTATTCGGTTTCGTCTTTGCCGTGCTGGAACATGGGCGCGTACTTGAATGCGGGAGTCTGAGCCATGGTTGATGCCTTTGTCGTGTTTCGCACATCCCTTGCGGGAGGCTTTCTCTGTAGGTTGGGTCCTCGGCCTTGAAGGCCGGTTCGGTCGCATTCGGGGTGTCCTTTGCGGCCTCAACTGTCCCGATTATCTACCCACAGAGGGAGTGTGACAATGACATCTTCGTTCAAGACTTCTGCAAACACCGTTTTGTTTGATACGGGTTCAATCCTCGGAAAAAGCTTACGTTTCGCGATGCCCGACTTCGATCGAACAGGCACTGCGACGTTCGGTTTTGCATAACCATTAGGGTTTTTACTCTACCCCTTTCGTGACAGTTATTTTCCGATTCGAGGACCGGATGGAGGCGAATCCGACGCGACGAGAACATCTTTTGGAAACATTTTGATACAGGGCTTTACGCGAGCTTGATTTTCACGTAGGTTGCCGCCTTGAGGGCTCGACGGAGCTCGTCCATACTTTTTCCTGTTTTTGTCCTTCTCGCGAAGGTATTCGCCTCCGCTCCGTTGCCTGCCTCATGTTTTCAAAGCTCCTCTTCGCTCTGACTTCCGCCGGTCTGCTCCTTGCCGGATGCTCCAAAGAAGCCCCCGCTCCCGTAGCGCCCGCGCCGTTGCCCGTTGAAACCGTAGTAGCCGAATCCACGGATGCGCCGCGTTGGGTCGAGCAACTCGGTCAGGCCGAAAGCGGCCAAGGCGTGGAGGTTCGGGCTCAGGTGGGCGGGATTCTCACGGAGCTGCACTACCGCGAAGGCGAAGCGGTCAAGGCGGGCGACGTGCTCTTTACGATCGACGAGGCGCCCTACCGAGCCCGACTCAATGCGGCCGCCTCGGCGCGCCGCAAAGCCGAGGTGGATCTCTCGCAGGCCGAACGCGAACTGCGCCGTACCGCGGCACTCTTCAAGTCGGGGGCGGCGAGCGCCAAAGAACGCGACGACGCGCTCTCGGCGCGCGATCAGGCGAAGAGCCTTCTCGCCGAAGCCGAGGCGACGGAAAAGGACGCCGCCATCAACCTCGAATGGACGAAAGTGCGGGCGCCCGCTTCGGGCGTCGCCGCGCGCTCCGTTCTCAACCCCGGCGCCCTCGTCACCGCCTCGAGCACGCTTCTGACGACGATCACGCAACTCGACCGCGTTCGCGTGTCCTTCGCACCCTCGGACCGCGACCTCAACGGAGCGAACATCACGCTCAAGAGCCGCGTCGTGCTGCTCAATGCCGACGGAACGGAAACCCCCGTCGCGCTCGACTACGTCGCGCAGGAAATCGACCCCGCGCTCGGCACGCGCCTCATGCGCGTACGGCTACCCGAAACGAGCCGAATTCTGCCGGGAGAATTCGTCCGCTTGCGCCTCATGGTCGACATCGACCGCAACGTCTTCCGCATTCCTCAGAAAGCCGTTTTGCAACTCCCCGACGGCTCTTACGCGGTATACGTTGCCGAAAACGGCAAAGCGGTCCGGCGCGCCGTCACCGTCGGCCTCTGGAGCGGAAGCGACTGGATCGTGCGCACGGGCCTCAAAACGGGCGACCGCGTGATTACGAATCAGCTGCTGAAGCTTCAAGACGGCGCGGCCGTTCGCCTCGCGAACGCCGAAGGCGCCGACGACAAAGTCCGTTCCGAATAAGCCGGAAGGAAAACCGACATGTTGAGTCAGTTCTGCATCCGCCGGCCGATCTTTGCCACGGTCCTCTCGATTCTGATCATACTCGCAGGGCTTCTCGCCCTACGGGTGCTTCCGCTTTCCCAGTACCCAAACATCACGCCCCCGACCGTTCGCATCTCCGCCACGTACGAAGGTGCCGACAGCCGCACGATGGCTCGTACGGTCGCCCAACCGATCGAGGACCAACTCTCGGGAGTCGAAGGGCTTCTCTACTACACGACGAGCATTCGAAGCAACGGCGAGATTTCGATTTCCTGCGTCTTCGACGTCGGCACCGACGCCAACGACGCCATGCTCGAAATCAACAACCGCGTTCGCACCGCCGAGCGTCGACTTCCCGACACGGTGCGCGATCAGGGCGTCTCGGTGCGAAAGCGCAACGAAGAAAGCCTCCTCATGATGGCGCTCTGGTCGCCCGACGGCTCGATGCAGGCCACCGACCTCGCCGACTACGCGAACCTCAACATCGTCGACGAATTGAAACGCCTGCCCGGGATCGGCGACGTATCCGTTTTCGGCAACGCACAGTCCGCCATGCGCATCTGGCTCGACCCCGAACGCATGGGGCGTTACGGTATCACCACGGCCGACGTCGAGCGGGCGATCGAAAACCAGAACAAGCAGCGTACGGCGGGCCGCGTCGGTACGATGCCGACCGTCGACGAACAACAGATCTACTACACGATCAACGCTCCGGGGCAGCTCCTCACGCCCGAGCAGTTCGGCAACATCGTGGTAAAGGCTGACGGCGCGAACGGCTTCATCCGCATCCGCGATCTCGCCACAACCGAAATCGGCAAGCGCTCCTACGACTTCCGCGTCGACCTCAACGGCAAACCCGGTGTCAATATCGGTGTCTACCTGCAGACGGGCGCGAACGCCATGGCCGCGGCAAGCGCCGTCAAGGCGAAAATCACGGAAATCGCCTCACACTTTCCCGAAGGCAAAGTCGACTACCTCATCACGGACGACACGACGGTTTTCGTGAGCGCCTCGCTCAACGAGGTCTACAAGACGCTCTTCGAAGCGGGCATCCTCGTTCTGATCGTTGTCTTCCTCTTCCTGCAGAGCTGGCGCGCCACGCTGATCCCGATGCTCGCCGTACCCGTTTCGCTCATCGGGACGATGGCTGGTCTTTGGCTTCTCGACTTTTCACTCAACACGCTCACACTCTTTGCGATGACGCTCTCAATCGGGATCGTGGTCGACGACGCCATCGTGGTGCTTGAGAACATCGAGCGTCTCATGCGTACCGAGGGCCTCTCGCCCTTCAAGGCCGCTCAAAAGGCCATGAAGGAAGTCTCGGGAGCACTTGTTGCGATCGTGCTCGTACTTTCCGCCGTGTTCATTCCCGTCGCCTTCCTCGGTGGGATCGCGGGCGAACTCTACCGCCAATTCGCGGTAACTGTGACCGTATCGGTGGCGATTTCGGGCTTTGTTGCATTGACGCTTACGCCCGCACTCTGCGCGCTCATTCTGAAGCCCGAAGCGGCCGAAAAGCGGCCCGCCGTCTTCCGCGCCTTCAACCGCTTCCTCGCGGCCTTCACGATGCGCTTTTTGCAACTCGTGCGACTCGCGCTTCAACATCGAGTGATCTCCGCCCTGATTCTCGTCATCGTGTCGGCGGCGGGGTGGCAGCTCTTCGTCCGCACCCCTACGTCCTTCATCCCGACGGAAGACCAAGGGCTCGTGCGCATGGCCGTGCAGCTTCCCGAAGGCGCGGCCTTCCCGCGCACCGAAGCCGTGTCGGAAGGCTTTCTCAAGGAGATTCACGCGATCGACGCCGTCCGCTCGGTCGTCACCATGATGGGCTTTGACACAATGTCGAGCGACGTGCGCTCGAACGCGGCCACCTTCATCGTGCAGCTCAAGCCCTGGGAAGAGCGCACCGAGTCCGCCCGCGACGTGCAAACTAAACTCCAACAGCTTGTGCGCTCGAGCCCCGATGCGCGCGGCGTCTCGTCGACCCCCGCCCCGATTCCCGGCCTCGGGAGCACGAACGGCTTCTCGGGCTACGTGCTCGCGCACGGCAACGACGACCCGCTCGTCCTTCAGGAAGTGGTCGATCGCTTTCTCGCCGAACTCGATCGGCGTCCGGAATTGACGGGGCTTCGTAGCTTCCTCACGGCCGACACGCCGCAACTCAAACTCACGCTCGACGAAGATCGCGCGTTTGCGCTCGGCGTCGACGTCGCCGACGTCTACGACACGATCTCCACCATGATGGGGGGCACCTACGTCAACGACTTTACCCGTAACGGCAAAACCTACCGCGTCGTCATGCAGGCCGATGCCCGGTTCCGTCGCACCCCCGAGGACATCGGTCGAGCCTACGTGCGCTCCTCGAGCGGTACCATGATTCCGATTTCGACGCTCGCCGAAATCGAGCGCATTTCGGGGGCCGAATCGATCGGTCGCATGAACGGGTACCTCGCCGCGCAGTTCATGGGCGCAGCCGCGAGCGGCGTCTCCTCGGGCGACGCCATCCGGATCGTTGAAGAAACAGCCGCTCAAGCTCTGCCCGAAGGCTATACGATCGAGTGGACCGGTCAGGCCTACCACGAAAAGCGCATCGGCGCTTCGTCCGCCGCAGCGCTCGGTTTCGGCGTGCTCATGATGTTCCTTATCCTTGCCGCCCTGTACGAGCGCTGGTCATTGCCGATCGCCGTCGTGCTCGCGGTTCCCTATGCGTTCCTCGGCGCCATGACGGCGGTTTGGATTCGCGGTACGCCCAACGACATCTACTTCCAGATCGGACTTCTCGTACTAATCGGCCTTACCGCCAAAAACGCCATTCTGATCGTCGAATTCGCCGCTCAGAAAATGGCTGAAGGTAAAGGACCGTTCGACGCCGCCATTGAGGCCGCGGGCTTGCGATTCCGGCCGATTCTGATGACGTCGCTTGCCTTCGTGCTCGGCGTTGTGCCGCTCCTCCTCGCAACAGGCGCGGGTGCCGCGGCCCGTCACTCGATGGGTACGGGCGTCTTCGGCGGCATGATCGCGGCAACTTTCGTCTCGACAATTTTCGTCCCGGTCTTCTTCACGTGGTTTGCGAGCCGCAAGGCACATCGTAGCTGACGGGTGTTCGTCGAAGCCAAGCTCGAAAAAGGCCGTTTCCCCGTATGGGAAACGGCCTTTTTCATTGGCGTTCTTTCAAACCAACACCAGACTCAGTCCGAGTCACTACGGAAAAAGTTCTTCATGCGGTCGAGGAACGATTCTGCACGCGGATTGTGCTTTTCGCCCCCCTCCTTCAACGACGCTTCAAAGTCGCGCAGAAGTTGCTTTTGTTTGGCGGAGAGGTTCACCGGCGTCTCGATTGCCACATGAATGTAGAGGTCCCCCTTGTCGCCCGTACGCACGTTCGCAACGCCCTTGCCGCGCAAACGGAAGGTCTTGCCGCTTTGCGTGCCTTCGGGCAGCGTGATGCGCGTGTCGCCTTCAAGCGTGGGCACGCGGATTTCGCCGCCTAGCGCCGCCGTCGTGAAGGAAATCGGCAAGTCGGTGTGCAGGTCGTCGCCATCGCGCTCGAAAATATCGTGCGGACGGATACGGATTTCGACGTAGAGGTCGCCCGGTTCGCCGCCGTTCGTCCCGGGTTCGCCCTTTCCGGACAAGCGGATGCGCTGCCCGTTGTTGATGCCAGCCGGAATGCGAACCTGAAGCACCTTCGTCGTGCGCACGTGACCGGTGCCGTGGCAATCGCTGCACGGCTCGGCGATCACCTGGCCCGCTCCGTGACAGTGCGGACAAGTCTGCTGCACGTGGAAGAGCCCGTTCGACATGCGAACGACGCCCGCACCCTGGCAGGTCGGGCACGTCTTTTTGGACGTCCCCGGGCGACACCCGGTACCGTGGCAGGTCTTGCACTCGTCCCACGCGGGTACGCGAATGTCCATTTCACAGCCGCGCGCGGCGTCTTCGAGCGAAATCTCCAGATCGAACCGCATGTCGTTGCCGCGATACGCCTGGGGACCGGCCGACTGACGGCCCTGAGCACGACCGCCTCCGAAGAGATCGGAGAAGATGTCGCCGAACGCTTCGCTGAAGTCCGCGCCGCCCATGTTGCCGAAGCCCCCGAAGCCGCCTCGACCTCCGAAGCCGCCCGCCGCCGACGGATCCACGCCGGCCTTGCCGTAACGGTCGTAAGCCGCGCGCTTTTGATCGTCGGAAAGCACCGCGTAGGCTTCGCCGATCTGCTTGAACTTCTCTTCGGCCTGCTTGTCACCCTGATTGCGGTCGGGGTGATACTTCATCGCCAAGCGACGGTACGCCTTCTTGATTTCGTCGGCCGTGGCGGTGCGGGATACGCCGAGTACCTCGTAATAGTCCTGATCAGCCATGTCGTCCTCGTAAAAATAAATCGGACAAAGGGTCGGCCGACGAATCGACCGACCCTTGCCTCGAGCTTTTTGAAGGGTTCCTCAGACCCCTTCAGCGCTCCGAGCGGTTCCAGTTACTTGCGTTCCGTGAAGTCGGCGTCGACGACGTCGTCGTCCTTGCCCTGAGCCTGCTGCTGGGCGCCCTGGGCTGCCTCGGCGCTCTGAGCGGCCTTGTTCATCTTTTCACCGATCTTCTGAGCGGCGTTCATGAGACGTTCGACAGCCTTGTCGATCGCTTCCTTGTCTTCGCCCTTCACCTTTTCTTCGACGTCCTTAATGGCGTCTTCACAGGCGATACGGTCGGCGCTTTCGATCTTGTCGCCGTATTCCTTCAGGGTCTTCTGGACCTGATTGACGGCGGCGTCGGCGGTGTTGCGAGCCTGAGCGAGTTCGAAGCGACGGTGGTCTTCGGCCTTGTTGGCTTCGGCATCCTGAACCATGCGTTCGATTTCGTCTTCGGAAAGCCCCGAGCTCGCCTTGATGGTGATCGTATTTTCCTTGCCGGTAGCCTTGTCCTTGGCGGCCACGTGCAGGATGCCGTTCGCGTCGATGTCAAACGTAACTTCAATCTGCGGGAGACCGCGCGGAGCGGCCGGGATCCCCTCAAGATTGAATTCACCGAGAAGCTTGTTGCTCTGCGCCATCTCGCGTTCACCCTGGTAGACCTTGATCGTCACGGCCGGCTGATTGTCTTCGGCCGTCGAGAAGACCTGGGAGTGCTTCGTCGGGATGGTCGTGTTGCGCTTGATCATCGGCGTCATGACGCCGCCGAGCGTTTCGATGCCGAGCGTGAGCGGAGTGACGTCGAGAAGCAGCACGTCGTGACGTTCGCCCGTCAGCACGGAACCCTGAATGGCCGCACCGATGGCCACGGCTTCGTCGGGGTTGACGTCCTTGCGCGGATCCTTGCCGAAAAATTCCTTCACGACGGCCTGAACGCGCGGCATGCGGGACTGACCGCCCACGAGAATCACGTCGGTGATTTCCGAGACCGAAGCGCCGGCGTCGCGCAGAGCCTTACGGCAGGGCTCGATCGTACGCTGAACGAGGTCTTCGACGAGCGCTTCGAACTTGGCACGCGTGATATTGATGTTGAGGTGCTTCGGACCGGTTGCATCCGCCGTGATGTAGGGCAGGTTGACTTCCGTTTCCTGACGACTCGAGAGTTCGATCTTCGCCTTTTCGGCGGCGTCCTTCAGGCGCTGCAGAGCGAGAATGTCCTTCGAGAGGTCGACGCCCGTATCCTTGCGGAATTCGGTGATGATGTAGTCGACGAGGCGCTGGTCGAAGTCTTCACCGCCGAGGAACGTGTCGCCGTTCGTCGAGAGCACTTCAAACTGCTTGTCGCCGTCGACGTTCGCGAGGTCGATGATCGAGATATCGAACGTGCCGCCGCCGAGGTCGTACACGGCGATCTTGCGATCACCCGAGCCGCCCTTGTCAAGGCCGAAGGCCAGAGCCGCGGCGGTCGGTTCGTTGATGATGCGCTTCACTTCGAGACCGGCGATGCGGCCGGCGTCCTTCGTGGCCTGACGCTGGCTGTCGTTGAAGTAGGCCGGAACCGTGATCACGGCTTCCGTGACGGGTTCACCGAGGTAGTCTTCGGCAGTCTTCTTCATCTTGCGAAGCACTTCCGCACTCACCTGCTGCGGAGCGAGCTTCTTGCCGGAAACTTCAACCCAGGCGTCACCGTTGTCGGCACGCGTGATCGTGAAGGGCATCAGATCGAGGTCCTTCTGAACTTCGGCGTCGTCGAAGCGACGACCGATGAGGCGCTTCACCGCAAAAAGGGTGTTCTTCGGGTTCGTCACGGCCTGACGCTTGGCGGGCGCACCGACGAGGATTTCGCCGTTGTCCATGTAAGCGATGATCGAGGGCGTCGTACGGGCGCCTTCGCTGTTCTCAATCACCTTGACGTTGTCGCCTTCCATGACCGCGACGGCGGAGTTGGTCGTGCCGAGGTCGATACCGATGATCTTAGCCATAGTTCCTTGTTCCTCATGTCGTCCGCTCCCTCAAGCCCCGTGCATTCGTCTTCCGAAGACGTTGCGGGGGGAAGCGGGTTCCTGAAATCCTTGTTCCGAAACCCCGATGGACCTCGGAACGCTCTTTAATCCGTATATGGGGGCGGGGTTTTTCTTTTCAAGGGGCAAGCCCGAAAAAAGTCCTCGTTTTGCATCTCGTTACGTCTCGCGACCTCCGACCCATCATTTCCGGGGCGTCTCTTGAGGAATAAAAAAAGGGAACGCCCATCCAACGGACGTTCCCTTCGGGCGCACGAAGCGCCGGGCGGACAACGTGCCTCAGCCCTGAGCCACGCTCACCATGGCCGGACGCAACACGCGATCGGCGATCGTCCAGCCGCGCTGGAAGACTTCAACCACGGCGCCGGGCTCGACCCCCTCGGGGGCGGGCACCATGGCGATAGCCTGGTGGTGATGCGGGTCGAACTTTTCACCCTTCGGATCAATCGGCTTCATGCCGGAGATGTCGAGGGCGTGAACGAGCTGACGGTAGGTGGCGAGCATGCCTTCGCGCATCGGGTTCTCGTTGTCGGCCTTCGTGAGTTCGAGCGCCTTTTCGAGGCTGTCGACCACGGGAAGCAGATTTTCGGCGAACTTTTCGATACCGAACTTGTGGGCCTTCTGTACTTCTTCGCTCGCACGGCGACGCGTGTTCTCGAGTTCGGCCATCGCGCGGACGTAGAGGTCGTAGTGTTCGATCACCTTGGCTTCGGCAAGCTTCAGAGCCGTTTGAAGATTCTCAACGGTCACTTCGGGCGTTTCGTCGCCCTTGTCGCACTCGCCGCACGCGCCTTCACCGCACGCACAGCCGTCGGCGGCCTCCTGCGCGCCGCAACAGGGCGCGGACGTTTCGGCCGTCGTTTCTTCGGGCTTCGTTTCGTTCTGGTTCTGCGTCGTCATTGCTGAAATTTCCTCCGAAGCCGGCCCGAACGGACGGGCTCGGCTGCGATTGATGGATGCGTTTCTCTCTATATGGGGACGGACGGATGGAAAATCAAGCCTTGTCGGACCACAATTCGCGCTCGATAATTTTGACGTACGCGTCGATCGCTTCGGTGCTTGCGTTGAGGGCCGGAATGTAGCGGAACTGTCCTTCGTCGCCCTCGGAGCGCGCCGCCAGGAACGCCTCCCGCAATTCGTCGTCGATTTCTTCAATCGTCTCCAGACAGTCGGCGGCAAAGCCCGGACACACGACGTCAAGGCGTTTGACGCCCGAGCGGGCGAGCTCCTCAGCCAGAGGTAGCGTATAGGGCTTCAACCACTCGTCGCGACCGAACCGGCTCTGAAACGACATCACCCACTGATCGTCCGTCAGGCCGAGCGCCTTGGCAAGGGCTTGTGCCGTTTCCCGACACTCCACTTCGTATGGGTCGCCGAGATCGGAACTCGCCTGCGGGATGCCGTGGAAGCTGATCATGAGTTTGCCCCCGCCCGCATCGAAGGGGCGCCCCTCCCGCGTCCAGAAGTCTTCGATGTGACGCACGAGCGCGCGAACGTACGCGGGCTCGCGGTGGTAACCGCGAACGACGCGTAGCGCGGGCACACGCCGCTCCTTCATGAGGGCGCGGAAAACCGCGTCGCACGCGGCCGCATTCGTCTGCGCGGCGTACTGCGCGAACATGGGCAGAACGAGCAACCGCTCGACGCCCGATTCGACGAGTTCGCGCACAACCGATTCGACCGACGGTTTCCCGTAGCACATCGCCCAGGCGACCCGTACGCCCTCGAGTCGTCGGCCGAGCGCTTCGGCCGTGCGACGCGTGTGAACGATCAGGGGTGAGCCCTGGTCGGTCCACACGCCCCGATAGCGAGCTGCGGACTTGGCAGGGCGCGTGCGCAGGATGATGCCGTGCAGAATCGGCAACCACCTCAAGGGCGGAAGCTCCACGACTCGGCGGTCCGAGAGGAACTGCGCGAGGTAGTCGCGAACGGCCGGCGCCGTCGGCGCCTCGGGCGAACCCGTATTGATCAACAGGACCGCGGTGCGGCTCGGCTCCGGGGTGTGAACGGCTTGGTTCGTCATAACGATAGGAGGGCGAAAATGGAAAAACGACGCATTTTCGCTCGACAAACTTAATGAGCGCTTTAGAAAAGCGGCCCGAACTCAACTTCCGGTTTCGAAAAAGCGCCAAACGCGCCCCGGCAGGTAGGTGAGTTCCCCCGGAAAGCGACTCCCTGCGGGGAAACCCACATGCCCGCCGTCCTTCGGGTAGTCAAGCGTGACAGAGGAGGCAACCTCGCTTTCCTTCGGCAGGGACCAGGCGGGGAGAAAAGGGTCGTTCTGCGCGTTGAGCACGAGCAACGGCACGCGCACGTTCGCAAGGACGTTTTTGGCAGAACACTTCTGCCAATACTCCATTGCCGAGCGGAATCCGTGCACCCGCGACGTGTAAATCTCGTCGAAATCGAACATGTTGCGGCATCGCGCGACGTCGGTCGAACGGATCACGTCGGGGAACATGCGGGCCTTGACCTCAAGCTTCTTTTTGAGGGTTTCCAAGAACATATTCGCGTAGAGGATGTTCATCCCCTTGCTGATGCGTTCGCTCCCTGCAACAAGGTCGAGCGGCGCGCACACGGAAACGGCCGCCGCGACGAGCCCCGACGCTTCGTGACCGATGTCGCCGAGACACTTCGATAGTTGATTGCCCCCGAGGCTCACTCCCACCGCATAGCGGGGAGCTTCGGGAAAGCGGTCGCGCACCGTCTTCAACACCCACAGGTTGTCCTCGGTATCGCCCGCGAAATACGCGCGGGGTTTGCGGTTCATGAGACCGCCGCACGTACGGTAGTGCGCCACCACGCCGCGCCAACCGCGCCGAACGCACTCGTGCATGAGCGCTTCGGCGTAGTGGCTGTCGCTCGCTCCTTCAAGACCGTGAAAATGAATCAACACGGGCACCCGAGGATCGGCGGGTTCGGGCGTCACCCAGTCCCAGGCCACGACGTCTCCGTCGGGCGTCTCGAGGATCTCGCGCCGATAGGTCACCTTCGGGCGCGGCGTCACACGGGCAGGAATGACCGTCTGAAGATGAGACCCCGGGCACCAACCCGGCGCCTTGTAGTCGGAAACGGTAAGCGACATGAGATTGACCTTTCGTTCTGAGACGGGCGCCGTGCGGGCGCCCGGGAAAGGGAAAAAATATAACACTCGGCGGCGGACGGCTTTCGCTCCTGCCCGTATATACGCGTCCCCTTGCTCGGTTGAGTTTAGGTGCGCTCGGGGCCGTCCGTTTCGAAAACCGCACGCCAGAGCGTTCGTACGGTCCGAATTTCATCCGCCACGAGTTCGTGCGGAACCCGGGCGGGCATGCCTTCGCCCGCGTTGAGGCGGATTTCGTGTTGCAACATGCGATAGCGCCGATAGGCGGCCACCGCTTCGAGCGCCGCCCTCTCGTCGACCAACCCCGCGCGAGCCGCCATCTCAAGAAGCAGGATATTGCCGAAATTGTTCATGAGCTCGGGATGCGTCGCGGCGTGCGTCAGAACGAGGCACTGCACCGCAAACTCCACGTCCACCATGCCGCCCCGATCGTGCTTCAGATCGAACGCTTCGGAGCGGTTCGAGTGACCTTCGAGCATTTTTTCGCGCATCGCTAGGACGTCCCGACGCACGCTCTCGGGCGTGCGGGGCATCCGAAGCACCTCGCGCCGTTCGCGCTCGAAGCGCTCCCCGAGCGCGGCGTCACCGGCCACGAAACGCGCGCGCGTAAGTGCCTGATGCTCCCAGAACCAGGCACCGTTGCCGTCGGCGTTGCGCTGATAGCGGGAAAACGCTTCGAAAGAGCAGACCGCAAGACCGTTTTCTCCGTTCGGACGCAGACGCAGGTCGACGTCGAAGAGCTTTCCCGACGAGGTTTGTACCGTAAGCCAACTCATCATGCGACGAACCAGCCGGCTGTAGAGCCGATCGGCGTCCGGATCCGGGTCGTCGTAGACGAACACCAAATCGAGGTCGCTCTGGTAGCCGAGCTCTTTGCCGCCGAGTTTCCCGTAACCGATCACCGCAAAATGCGCAGGCCGCACTTCCGGATCATCAACGAGGCTCGCCCAGGCGAGTTCGACCGTTTCAGCCACCGTCGCATCGGCGAGCGCCGAGAGTTGGTCGGCCAGGCGCTCCACCGTGAAGTGCCCGTCCAAGTCGGCGATGAGGAGCCGGAAAACCGCCGCGTGGTGCGCGTCGCGCAGCAAGTTCATCTGGCGCTCGACATCGCCTTCGGCCGCTCGAAGCGAACTGTGCAGCTCGTCGCGCCACGCGCTCCAGTCGACGGGCGAAAAGTCGTCCATCTCGCGCACGCGCCCGTCGACGAGTTCATCAAGAACGATGGGATGGCGCACCATGTAGTCGGCGCTCCAGCGACTTGCCGCCAGAACCCGGCCCACGCGCTCGGCCGCCCGCGGATACTGATAGAGAAGCGCCACGTAAGTCGAGCGGCCCGCAATCGCTTCGAGAAGCTTCAAATAGCGACCGAGCACTTCGGACGGCGGCAGAATCCGGGCGCTTGCGGCGCCGCACCAGGAAGGGGCCTTTTCGACAACGAATTCGACGAGTCGGCGCATGCGTCCCTGCGCCTCTTCAGAGCGCAGGGCCATGCGCGATGTGACGAGCGCGGCGATGCGCTCCGAGAGTTCCGCAAGGTGTTCTTCGGGGTACCCGAGCTCAAGCAGTCGGGCTCCGAGCGCCGAGCGCGCGGTACTCGTTCCCGTGTACCAACCGACGGGCCAACCCGACGTGCCCGAGGCTTTTTCGGCCCCAACCTGAAAGACGCTGTCAAAAGCACGCGCGACGAACTCCCGAACGGACTCAATCCGCTCCCAGAGCGCTTCGGGCGTGAGCCCAAAGAGTCCCGCCGCTCGTTCAAGCACGTCGCCCGAACGGGGCAACCACTGCGTTTGCTGATCGTCCACGTACTGCAACGCATGCTCCACGTCGCGCAAAAAGACGTACTCCTCCCGCAGGCGCTGTGCCGTTTCGCGGGACACGACTCCTTCGTCGGCGAGAGCCGCAAGCATGGCAAGCGTTTCCTTGCCGCGCAGCCGCTCGTCGCGTCCTCCGCGAATCACCTGTTGCGTTTGCGTGATGAATTCAATTTCACGGATCCCGCCGCGACCGAGCTTCACGTTGACGCCTTCAAGACCTCGCGCGAGTTCGCGCCGATCCGTTTCCGCACGGACCATTTCGTGCAACTTCGTGAGCGACGCGATCGCGCCGAAATCAAGGTACTTGCGAAAAACAAAGGGCCGCACGATCGAGGCGACGGTCGTGGCGTGCCGTTCGAACACCTCGGGACTTGAGAAGACGGGGCGATTTACGATGCGTCCCTTGAGCCAGGCGAACCGCTCCCAATCGCGCCCCTGCGCGTAGAGATATTCCTCCAGCATGTCGCTTGAGCCGACGATGGGGCCCGATTCGCCGTTGGGTCGCAGACGCATGTCGACGCGGAATACGAAGCCAGGCCCCTCGATGTCGTTGAGCGCGGGAATGATGCGTCGGGCCGCGCGTTCGTAGAACTCCTGCACGCTCAGCGTGCGACGCACATCGGGGAATTCCTCCGTCGGCCGCGTTTCGCCGTCTTCGTTGTAGAGAAAAATGAGGTCGATGTCGGAGGAAACATTGAGCTCCCGTCCACCGAGTTTGCCCATACCGACCACGAGCAGATCGGTCGGCTCGCCCGAGGCACCGAAGGGCACGCCGTAGCGTGCGGCCGCTTCCCTCACGTGAACCGCCACCGTACGCGCGACCGCCTCTTCGGCAAAGTCGCTCATCGTGCGCACCACCTCGAAATAGTCGGCCGCTCCGGTGGCGTTGCGCACGATAAGCGCGGCCATGAGGTCGCGCCGCACTTCGCGAAGCCGTCGTGCGAGCACCTCGGATGTTTCGGCCCGATCGAGCTGCTCGGCCAACGCTTTGCGCGTCACGGGGGACGCGGCCCAGGTTTCGAGTCGGGCGCGACGTTCGGTCTCGCCGACGAGTCCTTCGGCCGAGAGCGTACGCTCCACGAATCGGGAAAGTTTCGGAATTTCGTCGAGCGTCGGACGAGCCATCGTCGCACCTCCTACCAAAAGCGCGCGGGGCGGCCGTCCGGGCGAATCGGTAAAAACAATCGGTTACCGGGCGCGCTCTGGCTCCAGCGACCGTTTTCCGCCGTTTTTCGCCGCCGCTCGTCACGCGCACCGTGAAAACCGTATCATTTCACATCTTCTGTGCATTTGTCGTCGTGCTGCGTGTTACCGTGTTCGCAGGCGGCACCTTCGTTTTCCCGGCACGCATCGTCATGACCACTTACGACCGTCGAGATCGGGGCACCGCCGAACGCCGTGCGGAATCTTTCCCGAAGCGTTTCGGCCACGTGCTCTTTCAAGTCCTCGCAACGATTTATTTCATTGCGGGTTTTGTCATTCTCGGCGCACGTTGGTTCGTCACGACGCAGCTCGACCACTACCGGGAAGACGTCACGGCGGCGATTTCGGCCTCGACGGGGATCACGCTCAACGCCTCGTCCGTCAAAGGATCGTTCCGCACGATCCGCCCGGTGATCGAACTTGAAAACGTCACGCTCAGCCGACCGGGCGGCCCCGTTTCGCTCGAACTTCCCCGCATCGAAGCGGAACTTTCCTGGGCGTCCCTCTGGCACCTCGAACCACGCTTTCACCGTCTGCTCGTCGCCGACCCGCAGTTCACGGTACGCCGTCTTTCGGACACTGAATACGACATCGGCGGCGTTCTGCTCGACGTTTCGGCATTGCGCGGTGACGAAACGCGCGCGGATGCTTCGAGTACGAGTACCTTTGCCAGCTGGCTTCTCGCGCAAAGTCGCCTGATTCTCAAAAACGGCACTTTCACCTACGTCGACGAGCGCCCCGGCGTTCGGCCGCTTCCCGTTCTCGTACGCGAGACGAATGCCGTTTTCGATCAGGGGCTGCTTGACTGGAAAGCGGCCCTTGAGGGCACTGTCGTCGAAGGGACGAACGAGCGCCACTTCGTCGTTCGCTCCCGCATTGAAAAGGGACTCTTTTCGGTCGACGCCGACCCCGCCACCTGGAAGGGCGAAGCCTATGCGGCCTTCGACAGCATCGACATGGGACGCCTCATGCGCCGCGTCGGCCTCACGCAGTACCTGCGGCGCGGCTCGGGCGCAGCCCGAATCTGGACGACATTCGATGCGGGAAACATCCGCTCGGCCGCGGCCGACGTGCATCTGCGCGACGTCGAAGCGCGCTTGGCCGAGAGCCTTCAACCGCTGCACCTCTCGAAGCTCGTCGGGCGACTTGCGTTCGAGCGCGAGGGCTCGGGCCCCTTCGTTTTTTCCGCCGATCAACTCGCCTTCACCACCGATTCAAACGTGAATTTCGGGCCTTCGAACCTGCGGTTCGCCCTCGGGCGTGACGAGGCGGGTCGCCCCGTATCGATCGAAATCTCCGCTTCGGCGCTCGAAATCGGCACGCTCACGTCGCTCTCGGGGGCGCTCCCCTTCTCCGACGACGTGCGTTCGTTTCTCGCGCGACACCCGCTCTCGGGGTCGATTCGCGACTTGGAGCTCGACGCGAAGGGCGACCCGACCGATCCGAAAAACTGGCGGGGTTCTTTCGGCTTTTACCGCCTGACACTGCCCGGTTCTCCGAAAGATGCCTTACCCTCGTTTCGCAATCTCGGCGGACTCGTGAGCACGCGTCCGAACGGCGACGTCCTCGTCGACGTGAACGGGCCTGCGTCGACCTTCGTCTTCCCGGGGGTCTTTCGCAATCCCCGCTTCCAGCTCGACGAACTCAAGGGGCGCGTGCGCGTGGTGCTCGGCGAGACACCGACCCTTTACTTCGAAAACTTCCGCCTCGCCAATCACGACGCCGCCCTCACAGCCTCGGGCTCCTGGAAGGCGACGGGCGGTGCGGGCACGCTCGACCTCTCGGGCAAACTGCTTCGTGCCAAAGCCACTTCGGTCGTCCGATACCTTCCGAACGTCGTGGGAGAATCGACGCTCGACTACCTCGAAGCTGCCCTTCTCGCGGGCGAGGCCTCGGGGGGCGACTTCGTCGTACGCGGCGAACTCGACAAATTCCCCTGGGTGAAAAAGAACGCTGGGCAAGGGCTCTTCCGCATCCGGGCCGACGTGCAACACGGAAAACTCGACTTCATGCCGAGTTACGAAACGGACCGCTCGGGCCGCTACCGTACGGCACGCCTCTGGCCGGTCCTCGATTCGATCCGCGCTTCTCTGCTTTTCGAAGGCGAAAGCATGCGCATCGGCGGCGAATCCGCGACGTCCATGGGTCTCCAAGCGCGAAAGGTCCTCGTGGAAATTCCCTCGTTTTCCGCGGACACCGTGATGCTCAACGTGGGCGGGGAAATCTCCGGGAGCCTCACGCAGGCGCTCGACTACCTCAACACAAGCACTATGTTGCGCTCGGCGCTCGGCGACCTCTTTGCCGAAGCGCGCGGCTCGGGCAAAGCAAGCGCCGCGCTTAGACTCGGCGTACCGCTCGGCAACCCGTCGCTTTTCACGATGGCGATCGACGCGAACGTCGACCGCGCAACGTTACGACTTTTCAACAGACTGCCCGAAGCGACCGAACTCACGGGATCGCTTCGCATCACGGAAAAAAGCATCGAGACCACCGAGCCGCTTCGCGGGCTTGCGGGCGGCGCTCCGCTCTCTGTGAGCGCTTCGACCACGAACGGCGTGGCCGCGTTCGACGTCGCACTTTCCGCCTCGCCCGCCGATTTCGAGCGGCTTATAAGGCTCCCCGAAGCAACGGTGCTTCTCAAGAAAACCTCGGGCGCCGTTCCCGTGCGCGCCGCGGTTGAAGTGGGTCTCACGGACGGCGCCCGAGCGGCCCTGGGCTCCTCTCTGCGCGTCACGGGTACGAGCACGCTTGAGGGGCTCTCGAGCACTCTTCCCATTCCGTTTGCGAAGGCCCCCGTTGAAAAATGGACGACCGACTTCCGGTTCGACCTCTCCGAAGCGGAAAGCCGCCTGATCGTGCGTTCGGGCGAGCGGGCCGCGTTCGACCTGAGTATCCCCGCGAACGGTCCCGCAACGGGTGTCGTCGCGCTCGGCCGAGGACTTCCGGGGCACATTCCGGTCGATGACCTGCACGTTCTTGTCGACGAACCTTACCTCTCCTTCGACGATTGGCATCCCGTAGTTGGCGACCTGTTGCGCGACTCAGCGCGGGGCAACACGCCCGCGGCTTCAGGTGCCGCCGACAATCCCGAAAACCCCTCTTACGATGCCGCGGACGCACTTTCTCTGGTGCGCGTCCAAATCGGCGACCTCGTCGCGGACGACAAGCACCTCGCCGATATCGACGCGACGCTGCGCCGGTACGATGGCGGCTGGCACCTGCGCCTCGGCTCGAAAGAAGCGTCGGGGCAGGTCGAACTTCAAAACGCGACGCACAATGCGCCCGCAGCGCTTTCCGTGAAGCTCAATCGCCTGTACGTGCCGGAGAAAATCAATCAGCAGTTCGAATCCATGCTCTCCGAGAAGAAACGTCCGTCCGTGACAGCGTTGCCCGACGTGACGCTCGTCGTCGACGATCTGCAGGTGGGTGAGCGTCGCGTCGGCAAAGTGGAATTGCGCGCGACCAATGTGCGCCCCGGGAACACCTGGCGCATCGATACGCTCGCCGTACGCAACGCGGGCGGCACCGTCTCCGGTCACGGCTTCTGGCGCCCCGATCCGAGCGGCGAAACCTCGGGGCGCACCTCGATTGACCTCACGGCGGACGTGAAAAGCATCGGGACCGTACTGCAGTCGCTCAACATCAAGGACGCAATTCGTCGGGCGCCCGCCAAGGGCAAGCTGAAATTCGCCTGGTCGGGTGCACCCTATGCGCCCGAACTCGAAACCCTCTCGGGCTCGATCGACCTCCTTGCGGGAGCGGGGCAAATCCTTCAGATCGAACCGGGTGCGGGGCGGCTTCTGAGCCTCATGTCAATGCAGCACCTCCTCAACCGCCTGCGTCTAGACTTCCGCGACGTAATCAGCAAGGGTTTCTCCTTCGACACGATGCTTTTGCAGGCGAAGCTTCAAAATGGCGTCATGCACGCCGACAAAGCCGCCGTCAACGGCTCGTCGGCCACCGTGCTCATGGCGGGCGACGCCGACTTCGTGCGCAACCGGCTCGATCTCAAGGCCGTGGTGCTCCCAAGCCTCAATGCCGAAGGTGCTTCGCTCGCGCTCGCGTTTGCGAACCCCGCGGTCGGTCTCGGTACGTTCCTCGCGCAACTCGTTCTCAAAGATCACATTTCGGAATTGTTAAAGAGCGAATATATCGTCACGGGCAGCATGGACAACCCCTCCGTCACGAAGCTCGAACACGTCGAACTCGATCCCTTCGCCGCTCCAAAAACCGAAAACAACAATACGACGCCGTAACACGCGCGCCCTACAATGTGGTCTTTTGCGTGCGTCGTCCGAAGGAGCCTCCCACCATGCGCATTGCCGCCTGTCAGATGGTCTCCGGCCTCAATGCCGAAGAAAACGTTATCCGCGCCGTCACCCTGATCGGGGCCGGCGCCGAATCCGGTGCCGAACTCGTAGTTCTCCCGGAACATTTCGCCTTTTTGCCGCAGGACGATTTCGCGCTCCTCGGCGTGGCCGAGGACTTCGGCGACGGGCCGATCCAGGAAGCCGTCCGTATGGCGGCCGTTCGTCACCGCATATGGGTGGCCGCAGGATCGATTCCGCTCAAGACCGAGGACCCGGCCCGCATCACGAATTCGCTCCTCGTCTACGATCCCAAGGGCGATGCAGTCGCCCGTTACGACCGCATCCACTGCTTCCGCTACGCTCGCGGCAACGAAGAGTTTTACGACGAAGCTCGCGTCATGCGCCCGGGTCGCAAGGCCGTCTCCTTCACGCTGACGACCTGGGACGGGCGTGAGCTCACGGTGGGGCTTGCGCTCGGATTCGATCTGCGCTTTCCGGAACTCTTCCGCGCGCTCGGTCCCGTCGACCTCCAACTCCTGCCCGCAACCTTTACGGAAACGACCGGCCGCGCCCATTGGGCGACGCTTCTTGCGGCGCGGGCCGTCGAAAATCAGTGTTACGTCGTGGCGGCCGCTCAAGGCGGCACGCACGAATCGGGCCGCCGCACGTGGGGCCACAGCCGCATCGTCGATCCGTGGGGCAATCTCGCGGCGGAATTCCCCGCGGGCGAAGGCATCGTGATCGGGGACTTCGACGAACGGCTCCTGCGATCCGTTCGCGGCATGTTGCCCGCTCTCGAAGCCCGGAGTTCCTTCGAATGAGCACCGAAATGCATTCCGCCGCCTCGTCGCCCTTCGTTCGTCTCTGGAACGCGAGCGGGATCGACGGCAGCGACGCCCGACGGTTGCTTGCGCGCCTCGCGCGACCGGGAACCGATTGGGCGGACCTCTACTTTCAGGAAACGACCTCGCGATCTTGGACGCTTGAAGAGGGCATCCTCAAAAGCGGAAGCTTTACGATCGATCGCGGCGTCGGGTTGCGATGCGTCTCGGGCGAAAAGTCCGCGCTCGCCTACACGAGTGACTTCGACTTCGCGACGCTCTCGGCCTGTGCCGATCGGGCGGGTGCGGTCGCCACGTCGGGCCGGGAAGCCGTGATCCCCGCGGAATTCCGTCTGCGGTCCGCTCCCGCCTTGAGTGCGCCCGCGCCCGATTGCGACGCCCCCGAGGAACAAATCGCTCTTCTCAAGTACGCCGAAAGCAAAGCACGTTCGCTCGACCCGCGGGTTGAGGACGTTCATGTCTCCTACCAAACCGAGTGCGACCGCGTGATCGTGGCAGGCCTCGACGGTCGGCTTCTTTCCGACGAACGGCCCCTTTCCTACCTCTCGATCACCGTTCAGGTGTACTCGGGAGGGCGTCGCGAACGCGCCTCGGCGGGCGGAGGCGGACGTATGGGCATTCGCTTTTTCACGCGCGAGCGGGTCGATCGGTGGGTGCAATCGGCGCTCGACGAGGCACTTCACAATCTCGACGCCGATCCCGCACCCGCGGGCGTCATGCCCGTGGTGCTCGGCCCCGGTTGGCCCGGCATTCTTCTGCATGAGTCGGTCGGTCACGGTCTTGAAAGCGATTTCATCCGCAAGGGGACCTCGGTCTTCACGGACATGACGGGCGAACGGGTCGCCTCGCCCGGCGTGACGGTCATCGATGACGGCACGCTCCCCGGGCGACGCGGTTCGTTGCACTTCGACGACGAAGGCGAACCGACGCAACGCACCGTGCTCATCGAAGACGGCATTCTCACGGGCTTCATGCACGACCTGACCAATGCCCGACTACTCGGCGCGGCCCCCACGGGCAACGGCCGACGGGAAAGTTTCGCGACGCTTCCCCTGCCGCGCATGACCAATACCTTCATGCTCGCCGGTCCCTACGATCCGCAGGAAATCGTCGCCTCGGTCGATCGCGGCATCTACGCCTCACACTTCAATGGCGGTCAGGTCGACATCACCAACGGGCAATTCGTCTTCAACATGAGCCGCGCCTGGATGATCGAAAAGGGACGCATCACCCGCCCCGTCAAGGGCGCCATGCTGATCGGCTCGGGCTCGCAGGCACTTCGCCACATTCCTATGATCGGCAACGACTTCCGGCTTGACGAGGGTTCGGGCCAGTGCGGCAAGGACGGCCAGCACGTTCCGGTCGGCGTCGGGATGCCGACCGTGCGCATCGACGCGCTCACGGTCGGCGGCACCCTTGCGGCGTGAAATTTATAATGACAGTTTGTCGGCCGTAGACAGCAATCTCGACCGCTTTTCCCAACACTCGACAGGATCCGACGTGTTAAGCAATTTCAAGCTCATGACGCCCATCGTGTGGCTCACGCGCCTTTTGGTGGGCGCCTACCCGCACTGGCAGGGGTGTGCCCCGTCATCGCGTCAGCGCATCTATTTCGCCAATCACACGAGCCATCTCGACACCATCGTCATCTGGGCCTCGTTGCCGCAACAGCTCCGACGCCAAGTGCGCCCAGTGGCCGCCAAGGACTACTGGGAGCGCGGCCTTTTGCGTCGCCGCATCGCCCTCGAAGAACTCAACGTCGTTCTCGTCGATCGCCGTCGCAGCAACCACAATGCCAACCCGCTCGACCCGCTTCGCCAAGCGCTTCAAGAGGGTTCATCACTCATCATCTTCCCCGAAGGTACCCGTCGTCCGCAGCCTCTGCCGAGTGAATTCAAGTCCGGCATCTGGCGCCTGATGCGCGAATTCCCCGACGTCGAGCTGATTCCCGTCTACATCGAGAACCTTCACCGCGCCATGCCCAAGGGGGTGCTCATCCCGGTTCCCACCGTCTGCTCGGTGCGCTTCGGCGCGCCGCTGCCGCACAGTCCCGACGATCTCAAGGAAGACTTCCTCGAGCGGGCCCGCAACGCAATCATTGAATTGGCACAAGCATGAGACTCGGATTCACCATTCAGGAGGCCTACCTCATTTTGCTCGTCGGCCTCTCGCTTCTGGCCGCCATCGGAACGGCGTACGGCAGCTGGGCTCTCAAACGCACGACCACGGGCGAAAGCCGCAACCGCATCCTCGCCGTCAACTCCCGCGCCCGCATGGCCTGGTGGTTGATTCTTGTTTTCACCATCGCGTTTCTGATGGGACAAGCGGCGCTGATGATCTTTTTCGCGCTCATCAGTTTTTTCCTGCTACGCGAATTCATCGCGATCACGCCGACGAAACCCACGGACCACAACGCTCTCGTTCTGGCCTTCTACATCGCCATCCCGGCGCAGTACATCGCCGTCGGATTCGACGTTCCGGAGTTTTTCACGCTCTTCATCCCGGTCTACCTCTTTCTCGCGCTTCCTGTCATCATGGCGCTTTCGCGCGACACGGACCGGTATCTTGAGCGCGTGGCCAAGGTGCAGTGGGGCATCATGCTCTGCGTTTTCTGCCTCTCGCACGCTCCGGCCATTGCAACGCTCGACCTGACGCGCTACAACTCGTCGGGCCCTCTCTTGATGCTCTTTTTCCTGCTCGTCGTCTTCGTCTCCGACCTCGTCGCCACGATCGCGAGTTCGATGCTCGGTGGGCGCAGTCTCCCATTCAATCCGAACCGCACTCTGCGCGGTACGGCCGTGGGGTACCTGGGCGGGCTTGTCGCCGCGGGTTGCATGTACTGGATCACGCCGTTCCGTTTCTGGCAGGCGCTACTGATGGCGCTGGCCATCGTGCTTTCGGGCTCGATGGGCGACCTCGTCATCAACTCGGTCCGACGCAGTATGGGCGCCGAACGCCTTGCGGGCGAAGGCGACATCTACATGACGCGCGGCACGCTTGCGCGCCTTGCACCCCTGACGTTCGCCGCTCCGGTCTTCTTCCACCTGACGACGATCTTCTTCATCACGCTCAAGGACGCCTTCTGAGCGCGTAAGAGACCAAGAAAAAAGCCCGCGAAATGCGGGCTTTTTTCGTTCAAACTCGGCCTCGAACGATTTGATCGTTCGAGACGCAACGCACGCTCAGCGACGGCGCGGCTGAGCCGCCGGCGAGGGACGGCCCTCGATGTGGCGGAACGTGATGCGGCCCTTCGTGAGGTCGTAGGGCGAAAGCTCGAGCGAAACGCGGTCGCCCGCGAGAATGCGGATGTGATGCTTGCGCATCTTGCCGTTCGTGTAGGCAATGAGTTCGTGTCCGTTGTCGAGCTTGACGCGATAGCGCGCGTCGGGCAGGACTTCGAGAACCTGCCCCGCCATCTCAATGAGGTCTTCCTTGGCCATAAGTATCCAGTGACTCGGGCGGATCGACCGCGGAAACGTACCGCAACGACGATGTTGCCGCCCTTTAAAATTCATCTTCGGCAAAGCATCTCATGAGAAAAATCACGGAGCTTGCCCTAGCTTGAGGCTTCGGATTGTATCACCGCACGGCTTCGGCCGATGTTCGAGCAGGCGGCTTTTCTTGAGGCGAAATTCGGCGGCTACATGCTTTGCGTGCAACTCTTAAGGCATGTTCAATCAAAGCTCATTATCATGACGAGGTTGTGGCGCAATGTCCTTTTCGAAGACTCAACCGCCCGGCACGCAATCCGAAGAACCTCGAATACAATCAAGGCGGCTGTCGCCCGACCCGCAGGTCGCCTATGGAGATACACAATGAAGACGGTGCTCGTTCTTTATCAGAGCCGTTCCGGCCACACGGCTCGAATCGCCCGCCGCATTTGGGAAACGGTGGTTGCCGAAGGCAATCAGGCCGATCTCATGGACGTCGTTGAAGCCGACCGCGAGGGTGTCGACTGGAACAAGTACGACCTCATCATCGCCGGCGCCCCGGTCCTTTACGGGAAGTTCCGTCGCGAATTCGTGGGCTTCGTCAACAAGTACAAGTCCGTGCTCGACGCCAAGGCGAACAGCTTCTTCTGCGTCTCGGTCGTGGCCCGAACGCCCGCCAAGTGCACGCCGGAAGGCAACGTATACTGCCGCAAGTTCCTCGAAAACAACCCTTGGAAACCGAAGGACGCCCACTGCTTCGCGGGCAAGGTCGACTATCCGAACTGGAACTGGCTCGACGTCAAGATGATCCAAATGATCATGAAGATGACGAAGGGCCCGACGGAACCCACGGCCGTGATCGACTACACGGACTGGGAAGATGTCAAGGAATACGCCCGTCACTGCCTCACGCTTCAGGCCTGAGCACTCGAGCGCATTCGCCCAGGAGAGCCCGAGCGCTCTCCGATGCCGACCGGCCGACCCCTGCGAGGGTTTCGGCCGGTTTTTTCGTTCGACGAGCCTCGGTCGAGTGCGCGACCCTCAGGAAAACACTGTATCCTGAGGACGATTTCGGAGAATTCGAACTCCTACACTTTATGTTACGAGAGAGGGCTTCGCCCCGTTGCCGGCGCTTCCGGCCCGAATATTCGCTCTACATACATTACCCATGACCGATCGCATTTGGTACAACGCCTATCCTGAAGGCGTTCCGCACGAAATCGACCCCGACCGATTCGCCAGTCTTCCGGCCGTCCTCGACGAGTCGGCCCGCAAATTCCCCGATCGCGCGGGCTACTCCAACATGGGCGTGAACGTCACGTACAGCCAAATGAGCGCCCTCACCCGGGACTTCGCCGCCTACCTGCAAAGCCTCGGCCTCGTGCCCGGGGATCGCGTCGCGATCATGATGCCGAACCTCCTTCAGTACGTCGTAGCCGTCTTCGGCTGTCTGCGTGCGGGTATGGTCGTCGTGAACGTCAACCCGCTTTACACGGCCCGCGAAGTCAATCACACGCTTCGCGATTCGGGCGCGAAGGCCATCGTCATCATCGAAAACTTCGCCCGTACGCTGGAAAAGGCCCTCCCCGACACGCCCTGCCGTCACGTCGTGACCACAGCCGTGGGGGATCTTTTCCCGTTCGTGAAGCGCACGCTTGTCAACTTCGTCGTGCGTCGCATCAAAAAGATGGTTCCGCCCTACAACCTGCCGCAGGCCGTGCGCTTTAACGACGCGCTTGCCCAGGGGCGCACCGCAGGCTTCAAGCCCCATGAAATCCGCAACACCGACATCGCCTTCCTGCAGTACACGGGTGGCACAACCGGCGTCTCGAAAGGGGCCATACTCACGCACCGCAACGTGATCGCGAACCTGCAGCAAGTGGGCGCCTGGATTTCGAGCACCTTCCGCGAAGGCGAAGAAGTCGTGATGACGGCCCTGCCCCTCTACCACATTTTCTCCCTCACGGCGACGCTCGTCTTCACGCAGTGGGCCGCAACGATGGTGCTCATTACGAATCCACGCGACATCGACGGGCTTGCCAAAGAATGCGTGAAGTGGAACTTCTCTGTGATCATCGGGGTCAACACCCTCTTTGCCGCGCTGTTGCGCAACGAAACCTTCCGCTCGCACCGCTTTACGCGTCTCAAGATGACGGCGGGCGGCGGCACGCAGGTGCAGCGCACCGTGGCTGAAAATTGGAAAGCCCAGACCGGGAGCAACATTCTCGAAGCCTACGGTCTCACGGAATGTAGCCCAGGCGTGTGCGGCAACATTCCGAACGCCCCCTGGGACGGCTCGGTCGGCGTGCCGCTTCCGTCAACGGAAGTCTCCATCCGCGGCGAAGGCTTCCGCGATCTCGGCTGTTGCCCCGACGAGGCACAAATCCCCGAGTACACCGGGGAAATCTGCGTGCGCGGTCCTCAGGTGATGCAAGGCTACTGGCAAAAGCCCGAAGAAACCGCCAACGTCATGCGAGACGGGTGGTTGCGTACGGGTGACGTCGGCTACATGAACGCGCGCGGCGTAATCACCATTACCGACCGTATGAAGGACATGATTCTCGTCTCGGGCTTCAACGTGTACCCGAACGAAGTCGAAAACGTCATCGCCTCGATGCCGGGCGTGCTCGAAGTGGGGGTCGTCGGCGTTCCCTCGGCCAAGTCGGGCGAAACGGTGAAGGCCGTCATCGTCAGAAAGGACCCCGCAATCACGGCCGACGATGTGAAGAAGTATTGCCGCACGCAGTTGACAGGCTACAAGATCCCGCACGTCATCGTCTTCGTCGATCAACTCCCGAAGACCGCGGTCGGGAAGATCCTTCGCCGTGAATTGAAGGACCTCCAATAACGTCCGAGCCGCATGAGCAAAAGGGCGCCTCCCTTTCGGAAGGCGCCCTTTTCGTTGCGGCTTCGTGCCGTTTGCAGCCTCCGCGCGCCCCACCCTCATCGGGGACGAGGGGCATCCGTACGGGCACTCAGCCTTCGCGGATCGGCAACACGGGCTTCACGCCGCAGGCCCCCACCAGGGCGGCCGCCGTAAGGAAGATAAGCTGCGGACCGAGGTGCGTATCCACCATGTCGAAGTACTCGGTGAGCGAGTGAGCGTTGACGCCGATGCCGCCCGTCGAGAGACAGGTCGACGGAATACCGAGGCTCATCGGCGCGTTCGCGTCGGTCGACGAGCAGACATAGGACGTCAGCTCGATGCCGAGTTGCGCCTGAGCAGCACGGGCGCTCTGGAGCACGGGGCAGCTATCGGGACGCATCCCCGCCGGACGGTTCCCGATCTGCGTCGTCGTGAGCTTCAGTTCGTATTCGCCCCCCTCGATGCCCCAACGGGCGTTTTCTTCGGCGACCGCTTCTTCAAAAGCCTTGAGCACGCGAGCTTCGAGCTTCAGCAGTTCGTCGTTGTCGACGCTGCGCATGTCGACGTCAACTTCGGCGTGCGCTGCGATCGTGTTGACCGAGGTACCGCCCTTCATCGTACCGATCGTGAAAGTGGTCTTCGGATCCTTCGGCACTTCAAAGTCGGCGATCTTGGCACCCGCGCGGCAGATGGCGTGCACGGCCGAAGGGCAGGCGCCGAACTTTGCGTACGAGTGACCGCCGCGGCCGTCGACCGAAATGCGCCAGCGGTGCGAGCCCGTAGCACCGCGCAGAATGCGACCCACGTCGGTCGAGTCGATCGCGATGAAACCGTCGAGGTGACGCTTGCCGTTGCAGAGATCCTTGGAACCGCGGATGTCACCATTGCCTTCTTCGCCGACGGTGCCGACGAAAAGAATGTCACCTTCGGTTTCGATGCCGGCGATTTCAAACATGCGCAGAATCTGCAGGAGCGTGCGCAACCCCGTGCAGTTGTCGCCGATCCCCGGAGCGATGTAGCGGTTGCCTTCGCGGCGAACCTTGACGTTCGTACCGGCCGGGAAAACGCTGTCCATATGGGCGCCGAGTGCGAGGACGGGACCGTTGCCACGCCCCGGACGACGACCGACGACGTTGCCGATCGGGTCGATCACCACGTCCTTCAGGCCGTAGGCACGAAGCAGTTCGGCGAGTCGGGCGGCACGCTTTTCTTCGGCGAACGTGGGCGCTTCGATTTCGCAGAGCTCGATCTGCTCGAGCATGGCGCGATCGACTTCGTCGAGCGCGATCTGCAGAGCGCGTCGACCCTTTTCGCTGGCGGCCACGGCGGCGACGGCCTCGGTGATGATCGAATCGACGGCGGGAAGCTGAGGTACGGACATGTCTATGGTCTCCTTCTGAACCCTGTGAAAGGACATACGAAGAGCGGCGGGCTACGGCCCTCCGCGCGTTTCCTCATCATAGGGGCGAGGGCGCCCCCGACGGAGAGGAAATCCCCGAACTCTTGGATTTTACAGAAGACCAGGTGATAACCCTTAGTCCGTACGAGCGGACACGCGCTGTGTTACATCACCATGTGGAATTTTTCGCTCGAACAATAGGAGAGGCGATATTCAACAGGCTCATTCCCGTAGGTGTAGCCGACGCGGGTGAGTTCGAGATAGGGTGCGCCCACCTGGAAGCGTCCGATCGAAGCCTGCTTCCACGTGAAACACTTCGCTTTGATCCGGTCGTGCGTGTCGACGATCGTCACGCCGAGCTCCGTTTCGTAATAGGAATAGAGACTCCCCTCGTGGTTGGCGAGGTTCTGCTGCGTCATGCGGGAGAAGCGTTCGGCAGGTAACCACAATTCCGAGATGCCCACGTCTTCGTTCATCCAGGAATAGACGCGCAGGGCGTGAATGACACGGGCCTCGGGAGCAAGCCCGAGCACCTCCGCGGCGACGAGCGCCTGCTCGGCGGACACGGTTTCGTACCGCACGAGCCTCATCGTGAAGGGGACGATGTCGTTGGTTTTGTCATAGAAGAACCGGTGGAACTGGTTCGTGTACGCGCTCATCCGAAAGCTCTGCACGAAGGTACCGAGCCCTTGCTTGCGGCAGAGCACCCCTTCGTCCGCGAGCGATGCGACGGCCTTGCGCACGGTCCCGAGCGAGACGCCGAGCTTTTGCGCCAACTCTTTCTCGGCTGGGAGCATGTCGCCCGCACGCCAGACGCCTCGAGCAAGCTCCTTCAGGAGGTGCTGGCGCACCTGGCTGTAGAGCGGCTGGCGGGCAAAACCTTCGGAGTAATTCAAGGGAACGTAAGAGACGGCGGGTTCGAACATAGCGGATCGTGCGGGCAGACGTGGAAAGAAGAGGACAGTGTACCGAGGGCTCAGCCGGCGGACTTGACGGTCCAACGCTCGGCGTCAACTTCGACCGTTTCGCCGCCGCGCAGTTTACGACCCCGACGCAACTCAACCTCGCCGTCGACCTTCACGTCTCCTGCCAAAACGCGCTCCTTGGCGTGCGCGCCCGAGTCGGCCGCTCCGGTCGCCTTCAAAAACGCGTCGAGCGTGATGTAATCGCCGCGCACCTCAAAAACTTTGTCCATGGTCAATCCTTCGGGTCAAATATCTGACGCCCGCAACGCGAGCGAAAGACAAAAGTGCCACAATCGCACCTTCCCAATTATCGCCCAGTCAATACTCTGACGTCATCGTTTTCCCCAGGCACATGCTTTCCTCAATCACGCTCGTTTTGTTGTTTCAGGTTGCAGGCGAGCTCGTCGCCCGCCTTTTCGGCCTGCCGGTTCCCGGCCCGGTCCTCGGCATGGTGTTCATGCTTTTCGCCTTCCTGCTGAAGGACAACCTGATCGATTCCGTTCGCCCGACGGCGGGCGTTCTGCTTGCCAATCTGTCGCTCCTGTTCGTACCCGCAGGCGTGGGCATCATGCGACACGTCGACCGCTTCCTTACGGAAGGCATTGCCATCGCCGTCACTATCGTTCTCTCCACGATTCTCGCCATGCTCGCCACCGCCTGGACCATCCTCTGGGTTCAAAAGCGCATGCACCTCTCCGACGAGGACTGAACCATGCTTCAATCTCTCTTCGATACGTTCGGGGAACTCGGCACCAATCCCGCGTTCTGGCTCTGTATCACGCTCCTCTTCTACGTGCTCGGACTGCACGTTTTTCGTCTGGCGCGCTTCAACCCGCTCCTCTCGCCCATCATTATCGCCGTGACCGGGCTGATCGCCCTTCTGGAAACGACGGGCGTTTCCTACGACACGTACTTCTCCGGGGCAAGCTTCATTCACTTTTTGCTCGGTCCCGCCACGGTCGCGCTTGCGGTGCCCCTTTACGAGCAACGTGCGAAACTCGCGAAACTCTGGCTGCCGCTCGTCTGCGGGCTTCTCGTCGGATGCATCGTCGCCATTCTCTCCGTAATCGGCATCGGCCACGTGCTCGGACTCTCGCACACGACCCTCCTCTCGATGGTGCCCAAGTCCGTCACCACACCGATCGCCATGGGCGTTTCCGAATCGATCGGAGGCATGCCCGACCTTACTGCGGCGCTCGTCGTCATCACCGGGATCCTCGGCTCGATCATCGGGAAGCCGCTCTTTCAATTGGTCCGCATTCACTCCGAACCGGTGCGCGGCGTCGCGCTCGGTCTCGCCGCTCACGGCATGGGGGCGGGCGCGGCCTTCCAGATCGGCAACCGCGCGGGGGCGTTTGCCGGCCTGGCGATGGGCCTCGCAGGCATCATCACGGCGTTTCTCGCTCCCGCCGTAGCCCTTCCCGTACTGGCCTGGCTCGGCGACTGACGGTCCGCCTCACGTCCGATGAGAAAAAAGGGAAGACCTCACGGTCTTCCCTTTTTTCTTTTTCAGTTACGGTCGAACGTTCCTCAGGTCTGCGGAATCAAACCGCCCCCGAAGAGCATCGAACAGAGAACGACCACCGCGACGCCGATCAGGTTGAGGAAGAACCCCGCACGGACCATTTCGCCGATCTTGAGGCGCCCCGTCCCGAAGACAATCGCGTTCGGAGGCGTGGCTACCGGCATCATGAAGGCACACGACGCGGCGATCGCGGTCACAAAGAGAAGCCCTTCTGGATGAATCTTGAGGCTTTCCGCGGCGGCGGCGATGAGCGGCATCATGGTGGCGGCCAGGGCCGTGTTCGAGGTGACTTCCGTCGCGAAAGTCACCAGCGCCGCAACACCCGACATCATGACGACTTCGCTCGTACCGGCAAGGAGCTGAGCCTGAGCGCCCACCAGAGCGGCCGCACCGGTCGACTGGATGACCGCAGCCATCGTGAGACCGCCGCCGAAGAGCAGGAGCACATCCCAGGCAACGACGTCCTTGGCCGAAGACCAGTCGAGAGCGTGAACGCCGCGACGCACGTCGATCGGGATCATAAAGAGAAGAAGACCCGCGCCCATGGCGATTGCTTCGTCCGAGAGGAACTTGAGGGGCTTCGCACCGTCGATTTCAAGACCGCGGAGGACTGGCCCGAAAATCCACAAGCAGGCCGCAAGGAGGAAAACCGCAAGAACGACCTTTTCGCCCTTGGACATGGGACCGAGCTTGGCGAGTTCGCGCTTCACCCATTCGCGCCCCCCCGGGATGCCCGATAGATTCGTACGGAAAAGCACCTTCGTAAGGAGCAGGTACGTGACGGGCAGCATGATCACCACCACCGGGAGCGCCACCTTCATCCAAGCGAGGAACGTCACCGGCGTATGGTAGGTCTGCTCGACGAAGCGGGCGAAGATCCCGTTCGGGGGCGAACCGATGAGCGTGGCCATGCCGCCGATCGAAGCACCGTATGCAATCGCAAGCAGGATGCAGACGCCGAAATTATGTTCGTCCTTGCCGATCACTTCGCTTTCCTGCGTGGAGCGAACAACGCCCATGACGGCCACCGCAATCGGAACCATCATCGCGGCCGTCGCGGTATTCGACACCCAGGCTGAAAGGAAGGCGGTCGCGAACATGAGCCCGAACACCATCTGTGAAGGCTTGGTGCCGAAAACCGTGAGCGTAAGGAGTGCGATGCGCCGGTCGAGGTGCCAGCGATGGATGGCCGCCGCGAGCAGGAACCCCCCAAGGAAGAGGAAGATCGTACCGTTGGCGTAATTGAGGAACGTGGCCGCCGGAGTTGCGATCTGCAAGAGCGGATAGACCACGAGCGGCAACATGGCGGTCGCCGCAATGGGGAGTGCTTCGGTGAACCACCAAACTGCCATCCAGACGGTTACGCCGAGACAAGCTCGGCCCGCGTGAGCGAAGGCGACGGTTTCACCGGCGGCATTGACGTACTCGGTCGGAAGCAGGAAGTAAGTGAGCAGACCCAAGAGGGGACCCGCAATCAGCGCAAAAACCTTGCCTCGGTTCGTCATCGCGCCGATTTCAATGCTGGATTCGGACATGGGACCTCCGTTGTTTTTGTTGGAAGGCGAGCCCGTCTCCGAGAAATGTAAAGCGGGCCTCACGCTTTTGAGAATAATCAAAAGTTCATGAGGCGCCCGCTTCAATAGGAAAAATTTTCAAAGACGGCCTTTACTTTCGCCCGTGTCGTCAACATTTCTAGGTAAATTGTTGTAATTTTTATGCGTTTTCAAGGGTTTTCTTGCGATTTGTGCTCCGTTTTTCGAACGTTCGGAGCCGTTTGTCACTCGGGCAGGAACCCCGAACCGATTGCCGTCACCGCCTCGCCCACCGTTTTCCAGGCGCTTCGCCCCGCGGACTGCCCGAGCGGAAGCGCGAGCAGATCGTCGCGGCCGAGTTCGCGGGCTCGCGCTTCGAGAGCACGCATGAAAACGAGCGGCTGAGGCCACGGAGCGCTCGACGGCTCCCGATCGGCGAGCGCCTCCCAGAGGGCGGAGCGCAACACGCGACTCAGCCGTCCCGAAAAAAGACGCGTCGTCACGGTGTCGACGGCCGAGCCGTTGGCGGCAAACCACTTGTGCGCGTCGGTTGTTCGCGCTTCTCGGGTCGGAAGGAGTGCGGTACCGAGCACGCACCCCGCCGCCCCCGCCATCGCGAGCGCCGCTCCCTGACGCGCCTCGGCAATGCCGCCCGCGGCGAGAACGGGAAGGCCCGTCGCTCGCACCGCGGCGGGAAGAAGGGCCGAGAGTCCCATCAACACGTCGTCGGGATCTTCGAAAGACAGGCGCGCGCCCGCGGCCTCCGAACCCTGTACGATGAGGGCGTCGACCTCGGCCGAGCGAAGCACTTTGGCTTCGCGAAGCGTCGTCGCGGTTCCGACGGAGAAAATGCCCGCCGCCCGGAGACGGTCAGCTTCGGGCTCGCGGAAGCCTCCGAAGGACGCGGTCACCGCCGCGGGAGCCGTCTCCAACACCGCATCGAACTGCGCGGCGAAGTCCGAAAACACCCCTGCACCGCTCCAGTCGTACTCGTCGGGCGAAGCCGGCAGGTCGAGGCTCTCCAGCAAGGGAGAGAGCGCATCGAAGAGTTCGAGCACTTTGCCCGTATCGACGGGCCACGTCTGCACGGGACGAAGGTTCACGGCAAAGGGACGCGAGGTGCGCGCGCGCACCTCGCTTGCGAAGCGACGGATCTCTTCGGGTGCAAGATCCGCCGCGGGAACGACGCCGAGACCGCCCGCCTCACAAACCGCCGCCACGAAGGCGGGGTCGACGATACCGCTCATCGGCGCGTTGAGCACGGGCCGTTCGATGCCGATACGTTCACAAAAACGTGCGGCTTCGACGCCGAAAGCGGAGAACTTGGACATAATGAATCCTCTTCGTCAATACGGATATCACGCAACTTTATATGAACGGCAAGAAAAAAGTCGTCGTCGGCCTTTCGGGCGGAGTCGATTCCTCGGTGAGCGCCTACCTTCTGAAGCAGGCGGGCTATGAGGTTACGGGCCTCTTTATGAAGAATTGGGAGGATGACGACGACAGCGAATACTGCTCGTCGCGACAGGATTTCATCGACGCCACGAGCGTCGCGGACGTGATCGGCATCGATATCGAGGCCGTCAACTTCGCCAAGGAATACAAGGAGCGCGTCTTCGCCGACTTCCTGCGCGAGTACAGCGCAGGCCGCACGCCGAATCCGGACGTTCTTTGCAACGCGGAAATCAAATTCCGCGCCTTTCTCGACCATGCGATGGCCATGGGGGCAGACTACATCGCCACGGGCCATTACGCGCGCGTGCGCCGCGACGCCGAGGGTCGCACCGAACTCCTGCGCGGCGCGGACCCGTCGAAGGACCAGAGCTACTTCCTGCACAGACTCACGCAGGAACAAATCTCCCGGGTGCTCTTCCCCGTGGGCGACCTTTTGAAGACCGAGGTGCGTCGCATCGCCAAGGAAATCGGGTTACCCAATGCGGCGAAGAAGGATTCGACCGGGATCTGCTTCATCGGCGAACGACCTTTCCGCGAATTTCTCTCTCGCTACTTGCCGAGCGAACCCGGACCTATCCGCACGCCCGACGGACGCGTGGTGGGCGAGCACATGGGGCTTTCCTTTTACACGCTCGGCCAGCGCAAAGGGATCGGCGTAGGTGGCATGCACGACTCCACGGGCGAACCGTGGTTCGTTGCCCGCAAAGACCTCAAGACGAACACGCTCTGGATCTGTCAGGGGCACGATCACCCGTGGCTCCTCTCGCACGAATTGAAGTCCGTCCACCCAAGTTGGATTTCGGGCGAAGCGCCCGAAATCGGGGATGATCTGACGGTCAAGACCCGCTATCGTCAGAAGGACGGCCCGTGCCGCCTTTCCTACGTGTCCGAGAAGAGCTTTTCGCTCGAATTCGACGAACCGCAGTGGGCGGCCACGCCCGGGCAAAGCGCCGTCCTCTACCGGGGCGACGTATGCTTGGGCGGTGGTTTCATCGACCGCATCTCCCCCTGAGTTCGTGCTTTGCGGAGCGGTCGACGAACGAGCCGCCCGAAAAAACCGGCGGAACAAAGAAGCGAAGGGCCCGGAAATTCCGGGCCCTTCGCTTTTCAGGCATTTCGCGAAGACGCCGATCAGGCTTCCTTCGCGGCGAGCTTTTCTTCGTGCTCGCGGCGCTTCTTCTTTGCGATCAGATGCCCGATCGCAATGACGATACCCGCGCCGACGAGCGCGGCCGGGTAGTGCGCCGAGAAGCTGAACTCGGGCCAGTTCGACGTCACGTAGACATCCGAGACGATCATGCCGCCCGCGATCCAACCGAGAAGGCCGCCGCCGAAATAGATGATGATCGGGAACCGATCGAGGAGCTTGAGAACGACCTGGCTGCCGAACACGATAAAGGGTACGGACACCAGGAGACCGAAGATGACGAGCAACGTCTGATGTGCTTCGTGCGCCTGCTGCGCCGCGCCGGCGATGGCGATGACGTTGTCGAAGCTCATCACGAAGTCGGCGACGATGATCGTCTTGATGGCGCCGAGAAGTTTGTCGCTGCCGGCGATGTCTTCATGACCGTCGTACTCGGGGATAAGTAGCTTGATGCCGATCCAGAGCAGGAGGGCGCCGCCCACCACCTTGAGGAAGGGCAGATCGAGGAGCATGACAGCGAACGTAATGAGGATGACGCGCAACGCGATGGCGCCGACCGTACCCCACAAAATGCCCTTGGCACGCTGATGTGCGGGCAAATTGCGACACGCCATGGCGATGACGACCGCGTTGTCGCCGCCGAGCAGAATGTCGATCATGATGATCTGTCCCACAGCCGCCCAGTGCAGGTTGACGAGAAGATCGATGAGATACTCCAAGATAGCCTCCGAATAGGAAAAGCCCTCAGCGTCGGTTCGCCGAGGGGAACGTCGGGCAAAGATGCCGGTCGTGCGCCGGGGCCGAACCGCCTCGAACGCATGCGTCCGTCGGACAACGGGCGTAAAGTGCGGTTATTTTAACAGCCGACGACGCGCGTCCGACCCGCTCGGAGCACGCATCGTGCGCCTCAGAATCCGTCGTCTTCGGGATCCTCGGGGTCCTCGACCCGTCCGCGCAACACCAGGCCGATCGCTCCCATGCCGAAGCCTCGATAGGCGAGGTAGCGGATCTGACGCTCGCGCTCCTTGTAGTCCTTCGGCAGTTCGGAAAAGCGTTTTTTCCAGACACGCAACGCTCGAACCTCTTCGGGGAGTTCGATCTCCTCCACGGCCTCGCGGACTAGTTCGTCGGAGACGCCGCTGCGGCGGAGATTCTGACGAATGCGCGCGTTGCCGAGTTGCGCGGACTGCACGCGGGCGCGTCCTTTGGCAAAACGTTCGTCGGAGAGATATCCGCACTTTTCGAGTTCGTCAAGGACGGCCTCGAGCCCTTCGGGCGTCTCGTCATCTTCGAGCGATCGGATAAGTTTTCGCTCCAATTCGCGGCGACTGTAGTCGCGCCGAGCGAGCGCGGCGACGGCGCGCGCCGTGAGCGACGGGCGCGGAAGCATCCGCTTCGAGCTTTTCGAACGCTTCGCGCGCTCGCTACTGCGGGTCATCCCATCCTCGGCCTCGATTTCTTCGGGGGGCTCCTCCGTACGGCGTCGGCTTCGCCCTCGACCGCAACGCGCTCGAAGCAACTCTGGATCTTTACAGGTATCCCGATCTACAACGCGCACGTACCCGTCCTCGCGGATCTCTTCGATCGTTTCCGACGTGCGGGACGCATTCGTTTTGCCCGTTCCGCTCGCACGCATGCGTTTGCTCGGACTCTTCGCGGGATGCGTTCCGGTCGCCTCGCCGAAATCGTCCCCGACGACTTCCAAGGCTACACCCGTCGGTATCGGCCGGAAGGGACAGGCGGCCCTAGCGCCCAAGCGCCAATCCGAAATCGTCGACGCCGTCGAATCCGTTGAGGTCTCAGCACTCGGTCCCACGGCCGGAACGGGCGAAACATCCGAGATCGGCCCGCTCTGCCACAGGGGCGCCTCCAACTCGAACCCGAAGTCGAGCACGGGGTTTTCGGGAACCCGTTCCAGCTCGGAAGCTTTCGGCTTCGATGTTGTCGCCCGAGGCGACGCCGTTTCGACCTTTACGGCCTTTTCGTCGGCGGCATCGGTCTTCGCATCCGACGGCCACGGTTCGAGGTCTTCGTCTCGGAACAGAATTTCCATGGGGACACTCTTCAAAGTCGGAAAGTAGAGAGGAAAAGAGCCTCCGGTTCTCGATAAACCGGAGGCTCGCGGGGAAACGTAGGAACGATCAGAGATCGACGTCCGCGTTCATGTCGATGTCGGCTTCGGGACCAAGCTCTTCGACGTCGGAGACACGTTCTTCACCGTCGTCGGACGAGACCGAAGAGAGGCTCTTGATGTGCACGCCCTTCATCTCGCGGATCTTCTGCTCGATTTCGGCGCACAGTTCCTTGTTTTCCTGCAGGTACTCGCGCACCTTCTCCTTGCCCTGGCCGAGCTTCTGGCCGTTGTAGGAATACCAGGCCCCCGACTTGTCAATGACGTTGAGTTCGGTGCCGATATCGATCACTTCGCCGATACGGGAAATGCCTTCGCCGTAGAGGATGTCGAATTCGGCCTGCTTGAAGGGGGGCGCCACCTTGTTCTTGACGACCTTCACGCGGGTCTCGTTGCCGATTACTTCATCGCCCTTCTTGATACCGCCGATGCGACGGATGTCAAGTCGCACGGAGCTGTAGAACTTGAGCGCGTTGCCGCCCGTCGTCGTTTCGGGGTTGCCGTAGCCGCCGATCTTCATGCGGATCTGATTGATGAAGATCACCATCGACTTCGTGCGGGTGATGCTGCCCGTGAGCTTGCGCAGCGCTTGCGACATCAGGCGGGCCTGCAGACCGGGAAGCGCATCGCCCATGTCCCCTTCGATTTCGCTCTTGGGCGTCAGCGCTGCCACCGAGTCGACGACGATCAGATCGACCGAACCCGAACGCACCAGAGCGTCCGTGATTTCAAGGGCTTGTTCGCCCGTATCGGGCTGGCTGATCAGCACGTCGCCGATGTTGACCCCGAGACGCTGGGCATACTGGATGTCGAGCGCGTGTTCCGCGTCGATGAAGGCGCAAGTGCCGCCGAGCTTTTGCATCTCGGCGATGACGTGCAGCGTGAGCGTCGTCTTGCCCGAGGATTCCGGACCGTAGATTTCGATGATTCGACCGCGGGGAAGACCGCCCACGCCGAGCGCGAGGTCGAGACCGAGCGAGCCGGTCGACACCGTTTCGATATCCTGCGGTTCGGCACCTTCGGCCATGCGCATGATGGCGCCCTTGCCGAACTGCTTTTCGATGTTGGCGAGCGCAATGCTCAGCGCCTTTTTGCGCTCCTCGCCCTCAACGCGTTCGGGCCGTTCGACTCGAGTGGACTTGGAAGCCATGGAAGCACTCCTTCGAAGAACGCCATAGTCGTATTATTTTTCTATGGCTTTTAATAAAAACAAGGAAACAGGCAATTGCAGGATCAACTCTTGATACTCTGCGGATTTCTTTATTCTGATGCAATTGATAATTCGGGATTTTTTTCCTAACACCGAACTATCGACATCCTCACTTTAGCACGACTCTCCAGAGGTCACAAGGGTCTCGTTGTTTGGTGTTAACCCTAACCTTGGAGACCAAATCACACCTTTTCCAGCTTACCGAACACTCAACGAACACCCCCGTCCACCTCCGTGCTCCTAAAAAAAAATTCCTGGACCCTTGACAAGCTCGAAAAAGTTCGGCAGAATTCAACTCCTCAGTTGATTGTTCCTCTGCCGCTTGGCTGCAGGCCACTTCAGGGTCGTTAGCTCAGTTGGTAGAGCAGCGGACTTTTAATCCGTTGGTCGTGGGTTCGAGTCCCGCACGACCCACCACAAGTAGGAACTTTCAATTGTTGGGAACGTAGCTCAGCTGGTAGAGCAGCGGACTCTTAATCCGTCGGTCCAGGGTTCGAATCCCTGCGTTCCCACCAATTGAAAAGAACCCGTCGATCCTGCTTGATCGACGGGTTTTTTGTTGTCCGCAACGGGTAATACCGCAACAAGAGGCGCATTCGCAACTCGAGCTCCGCCTCAAACCCGATAGACTGTGCCTTCACATCATCGAACACCGGTCTTCGGGCGGCTCGCGCCGCCTCGCGAACGCCCCCACGCCATGATCAAGCTTCAACACATCACTCAAACGTATCGCACTCCCGAGGGTGAAGTCTTCGACGCCCTGAAGGACGTCTCGATCGACATCAAGGCCGGAGAAATCTTCGGCATCATCGGTCGCTCGGGCGCCGGGAAAAGCACGCTCGTGCGCTGCATCAACCTCCTCAACCGCCCCACCTCGGGCACGGTCAATGTCGACGGCCGCGTGCTCAACGAACTCTCCGACGACGAACTGCGCAAGGTACGCCGCTCGATCGGCATGATTTTCCAGCACTTCAATCTGCTGAGCTCCCGCACGGTGTACGACAACGTCGCGTTGCCGCTCGAACTCGTCGGCACGCCCAAAAACGTCATCCGCGAAAAGGTCGAGCCCCTGCTCGAACTCGTGGGTCTTACCGAACACGCGCACAAATTCCCCTCGCAGCTCTCGGGCGGCCAGAAGCAGCGCGTCGGCATCGCGCGCGCGCTGACGAACGACCCCAAGGTGTTGCTCTCGGACGAAGCTACGTCGGCCCTGGACCCCGAAACGACCACGGCCACTCTCGCGCTTTTGAAGCGTATCAACCAGCGTCTCGGTCTCACGATCGTGATGATCACGCACGAGATGAATGTCGTAAAGCAGATCTGCGACCGCGTCGTCGTCATGAACCGCGGCGAAATCGTCGAATCGGGCAACGTGGTCGACGTTTTCTGTCGTCCCCGTCACGAAACGACCAAGGCCCTGATCGGCAACGTTATGGCCCGCGACCTGCCCGACTCCATCATCAACCGCCTGAAAACGGCGCGCGCCCTCAAGGGCGATCCCGAAGCAGTGCACCTCCTGCGACTGAGCTTCCTCGGCGGCGACGTGACCCGTCCGGTCATTTCCGAAGTCTCCCGCCGTTTCGGAATCGACTTCAATATTCTTCGAGGCACGGTCGACGACATCCAGGGCTCCACGCTCGGCACCCTTACCCTGATGGTCGAAGCGCCCCGGGACATCTTCCGTCAGGCCGTCGACTTCATCCGCGAAAGCGGCGTTATCGTGGAGGAAATTTCCGATGTCCAGTAACCTCATGCAACTCATCTTCGACTCGCTCCTTGAGACCCTACTCATGGTGCTCGTCTCGGGCGGCATCGGCGCCGTGCTCGGCATCCCGCTCGGCATTCTCCTCTTCGTAACGGACAAGAAGTCGTTTCTGCCGATGCCCGTCTTCAACGTCGTGCTCGGCACGATCATCAACGCGTTGCGTTCGGTCCCCTTCATCATCCTCCTCGTAGCGATCATTCCCTTCACGCGTCTGATCGTCGGCACCTCGATCGGGACGGCCGCGGCCATTGTGCCGCTCACGCTCTCGGTGGCTCCCTTCATCGCCCGCATCGTCGAAACGAGTCTGCGCGAAGTCGACAAGGGGCTTGTCGAAGCCGCGCAGTCGATGGGCGCAACCAACATGCAGATCATCACCAAAGTGCTTCTGCCCGAAGCCAAGCCCGGCATCGTCGCCGGCCTCACGATTTCGGTGATCAGCCTGATCGGTTACTCGGCCATGGCGGGTGCCGTGGGCGGCGGCGGCCTCGGCGACCTCGGGATCCGTTACGGCTACCAGCGCTTCAATCCCGAAGTGATGTGGACCGTAGTGCTGATCCTCATCCTGCTCGTTCAGGGTCTTCAGTCCTTCGGCGACCATCTGGTTCGACGGCTGACGCACAAATAACCGGACGACACCGGTTCAACGGCGCGAGGGTTTCAACCCTCGCGCTTTGTTTTCAACCGGACTCTTTTTCGCTTTTCTCGGGCACCCCCGTCGAAGCGCTTTGCTACAATCCCGCACTTTCGTTTTTTCACCTTCCACGCGCCCCTTTTTATGGAAAAGACCGAACTCTCGCCCGAAGCGCTTGAAGAACTGAAGCGTCACCACATCCGCAGCTTCGTGATGCGACGCGGGCACATTTCCGCCGCCCAGAAACGGGCGCTCGAGGAAACGCTCCCCCGCTACGAAGTGCCCTATGCGCCCGAACGGCTCGATCTCGCCGAACTTTTCGGTCGCGAAGCTCCGACCGTCTTTGAAATCGGTTGTGGCATGGGCGAAACCACCGCGGCCATCGCTCAGGCGCACCCCGAAATCAACTTCCTCGGCTGCGAAGTGTTTGCCGCAGGTGTCGGCGCCCTGGCCAAGCGTCTCGACGAAATGCAACTCACGAACGTGAAGATCGTTCGTCACGACGCCGTTGAGGTGTTGCGCGACATGATCCCCGAAGGCGTTCTCGCGGGCGTGCACATTTACTTCCCGGATCCCTGGCGCAAGGCCCGACACCACAAACGTCGTCTCGTCGCCCAGCCTTTCATCGGCAACCTCTGCAAGCACATCCGCACGGGCGGCTACCTGCACTGCGCCACCGACTGGGAAAATTACGCCGAGCAGATGTACGAAGTCCTCCAGGCCGAACCCGCGCTCAAGAACCTCTACGGCGAAGGCTTCAGCCCGGTCATGGGCAATCCCCTCTGCGAGCGCCCGCGCACGAAGTTCCAGGCGCGCGGCGAGCGCCTCGGCCACGGCATTTGGGATCTGGTTTACATCAAGAACTGAGCTTCCGCAGCCCTGAAGAAAAAACGCAACCCGTCTCGCGACGCGTTGCGTTTTTTCGTTGCGTTTTTTTCTTCGGCGGGGTGCCCGAGCACCCCGTTCCGTCGGACTTCTGGAGTCGTTCGAGCCCCGTCAGAGACCCGCGCTCCAGTCGACCCAACCGAAAAGGGCCGTGGCGAGAATCACGCAACCGAAGACGATGCGGTACCAACCGAAGCTACGGAAATCGTGTCCCGAAACGTAGCGCAGCAGCCAGTGCACGACAAGAAGCGCGCTGAAAAAGGAGACGACGAAACCGACGCCGAATCCTTCGAGATTTTCGAGCGCGAGGTCGTTGCGCGCCTTCCAGAGGTCGTAGACCGTCGCCCCGAAAATGGTCGGAATGGAAAGGAAGAACGAAAACTCGGTGGCGGCGCGTCTGGAGAGTCCCAGAACAAGCCCGCCGATGATCGTCGCCCCCGAACGGCTCGTCCCCGGAATCATCGCAAGGCACTGCATGAAGCCCACCTTGAGGGCATCCTTCCAGGACATGTCGTCCATGGTCGCCACGCGCGGGCGAACGCCCCGCTTTTCAAAGTGCGATTCAAGCCAAAGGATGAGCACCCCGCCCACCACCAAGGCCGCCGCCACCGTCAGCGCGTTGAAGAGGTACGCCTTGATGAGACCGCCCACCAGAACGCCGATCACCGCCGCGGGCAGGAAGGCGATCACGGTGTTCGCGGCGAGCCGTTGCTCGACGGGATTCGAGAAAAGCCCCTTCAGGATGGAGAGAATGCGGGCGCGGTAGTACCAGCAGACCGCGAGGATTGCCCCGGCCTGAATCCCGACCACGAACGTGTCGGCCCCTTGGGTGCCGGAAAAGCCGGTGAGTTCCGAGGCGATGATGAGATGCCCGGTGGAGCTCACCGGAAGAAATTCCGTAAGGCCCTCGACGATGCCGAGTACGACGGCCTGAAAGATATAAACCCAATCCACTTTGGAGCGGTCCTTCGTTGGTTGCGTTGTCTAGGATGTGCGGTCGTCCGAGCGACCGGAACGCACATTATGCGGGATCGGCGCCCGTGCGACCCGTCCGACGGAGTCGCCAAACGGTAAGAAATTCGAACGTTTCGAGTATGATGACGGCAATTTCCACTGCGAGGCGTAGCCTCGCACCACTCATCAGAGGTCCCGACATGGCCAATCCCACCGGCTTCATCGACACCGCCGACGTCGAAGAGCTCCAAAACCTTCTCGAAGCGTATGAAAACTCGATGGACGTAGGCGTTCTCGACGGCTTTCTCACCGCCGCGGCGCTCAATCCCAACCGCCCGAGCAACGAAGACGTGATCCCCTACGTCTTCGACGAAGAGGGTGATCCGGAAGCGGTGCCCAACGACGCCCGCCTGCTCGAACTCATCGACATGCGCCGTCGCGAAATCGAAGCCGCGCTCGCTGCGGGCAACGGTCTCGACCCCGTCATTCTCCCCGCAGAAGACGAAGACGACATGACGCGCGCCGAAGCCATCGACTACGCACTCGAACCGTGGTGCACGGGCTTCTTGACGGGCACGAGCGCCTGGGGCGAGCTGAGCGAAGATCCCGAAATGGTCGAGCGCCTCACTCCGATCATTTCGCACCTCGACCCGGAAGCATTCGAAGACTCCGAAGAAGCCCGCTCCATCGTGAAGCGCGCCGCCGAAAAGGCACCCAAGACGCTCGAAGACGCCCTGTTCGCCATCGTCGAAACGGTATTCGAACTCAAGAAAGAACTCGTGCCGAACAAACCCATCGTGAACGCCGGCCCCCGCGTCGGCCGCAACGACCCCTGCCCCTGCGGCAGCGGCAAGAAGTTCAAGCAGTGCTGCGGCAAGAAGTAAGCCGTCCGTCGCCGCACCGGCGCGCCGCAAAGCGCGCCGGGTGAAGCGCCGCCGAGAGCGACGCGGGGATGCGAGGCGGCAGGCCCGTCATCGCATCCGCCAACACTTCCGCGCAGAGCCACCCCCAACTGAGCCCGCGCGACCCCAGTCCGAAAAGACCCCAGAGCCCGGGCTCGACGGGGAGTTCCTCGGGAGCGGGACGCCCCCGAAACACCCGCTTTTCCAATTCCCCGCGTGCAAGCAACCGACCGACAATCGGCATCCGATCGAGCGGCACGGCGCGTTCACCCTCGTAAAATCCGCCGACGAGCAATTCGGGTTGTTCGTCGAGCAGTCGCTCGAACACTTCGAGATTGTGCGCGTGAGCCTCGGGGGCAGAAAGGTTCGGTCCGTCGGGCTCGTACGTGGCACCCGCCGCCGTAAAGCCGTCTCCGAGACGCACCACGTAGCCCGCCCCCGTGAGCGCCGTTTTCAGGGTTGAGAGATCCGTATCGCGCAAGAGAGAAATGCGCCCGTAAAGCCGCGTGAGGCCGTAATCTTCGCGCCGCATGCCGAAAACCTCGGGCGAGCCCCCCGCCGCGGCCACTACCGCGTGTCCGGCGCGCGCAACGACCGCCCCCTCGGCCGTAACGGCCTCCCAAAGGCCGCTCATGCAATCGCGCCGAAGATGCACGGGCGTATGCACGAGAAGGGAAGCACCCGCCAGTTCGAGCAGTCGACGTGAGAGAAGCGACGGGTGCACGATACCCGATCCCGGGAACCACCAACCGCCTCGCGACACCGCGAGACCGCAAAGCTGTGCGGCCTCGTCGCGCCCGACCAAGCGCGCCTCGCGCTCGGGCATGGGGAAAGGAACACCGCGACGCACGGCCTCGCACCAATGCTCCCATTCCGCCGCATCGCTTGCGACATCAAGCACGCCGCAGTCGACGAACGCCTCGGGAACACGTGAACGCAAGGCCGCCATGGCGCGACAGCCCGCGCGTGTCAATTGAAAGACGGGCGAATCGGAGGCCTGCCAATGCGGATGAAAGAGACCCGCATAAAGCGCCGACGCTTCCGAAGCGGGCGCGCGCCCCGCATCGACGACAATCGGCCGCCAACCGCGATCCGCAAGTGCGACCGCAATGAACGCACCCGCGAGTCCCGCCCCGATCACCAAGACGTCTCCGCACTGCGTCGCGCGCGTCGCGGCGGGACGGGTGCGCGTCGTTCTCAGCAACCCGGGAGCCACAACATCGAATGCTTCGAAGATCCCCGGCGAAATGTCGGGCTCGAACCCCGGGGGCACCTCACCCGACAACACGCAAACGCGCGTCTCACGCGTGAGGATCGGACGAAGCACGCCGAGCGCACCTCCGTCTTCGAGAATAAGGAGGTCGGCGTCCGCACCGAGCTCCCGGGCGAATCGGGCGACGGGCACCGTCCAGAACCGTACGGAAAGCCCCGTGCACCCGTTGTCATCCTCAACCGTCACGCCGGGGACCCCACCCGTACGAAACCCCTCCGGGTCCGCCACAGACAGTACGACCCGCCGTCCCGCACCCAGAGCTTTTCGGCCGAGTTCGTCGGCGCGCGCACGGACGCGCTCGAATGCATCGAAGGTCGGTGCGGACGCACAGGCGACGACGTGCAGGGGAAGCGATAGGTCGGAGGGCGTCGGGGCGATCATGGCGGGCATTGCGGCGAAAAGCGCGAGCAGGTGAAGACAAGAGCGGGAGAGAAGCAACGTGCCTTCGGCACGCTCCAAGAAAAACGAGGATTCCCTCGCGGGAATCCTCGTCGGACTTCGGCCGAGGACCTATCAGTGCTTCAGGGGCTTGAAGCGCAGGCGCTTCGGCTGGCTGGCTTCCTCACCGAGACGGCGGCGCTTGTCGGCCTCGTACTCGTTGTAGTTGCCGTCGAAGAACACCACCTTCGAGTCGCCTTCGAAGGCGAGGATGTGCGTGGCGATACGGTCGAGGAACCAACGGTCGTGCGAGGTGACGAGCGCGCAACCCGCAAACTCGAGGAGCGCTTCTTCGAGCGCGCGGAGCGTTTCGACGTCAAGGTCGTTAGACGGTTCGTCAAGCAGGAGCACGTTGCCGCCCGCAAGGAGCGTCTTTGCGAGGTGCAGACGGCCGCGTTCGCCGCCCGAGAGCGTACCCACGATCTTCTGCTGGTCGGCACCCTTGAAGTTGAAGCGGCCGAGGTAGGCGCGGCTGGCCATCGTGAACTTGCCGACCTGCAGGATGTCGTTGCCGCCCGAGATTGCTTCGAACGCGGTTTGATCGTTCGGGAGCGAATCGCGCATCTGGTCGACGGCGGCGAGACGCACCGTCGGACCGATCTTGATTTCGCCCGAATCGGGCTGCTCCTTCCCGGTGATCATCTTGAAGAGCGTCGACTTGCCGGCGCCGTTCGGACCGATTACGCCGACGATGGCACCCGGAGGAATCGTGAACGAGAGATCGTCGATAAGCAGGCGGTCGCCGAAACCCTTGGAGACGTGATTGAACTCGATCACGTTGTTGCCGAGACGTTCCGCGACGGGGATGAAGATCTCGTTCGTTTCGTTGCGCTGCTGGTATTCAACGCTCGAAAGCTCTTCGAAGCGCGCCAAACGGGCCTTCGACTTCGCCTGACGGCCCTTGGGATTCTGACGAACCCATTCGAGTTCGTGCTTGATCGCCTTCATGCGGGCGTCTTCCTGACGCTTTTCGAGTTCGAGACGCTTTTCCTTCTGATCGAGCCACGAAGAGTAGTTGCCCTTCCAGGGAATGCCTTCACCACGATCGAGTTCGAGGATCCATTCGGCCGCGTTGTCGAGGAAGTAACGGTCGTGGGTGACGGCGACGACGGTGCCCGGGAAGCGGTGCAGGAACTGCTCGAGCCACTCGACGGATTCGGCGTCGAGGTGGTTCGTCGGCTCGTCGAGGAGCAGCATGTCGGGACGCGAGAGGAGCAGGCGACACAGGGCGACGCGGCGCTTCTCACCCCCGGAGAGGTTGCCGATCACGGCATCCCAGGGCGGCAGGCGCAGAGCGTCGGCGGCGATTTCCATCTGAGTTTCGGCATTCGTCCCGGCAGCGGCGATGATCGCTTCGAGGCGGGCCTGTTCGGCGGCCAGCGCGTCGAAGTCCGCATCGGGTTCGGCGTACGCGGCGTAGACCGCGTCGAGCTTGGCCTGCGCCTGCATCACTTCGCCCATACCCTCTTCCACCGCCTGACGGACGGTCTGCGCGGGATCAAGTTGCGGCTCCTGCGGGAGATAGCCGATTTTGATGTTGGGCATCGGGATGGCTTCGCCTTCGATGTCCTTGTCGACGCCCGCCATGATCTTCAAAAGCGTCGACTTGCCGGCGCCGTTGAGACCGAGCACGCCGATCTTGGCGCCCGGGAAGAAGGAAAGCGAAATGTCTTTGAGAATCTGACGCTTGGGCGGAACGATCTTGCCCACGCGGTTCATGGTGAAAACGTACTGAGCCATAACCTCAAACTGGAATGCGCCCCCGGGAATCCGGGAGCCGATGCGGCTTAACGAAAAAATCGGATTTTACTAGAAAATTCGCGGCTTTCCGATTGAAAAAATCGGGGAAAACAAGGCGCGATGTTCGCCGCGAAAAGCTTGCACCCGCACGCTCGCTCCGAAGCGCTTACCGGCGCTTGGCGGCGTGGTTTTTCTTGAGACCGAAATACCCGCGAAACACCCAGAAGCGGCGCAGGCGGTTGATGCGTTCGAGTTCGCGCACGCGCTCTTCGCCCATCTCTTCGGGCCGGTAGGCCGCCCACTTCTTGAGCGCCCCCGAGCGGTCGATGTCTTCGAGGAGTCGGCGCAGCCCCCCCGGCATCCACCCGGTCGTTAGCGACGCTTGAAAGTCGATGAGTCCGGGCGAGCCGTCGGGACGAATCATGACGTTGCCCGTGCCGCGCGCGTCGAGATGCACGACGCCGCGCGCGTGCACCGCATCAAGGAGCGCCTCAAAGGCGCAGAGAAATTCGGGCGTGATCCGCTCGCGCGGCACCTGCCCCATGGAGTCCCCCTCCATGTACTCGACCGCAATGGCATTGCGGTCGATGCGAAAGGCCCTGGCCGCAATGCCGTCGACCCCCGAGAGGCGCTTCAGAATGGAGAGTTCGTGCCGAAGGAGCACGGGCGCGACCGTCCAACGCACGTACCAGGGACGGGCGGCGAAGTCTTTCACGGTCCAACGCGCGCCGTCGATCGTCACGCGCGTCACGACGGCATTGGCGATGCGCCCGTCGCGCAACAGTTTGGTCTCGGCCTTCGAGAGGGCGGATCGGTCGAAGAGACGATTGTCCATAAATCTTCAGAGCGCGCGCGAAGCGGCGCTTTCTCCTCGGTTGGCGGCACGAGAGGCCGCAAACGGTACGGCGCATCGGACTCTTCCGAAAGCACCTCCAAACAAACGAGGCCGACCGTCGGACACGCGGGTCCGCCGCTTCGGCCTCAAGGAGTTCGCCGGGCCCGGACCCCGCGAACGATGTTGGCAGTTCCGAACTTACGGCATCGCGATGCCGCCGCTCGGCGGAGCCTGGAAGCCGGGCATGTCGGGCGTGACGATCTGGGAGGCCGCTTCGCGGCGCAGAGCACGCAGACGTTCCATCGTCTGTTCGATCCCCTTGGCGGCCGCTTCACCGTAGTTTTCGACGGCTTCGGAGAGCGTGGCGACCGGGATTTCAAACGAAATCGGCAACGGCCCCATCTGCGTCATGATCTGTGCTTCGCCGAGAAAGAGCGCCGGGCGGGTCGTGTCGGGGTTGCCGTCGGCCGTGATCGGCGCGAGAACGCGGATCGTTCCGACCTTGCGGTCCGTGACGACCGTTTCGGTGTAAAGGTTCGCGGCGTCCATGCGGGCGCCGGCGTCGAGGTTGTCCTGTTCAGCCATGTCGAGTTCTCCGGGAGCCCGAAAGCTCCGTCGCAATTCATCGGTTGTGGGTCGTCCCCCTCCTGCGGGGGGCGACCGTCGGTGCGGGGATCTTAGCAAAAGCCGAAGAATCCCCGCAAAGGCACTTAACGATAAACGAGCACCGGGATACGGCAGTGCGTGAGCACCTTTTGCGTTTCCGAGCCGAGCAACACGGCGGCGATCCCCTTGCGACCGTGACTCGCCATGACGACGAGGTCGCACTCCTCCCGATCGACCGCCTCGATGATCGCCTCGGCGGGCGAGAAGCTCTTCACCATCGTCGTACGAACGGACACGTCGAGGCTCTTCACTACCTTTTCGGCTTCGGCGAGACGCTCTTCGGCCTCGGCCGTGACACGCTCGTCGTACTGTTCGATCGACTCGGGACGATACTCGGCGAGGTTCGTGTAGGAGTAGGGTTCGATCACCGTCAAGACGAGCACTTCGGCCCCGAACGGCTTGGCGAACTTCGCCGCACCTTCAACCGCCCGCAACGAGCGCTCCGACCCGTCGGTCGGCACGAGAATGCGCTGATACATGATGTTTCCTTTTCTTTTGATGTGCGGGCCGCACCCGCCTCCTCCCATTTTAGACGGGCGCGCGGGAACTCACGCTTGAGTTCGGGCGGGAAATCCGCTTACCGCGACGATTCTTCGGCAAGCTGCGCTTCGACCGTCGCATTGATGACAAGCGACGCAAGACGCAGCCCGACCGACCCCGTCACGACGACACCCGAGCCGAAACCGATGCGCGCTCCGGGCGCCGCTCCGATGGCGGCCACGCTCTCGACGGCAGGCTGACGAAGCGGCTCGTCGCTGAAGACGCACGGAATGCCGAAGGGTTTCGACTTCCCCGAGGCGTTGCCCGCGGGGAAGCCGTATTGACGACGCAGGTTCGTGCGCAGTTTCGCCACGAGCGGGTCCCCTTTGGCACGCGCAAGATCGTCGACGCGAATTCGGCCCGGATCGCGCTTGCCGCCCGCGCCGCCCGAACTCACCACGCGCAGGCCCGCCTTCGCAGCCGTGCCTACGAGTGCGGTTTTCCCCGCGAGGTCGTCGATGCAATCGACCACCCAGTCGGCGTTCTTCGGAAGAATCTCAAGCGCGTTTCCTTCGCGCACGAACGCGATTTTTGTTTCGACGACACACTCGGGGTTGATGTGTCGGAAACGCTCCGCCAGAACTTCGACTTTCGGTTTTTCGTAGTTACCGTCAAGAGCAGGCAACTGTCGGTTCGTGTTCGATAGCGCTACGGTATCGCCGTCGACGAGCGTAAGACGTCCAATTCCGGTACGAACCAGTGCTTCGGCACACCAACTGCCTACGCCCCCGACGCCCACCACAACGACATGCAGTTGGGCCAGGCGCTCGGCTTCGTTTTCGCCGTAAAGGCGTGCCACGCCGCCCATGCGACGGGGATCCATCGTAATGCTCATTCACTGATTCCCAAAATGTATTTTTTCGAAAGCGGCATCGTCACCGATCAAGATCGAATTTTTCATTTCACACTTTTCGTCGCCGACCGCGTTGTTTTTCAAAAAGTTCGGAAGAACCTTTTTGAAGTTTGCTCTTACTCAAACGACGTTTTAGTTTTTGTGTTTTCGAACGGCGCAGAGAGAAAACCCGAATTCCTAGTTACACGAAAGTCGTTAAAGTAGAACGTACGAAGTCGGAAGATTTCTTCTCCGACACGACCACCGCGGGCTTCGGATGCCGGATGCGGACGAAGCCCGCCAGCAGGAGGTTCTATGCGTATTCTCGTTCCCGTTGACGGCAGCCCCAACTCGATGAACAGTCTGGAGTTCATTGCCGGTCGTACGACGTTGCTCGGCAGCAATCCTACCATCGAACTTCTCAACGTTCAGCTTCCGCTTCCCGCCCGCGCCTGCCGCCTCGTCGGTCAGGACGCGCTTACTCGATACTACGAAGACGAGGCCGAAAAGGTGTTCGAACCCGCACGCCGGGTGCTTCAGAAAGTCGGCTTCACCGCCAACGAAACCTTCGTCATCGGCGAGCCCGCCGAAAGCATCACCAAGACGGCCGAGAAGGTGGGTGCCGACCTGATCGTCATGGGCTCGCGCGGTCAGAGCGCCATCAAGGGGCTCTTCTTCGGTTCAGTCTCGAACGGCGTTCTCGCCCAGTCGAAATGCCCACTTCTTGTTCTGCGCGACAAACTGCCGACGCAAACCGACGCCCTCAAGGTCGGCATCGCCGTCGACGGATCGAAGTACGGTCGCGCGGCCGTGCGCTACGCCCTGCGTCACATTTCGCTCTTCGGCACCGGAGCGCAGTTCTACCTCATCAACGTGGTGAGCGACTATGCGGGCGCCGTCATGCCCGACATGGCCGGGATGGCTCTGCCCGCGCTCTCCGAAGAGGAGGTGCTGGAGCTCCAGAAAGAAGAATTCAACGAAGCGATCGATCCTTTGCGTCCGCTCTTCTCGAAGGCCGCCGTCCGTCCGCACGAAGTCTGCCTCGTCGGCAATCCGGGCGATGAAATCGCAGCCTTTGCCAAGAAGCGCAAGCTCGACCTGATCGTCATGGGCTCGCACGGCTACGGCCGCTTCAAGTCCGCCGTGATGGGTTCGACCGCCACGCGCATCGCCGCGTTGGGAGGCGTGCCGTTGCTCATCATCCGTCAGGCCTGACGCGCACTCGGGCTCAAAGCCCGCTTGCACCGCCCAGGCCCCGAGATTCAGGCCAATCGGAACGCGCGTCGCCCCCGACGCGCGTTTTTCGCAGGTACCCGCTCTGCGTGCCGAAGCGCTCCCGAAAGCACGTGCTAAGATTACCGCGTTTCACTCGTCGCTTCGAACCCGCACAAGGCGCGTTCGCGGCTCGACCTCCCTCCTTAAGCCGCCATGCAGTCCGTCTCCACGCCGAAATCCGCCGCTCCGGAAACCCCGAAAGTGAACGTCCTCGTGACCCAGACCACGCCCGAGGAAGTCGGCCGCATCGTCGAGCAACTGCAACGCATGCCCGGTCTTTGCGTCGCGGGCACGGCCACGACAAGTGACGGGCTCGAACGCATAATCGCCTCAAGTGCCGCTCCTGTGCACCTTCTCATTACCGACGTGGTGCTCGGCGATGCAGACGTCACCCCCGTCATCGCCCGAGCGAAGAAGCTCTGGCCCGACCTTGACGTACTCGTCTATACCTCGCACGCGCAAGATTCGATCGTGATCCGCGCGATCCTGGCGGGCGCCATGGGCTACCTCCTCAAGGGCGACCAAGAAGACTTCACCACGAGCCTTCGCCTCCTACAGGGGGGCGGTTCGCCCGTGTCGCCGACGGTGGCGCGCAGCGTGTTGCGCGCTGTACACAACCGTACCGTTCGGGCCACTCCGAAAAAGGTCGGCACTCCGGGCGAAACAGGCGATCTGTCCTCGCGCGAAACCGAAATCCTCACGCTCCTTGCCAAGGGCATGTCCTTTGCCGAAGTCGGTCAGATCCTCTCGATTTCGACCCACACGGTGACGGCGCACGTCAAGAAGATCTACCGCAAACTCCAGGTGCACTCCCGCGGCGAGGCGGTCTACGAAGCGCAATGCCTCGGCCTGCTCTCGGGCCGCGGCCCGGGCGCCCGTCTCTGAAGCCCGCGCTCGACCGCGCACCCGGCCGAAACGCGAGGGCGCCCGAAAGGGCGCTTTTTTTTTCGCATGCGTTGCCGAGGGCTCAGCGTGTCGACTTACGAGTTCGTTTCGTCGCGCAACCAGTGGCCAGACTTTCCGCCCGCCTTTTCCAGAAGGCCGATGTTCGTCATCGTCATGCCGCGGTCAACCGCCTTCAGCATGTCGTAGATCGTGAGAAGGCCGACCTGAACGGCCGTCAGCGCCTCCATTTCGACCCCCGTCTGACCACGGCACTCGCAGCGGGCGCGGCACGTGACGGTGCTCGCCGCATCGTCGAGGTCGAAGTCGACGGTCACGCGCGTCAACGCGATCGGATGGCAAAGCGGAATCAGGTCCGAGGTGCGCTTCGAGGCCATGATGGCCGCAATACGGGCAATGCCGATGACATCGCCCTTTTTCGCCGTGCCCGAGCGCACGAGTCGGAAGGTTTCGGGAGCCATGCGGATCGTCCCTTCTGCGACCGCGATGCGATGCGTGTCCGCCTTTGTCCCGACGTCAACCATGTGCGCTTCGCCCTTGGCGTCGAAATGTGTGAGTTCACCCATTTTTTGGTTAGCCTTTCTTGCGTGTTTTTATCCGAGGATCGGCCTCGGGTCATAATGACCCCACCGTCCGAAGGCCCGTTGCGGACCTTTGTCACGCTCGAACAATACCGCACTTGCGGCCGATCGAGGCCGCTCCACGCATGTCGACCAAGTCATTCATCGCCTTACTCGCCGCCCTCTGCACCGCAGCCGCCCCTACGGAAGGTCTCTTCGCGGCCTCCACTTCCCCGAGCGCGCTCGACCTCAACCTGCCGAGTCTCGGCACGGCCGCGGGAGCCGAGCTCTCACCCGCGGACGAGTACGAACTCGGCAAGCAACTCATGACGCAGGTGCGCGCCGACCCGACCTACATGTCGGACCCCGAGACGTCCGAATACCTGAATCGCCTCGGGTATCAGCTCGTCAGCAACGCGCAAACCTACACCTACAGCTTTTTCTTTTTCCCGATCCGCGACGAAACGCTCAATGCCTTCGCGCTTCCGGGCGGCTTCATCGCCGTTCACACGGGAACGATCATCTCGGCTCAGAACGAGAGCGAGCTCGCCGGGGTGATCGGGCACGAAATCGGTCACGTGACGCAGCGCCACATCGCCCGCATGATCGAAGGGCAAAAGAGCAATCTGGCGCTCACGGTGGGCTCTATTCTGCTCGCGATCCTTGCTGCGCGCGCCGGAGGCGACTCGGGCGGACACGCCGCGGCCGCCATCGCCATGGGTTCTCAGGCTGCGATGATTCAGTCGCAGCTCAACTACTCACAGGACGCAGAACGCGAGGCCGACCGCGTCGGCCTTCAAACGCTTTACCGTGCCGGGTTCGATCCGCACGGGCTCGAAGGGTTCTTCGCGCGCCTTCAGTCGAGCAACCGCTTCTACCGTTCGGCCGCACCCGCCTACCTCTCGACGCACCCGCTCACGACCGAACGTATGGCCGACATGGAAAACCGCACGCGACAGCTTCCGACGCGCATGCACGCCGATTCGCTTGACTTTCGCCTCATTCAGCAGCGCGTGCGGGTCCTGCAGGAAACAACCCACGACGGCTACCTGAAGGTTCGTCGCAACATGGAAAGGGAACTCCGAAACGCCTCGGGTAGCGCGCGTTGCGCTCTTGAGTACGGGCTTTCGGTCGCGTCGGAAAAACTGAACGATTCCGCCGCGGCGCTCAACCACGCGAAAAACGCCGCTTCGATCTGCACGGGCGAATCGGCTGTTCTCGAGCGCAACCTCCTGCGCGCGCGCTTTCTCAACGCCGGAACGAGCGCGGCGAAAGAGGCCGTTTTGAAAGATGCACGGCGCGCCGTCGAACGCTATCCGCTCTCCGACATGATGAGTTCGAACTACGTCGACATGCTCTACGAGCTTGGTCGGCACGAAGAACTCATTCGCTTCCTGAGAAACGGCTCCTCGCTTTCGAGCAACGACCCCGACTACCATGCGCTTCTCGCGCGCTCCTACGAAAAACTCGGCCGAAAGAGCCTGCAGTACCAGCACACGGGGGAAATGTACGCGCTTCTCGGCGCCACGGAAGCCGCCGTCTATCAGTACGGTATGGCCCAAAAGGCGGCCGACGGCGACTTTTACACGATGAGCGAAATCGATGCGCGGTTGCGCGAACTCCGCCAACAGATGATTCAGGAAAAGAAGGACCGGGAGCGCTAAGCGCTCGAACGGAGGAGGCAAAGTCCCTCTTTTGGACGGGTCCCCGCCGCGCAAAACCGTGAGAGAATAAGCCCACCCGCGCCCCGCCCGACACGGACGGGGCGCCGCTCCAGCGGGAGCACACCACCAACGTTTCATTCATCGGATGCCGCACGCCCGCGCGCGTCGGCATTACGTACGTACTTCCATGGCTATTGAAGACTATCTGAACATCGCCGAGCCCACCACCGACGTCATCGAAACCGACGCCGTGATCGTCGGGGCCGGTCCCGTCGGGCTTTTCCAGGTTTTCGAACTCGGTCTCCTTGAAATCAAGGCTCACGTCGTCGATTCGCTGCGCAACGTGGGCGGGCAGTGCATGGAGCTCTACCCGACCAAGCCCATCTACGACATCCCGGCGGTTCCCGTCTGCTCCTCGTACGAGCTCACGGAAAACCTTCTCAAGCAGATCCACCCGTTCAACCCGGTTTTCCACCTCGGTCAGGAAGTGGTCGATGTGCGCAAGCTCGAGGACGGGACGTTTCACGTTGAAACGAGTGCTGGCACCCGCTTCAAGGCAAAGGTCGTGATCGTCGCCGCGGGCGTGGGCTCCTTCCAGCCCCGCCCCCTGCGCGTTCCGGGCATCGAAAAGTTCGAAGGCACGCAGTTGCACTACAGCTGCAAGGATCCCTCGATTTTCGAAGGCAAGAACGTCGTCATTTGCGGCGGCGGAGACTCGGCCCTCGACTGGACGCTCAACCTCGTCGGGCGTGCCGAAAGCGTGGTGCTGCTGCACCGTCGCGACGGCTTCCGCGCCCAGGCCGCCTCGGTCGCGAAGATGCACGAGCTCTGCGAAAACTGGGAAATGCAGTTTGAAATCGGCCAGATCACGGGCTTCAACGAAGAAGACGGGCGTCTTACGGAAGTACTCGTCGCGGGTGCCGACGGCGTCACCCGTCGCATCCCGCTCGACCATCTGCTTGTTTTCTACGGCCTTCAGCCCAAGCTCGGTCCCATTGAAAACTGGGGTCTCACGCTGGAGCGCAAGCAGATCGTCGTCGATACGGCGCGCTTTGAAACGAACATTCCGGGGCTCTTCGCCGTGGGCGACATCAACACCTACCCCGGCAAGAAGAAGCTCATCCTCTCGGGCTTCCACGAGTGCGCGCTCGCCGCGTTCGCCGCCTGCGACTACGTCTTCCCCGAAAAGCGCGTCTTCCTGCAGTACACGACCACGTCACCGAAGCTTCACAAGGTGCTCGGCGTTGAAACGCCGACCTTTGACGACTGATCTCTCTAAAAAAAGGCTCCGGTTTCGTTTCCGGAGCCTTTTTTCACTGCACGCAAGTGCTCGGGCGATTACTTCTGCGTTACCGAGATCGTGGGCATCTTCGCCGTGTAGTCCTTGCCGAGACGCGCCACGGCGCCCGCGATCTTCATCGCCATGTCGCGGTACATTTCACCGGCCTTCGATTCGGGTTCGGCCGCCACCGTCGGGCAACCGCCGTCGGCCTGCTCGCGGATCTTTGCGGAAAGCGGAAGCTTCCCGAGTACGGGAACGCCGTAGTCGGCGCTCATTCGATCCGCGCCGCCTTCGCCGAAGATGTGTTCGACTTCGCCGCACTTGGGGCAGATGAAGACGGACATGTTTTCCACGACGCCGAGGATGGGTACGTTCACCTTTTCGAACATGCGCAACCCCTTCTTTGCATCGATGAGCGCGATGTCCTGAGGCGTCGTCACGACAACGGCGCCCGTGATGGGCACGGACTGCGAGAGCGTGAGCTGGATGTCACCCGTCCCCGGGGGCATGTCAATTACGAGATAGTCGAGATCGTGCCAGTTCGTCTGGGTGAGCATCTGCTGCAGAGCGCCCGCGGCGAGCGGACCGCGCCAGATCATCGGTTCGTCTTCGCCCACCATGAAGCCGATCGAATTGATTTGAAGGCCGTGCGCTTGCATAGGCTCCATCGTCTTGCCGTCGATGCTGACGGGCGTGCCGCGCGCGCCGAGCATCGTCGGCTGAGAGGGACCGTAAATGTCCGCGTCGAGAACGCCGACCGTCGCGCCTTCGTAGGCGAGCGCGAGCGCAAGGTTCGCGGAGACGGTGGACTTGCCGACCCCGCCCTTGCCGGAACTCACGGCGATGATGTTTTTCACGCCCGGCATGACGCGAAGCGTCCCCTGAACCTTGTGCGCGATGATGTTCTGCGTGACGTTCACGGTGACGGCGGCGGCACCCGCGGCCTTGAGCGCTTCGCCCACGCGTTCGCCGACCGCCTGCGCGCGACGACGAGCCGGATAGCCGAGCTCGATTGAGGCTTCGACGTTGCCTTCGTCGTCGACCATCAGGCTCTTCAACATCTTCGAGGTAACGTAGTCGGTCCCGGTCACGGGATCGACCAGCGCCGCAAGCGCGGCTTCGAATTGGGTTTTCGTTGCAGTCATGTTTCCTGCCTTGAGCTGTTCGCATGAAATGCCGGAAGGCTGTTTGTACTCCGGCCGATCTGGTCATTCTACCGTTACCGCCAAGCGCGGACCCACGGCTCTGTCCCAACGTCCCGACGAAAGAAACTACAATATCGGCCTTTCGTATGTTCCGGTCCGCCAGGTGCCGCGCCCATCTGCGCGGTGCTTCGCCCCGCAAACTTCTGGACTTTCCCCGCAAATGACACAGCGCAATCTTTTCGTCACCACCGCCCTGCCGTATGCGAACGGCGCCTTCCACATGGGCCACATCATGGAGTACATCCAGGCCGACATTTGGGTCCGCCACGAACGCATGGCGGGCAACCGCGTGCACTTCGTGGGCGCGGACGACGTACACGGCGCACCCATCATGATTGCGGCCCAGAAGCGCGGCATCACGCCCCAGGCGTTCGTAGCCGAAATCGCCGCCGGCCGCCGTCAGTACCTTGATGGTTTTCACATCAGCTTCGACCACTGGCACAGCACGGACGCTCCGGAAAACCACGAACTTTCGCGTGAGATCTACCTGCGCCTTAAGGACGCGGGCCTCATCTACACGAAGGAAATCGAACAGTTCTACGACACGCAGAAGAACATGTTCCTCGCCGACCGCTTCATCAAGGGCACCTGCCCGCGTTGCGGCGCGCCCGACCAGTACGGCGACAACTGCGAAAAGTGCTCGGCGGTCTACTCGCCGACCGAAGTCGTGAACCCCTACTCGACCCTCTCGGGTACGACCCCCGTTCTGAAGACCTCCACGCACTATTTCTTCCGTCTTTCGGACCCGAAGTGCGTTGAATTCCTCCGCAGTTGGACGAGCGGCCGCGGCGCCGACGGCGCGCCCACCGTTCAGGAAGAGGTCCTCTCGAAGGACAACGAATGGCTCGGTGTCGAAGGGGGCCTTTCCGACTGGGACATCTCCCGCGACGCACCTTATTTCGGCATTGAAATTCCCGACGCCCCGGGCAAGTACTTCTATGTCTGGCTCGACGCTCCCATCGGCTACCTCGCCTCTTTCAAGGCGTACTGTGACAAGACGGGGCTCGACTTCGAGAAGGAACTCGCGGCCGAAAACACCGAGCAGATCCACTTCATCGGCAAGGACATCATCTACTTCCACACGCTCTTCTGGCCTGCGATGCTGCACTTTGCCGGCAAGCCCTTCCGCACGCCCGACCATGTGAACGCACACGGCTTCATGACGGTGAACGGCGAAAAAATGTCGAAGAGCCGCGGTACGGGCATCTCGCCCCTGCAGTACCTCGAGCTCGGCATGGACGCCGAATGGCTGCGCTACTACCTCGCCGCCAAGCTCAATTCCCGCGTCGAAGACGTCGACTTCACGAAGACCGACTTCGCTCGTCGCATCAATTCGGACCTGATCGGCAAGTACGTCAACATCGCGAGCCGTGCTGCGGGCTTCATCGTGAAACGCTTCGAAGGCCGCGTGAACGACGCCGCGATGAACGATCCCCTCCTCGAATCGATCCGCGAACGCGCCGACGAGGTGAAGGACTACTACGAAACGCGCGAATTCGCCCGTGCGACGCGCCTCGTGATGGAACTCGCCGACCGCATCAACGAGTTCGTCGATCAGGAAAAGCCCTGGGAGCTCGCCAAGAATCCCGAAGCGGCCGAGAAGCTCCATCGGGTGAGCTCGATCGCGCTCGAAGGCTTCCGCCTCCTCACGCTCTTCTTGAAGCCCGTTCTGCCGGCTACGGCCGAACGCGTCGAATCGTTCCTCTCGATCGATCCTCTCCTCTGGTCGAGCGTGGCGACGCCGCTCTCGTCCGAGCATCCGATTCAGGCCTTCAAGCATCTGATGCAGCGCGTCGACATGGAAAAGCAGCTCGACCGCCTGTTGCCCAACGTGCCGGTTGTCGCCGAACCCGTCGCGGTGCCCAAACTCCCGGGCGGCGAAGCCGTGGCCGAAGAGTGCACGATCGACGACTTCACGAAGATCGACCTGCGCGTGGCGAAGATCGTCGAGTGCGACGAAGTCGAAGGTTCGACGAAGCTCCTGCGCCTCACGCTTGACCTCGGTGAAGGCCGAACCCGCAACGTCTTCTCCGGCATCAAGAGCGCCTACAAGCCCGAAGACCTGAAGGGCAAGCTCACGGTCGTGATCGCGAACCTCGCGCCGCGCAAGATGCGCTTTGGTGTTTCCGAAGGGATGGTGCTCGCCGCCTCCGACGCCGAAGACAAGGGACTCGGCCTCTTCATCCTCGAACCGCACGCCGGTGCGGTGCCTGGCATGCGCATCCGCTAAGCTCCCAGAACCCCGCAACGCAGCAGGGGCGCCGTTTGAACCGAACGGCGCCCTTTCCTACAATGGACGCGTCGCCGCGAGCGACGCTTTTTTCTTTTTCTCTTTTCCCAGGCCCACAAATGAGCTTCAAAGAGCAGCTGAAGAGCACGCTTCACCACGTGCCCCTCGCGAAGTTCTCCCCCGTTTTCCTCCAGTCGATGCGATCCTACAATCGTCATCAGCTCACCCGCGACGTCTCGGCCGGCCTCACGGTCGGCATGGTGGCGCTCCCCCTGGCGATGGCCTTCGGCATCGCCTCCGGGGTTCCTCCGGAAGCGGGGCTCTACACCGCCATCATCGCCGGTTTTCTCATTTCGCTTTTCGGCGGTTGCCGTGTTCAGATCGGCGGCCCGGCCGGCGCCTTCGTCGTCATCATCTACGGGATCATCGCCCAGTACGGGCTCTCGAACCTGATGCTTGCCACCCTCGGCTCGGGCATCATCCTCTTCTTGATGGGGCTCTTCAAGCTCGGCGGCTTCATCAAATTCATTCCCGTATCGATCGTGATCGGCTTCACGAACGGCATCGCCGTGATGATCGGCATGCAACAGGTGAAGGACTTCCTCGGTCTGACGGTTGAAAAAATGCCTGCCGACTTTTTCGGCATGGTTTCGACCGTTTTCGCCAACCTCCACACGATCAACCCGTGGGCACTCGGGATCGCGGCGGCGAGTTTCCTTCTCATCAAGTTCTGGCCGAAGGGCTACCAGATGAGCGGTCCGCAGTGGAAGAAGTGTCTCGCGCATCTCCCGGGCACCGTAGTCGTGCTCGTACTCTCGACGGCACTCGTGAGCCTCTTCAACGTCCCGGTCGAGACGATCGGCTCGAAATTCGGCGGCATTCCGCAGAAGCTCCCCGACTTTACACTCCCCGACTTCGACTGGGCGACCGCCAAACAACTCTACGGTCCCATGCTCACGATCGCCGTGCTCGGTTCGATCGAAAGCCTGCTTTGCGCGCGCGTCTCCGACACGATGACCGACGACCGTCACGATCCGAACCAGGAGCTGATGGGCCAGGGGATCGCTAATATGGTTGTTCCCTTCTTCGGCGGCATTCCCGCCACGGGTACGATCGCCCGTACGGTCACCAACATCAAGTCGGGCGCGGCCTCGCCGGTTGCAGGCATGGTTCACGCCGTGACGCTTCTGGTCGTGATCCTTGCCGCCGCCCCGCTCGCGAGCAACATTCCGCTCTCGGCGCTCGCCGCGATTCTGGTCTTCGTGGCGTGGAACATGGGCAATTGGCGCGAATTCCTGCGCCTGCGCCAGATGACGCTCTCCTACAAGGCGACGCTCGTCATCACGTTCCTGCTCACAGTGATCTTCGACCTCACGGTAGCCGTTGAAGTCGGCCTCGTCGTCGCGTGTATCTTCTTCCTGATGCGCATGAATAACATCACCGTGGTCGAACCCGCGACGCTACCCTTCAACATTCCCGAAACGGTCGAAGCCTGGCACGTCAAGGGGGCGCTCTTCTTCGGTTCCGTCTCGAAACTCGAACCGGTTACGGACCCCTCGCGCATTCACGGCGCCGGCGCCGCCCGCATTGTGATTCTCGACTTCGAAGACCTCCTCAACATCGACAATTCCGCGATGGATCAAATCGAAGCATTCGTGCGGGCTCTACACCGCCACAACCACGAGCTCATCATCGCAGGCGCCTCGGGTCACCCGTTGCGGCAGCTTGAACGCACGGGCATCGCCCGCGAACTCGGACCCAATCTGGTACCTGACATGGAATTCGCCGTCGCGCGTTGCCGCATCGTGCTTGAGGAGCTTGACAAGAAGGAAGCCGTCAAGCGCGGCGATTGATACGGGTCGCCCGAGGGGCTCTTCGGAGCCCTCGGCTTCTCAAAAAGACCGAAGGCCTCCGACACACGTACGGAGGCCTTTTTGTTTTGCCCGGGGCTTGACGACGCTTTACCAGGAAGGCTTTACCGCCCCGCGGAAGGTCTTCCCGATGAATTCGGCCACCTGCGGCGAACGGTACGATTCGACGAAGGTCTTCACCGTAGCGCTTTCCGTGTTGTCGGGACGCGACGCGATGATGATGAGGGCGTAGGGAGCCTGCATGTCTTCGAAGAAGAACCCGTCCCCCTCGGGCGTCAAACCCGCACTAATCACGTAATTCATCGGAATCACGGCAATCTCCAGATCGTCGACGCTACGTGGCAACTGCGCCGCTTCGAGTTCGAGAATGTTGAGTTTCTTCGGATTTTCGACGATATCGGCGACGGTCGCTTCGGTGCCGCGGTTTTTCTCCAAGACAAGGAGTCCCGCTTTTTCCAGTAGAAGCAAAGCGCGCCCGCCGTTCGAGGGGTCGTTCGGGATCGCCACCCGAGCCCCCTCGGGGACGGCGTCGACCGACTTGATGCGACGCGAGTAAAACCCCATCGGCTGAATCACGGCGTCGGCCACTACTCTGAGATCGGTGTTTTGCTTGCTGTTGAAGTTCTCGAGGAAGGGGCGGTGCTGATAGACCGCCAGGTCGAGTTTCCCGTCGGCGAGTGCCGTATCGGGCGTCACGTAGTCCGTGAATTCGACCACCTCGACGGTAAGGCCGCGCTCCTTGGCGACCTTCGCCGCTTCCGTGACGATGTCGGCATGCGGACCGGCCGTCACGCCCACGCGAATCGTCGTTTCCCCGGTCGCGGCAGCCGCTTCGGTGGCGGGCGTCTCCTTCCCGCACCCGCCGAGCATCATGAGGGCGCCCCCGGCCGCAAAGCCCGTGCCCAAGGTACGAAGAAAAGTGCGTCGTTGCATGATGCCTCCCGGTGTTAGATGGTACGTGGGGTTCGGATCGATTCGTCCGTCGATTCATTCTCCCCGATTCCCTCGAGGAGCCTTCGAGGGGTTTAGCCCGCCCATCCTCGTAATACCTCAACCGAAACGCATTCTTCCCTCGCAAGCACCCGATCAGGCGAAGACGTCATTTTCGGGAAGCATTTCAACGTCGGGCGATACCTCCTCGAAGAGCCGCTCCTGAAGACCGGGCGCCGCCGCATGCGTCACATAGATCGGCCCGTAGGGGGTGGCCTGAGTGATGCGCACCATGTGCTCTTTGGCCAATTCCAGAAGCGCCAGGCACCAGACGGCCGCGTTTTCTTTCGGGCTTCCTTCGGTCGACTCCCGCAGAAGCGACTCGTACGTAAGCCACCGCACGCGCGAGAGACGTCGGAGGACCTCCGCCATGTGCTCCCGTACGGAAAGTTCTTGGCGCGCCACCCGATGGTTGGCGTGCAATCGCCCTCGGGCGACGACGTCCATCCAGACTTCGGCGAGCACATGGGCGTCAACGTCGGGGTCGGGTAGCATCTTTTCATCCCGACACGCGCCGAACGCGGTTTGGAAGTCCCGTCCGAGACGCGGCATCGCGTCAAGTTTCGAAGCTACACCGCGAATGCGTTCGTACTCCAAGAGGCGCGCCATGAGTTCGGCTCGGGGGTCTTCGGGGCCCTCCTCGTCGTGAACGGGACGCTTCGGGAGCAACAACCGGCTCTTGATCTGCATGAGCGTTGCCGCCATGACGAGGTACGCGGCCGCGAGTTCGAGGTTCGAGCGACGCACGATTTCCATGTACGCCATGTACTGATCCGTCAGGGTCGCCATGGGGATGTCCATGACGTCGAACTTCTGACTGCGAATGAGGTAGAGCAATAGGTCGAGCGGTCCTTCGAAGCGCTCGAGAATAACGCGCAGGGCGTCGGGCGGGATGTAGAGCCCCGTCGGACAGCGCTTCAAAGGCTCGCCGTAGAGGACGGCGAGCACCGTCTCGCCGGCCGAACCGGGAGCAACCGAAGCATGAGTCTCAAGAGGGGCGTCGTCGTGCATGAAAAACGGCGTTGCGGCGTGCGGAGAACGAAAGCACTACGGAAAAGGGCCCGGAAGCTAGGCTCCGGGCCCGTAGTCTGAACAGGGAGGGACGGACAGGCGCCCCTCCGTTCGAGCCGTCCTTTATTCCGGACGGTACATGAAGTCGGTCACGGCCGCTTCAATGTCGCTCGGGCGTTCGTTGCCCGCGAGACCGTGCTCGTAGGCGTAGGTCGCAACGGCGGCGCCGATCTTCATCGAGACGTGACGCACTTCGGAGAGCGACGGGTAGAGCGAACCCTGAGCGAGGTCTTCTTCGGAAACGAGCGCGGCGAGTTCGCGGGCGGCCGTAAGGAACATGCCGGTCGGCATCATACGGGCGTTAGCGAACACCGCACCGAGACCGAGACCGGGGAAGACGTAGCTGTTGTTGCCCTGGCGCGGCACGAAGTGACGGCCGCACGCGTCGACGGGCGCAAAAGGCGATCCCGATGCAAAGAGGGCGCGGCCCTCGGTCGCACGGTACGCGGTTTCGGCGTCGCATTCGGCACGCGAGGTCGGGTTGGAGAGCGCGAAGATGATCGGACGTTCGTTGATCGCCGCCATTTCGGCGAGGACTTCCTCGTTGAAGGCTTTGGGCTGAGCGGCCACGCCGACAATGCCCGTCGGACGCAGAGCTTTTACGGCTTCAAGGAACGTCGTGCAGTCGGGCAGATCGTGCGCGTAGGGCTGCTTGTTGGCGGCCAGACCCGTACGGTTCGCGGTCACGAGACCCTTCGAGTCGAAGAGCGCGCAGTGCTTGCGGGCTTCTTCGCGCGGCATCCCTTCATCGACAAGGGCGTCCACAATGAGGTCGGCGATGCCCGTGGCGGCTTCACCTGCGCCGAGGAAGAGGAAGCGCTGTTCGGAGAACTTCTTGCCCGAGACGCGTACGGCGGAGTAGACCCCCGCGAGCGCGACGGCGGCCGTGCCCTGAATGTCGTCGTTGAAGCAGAGAATCTTGTCGCGATAACGCTCAAGGAGCGCAAACGCGTTGTGATTGCCGAAGTCTTCGAACTGGATGAGCACGTTCGGCCAGCGACGACGGGCCTCGGTGATGAATTCGTCGACGAGTTCGTCAAACTCGGCACCCGTCGCACGTTCGCGGCGCAGACCAATGTAGAGCGGATCGGCAAGGTTGTCGGGGTTGTTGGTGCCCACGTCGATCGTCACCGGGAGGGTCTTCGCGGGGTTGATGCCGGCGCAAGCCGTGTAGAGCGAAAGCTTGCCGACGGGAATACCCATGCCGTTAGCGCCGAGGTCGCCGAGGCCGAGAATGCGCTGGCCGTCCGTCACGACGATGACGTCGACGTCCTTCTGCGGGCAGTTGGCGATCAACTCGGCCACGCGTCCCTTCTGTTCGAGCGAAACGAAGAGACCTCGCGGGTAGCGGTAGATGTGGCTGAACTTCTGGCAGACTTCGCCCACGGTCGGGGTGTACACAAGCGGCATGCATTCATCGGTGTGTTCGACGAGCATCTTGAAGTACAGGTTTTCGTCAGTCGCATGGAGGCTGTCGAGTACCAGGAACTTGTCGAGCGGCCGTTCGAATCGGTCCATCATTTCCTTAACGCGAGCAACCTGTTCGTCACCCGTCGACACGGCGGCAGGTAGCAGCCCCTCAAGGCCGTTGGCAACACGTTCTTCCTTCGTAAAGGCAAGACCGCGATTCAGATGCGGGCAGCCGAGCTTCTTGACGCCGAGCGTCGTCTTGCATTCGGTCATAAGATCCTTCTGTTCTCAAAAAAAGGGGAGTCTGACGGATTAACGGGCCGTCGGTCCGGGAAGCCGGGACGGTCGGTGCCGTCGGGGCTTTTGCGCATGCGAACGCTTGCCTCGACGATTTCGCATTGTAACAGGGCGATCGGGCCCGCCCCGAGCTCGGGCAGACCGTATTGTTCGGGCAAAATCCGAATCAACGCTCGCCCCGTCAGTTGCCGAGACGTTGCTTGGCAGTGACCGCCGCGTCCGACTTCGGATAAGTTTTGATCACCTTGCGGTAGGTGGCCGCGGCCGCCTTAGGGTTGCCCGAAGCGGCCTGAGCGGAACCTACGAGAAGCATCGCGTCCGCGGCGCGGGGATGCTTCGGGTAAGCCTTCAGAAGACTGTTTTGCGAGCTGATGACGGTCTTGTACTGCTCGGCGCCGAAAGCACTCGAGCCCCACCAGAAGAGCGCGTCGGGACGATAGGGCGACTCGGGCCACTTTTCGGCGAAGCGGGAGAACTTGACTGCGGCCTCCTTGAATTTGCCGTCCTGGAAGAGAAGCACGGCCGCATCATATTCAGCCTTCTCCTGGGGCTGGACCTGAACGGATTCGCCGTTCAAAACCACCATCACGGGTTCAAAGGCGGAAACGCGCGAGTCGATCGAGCCGAAAAGTTCCCGGGTCGAGCGCTTTTCCACGGCGAGCGCGTTCGTCAGCTCTTCGACTCGCCCCGTCAATTGACGGTTCTGTTCCTTGAGCGCGTTGATTTCACTCGAAAGTTGCATCTGTGCGTTGCGCGTGATGTTCAGATCCGCTTTGAGCGTCTTCACTTCTTCGCGAAGGTCGAGAATGGCCCGGCGGGCCTCGTCGTCGGCAAAGGCGAGCGCGGAGTTCGCCGCCGCGGCCAAGGTGGCAGCAAGGGCGAGGCGTACCGTCCAAAGTCGTGCCGTCTTCTGCATTGTTTTTCCTTCATTCAACGTAAGAGCGCCCGCTCGTGCGCGGGCGCGAAAAGCCGAAGGCGACCGGCCTGCGGCCGGTCGGCGGCGTCAAACGGTATCGGCGAAAGATCCGTCCGCTCAGGGTGCCGGATTGGCCGGGACCGATGGTGCGGGATTCGTCGTGTACTGCGGCGGATAGACGATGTCGGCACGACGATTCTGAGCCCAAGCCTCTTCGGTCGAGCCCGTGGCCACGGGCTTTTCCTTGCCAAACGAGACCGCTTCTATACGCGAAGCGGGCACGCCGAGCAGCTGCATGCGCTGTTTCACGGCTTCGCTGCGCTTCTGGCCGAGAGCGAGGTTGTACTCGCGCCCGCCGCGCTCGTCCGTATTGCCCTGAATGACGATATTGACGTCGGGATGTTCGTTGAGCCACTTCGCGTGCGCTTCGACGTACGGGGCGTACTCGGCCGGCACGTCGTAGGAATCGAACGCGAAATACACCGAGCGGTGCGAGAGCGGATGCGAAGGATCCGTAAAGGGATTCTGAACCTGCGTCTGCGGCGTCTCGCTGGCGAGCGTGCCTTCCTTGGCACCTTCGTCGAGCGACACAGAGGAGCAACCCGAGAGCACGAGCGCGGCCGCCAGAGCACCCGCCAAAACTTTCCACTGAGCGTTCATGAAAAACCTCCTTGCAATGGATTCTGATGGTTATTTGAGCACCGGACCCCAGGCGGGTTCGCGGATGTCGCCTTCGCCCGTCAAGCGGGTCGAGAGTCGGGCGTCGGCCGAACACGTCCCGAGCACACCGCGACCGCCTTCTTCCGTCGCAAAGACGAGGAAGCGGCCGTTCGGCGCAAAGGACGGCGACTCGTCGCGTTCCGTGGAGGTGACGAGCAAATCGCGCCCCGTGGCCAAATCCATCACCGCGATGCGATAGCGGTTTTCGATGCGGGAAACGTAAGCGAGACGGGTGCCGTCCGGACTGATATCGGGACTGATGGCGTAGTTTGAGCCGAAGGTCACGCGTTCGACGGTGCCGCCTCCCTCGACGGGCTGACGGTAGATTTGCGGCGTGCCGCCCCGATCGCTCGTGAAGTAAATCCAGCGACCGTCCTTCGAGAACACGGGCTCGGTGTCGATCCCGTAGCTCTTCGTGAAGCGCACGAGTCCCGAACCGTCGGCGTTGATGAGATAGATCTGCGTCAGGCCGTCGCGCGAGAGGGCGACCGCCATACGGCGACCGTCGGGGCTGAAAGCCGGGGCCGAGTTGTTGCCCGGAAAGGCCGCAACCGCGCGGCGTCGACCCGTCGTGAGGTCCTGCAGGTAGACGATCGGCTTCTTGTGTTCGAAACTCACGTACGCCAAACGACGACCGTCGGGCGACCAGACGGGAGAAATAATGGGTTCGGGCGAGCGCAGAGCGCTGCGCGGATTGGCGCCGTCGCAGTCCGTGATCACGAGTTCGTAGCGGTTCTTGGCGTACTGGGCGACGTAGGCGAGTTGCGATGCGAACATCGGCCCTTCGCCCGTCAGGCGCGTATAGATGAGGTCAGCACAGCGGTGGGCCGCCATGCGGAAGTCGTCCTTCGGAACGCTCGTGCCGTAGGACTCGATGAGGTTGCCCGTCACGCAATCGTAGATGAAGCAACGCACCTCCCAGCGACTGCCCGCTTCCTGCACGGCTCCCACGACGAGAGCGGTCGCTCCTTGCTGAGCGGCCGCAGCCAGGGCTGCGGGCTTTTGCAGGTCGTCTTCGGCCGATTCCGCACCCGCGGAAAAGACACGGAACGCCCCGGAGCGCGACAGGTCGTCGCCGATCACGCGGGCGAGATCGTCGGGCGCACCCGACGTTCCCTGAAATGTCTGCAAAGCGATGGGCTGCTGATTGGCGCCGACCCCCGTGATCTCGATGCGCAGATCCGCCCAGGCCGGGGCGGCCGCCAGAACGCCGGCAGCCAGGCCGCAGCCGAGAACGGAGCGACGGCTCCAAAGGGAGGGAGTGAAAGCATTCGAGGACAAGACGAAGCCTCCTTTTGTTTTGTTCTTCATGATGAAGTCCGCGTCGAAAACGACGGACTCGGGTTCGCAACCGGGAAACGGACGGACCGCGCGGGGCTCTCGGGCCGAATCGCTCGGGGCGGTTCGGCGCCGGACACAAGAAAAGCGCCGCAGAGTTGAAAGGATCTCTGCGGCGCGGCGCCGCCTTCGGCCCGCACTAAGGAGCACTATAAGCGACTTGAGAGCCGATCAAGCAAATTTCGGACCTCGAAGGCGTGTCGGGACGTTTCCTCAAAGCCCGAAATCGACACGAAGAACAGGTTTTCAGTGACGGAAGTGGCGTTCGCCCGTAAAGACCATCGCCACGCCGCGTTCGTTGGCGGCGGCAATCACTTCGTCGTCGCGGATCGAGCCACCCGGCTGAATGACGGCCACGGCACCCGCATCGACGACGACGTCGAGGCCGTCGCGGAACGGGAAGAAAGCGTCCGAAGCGGCGACGGAACCTTCGAGCGAGAGGCCTGCCTCTTCGGCCTTGATGGCGGCGATGCGCGCGGAGTCGACGCGGCTCATCTGACCCGCACCCACGCCGAGCGTCATGCCGTTCTTCACGTAGACAATCGTGTTCGACTTCACGAAGCGGGCGACGTTCCAAGCAAAGAGCAGATCGGCCGTCTGTTCTTCGGTCGGGGCCTTTTCGGTCACGCATTTGAGCACTTCGGCGCCACAGAGCTGCGTGTCGGGCGTCTGAACAAGCAGGCCGCCGCCGACGCGCTTGAAGTCGAAGTCGTTGTGGGCCGAACCGAGCGCCACCGTGAGGAGTCGGAGATTCTTCTTCGCGCCGAAGATTTCAAGCGCTTCCTTCGAGAAGGCGGGCGCGATGATGACTTCGGCGAACTGGTGCGAGACGCGTTCGGCGCACTCGCCCGTCACTTCGCGGTTGAAGGCGATGATGCCGCCGAAGGCGGACTTGCTGTCCGTAAGGAAAGCCTTGTTGTAGGCTTCGGTCACGTCGCCGGCGATCGCAACGCCGCAGGGGTTGGCGTGCTTGATGATGACGCAGGCGGGCGTATCGAAGGAACGGACGCACTCCCAGGCAGCATCGCTGTCGGCGATATTGTTGTAGGAGAGCTCCTTCCCCTGGAGCTGGGTGTAGCCCGCGAGGAGCCCGGGCGCGACCGTGCGTTCGCGGTAGAAAGCGGCGTTCTGATGCGGATTTTCGCCGTAGCGCATGTCCTGCACCTTTTCCCACTGGCGCGTGAAGACGTCGGGGAAGAGCGTACGTTCGCCCTCGGGCGAGAGGCTCGTCAGGTAGTTCGCGATCATCCCGTCGTAGCGGGCCGTGTGCGAGAAGACCTTCTTCGCGAGCATCAGGCGCGTGGCGGCACCGACCGCGCCGTCGCGGCGGATTTCTTCAAGAACGCGGTCGTAGTCGGCCGGATCGACGACGACGGCCACGGATTCGTGGTTCTTAGCCGCAGCTCGGATCATCGTGGGGCCGCCGATATCGATGTTTTCGATGGCATCCTCGAACGTGCAGTCGGGCTTGGCGATCGTCTGTTCGAACGGATAGAGGTTGACGACGATGAGATCGATCGGATCGATGCCGTGTTCGGCGAGCGCCTGCATGTGTTCGGCCACCGGGCGGCGGGCGAGGATGCCGGCGTGGATCTTGGGGTTGAGCGTCTTCACGCGACCGTCGAGCATTTCCGGAAAGCCCGTGTAGTCTGCCACTTCCTGGCAAGGAATACCTTCCTTTTCGAGCAGACGGGCCGTGCCGCCCGTCGAGAGCAGGTGGTAGCCGAGCTCGACGAGGGAACGGGCGAAGTCGACGACGCCCGTCTTGTCGGAAACGCTGAGGAGAGCTTGTTTGCGCATGCTTCAATTTCCTTTGAAAGAGCCCCTCCGCCGGTCCTTGGCAATGCCGTACTGGACCAGCTTTTTACGGAGGGTGTTTCGGTTAATACCCAAAAGTTGTGCTGCGGTGGACTGATTGTCATGGCTCATGGCCATGACGTAGATGAGAAGCGGTCGTTCGACGGCAGACATGACGAGTTCGTGAAGTGGGTGGGGCGCGCGACCGTCGAGTCGCGCGAAGTACTCGTCGAGATGACGGATGATCACCTGCTGAAGATCTTCCGAGCGTGCGCGGGTCGCGGAGACCGTCGTCGGATCGAAGATCTTCAGTTCCTCCTCAAGGGCGGGAGATGCCGAAAGGATATCTTCCGGCGCAATCGTGGCGTCGTCCTGTTGCATTACGTATCCGCTCGTGCCGCCGTGCGTGTGAGCGTCTCGAAAAGCCGCTCGACGCCCTCGGCGACGGCCGAGGCGCCGTCAAGGCGCAGTAGTTCCTCGAGCCCCGCCTCGCGGGCCTCGGGCAGTCCAGAAAAATAGTGCGTGAGGTGCTTGCGAAAGAGCGCCGCACCGCGTTGGTCGCCATAGTAATCGAAATGGAGGGCCATGTGCCGCCGAAGCACGTCGCGACGCTCTTCAAGGCTCGGAGGACGGCCGGCCGCGGGATCTTCGCGAAAACCGAGCGCGGCCGCCACGTCTCGGAAAATCCACGGGTTGCCGTACGCAGCCCGTCCGATCATGACGCCGTCGGCACCCGTGACCGACATCACGAAGCGCGCCTTCTCGGGGCCGTCGATGTCGCCGTTGGCAATGACCGGGATCGCGACGGCACGCTTGACGGCGCGAATCGTTTCGTACTCGGCCGAGCCGCGAAAACCCTGCTCGCGCGTGCGGCCGTGCACCGTCAGCATCGCCACGCCTTCGTTTTGCGCAATGCGCGCGATCGAGACGGCATTTTTCATCGCGTCACTCCAGCCGGTGCGGATTTTGAGGGTCACGGGAACGGAGACCGCCCCGACGACGGCATTCAAAATGCGTCCGACGAGAGGCTCGTCGCGCATGAGCGCGCTACCGCAGGCAGCCTGCAGAACCTTTTTCGCTGGGCACCCCATGTTGATATCCACCACGTCGGCTCCGCCCGCTTCGGCGTACCGGGCAGCTTCGGCCATGAGGTGCGGATCGGCCCCGAGGAGCTGCACGACTTTAAACCCAGTTTCGTGCTCGTGGGCCCAGCGACTGCGACTCTTGCGCGTATCGCGCAATTCGGGTTTGCTTGCCGTCATTTCGCCCACGGCATAGCCCGCCCCCATCGCCTTGCAAATCTCGCGGAAAGGCCAGTCGCTCATACCCGCCATCGGGGCGAGCATCACGGGGTTGGCAAGTTCGTAGGGACCGATCCTCATGCACCCTCCCGAAGGAGCGCTTCGACCCGGCGTCGTTCGACTTCGGTGCCGACGTTCACCCAGAGGCCGTCGAACCGCTCGCCCGTCACACGGCCCGCGTCCACCTCGGCGAACAGCCAGGGGAAAAGCGAAGCGCGTCGATCGTCGAGCCCCGAAAAGAGTTCCGCCTTGTAGAGGCCGAGACTCGAAAACGTGAGTCGCTCGCCTTCGACGCGGGAAAGTCGCCCGTCGGCGCAAAGCCCCATGTCGCCCTGCGAGTGGTAGTCGGGGTTGGCGACCATCACGAGGTGCGCGAGCGTATCGTCCGCCCACGCGTGTTGCATAAGTCGCGCGAAGTCGAAGTCCGTGACAATATCGCCCGCAACCACGAGAAAGGCGTCTTCACGGCCGTCGTCCGTGAGAAGGTCGAGCGCCCGAACGATGCCGCCGCGGGTCTCAAGAGCCTCGCGCGCGCTGCGGCCTTCGATCGAGTAGTGGAGACGTACGTTCCAGCGTTCGCCCCGGCCGAGCGCGTGAACAAGCTCCGCGGCGCCGTGCGCCGCATTGACAACGATATCGCGCACGCCCGCCCGGACGAGCGCCCGGATCTGTCGCACGGCCAGCGGCACTCCACCCGCCGAAGCCAGGGGCTTCGGCAGGACATGCGTGCTCGGACGGAGTCGCGTACCCGCGCCGGCGCAAAGGAGCATTGCCCGCATCAGAACGTATACCCGACCTTGCGTTCGGTTCCTTCGAGTTCGTCGACGAGGTGCATCAGGGGTGAGAGTTCGATGTAGCGCGAAGCCGTACGGCGCACGTATCCGATGAAGCGCGGCGTGTCCTCGAGGTACTTCGGCTTGCCGTCGCGGTAGTTGATGCGGGCGAAGATGCCAAGCACCTTGAGGTGGCGCTGAAGCCCCATGTATTCGACCTGGCGGTAGAAGTCGCCGAAGTCGGCGGGAACGGGAATGCCGCTCTTGCGGGCCTTTTCCCAATAGCGGATCGTTACGTCAAGTACGAAGCTCTCGTCCCAGGAGATGAAGGCATCGCGCAACAGCGACGCGATGTCGTAGCTCACGGGGCCGTAGAGCGCATCCTGGAAGTCGAGAATCCCGGGATTGGGTTCGCTCACCATGAGGTTGCGCGGCATGAAGTCGCGGTGTACGAAGACGCGCGCTTCCGCAAGGTTCGAGCGAAGGATCGCCTCCTTCGACATCGTCCACCATTTGAGGCGCTTTTCGTCCCATTCGACGCCGCGGTGACGCTTCACGTACCACTCGGGGAAAAGTTCGATTTCGCGCTCGAGCACGGTCCGATCGTACTCGGGCAGCACGCCCGGACGGCTCGCCTTTTGCCAGGCGACGAGTGCCGTGGTCGCCTCGTCCATGAGGCGGGCGGCGTTTTCTTCGTCGAGCACGTCCAGGTACGTCCGCCGCCCGAGGTCGCTCATGAGCACGAACCCTTCGTCCGTGTTTTCCGCGAGGATTTCGGGCACATTGAGGCCCGCTTCGCGCATGAGCGCATCGACCTTCAAGAAGGCGGGCGTGTTCTCGTGCTCGGGCGGCGCATCCATCAGGATGACGGTACCCGTCTCGGTCGGAATGCGGAAGTACCGCCGAAAGCTCGCATCGGCGCTCGCGGGTTCGAGAGCTTCGAGCTTCAGCCCGAAGCGGGGTGCGATGTTCGCGAGCCAGAGCGCGCGTTTTTCGTCACGTGTCGTCATATCAAGCATCAATCCCAAGAGGCGCTTCGTCCTTCCGGAGGGCGGGCGCCTTATAATCAGTCCACTTTGTTGTCGCCATTCTATCGGTCCCATTCGGGCCCTGTCACTCTCGACCTCTTATGTCCTTCCCGCCCGCCCGAGAGATTGCCCTGCACGTCGCATTGGCCGTTTCGACCATGAGCGTCGCAGCGCAAGCCGCCGACTCCTCCCCGGTACGCGTTCAGCTCGACTCCGTCATGAAACTCGAGAGCGGACGCGCACAGCCGGCCAACGATGCGGCGAGCTTCGTCACCGCCGATCAAATCGAAGGCAATCCCGAAGACGAACTGCACCTCGTCGGCAACGCCGAAATCCGACGCGGCGGTTCCGTCCTGCGAGCCGACCGCATCACGTACGTTCAGGAAACGGACGAGGTGATCGCTACGGGCAACGCCCGCATCTCCGGTCAGGGGGCGAGCTTCTCGGGCCCCTCGATGCGTTTTCGCATCACCTCGCGCGAAGGCTCGATGGAGGATGCCGAATGGGAATACGCACCGCGCAATCTGCGCGGTTGCGCCCGCAACATCCGCTTCGTCTCGGGCGACCGCACGACCTTCGAGGACGTGACGCTCACCACATGCAAACGCGACGACGAATCCTGGTTCATCAAGCTCAACAACCTGGAAATCGACGAGTACGACCAGACGGCCTCGGGCACGGGCGCGTCGCTACACTTTCTCGGCGTGCCGATTTTCGGCTCGCCTTGGTTCTCCTTTCCGATCAGCAAGGAGCGCCGCTCGGGCTTTCTCACCCCGACGTACGGGATGAGCTCAACCCGCGGCGTCGACGTTTCGGTTCCCTACTACTTCAACCTCGCCCCGAACTACGACTACACCTTCACGCCCCGCCTGATGTCCAAGCGCGGCGTGATGCTCGGCAACGAAGCCCGACTCAAACTCCGGGATCTCGACGCCGAAGTCGGACTCGACTACATGCCCGAAGACCAGGAAACGAACGAGGACCGCTGGGGACTGCGCACGCAGGCCGACTTCTCGAAGGGCAAGTTCGGCGCACACGTCAACTACAACCGCGTCTCGGACGACGACTTCATTTCGGACTTCTCGGGCAACATCCGCGAGTCCTCCGAGTCGGTGCTTCCGCAGGACTACGAACTTACCTACACCGAGAAGTACTGGAACGCAGCCGTGCGCGTGCAAAAGAACCAGACGCTTCTTACCGACGACATCGACTACGTGCAGAAACCCTACGAGCGCGAACCGCAGGTTGAAATCCGCGGCTACGACGGCGACTTCCACGGCTTTGAAGTCGCGACGGTGCTCGACGCAACGCGCTTCAAACATCCCGATCGCATCGGCGGGTCGCGTTTCGTCGTCGATCAGCAGGTCGCCTACCCGATGCAGGGTGCGGGCTGGTTCGTCATCCCGAAAGGCCAATTCATCGGGGCCTGGTACGACCTCACCGACCTCAAGGGTTCGGGTTACGTGAACGACTCCCCGAGCCGCATGTCCCCGATTTTCAGTCTCGATTCGGGGCTTGTTTTCGAGCGTGACACGAACTGGCTCGGGCGCGACGCTTTCCAGACGCTGGAGCCGCGCGTCTTCTACGCCTGGTCGCCCTACCGCGACCAGAGCGATATCCCGATTTTCGACACGTCGATCTCGGACCTCAACTTCGCGACGCTCTTTACCGAGAACGTCTTCTCGGGTTACGACCGCGTTTCGGAAGCCAATCAGGTTTCGCTCGTTCTTTCTACCCGCTACATCGACAAGGCGTCGGGGCTCGAGCTCTTCCGTGCGAGCATCGGCCAGCGCCAGTACTTCCGCGATCAGCGCGTGCAGTTCCTCAACACCGACGAGGACCGTCTCTGGTACAAGGACGCCACGGGCGGCGACGGGCGACGCGAAGACGTGCGCAGCGACCTGCTCTCAAGCGTGGGCGCTCGTCTTTCGAAAACCGTCACGGCTTCCGCGGTCGCGCAGTATTCCTCGGCCGAAAACCGCTTCGTCAAGGCCAACACGGGCATTCAGTGGTCGCCCCGTCCGATGTCGTCCCTCGGTCTCTTTTACCGCTACAACACGGTGGCGACCGACCCGGACGACCGCATCAAGCAGGTCGACTTCGCAATGCAGTGGCCGCTCACCGATAGGCTCTACGGTCTTTTCCGCTACAACTACTCGCTCTACCGGAGCAAGCCGATCGAAGTGATCGGCGGCTTCGAGTACCTACACGACTGCTGGACGCTGCGCTTTGCCGCACAACGTTACACGACCGCGTCGAACGAGCAGGAGTCCAACTTCTTCTTACAACTCGAGCTCTCCGGGCTCGGTAGCATTGGTACGAGTCCGCTCTCCGAACTCCGTCGAAACATCAAGTCCTACCAGACCCGTGATACGGTTCCCGGCATTACCAGCCCCTATGACTACTATGAATAATTCGCTGAAGATTCTCGCCGTCTCGCTCGGCGCACTCTTGGCCTGCACCGCTCAGGCGGCAAGCGTCATGGCCGGCTCGACCGCCGAAGCCGCTCCCGCGGCCGCAACTGCCGCGGCTCCCGTCGAAGTGGACCGCATCGTAGCCGTCGTCAATACGGACGTCATCACCGAGTACGAGCTTCAGCAGCGCGTTCACACGGTGGCGATCAATCTCCGACGCCAGAACATTGCGCTTCCGGCGATGGAGGACCTGCGCCGTCAGGTGCTCGAACGTCTCATCTCGGAACGCACGATCATGCAGCGCGCCCGTCAGACCGGCATCCGAGTCGACGACCAGATGGTGAATGCCTCGATCGAACAGATCGCGCGGCAGAACAACCTCACGGTCGACGAGTTGCGTCAGCACCTGCTCGCCGACGGCGTGACGTTCGACGCTTTCCGCGAACAGATTCGCGACGAAATCACGACGCAACGCCTGCGCGAACGCGAAGTCGACGAAAAGATCACCATCCTCGACAGCGAAATCGACGCTTACCTTGCCGAACAGGCGGGCTTTACGGGGAACGACACGACCGAATACCGCGTCGCCCACATTCTCCTGCCGATCGGCTCGGCCGAAGAAGAAGATTCCGTGCGCAACGCCGCCGAGTCGATCGCGACCCGCGCACGCTCGGGCGAAGATTTCACGAAGCTCGCCGCATCCTTCTCCCGCTCCGAAGATGCGCTTTCGGGGGGCGACCTCGGCTGGAAGACCGCTCAGGATCTGCCGGGCGACTTCTGGACGGCCATTTCCGCCGACAAAAAGACGGGAAACGTCTACGTCGTACGCTCCAAGCACGCCTTCCACGTCGTGAAGCTTGAGGGCGAGCGCAACGGCGTCGAAGCCAAGCTTGCTGGCGGCCCGGTCGAGCAGACGCACGTGCGTCACATCCTTATGTTCGTGAGCGATATCACGCCGGAAGCCGACGTTCTGCGTCGCCTGAACGACATCAAGGCCCGCATCGAACGCGGCGAAGCGGATTTCGCCACGATGGCCCGCCTAAATTCGGTCGACACGAGCGCGACCCGCGGGGGCGACCTCGGCTGGTTGCAAAAGGGCGATGCCGTTCCTGCCTTTGAAGAAGCGATGATGCGCCTTCAGCCCGGCCAGATTTCTGAGCCCGTGAAAACCAATTACGGCTACCACCTCATCCAGGTCGTCGAACGCCGCACCGACAAGGAAGGCAATCCAGAACGCATGCGCATTGCGGCCCGTCAGGCCCTGCGCCAGAAAAAGCTCGCCGAAGCCGCCTACGACTGGCAACGTACGCTTCGCGACGAAGCCTACGTGGAAATCCGCGGCGAAGGGCTCGAATAACCCGGCCCGCCGGCCCGTCTTCACAACGGACGGGCCAACGGACATGCTTTGTGATCCCTGCCCCCGAAAGTTGCGGGAGGCATCCTTTCCGCATGTATCATGATCGAGTCGGCGGCGCTCCTCGCAGCGAACGTCGACTTCTCGCCGCAGGTCCGCGGCTCCCGAACCTGATCCTACGCTTACCCGTCACCCGTGAAACAAGAATGGCTTGAGGGGCATCACGCCCGCAAACGCTTCGGACAGAACTTCCTCCATGACCGACATTGGATCGGTCGCATCGTGCGCGCGATCGATGCCAAGCCCGGCGACGCGATCATCGAAATCGGTCCCGGACAAGCCGCGCTCACGCGTGAAATCATCGCCGAAGCCGGACACGAAACGGCGGTGGAGATCGACCGCGATCTCGCCGCGTTCCTGCGCACGCAGTTCACCGAGAGCGAGCTCACGCTCATCGAAGCCGACGCGCTCAAGCTCGACTGGTCCTCGGTGCTCGAAGGAAAGCGCCTTCGCATCATCGGCAACCTTCCCTACAACATTTCCTCGCCGCTCCTCTTCGCGCTCATGCAGGGGGCGGACCGCGTGATCGACCAACACTTCATGCTGCAAAAAGAAGTCGTCGACCGCATGGTGGCCGAGCCCGGAACGAAGACCTACGGTCGTCTTTCCGTGATGCTCCAGTACCGCTACAAGATGTTCAAGCTCTTCGACGTGCCGCCGGGCGCGTTCGTGCCGCCGCCCAAGGTGACGAGCTCCATCGTGCGCATGGTGCCGCTACCCGTCGAGTCGCTCCCGAAGGTCGATCTTGCGATCTTTTCGGACCTGGTAGGAGCCGCCTTCCAGCAACGGCGCAAGACGCTACGCAACGCCGTCTCGAAGTTTCTCACCGAAGAGGGGATCGAAGCTGCGGAAGTCAACCCGGGACTGCGCCCCGAGGCACTCGACGTCGATGCGTACGTGCGTCTCGCCAACGAAGCCGCACGTCGTCGCTTTGACGAGCGCGCGCTCTGAGGCAACCGACCATCCAATGCTTTCGAGGGCGTACTCGCGGACGCCCTCGACGTTTTTGGGGAAGACTCGGACTTCAAGCGCCGAACGGAAGCGGCATGCGCCCGAGCACTTTGAGGCGCGCTCGGCGCTCCTCCATGTCAGGCATTCGCTTTTTCAAAAGCGCCCAAAACCGGCTCGAATGGTCGAAGTGGGTGAGGTGCGCGTACTCGTGTGCCACGACGTACTCGATAAGACGCTCGTGGAAAAAGACGAGGTACCAGGAAAGACGGATTTTCCCCGACCGCGTACAAGACCCCCAGCGGCTTTTGGCGTTTGAAAGGGTAAAAGGTATCTCTAGGTCTGCGGGCAGATCCGAGGGACGCCATGCGACCATCAAACGCGCGAAGGTTCGCTCCGCCTCCCGCTTGAGAAGTCGTACGAGCAAGGGCTCGATTTCCGCATCCGGCCGATCCGCCGCACACGGAAGCGAAATCCACCACCCATCGCCCGTACGCTCCACCGACGCCGTGTGTGCCCCGAAACGGAGCCGTGCGCGCGTACCATAAAGCGGAAGCTCCGCCCCTGCGAAAAAACGTTTTCCTTCGACGGTACGCGCCTCTTTCGAGGGCACGAAAACGGCCCCCGAGCGCATTTGCTGCTCGAGCCAGGCGACGTTTCCTTCGAGGAGTTCGGCCGCGCGGCGAAGCGACCACCCCGGAGGCGTACGCACTTCGAGAAGGCCGCGTTGCAGACAAATCGCCGCCCGACGCCTGCGCGCGCTACGGCAACACACCGTAACGTCAACCTTGCAGCCGAGGAGTTCGATGCGCAACATGTTCTCCCCGACGACGCGCACCTCAAGCGTTCCAGCATCCTTGTGCGCGCTCATCGGGTCTCGTGTTCGCCGTAGAGACGTTCAACCTCGGCCTCGATCCAGGCTTCGACCTCGGCCGTCACCTCGTGGGGGTCGCGCCCCCGCGTTTCGATGAGCGGCCCAACCGAGACGCGGATCGTCCCCGGGATCTTGGCCACGCTGTTTTTCGGCCAGCACGTACCCGCCGTATGCGCGACGGGCAGAATCGGCGTACCCGTTGCACAGGCAAAGCGCGCACCGCCCGTCTTGTAGCGGACGTGCTCGCCCGGAGGCACCCGCGTGCCTTCGGGGAAAAGACAGATCCACCAGCCGCGCTTTAAAAATTCGGGGCCCGTTTCCATGAAGTGTTCGAACGCCGTCCGCCCCTTCGATCGGTCGACTGCGAGCATCTCCATCGACCAGAAGATCCACCCCAGAACGGGGATGCGGTGAAGACTTCGTTTGTAGAGAAAACACGCGGGCTGCTTCAAAAAGGCCCCCAGCCAGAATGGATCCCAGGCCGACTGGTGCTTCGAGAGAACGACGACGGGGCCCGAGTCGGGCATGTTCTCCATCCCTTCCGCCTTCACGTCGACGCCGCAGCTAACTTTCAACAGACGCAAAACGAGTTTGGCCCACGGACGACACAACCGTTCGTAGCGCCACCGCAACGAACAGCCCGCCAGTTTGGCCGGCAACACCGCAACAGCCAAAGCCATGATCGTGACGGAAAGGAGGAGGTAGAAAATCCAACCCCGTACCGCATAAAGAAATTTCATCGCGAATTGCCAGAAAAAAAAGAGGTCCCAACCGAATAATATCGGTTCGGACCTCGTTTCAACGCACTCGAAACGCGCGATTACTTGGCGAGTCGTGCGATTTCGGCGACGCGATTCATGAGCGCGTAGAGGCGCTTCAAGAGCGCCAGGCGATTCGCGCGAACCGCCGCGTCGTCAACATTGACCATGACGTCTTCGAAGAAGGCGTCGACCGGAGCGCGAAGCGCCGCAAGCGACGTGAGCATCGCTTCGTAGCGACCGGCTTCAAGGTCGACCGCCACGCCCGGCTCGGCCTTTTCAACGGCTTCGCAGAGTGCCTTTTCGGCCGCTTCGCTGAGCAGGTCGGCACGAACCTCGACGGGAATCTCGCCTTCGGCCTTCTTGAGGATGTTGCCGATACGCTTGTTGGCCGCCGTGAGTGCTTCGGCTTCCGGAAGCGCCATGAAGGAGCGAACGGCGTCGAGACGCTTCGTGAGTTCGCGTAGCATTTCGGGACGCAACGCGAGCACCGCATCCGTTTCCTGAGCCGTGTAACCCTTGTCTCGCAACATCACGCGCAGACGATCCGTAAAGAACGCTTCGAGTTCGGCGCGATGGTCGACGACGCCCGCAACACCCTGTTCGACCGTCCAAGCGGTATCGATCAGCGTGCGCAGCGACACCGGAAGTTCCTTTTCGATGAGCATGCGCAGCACGCCGAGCGCGTGGCGACGCAACGCGAAGGGATCCTTTTCACCCGTCGGCATCTGACCGATGCCGAAGAGCCCCGTCAGAGTTTCCATCTTGTCGGCGAGCGCCACGGCAAGGCTCACGGGGGTCGAGGGTAGCTCGTCGCCCGCGTAGCGCGGCTGATAGTGTTCGCGTATGGCAAGCGCGACGTCGTCGGCTTCGCCGTCGTGACGGGCGTAGTATTCGCCCATGATGCCCTGGAGTTCTGGGAATTCGCCCACCATGAGCGTACGGAGATCGGCCTTCGCGAGGAGCGCGGCGCGTTCGGCGTGAGCGCGGTCTGCACCGATCAGATCGGCGAACTCGCCCGCCATCGCCTTCACGCGCAACATGCGCTCGGCCTGCGAGCCAAGCTTGTTGTGGTAGACGACATGCTTGAGACCTTCGACGCGGCTTTCGAGCGTTTCGCGGCGGTCCTGATCGTAGAAGAACTTGGCGTCCGCAAGACGGGCGCGCACGACGCGGGCATTCCCAGAGGAGATCGCCGCACCGCCGTCCTTCGCTTCGAGTTGCGAAACGAGGAGGAACTTGTTCATCAGACGACCCGACGCATCGCGCAGCGCGAAGTACTTCTGATTGAGCTGCATCGTCAAGATCAGACATTCTTCGGGAACGGCCAGGAACTCTTCTTCGAAGGAGCTCTCGTAGACCACGGGCCACTCGGTGAGCGCGGTCACTTCATCAAGAAGATCGGCCGGACAAATGACCGTACCGCCCGCCTCGGCAGCCTTGGCGGAGAGAAGCTCGCGGATGGTTTCACGGCGTTCGTCGAAGGAGGGCATCACGCGGGCGGCCTTGAGAGCGGCTTCGTAACCGTCGGCACAGGCAATCTCAACGGCACCCTGCGAGTGGAAGCGGTGGCCCATCGTCGTACGGCCGGCCTGAAGACCGAAAAGTTCCGAGGGAACGACTTCTGTGCCGTAAAGGCACGTCAGATGCTTCACGGGACGCACGAACGACACGGTCGTTTCACCGTCGGCGAGCTGATAGGTCATGACCTTCGGGATCGGCAGGGAGCGCACGGCCGCATCAAGCGCCGTCTGGAGCCCCTGCGCGAGCTTGACACCCGGACGGACGCCTTCGAAGACGAGTTGCACGTTCTTGCCGTCGTCGACCTGCTTCAGGTTTTCGACGGGGCAGTCGATGCCGAGCGCCTGCATCTTCTTCAGAAGCGCGGGCGTGGCCCGGCCTTCGGCGTCGAGACCCACGCGCACCGGCACGAGCTTCTGAGTGAAGGCTTCTTCGGGGCTTTCGGCGAGAACGTCCTTCACAAGAACGGCAAGGCGGCGCGGCGCGCCGTACACCGTCGTTTCGGCCGTTTCGCTCACGAAATGCTGGGCCGCAAGGCTCTTCTTCACACCTTCGGCAAACGCCTTCGAGAGCGTTTCGAGGGCCTTCGGCGGCAGTTCTTCGGTCTGAAGTTCAACGAGAAGATTCGTCATTTTCTTTCTGTCCTTTCCGCACTCAATCGGCATTCTTCTTCAACATCGGGAAGCCGAGGCGTTCGCGCGAATCGTAGTAGCTCTGGGCCACCGAACGGGAAATATTGCGGATACGGGCGATGTAGGCCGCGCGTTCCGTCACGGAGATGGCGCCGTGCGCGTCGAGGAGATTGAACGTATGGCCGGCCTTCAACACCATCTCGTAGGCCGGAAGCGCGAGGTTGAGATCCATCAGACGCTTGGCTTCGCTTTCGAAATAGTCGAACTGCTGCAGAAGCTTCGTGCAGTCACTCGCTTCGAAGTTGTAGTGCGACTGTTCGACTTCGTTCTGGTGGAAGACGTCGCCGTACGTGAGCACGCGATCGGTCCCGTCGGGGTCCTTCCACGTGGTGTAGACGAGATCGAACACGTTGTCGCAGTTCTGCAGGTACATCGTGAGGCGTTCGAGCCCGTACGTGATTTCACCCGTAATGGGTTTGCATTCGAGGCCGCCCACCTGCTGGAAGTAGGTGAACTGCGTCACTTCCATGCCGTTCATCCAGACTTCCCAGCCGAGACCCCAGGCGCCGAGCGTCGGGTTTTCCCAGTTGTCTTCGACGAAGCGAATGTCGTTCACTTCCGTATCGATGCCCAGCGCGCGCAACGAGCCGAGGTAAAGATCGACGATGTTCGTGGGAGCCGGCTTGAGCACGACTTGGTACTGGTGGTGCTGATGGAGACGGTTCGGATTTTCGCCGTAACGTGCATCCTTCGGACGACGCGAAGGTTGCACGTAAGCCGCGCGCCACGGTTCGGGACCGAGAGCACGCAAAAACGTCGCCGTGTGCGACGTGCCGGCACCGACTTCCAAGTCGATCGGCTGCAGGAGCGCGCAGCCCTGACGGTTCCAATATTCCTGCAGGCGCAGGATGACTTCCTGAAAGGTGATCATTCTTTGTTACGCCCCGCGAACGGCGGGCGCCTTTGAAAGGTGAATCGACCCCGGGGCGGTCCGGAAGCGGGCCGGTCGGGTGCGTCTTGCGCCCGCACCAGATAAGGCACCGGCGGCTGAATAGTCGATTTTATCGCGTATTGACTCTCAAAGACGACCGTCCGACGCCGCCGCACCTCGACGGCGACACGGGAAGAACCCCGAGACGAGAAAAAGAACCGCGGCAAGGAGTGCGGGCAGGTCCCCGTATGCGAGGTAAGGCGTGGGGGCGCCGAGTGCCGAGGCGATCGTCACCGTGCGCGCGTCGCGACCCGATGCGGCAAGCGTTTCGACAACGTTGCCGCGCGCGTCGAGTACGGCGGAGAGACCGTTGTTGTTGACGGAGACGAGAGGGCGGGCGGCCTCCATAGCACGCAGGCGGCTCATCGCCAGATGTTGCGGAATCACATATGGAGAGAACCACCCGAGGTTCGAGGTGACGAGAAGCAGGTCGGGGACATCCTTCCCCCAACTTTCGAGCACGGCACCGTCGACGTTTTCGTAACAAATGAGTACCCCCACACTCGGTCCCGTCGGCCCCCACGGACGGTTAGGGCGCTGATCCCAGCCGCCCTCCGCAAGGTCGGAAAGCGGAATTCCGAGGCGCTCCACGAACCAGCGGAAGCCGGGCGGTACGTATTCGCCGAAGGGGACGAGCCGCCGCTTGTCAACGTAGGCCTCGACGCCCGAAGCGTCCCCGAAAAACGCCGTATTGGCATAACCCGCCGGGGTTTTCCGAAAACCGCTGAAGAGAACGGGCGCCCCCGCAACGTCGAGAAGTCGTCCGAGCGCTTCGACGCCAGAGCGAGGGAGCCGCTCGACGGGAGTCGTAACCATGCCTTCGGGCGTCACGACAAGGCGCCGTTCCGTCCGATCCGCTTGGACCGTTTCCTCGGGCCACGGTGCTCCGGCCTGCGCAGCAACGCTTGCGATGCGTTCGCCCGCGTCGGTCCGCGTAAAAACGTCGACGATCGGCAAGTCGGCCTGCAAAAGGCGAAGAGTCACGGTTTCGCCGGGCGTTGACCACTCGTGCTCGTGTGCGACCCAGCCCGCACCGACGAGAAGCGCTAGCATGGACGTCGCGCCGACGACGCGTTGCACGTCGCCCGAGCGCGCCCCAGCGCGGGCGCATCTCAGCGCCGCGTCGACGAGCAACGCGAGCGAAGCCGCCCCGAGCAACAGCGCGAGGGTCACGGCGGAAGCCCCCCCGAGAGGCGCCCAGCCCGCCCAGGGAAGGTCGGGGGTGATTTCCGCGGGCGTCAGCCATCCGAAATGCACGAGGCCCGGCCCCCGCATCCACTCGGCCAGGGTCCACGCCCCCGTCAGAGCAACGAGCCGCCCGACGCCCGGTCGCGTCGTTCGCACGACGGCGCCTACGGCCGCAGCCGTAAAGGCCGAACACACAAGCGCGAGCAACACCACGCCGAGAAACGCCGCAACGACGGGCATGTGTCCGTGCTCCGTCATCGAATTCGCGGTCCAGGCCAGCCCCGGCGCGAACCAACCGAGCCCGAACGCGAACTGCGAAGCGAGCGCCCGGCGTACGCCGATTGCGGTAAGGCCCGTCAGGCCGAGTTGCAGGGCAAGCCCCGCAAGGCCCGCCCACCACCACGCAAGCGGCGCAAAAGCGCTAGAAAAGGCCGCCCCGCAAAGGAGCGAAGCGAGAAGCGTCGCAAGCACCCGCATGCCGAAGTCCCCGTCAGCCGGCGGGAAGCTTGTCGACGTGCAACAGGACCACCTGCCGCTGATCGGCGCGCACGATGCGGAAACGGAACCCTCGTTCGACGATTTCTTCGTCGGCATGCGGAACATGTTCGAACCGGTCCGTCACGAGGCCGCCGATTGTTTCGCAGTAGTCGTCCGAAAGATCGGAGGCGAAGAATTCGTTGAACTGCTCGATGGGCGTCAACGCTTTCACGCGCCAGCCGCTCCCGTCGGGAACGATGTTGGCGCTCTTATCTTCGCGATCGAATTCGTCGGAAATATCACCCACGATCAGCTCGAGTACGTCTTCGATCGTGATGAGACCCGAGACGCTCCCGAACTCGTCGATGACGAGCGCCATGTGGCTGCGCGTCTCACGAAAGTCTCTCAGAAGCACGTTGACGGGCTGGCTCTCCGGAATGAAGCGGGAAGGACGCAGGCAGGCCCGCACGTCGGTCTTCGGATCGACGAGAAGCTTCAGCAAGTCCTTGGCGTGAAGAATCCCCGTAACGTTGTCGAGATCGCCCTCGTAGGCGGGAAACCGAGAATGCCCCGAACGAATGACCGTCTGCAACCAGACGGAGGGATCGTCGGCCACGTCCACGCCGAAGACCTGCGAGCGCGGGACCATGATGTCGTGCGCGCGCAATTCGGACACGTTGAGAGCACCTTCCATCATGGAAAGCGTGTCCTCGTCGACAAGACCGTGGTGACAGGCTTCGCGCAACGTCTGTCGCAACGCCGCGCGGTCGTTCACCTCATCGTCGTGAAATGCGGCCGCCAGGCGATCGAAAAAACTTCGGGGCTTGGTACTGGGAGGTTCGTTCGACATGAAGAAAAAGAGAAAGGTCGGGACCCCCTAGGATACACCGACCCGACCGATCAATCGTGAACCATCCCTTCGCGATCGCTATAGGGATTCGGGAAGCCGAGCCCCGTGAGGATCTCCGTTTCCCAGCCTTCCATTTTCTCGGCTTCTTCTTCGTTCAAATGATCGTACCCGTGGGCGTGCAAAACGCCGTGCACGATCAGGTGCGCAAGATGCGCTTCGAACGTTTTGAGCTGATCGCGAGCCTGACGTTGCAGAACCGGCACGCAGATGACGATGTCGGCTTCGACGCGAGGCTCGTGCGCGTAGTCGAAGGTCAGAACGTTCGTCGCGTAGTCCTTGTGACGGTACGTGGCGTTGAGCTCGCGCCCCTCGACCTCGTCTACGAAGCGAATCGTGAACGCGGCGTCACGCTCGAGCGCTGCTCGAATCCAACGTTCCATTTTCGCGCGGCAGGGCAATTCCTTCTTGAAAAGCCACGCCTGCTGCACGTCCAGAATGAGTTCGCACATGTTGCTCTCCTTATCGGTCCCGACGCGGCGCCTCGTCGTTTTCGCCCGCCCGTTCGTAAGCCTCGACGATGCGGGCCACGAGCGGATGGCGCACGACGTCACCCGCATTGAAGCGGGTGATGGCGATGCCGCGCACGTTCTCCAGAATCTTCGCGGCATGCCTCAAGCCGCTTGGCACGCCCTTCGGAAGGTCGACCTGCGTGACGTCGCCCGTAATGACGGCGCGCGACCCGAAACCGATGCGGGTGAGGAACATCTTCATCTGCTCGGGCGTCGTATTCTGCGCCTCGTCGAGGATCACGAAGGCGTTGTTGAGCGTGCGCCCGCGCATGTACGCGAGTGGCGCAACCTCGATCGACTGGCGTTCCATGAGGCGCTGCGACTTCTCAAAACCCATCAGGTCGAAAAGCGCGTCGTAGAGCGGCCGCAGATACGGATCGACCTTTTGCGTGAGGTCCCCGGGCAGGAACCCGAGTCGCTCGCCCGCTTCGACGGCCGGGCGCGTCAGCACGATGCGCTCGACCGTGCCGCGCTCGAACGCATCGACCGCAGCCGCAACGGCCAGGTACGTTTTCCCCGTCCCGGCAGGCCCGATTCCGAACGAAATGTCGTGGGAAAGAATCGCCTTCAGGTATGCGCGCTGATTGGGCGTACGCCCCTGCAGATCGCGGCGGCGCGTCTTCAGCTCGACTTCAAAAGGCGCCTCGTCGCTCTTTCCGGCCCGGAATCGATCGTCTTCACCGACGAAAAACCACTGAATGTCATCGGCCGTCAGCGCTTCGCCCGTGTGCACGATGCGCGCCGTAAGCGTCTCGAGAGCCGAGACGGCGCGGCGCGCCGCCTCCAGTTCCCCCGTCACCGTAAAGACCGCCCCGCGACGGCGAATCGAAACGCCGAGAATCGTGGCCATCTGTCGGATGTTGTCGTCGAGCGGGCCGCACAGGTTGGCAAGCACCGTGCTGCCGACGTCCGTTGAAAAAGTGAGACGTTCAGTCATCAGTCCTCCTGAACGAGCTCCCCGCCGAGCGAGTGGGGAAAGACCTCGGTGATCCGCACAGTCACCATCCGGTTGATCAACTCGGGCGAGCCCGGGAAGTTGACGATGCGGTTGTTGTCGGTTCGAGCCATCAGATAGCCTTCGCCGCGACGCGCGGGACCGAGCACCAGAACGCGCTCGACGTTGCCGAGCATGCTTTCGCTGATCGCGCGCGCGTGCGCGTCGATCGCAGCCTGAAGGCGCTGCAGACGCCCGATCTTAACTTCGTACGGCGTATCGTCGGGGAGTCGCGCGGCGGGCGTACCCGGGCGAGGACTGAAGACGAAACTGAAGCTCGCGTCAAAGCCCACGTCTTCGACCAACTTCATCGTCTCTTCGAAATCCTCGGCCGTTTCGCCGGGGAAGCCCACGATGATGTCGGTCGCGATCGAAATGCCGGGTCGGGCCTTCTTGAGACGTCGCACGATCGACTTGTATTCGAGTGCCGTGTAGCCGCGCTTCATGGCGGCAAGCACGCGGTCGGACCCCGACTGCACGGGCAGGTGCACGTGGCTCACGAGCTTCGGGTTGCGCTCGTAGCAGTCGATGATGCGTTGCGTGAATTCGCGCGGATGGCTTGTCGTATAGCGAATGCGCTCGATCCCGTCGATCTGCCCGACGTAGTCCAAGAGAAGCGCGAAGTCGGCCGTATCGCCCTCGGGCGTCACGCCGCGGTAGGCATTCACGTTCTGCCCGAGTAGCGTCACCTCTTTCACGCCCTGATCGGCGAGCTGGGCGATTTCGACCAACACGTCGACGAGCGGGCGCGAAATCTCCTCGCCGCGGGTATAGGGCACCACGCAGTAGGAGCAGTACTTGGAGCAACCTTCCATGATGGAAACGAACGCCGTGGCGCCGTGCGCTTCGGGCTTGGGCAGATGATCGAATTTCTCGATTTCGGGGAAGCTCACGTCGACCTGGGCGCGACCCGTACGAGCACACTCGTCAAGGAGATCGGGGACGCGGTGAAGCGTCTGCGGACCAAAAACAACGTCGACCCAAGGGGCGCGCTTCAGAATGTTCTCGCCTTCCTGACTCGCCACGCAACCGCCCACGGCGATGCGCATTTCGGGACGCTCTTTTTTCACTTCGCGGATGCGGCCGAGGTCGGAGAAGACCTTTTCCTGAGCCTTCTCGCGAATCGAGCAGGTGTTGATCACGACGAGATCGGCCTCTTCGAGATTTTCGGTGCGCTCGTACGCCTGAGCGTCGCGAAGCAAGTCCGAGAGGCGACCGGTGTCGTAGTCGTTCATCTGGCAGCCGAAGCTGCGCATGTACAGTTTTTTCGCTGGCACGGTTTATGTCCGGTGACGATAAAAAATCAAAATGATGCTAACAAAAAAGCCCCGCCTTACGGCAGGGCTTTTTTGTTGAATTCTGGTGGCGCATCACGGACTCGAACCGCGGACACAAGGATTATGATTCCTCTGCTCTAACCGACTGAGCTAATGCGCCGTTGAGAAGTCAAAGTATGCCCAAACGGGAAGCATCCGTCAAGCGATTGTTACATTATTTTACACTCACCCAGGTCGACCAGAAGTGATGCGTTGGTCCGCACCCGTGCCCGACCGAGAGTTCGCTCGCATGCCGGATGGCACCCGTGATGTAGTCCTTGGCCTCCTTGACGGCGGCGAGCATGTCGCCGCGAACCGCGTAGCGCGCGGCAATGGCCGAAGAGAGCGTGCAACCCGTGCCGTGCGTGTTCTTCGTTTCAATCCGCTCGGCGGGGAACTGCACGACCACGTTGCCGCTCAGGAGGAGGTCCGTGGCATCTTTGCCCGGAACGTGGCCTCCCTTGAGAAGCACCCAGCCGTCGCGCCGACCCATGAGGCGCCAGAGCGAGCGGGCCGATCCTTCGAGGTCAGCGAGCACTTCGCTCTCGGAGATGCCGAGAAGGTCCGCGCACTCGGGCACGTTGGGCGTAATCAGGTTCGCCAGGGGAAGCAGGCGCGTCTTCAACACGTCGACCGCCGCGGGCGCGAGCAGACGGTCCATGCTTTTGGCAACCATCACGGGATCGAGCACGACGAAACCCGGACGGTGCCGCTCGAGCGACTCCGCCACGGCTACCGCAACGCCCGCGTTGTTCAGCATGCCGATCTTGACGGCGTCGACGCGCACGTCGGCAAAGAGCGTTTCCAGTTGCTCCCGTACAAAGTCGGGCGTCACGTCGAAGATGCCGTCGACCCCCTTCGTGTTTTGCGCCGTCAGCGCCGTCACCACCCCACAGGCATAGGTACCACAGGCGCTCATCGCCTTGACGTCGGCCAGAAGTCCGGCTCCGCCCGAGGGGTCGACCCCCGCGATACTCAGTACGTTGGGGATTCGGTTTTCTGCGCCGTCTGCCATAGTTCCTCCAGAATGGTCATCATGCGATCGGTTGCGCCGCCCCAACGGGCGGCGAAGGCAAGCGCGGAGCGTCCGGCCGCCGCGCACTTTTCGGGGTCATCTAGCCAGTTCGAAAAAACGTCAAGCGCCTCTTCGGGCGTCGCCACCTGCACCATGGCCCCTTCGGCCACGCCGTCACGCACGATTTTGTCGAAATTGAAGATCGAAGGCCCCACCACGACGGGCGAGCCCGCCATAGCGGGTTCGATTACGTTCTGCGCGCCGAAAGGCTCGAACGAGCCGCCCATCGCGGTCATAGCAGCCAGGCCGCAGTAAAAACTCATCTCGCCCATGCTGTCGCCGAGAATTACCTGCACGTCGGCGGGCACGGTATGCGCGCCCGCGAGCTTCGAGCGCCGAACGACGCGAAGACCGGCAGACTTGAGGACGGTCTCTACTTCGTCGAAGCGCTGCGGGTGGCGCGGCACGAGCAAAACGAGCCCGCGCTCCGTAAGTTCGGGACGTTCGACGAGTGCCTTGGCGAATCTCGCCTCTTCGCCTTCGCGCGTCGAAGCGAGAAGAAGCACGGGGCGATCGAGTTGGGAGCGCCAGGCACGTGCGGCCGCGACCTGCGAAAGATCGGGCTTGATGTCAAACTTGATACTCCCAGTCACGGTGATGTGAGTCGCGCCGAGTGAAGCGAGGCGATCGCGATCTTCGTCGCTCTGAGCGAGCACCGCCGAAAAACGCCCGAAAGCGGGGCCCATGACGTCGATCACGCGCTCGGCCTGACGACGTGACTTTTCGCTTTCGCGCGCGTTGGCGAGCACCATGGGAATCCCGAGGCGCGAGGCTTCGTGCATGACGTTCGGCCAGACTTCGGTTTCCATGATGACGCCGAGCGTCGGGCGCGTTTGACGGAAAAACTTCTCGACGGCGTAGGGCGCGTCGTACGGGAGGTAGCACTGATGGATGCGTTCGGGCGCAAGCGCCACGAGCTTTTCACCCGCTTCGCGCCCCGTGGGCGTCATGTGGGTGAGCAGCACGTCGCACTCGGGCCAGTCGGCGAGCATGCGCTCCAAGAGCGGCTTGGCCGCGTTGGTTTCACCCACGCTCACGGCGTGGATCCAAACGCGCGGACGCTCGCCGCGCAGAGGATAGGTCGACCAGGCAAAACGTTCGTCCCAAAACTCGCGATAAGCGGGTTGTTTGCGGGAACGCCATGTGAGGTACAGACTCGCCAGCGGGAGCGCCACCATCGTGACGGCACGGTAGAGACCGGGAGTGAGCTTCATCTCAAAAAATCCATTTTCCTTTTTCGCACGGACGCCTCAATGCGCGCCCGTGACCGCATCGGCCGCATTCAAAACCGCTTCGACCGTCGGCACCTCACCGACGCCGCCGAGCGACAGGCACGGCCCGTCGCCGATGAGACGCAGGGTCTCGGTCGGGGTCGAAACGAAAATGCCCACGCTCGGTCGGCCGAGCGCGGCTGCAAGATGCGCAAGCCCCGTATCGACGCCTACCATGAGTCGTGCGCCCGCAAGCACCGCACCCACATCGGCAAGCGGCATGCGTTCGGGCACGAAAGCGCCCTCGATGCGCGCGGCAATGCGTTCGGCGCGAAGTCGCTCCTCGGGGTTGCCCCAAAAAATCACGCTCCTCATGCCGCGTCGGAGAAGCTCTTCGCTCAATCGCACCCAGTGAGCTTCGGGCCAGAGCTTCTCATCGCGGCTCGTATTGACGGCAAGCGCCGCGTAAGGACCCGAAACGGGAAGAGGCACGGCGCGGTCGGCACGCAACGCAAAGACCGGGTGCTCTTCGTCGATCGCGTAGCCGAACGCTTCGGCCGCGGCAAGGCGATAGCGACGCACGGCACCGAGCGACTCGGGCAAATCGAGTGTTTTATCGTAAAACCAGCTTGCCAGCGGCTCGCGCACCGTGCGGCGGGTGTAGCCCGTGACGGGCTTGCCCGTCCAGCGAGCGGCCACAGCCGAGCGCAACAACCCCTGAATGTCGAGCACCGCATCGTAATCGGCCTCCCGCAGGGCGCTCTTCAGAGCGCCGATTTCCTCGCGCACGCTTGCGGCGAAGGGCGTGCGACGCCAACGGCGAAAAGCCGTCCGATGCACGCTCGAAACGGCGGGCGCGAAGGTCGGGATGTCGCGAAAACTCTCTTCCGCAAGCCAATGGATTTCCGCGTCGGGATGGGCCGCCGTCAGATCGTGCACGAGCGGCAACGCGTGAATGATGTCACCCATGGACGAGGTTTTGACGATCAGTACTTTCATACGAAATCTCCGGCGTTGCTTTCGAGCACGATTCCTTCTTCGGCCCGTTTCGAGAGCCGCTTGCCGAGTTCGACCCCTGGCTGATCGAAAGGGTTGATGCCAAAGAGCGTGCCGAGCATCGTCGTTTTGTGCTCGTACATCGCCATGAAGGCTCCGAGCCGACGCGGCGTCACCGCGTCGATGACGATCGCCGTCACTGCGTTGAAGTAGGGGCTCTCGAGGTCACGCGTCACCAACGCTTCGGTTTGCGCGCGGGCGTTGGCCAGGAGCACGCGGTAGTGCTCTGCGTAGCGGTGTCCAGGCATTTCGCTCCAAACGATGTCGAGACTCGTGCGACCCGTGCCTTCGCGCAACCACTGGTAGAAACTGTGCTGGGCTTCATTGCCGTTCGCGCCCCAAACCCCCTGCCCGGTGTGACCCGTGATGGGCGTGCCGTCGGCCGCATGGGATTTTCCGAGCGACTCCATTTCGAGCTGTTGCAACCACGGAACCATGACTCGCAGACGCTCGTCGTAAGGCAACAGACAGTGCGACGTGATCTCAAGGCGCGTCGCATTCCAATACGCGATGAGCGCAAGGAGTGCGGGGAGATTTTCTTCGAGCGACGCCGTCAGCGAATGGCGGTCCATCTCGTTGGCACCCCGCAGGAATTCCGAGAATGCTTCAGGCCCGAGCGCCACGGCAAGCGGCAACCCGATCGAGCCCCAGACCGAAAAACGTCCGCCCACCCAATCCCAAATTCGGAAGAAGTTTTCCTTCGGCAGGCACATGATATCGGGCGCCTGCGGATTGGCGGAAACCACCACCATGTGGCACGCCCGGTCAGTGCCGACGATCCCGTTGTCAAGGAGCCACTGGTCGACGGCCGCCGCGTTCACCTGTGTTTCACGCGTCTTGAAGCTTTTCGACGAAACGACAACGAGGGTCGAGAGCGGATTGCATTCGGACAGAATGCGTTCAAGCAAGACGCCGTCGACGCTCGAAAGGAAGTGCAACCGAATGCCGGGCTTCGTCGGACGCAGAGCGTGCCAGACGGCTCGGGGCCCCATTTCGGAGCCGCCGATCCCAATGTTGATGATATCGGTCACCCGGTCGCCGCGGCAGCCGCGCCAGCGCCCTTCCCGCACCAGCTGTGCGAAGCGCAACATCCGCGTCCGTTCGGCAAGCACCTCGACGTGACGGGGCGCGTCGGGCTCGAAGGCACGAAGCGCCGCATGGAGCGCCGCACGCCCTTCGGAACGATTCACGACCTCGCCCGCCATCATGCGAGCGTGCGCCTCTTGAAGACCGCGCTTGCGACCGAAGTCGAGCAACCGTCGAAAATCATCGGCGTTGAGTCGCTGCCGTGACACGTCGATGCGAATGCCGCAGGCTGTCGCACCGGTTCCCGTCTCGAGACAGTCGCGCAAAAAGGGCAGAAGCGCCGTAGAGGGCGTCGTCATGGCCGGCTCCTTTTATTCGGGAATGACCATCGAGGGGTCGACCGCCTTGAGAGCGGCCGCGAACGTACTGCGAATGCGTGCGAGCGCTTCGGGCGTGTCGCCTTCGAGACG